>Ga0065711_1036470_pt1 | contig 20951 bp, 13 predicted proteins | sample Hoacrofraction12_FD_59098 | JGI IMG/M metagenome (GOLD analysis project Ga0065711, IMG submission 59098) | Hoatzin crop microbial communities from Cojedes, Venezuela - Epithelial fraction 12 v2 (version 2) | ecosystem: Host-associated > Birds > Digestive system > Esophagus > Crop | place...
CCTTCCCTTCCCTTCCCTTCCCTTCCCTTCCCTTCCCTTCTTCCTTCCCTTCCCTTCTTCCTTCCCTTCCTTTCCTTCCTTCCCTTCCTTTCCTTCATTCCCTTCCTTTCCTTCCTTTCTTTCCTTATTTTCTTTTTTGGACAAATACCTGCAAGCCTACTTTGCCCCTTTAATTTTAATAGATCTGTACAAACACTTTTTCTGCTGCTGCATGGGACCACATTCCTTAAGGTACACATGTTCCTCGTGTTACTCTAGTTGGACTAGGGAGAGTTGGTCTTTTGCACTTCTCTAAACTTCAGGCACAGATATTGAAGAAATTATTGTGTGCATGTGTGAAACTCACAACTCCCTATGACCATTGGTCCCATGAAAGGGAGGGGAGAAAACAGATTAGCTGGGATTCGTGGACTGGGAATCCCTAGTCTGGAGTTCATAGACAATTATGACCAGAGAGGTTTACTTTCTACATTACACAGGCCATAAAACTTCGTTTAGTCTTTCATACAATGAAGAAAAGAAATGCTGGCCTATAGCTGAAGAAAATGCTATTGATCTCAGTAACACATGCATTCCTTTCTGCCAGCGCACAGAGTCTGCATCTCTTACTGCCCCGCGTCTCTTACAGGCCATTCATGGTAGAGTAATTTGATTCTGGTCTGTCACACAAGGTTGAGCAGCAACCTGAATATACAAATACTTGCAGCATTCATTATTGATAAGGCTTGGAGAAGCATTAGATAATGTGTTACTTAATGTATTTATTGGAGGTGACTTCTGATGGATGACGACTTCAGATGGATGGAGGACTGCATAGCACTCAGCAAATCAGCACAGATTTCTCTGTTTACTTTTGTGTGTGCATGAAAGTCACGCTGAGTCAGCTGCAACATAAACTGTTGACACAGCAGCTCTTCAACACAGTTTGTCTGTCATCCAGAAGGTGTAATGTTTGGAGGTGTTCAAGTGAATTGAAAATAGTTTCTTTATGCAATCTGAGCAGTTTAGGTATATTTAAAAGACAAAACCCAAAACGATTCCAGACTAAGGACTTTGATGACACTACTTCTTTCCCATTATTTATAAAAAACACAGGATACTTTGTCACACAAGCTCTCCCTCTCCTACCCTTTCCAAAACAATAAAATGATGTGGAAGTGTTACTGACCCTGAACTGCATCCCCCAAAGGCTAAGCTTTCTAACAAAATCACTTGAAGGAAAGTCAGGCCCCAAAGAAAGGCAAGGATAATAATAGTCACCAGATAGGCACTATGATACTAATTATCATAACGTAATTGTCAGAACTGGGACAATTCAAGATGACTGATTCTGCCTCATAGATTAAGTCACGAATATAGTAAGTGGAATAAAATCTTACTCAAGTAAATAAACATTAAAAGCCTTGCAGTAATTAGTGATGTATCACAACATACCTAGATGTTGAGTTAGGGTGAATCAATGCTTTGGAAGTGATGGCACAGTAAGATAGCTTCCGCAGTGATTCTAGTCAGGAGAAAAGGGCTTGATGCATGTTCTGGGTGATAAAAAAGCCACTGTTTGTCACAAGTCAACACTAAAACTGGGTAGCAAGAAGCATCTGTTAAACCAGACAGAGCAGCACATTAGCATAGAAACATTGCTTCTGGAACCCTAGCTAGCTAACTCTATGTTTCACACCACTTCCAGTACCTTAAAATCACAAAGCAGAGTGGGACAACTGATGATACCTGTCAATGTAGTGTCTTCCAAGCATCAGTAACATCCCTGCTACAGATTCGCCAGTTAAGGAAGAACTGCTGAGTACACTGGGACCACGACGGAGGATGAAGCAGCCCAAGCTATGAGAACAGGGCAAGATGAAGCACAGCTGGTGGCTTGTTGGACAGGACTTCCTTATTACACCACATCTGTGCCAGACATGTTATGCCACATTTCTCAGCCAGAAGAAAACAAAAGCTAAGTGCCAGATTCTCCAGAGAAGCTCTCAGTTTTTTTCTGGTCTTGACTTATTCAGCCTTTTCAAGTCTTCTGCAAGATGTTTTACGCTGCAAGCTCAGACATTATGTATTTTTCCTGGAATAGCTCCCATTTCACTTATCATTTATGTTATTATCCCAGTTACTAAGTAACATCAAATTTCCATACACATCCTTCCCTTTAAATGCTATTCCTGTGTTATATTTAATATTTTAAAGCACCCGTTCAATTCATTTAGGTACACAGAAGGATCAGAGAAACAACACGTTTTATTGGCTGAAATATTGAAATGTTTTAACTTCTACAAGCTGTATCTCCATTCAGTGTAGAGTGCTTATTTGCAAGTCAGTGCTCCAGTCTGACTTCCATGCTAAATAAAAAGAGTATTAAAGCAAAAGAGTATATTTTGGAGATGTTAAATGTATTACAAACTAACTGACTTCCACAGAGGATGAAAACTTTTCAGAAGTGATGTGGCCAGATCCAGCTTCAGCCAATGGAAAGATGACTAGGTTCTTTACATTTAAAGCAGTGAAATATTTTGTCCCTTGATTCAGAATTATAGACTCCCACATTTGTAATGCTTATTTTAGGCTTGCATAGCTCAGCTTTGAGTCACTGGTCAACTCATTATCATTATGCATATGTGGAAGCGCTATCTGTTTGCTCTGCACTCTACAAGAACTGCTCTCGCAAGGAACACTTTAATTCCCACAGAGGTATCATTGGAGGCATTTATAAACTTGGAGAAACTCCTGCATACTTGTCCTTTTATCTCTTTTCTCAAGTGACACAGAAGTAGCAATGGAAATATCTAATATGCTAAGATGCCTACTGTCAGATCCTCACAGCATCACCCCCTTCCACCATCCTGTCTTTGTTAGGCCAGGGTAATTAGTTCTTCTCATGGCTGCTAATTAAAGCCAGATCACATAGACCTAAACACTTTGGGAAAGAAGATTAATGATAGGCTCTCTGTTTTTGTGTCTCACAAGGGTGGGAAAATCATAACAAGGAGGAGGAGGTATGTGGAGGAAAGAAATATTGTGTTCTGTGCAGTAACTGGAGAAAATGGCAAACACACAACTTCGGGGGAGTGAAGAAATGAGATTAATGGCTTTCCAAATCATACTCTTCCCCCATTTTGGTTGAAATTTGCTTGCAATATATTTCCCATGCCTTCATCTTGAGTGCGCCGGGAAGTATAGCGATCCTTTTCTTCCCAGTGTGAAGTGCAAATAGAAGAGTGTGGAGGTGGTAGCCACCTGGTATGACTGAGCGTGGCTCAGCTTTGACTAATGAGCTGTGAGTGAGCCCGTGTCCCAGATACATTCAGGGCAAGGGCCACTGACCAATATACTTTGTCTATTTATTGTTTTATTTTAGGCTCTCAAAGACACTAACTGATCTACAGCTTTTGTGCTTGATTTTTTTTTTTTTTTGTTAAATAACTGTATAGGACTTGCCAAAAAAATAAATGAAATTATTAGCTTTTGAGATTTCATTCCCCCACCCCCAGAAGACAATGGTGAATACAGGAAAGTTTTGAATCAAACTACCTGAGACAAAATCAACAAATCTGATTTAGTTACCCAAGTATACATCTGTATCATCTCTCTTAAATCCAGTGGAGTTAAATCTAATTTATATTTGGGTAACTGACCTTGGAATTTAACTCAAAATACATTTACGTGCATCCTATGTCCAAGAACAGATCATAAGTGCTTGAATGCAGGATCACTGTTCCCTTTCAGCTGTTGCTGTTATTTATTTTGTAGTACTATAACTCCAAAGGGACCCCAATCTAATTAGGATCCCATTTTACTTTGGAAGAAGCATAAATCTATCGCCCAAGAAAGAGTTCACTCTAACCTGGGGAGACAGGTGAAGTATATGTTGGAGGAAGAAAACAAAGCTCAGGGAAAGAAGAAATACAGGAAAAACCAAAGTCCTTTTCAAGCAAAGTGATCTCAGGAATGCACAGTGAAGTATTGGTCAGTTCTACACCTCCATTAGAATCCCTGTTATAAAATGGCTTACAACTGGGCTAAAAAGAAAAATCAGTAAGCGAGTGTCTCAGAGAATAAAAGGAGAAGGAAAGGCATACAAAGCTAAGAAGTTCACATACCTGCTTAAAACAACAAACTGAACAGTTTGTTGGTCCTAACTCATGGAGGACTTGCATAGTCTTTGAGGAAAAAAGTAGTCTGAGATTTGTCTCCCATTTAAACAATTAGAACAAGCAGTCCTGGCATAGTTTCATTCACTTCTGCTCCCGGCCATACCTATTCTGTATGAACTACCCCTAAGCATTATTCATCAGCGACAGAGTTAATTTCAGAATAATATGGAAGTTGTCCCACCAGGTTCTCTAGTTACACAGGAACTTCTTCCACCTCCACAAACACAAATTAACAGGAAAATTACAGAACTGGATCCCAGCCACAGGAATCTGTTCCCCTGCCTCTTCTCTGTATCATGAGTCAGTTTTGTACATTAATTTTTACCAGGTGTGGAAATGTATGTTACCACTGAGATTCTGTAAAACTCCTGATTCAATGGAGCTTTAAGTGTCTGGGCTCCAAGTATTTAACTTGGGTTTATTGGCTCACTGCTTTTTAATGAGCCTTAGGTGGATTAAGCTCTGCCTAGTAGGCCACGTATGTTAAGTTTCCAGCAATATTTTTTCCCCTAGTTTCTCTATTTTTTTACCGAGGATCACAGAAAGACCTAAGTAAAACTAGTACACTTGAAAGAGCTTACGTTTTTCAGATTCCTCCAACAGTTTACAACAGTGTCTGTGCTTAATCTTGTTATTTATCTGGCTCACAGTCTTCAGAGTGGGCTGGAAGTTTTAGGCAACAAGTTGCATGTCTCAGACCTTCGAAAGACAGAAAAAAAAGCCCATTCACAAAGCATCTGCACGTACTTTTCATGTGTGTGCACATACATACCTATCAACTAAGGACTGAATAGAGATCTCTTTTGATCTTCTGATGCTGAAAAAAAAAGGCCTGTTATACACTCTGAAAATTGTATACGGAACCAGAATGGGAAACCAGTGCATTCTGGTATATTTAAAATAAATAGCACGCAATTCAAGCCCTGGCTGAATTTGAAGTGAGCTTTGGATGCCAAGGCCTTCTGAAAAGCCAATCCCTGTGAACATATCAGAAGTGTGAAAAAAGATTCATGAAAACTGATCCAAGTGTTTAAAGGATTATCAAAGTAAAGGCAGGCTTAGGTTTTCTCTTACCTGACAGTGCTGGCTTTTGAGTACACCTTCCTACAGCTTTCCATACTCTTGATTGTTGTGATGGCTTGTGCAGTTTCCAGAAGGTCATGACTAGTGACGTAGGCTGGAATTATTGAGAAATATCCAAAGTTTGGAATTACAACTTGTGGGTGGATAAGAGTCTAATTAACATTTTAGAGATTGTGCAACAGTAAAAAGTTACAGTCACTCCAGGGAATGGAAGAAGGACTCAATGTTTTCTGAAGGAAATTGTCATATATGTCTGGGACAGGAAGAGCCATCAGAACAGACCTTATGCTCGAGAAACAGTGTGGAAAAGTTCAAAGGCTCATTTGGACCTGTACATCTCATGAGAAAAAACTGAGACTGTGAAGATGAACGTAGAAACTGGCAAGAGAAATAATACAAGTACAAATTTTCAGTGGCAGAGAGTTGAGACAAGACTTAATCATTTCTGTAGTGTAGGCTTGAGCGTATGTGATTGTCCATATTCAAGTAAATACCACAAATATACTAGCCAACTTCACTCCAGCAAAAGGTATGCAAATTTTTGTTTAAAACACCTTTGGTACAAGAACTATACTTATGATAGGGTTGTTTAGATTTCTGTCCACACTCCTTTGGTTTTCAAAGTTTTTCTCCTGATATTATAGTAATGAATGCTCAAAAATTCAGAGCATCGTGGTTCCTATTGTTTCAGGCTTTTGTGGATTGTTGTTGAAGAAAGAGCAAAGAATGTGTGATTACTAGTGATGAGGAAGAAGACAAGTGTTAACACTCAGTCCCGGTCAGTCTAACCACAAAGGCAGCAGAAATCTACCTTTTTTTTAGAGGATGCAATTCTGATTTTGTCAATAGAGAGAAATAAGAGAAAGCTGAGAAAAAAAAAAAAGGAGGAAGAATAAATGGTCGCAAGAACCAAATCTTCCAGTTCACACACAGCTCATCAATACATTTGTCTGACTAAAGACCAAGTTCAAAACTAACGCTTTAGCATTTAGCTCTGAACTTTTTGCAAGTGTGTAACTGTAAGCATTGTACAAGATAGGACCTACATTCTTCGAGTTAAATAAACATAATGAACAGATGCAAGTTATATCCTGAAAGTCTAAGATTTCTTCATGCTTTTTAAATGGTAGGAGGATAAAGTGGATTTGGGAGCTTTTAATCACCTTTGTTGCAGGCTTGTCTCTTCAAGGGGCTTCCACAGCAAAGCAAACCACAGCCTGATTGATCATTTTTAAAGGGATTCCATTGGCCACACATACACTCAAAGCAGAGTCTTTTATATTTCCTGTGACAAAAATGATCCTGGTTAAGTTCACAAGGTGAATATAGAAAAAAACAAGAGAATGACAACTAGAAGAAACTTGTATTTCCCATTCTCAGGCTTCCCATACACACTTGTTTCCCACCTTCAGCCATCTGGGAATTCCTCTCCCACAAAAATAAATAAGTAACCGAACCTTTTTCTCTTCTTTTCTCAAGAGACATGGAACAACTAGAGGCACTCAGAAATGCTGGATAGTCCTAAGTAAGAGAACTCTGAGGAAAACAAAAACAAACCCAAAAAATTTTCTGTAAAATCTGCATCAACTTCACGTAAAAAAAATGTATTTGTTGTTTACTGCTACACTCTGCCTTTAAAACACTAATAACAAGGAAGAAATTTACACTCATTTAAACAGTGTGGACAGGCTTTGCTAAGCTGCAGTGCCTAGGCTACTGATAAAACAAATTAGCATCACAGTAAGAATAGGACAAGATAGTGCTATGACAGAAATAATATAAGGAATAATAAGAACCCAGGTGTACATAATTAAGATTGTAATTCAAGCAAAGGGTTCTGGTGACATCATTTATCAATGTCACTACAAACTCTCAATGGAATTACAGCTTTATATGTAGAATTCAGATATATGTGATTTGTTAGAATACATGAGGAATGTTTCTATTAAAAGTAGACAGATAATATGTTAACCTCAAGTAGCAGTGGTGACAGGATGAGAAACAAAGAGAGGAGGTTTTTCCTATTCTTGCAAAGGAAGAAAGATCAAACATTCAGAGTATTTCTGAGATATTTGGAAATATAATTTATTTAAAATAATGGCTAGGGATATTTTTTTCCCCCAAGAACAACAGAAAAATTTTCAGTTCTAGTGTGGTTCAGCACTGCAATAAAACCCAGTGTCTACTGTAAAAGTGAATAAAGGAACAGCCAAAACTACTGATTTGTCCATCTCATTGTATAGGACAAAATCACATTAAAAGAAACTCAAGCAAAATATTTCCATTAAAAGGATGGTATAAAATATTTACAATTAAACACACAGTAAGGCTAGTATTAAATTATTCATTGCAAATTAACTCATTTTTAGGAGGAAAAAAGAGTGATCATTGATGCTTTTAATACATGTGCTAAAAAAAGATGATAATCATTACTCTTTGTGAATGTCTGATTTTGCGTTTATTTATTCTTATAAGCAGAATACTTTCATGAAGATAAATATGAGACAGAGACCCCACAGCCTGTGTGACCTTTAAGGGTCTTAATTGAACTTGAAGTCTAATTAATGTAAACCCACATGTTTAAATAAGACTTCTAAATATAATTTCAATGCCAAATTACTTGTTACTCTGTCACTCTGTGGACTTTTCAACCTCACTCAGATGCCCACAGTTCTTACACAATAAATGCGAATAACCTCCTTGAGAAAGTAAATAGTGATGCCGATCAGAATGATGTGCAGCTTGACTACTGACTGATCAGAGAAAAAGATCCTGATAAATGCAGTGACAAAAAAGGCTTCCTTTGAATTGATAAACTTGGTGCTAAATCTCATCTAAACAAAGTGCCTACAACTATAGATATAAAAATTCTCAAAATATTCAATGCACTGGATGCATTTTTCTTTTTTGGTCACTTTCTAAAGTACTCTAATTGAAGCCCATAAATAGCATACTTTATGGAATGTCCAGCAAAACTTGTGATGCACTTGAATACAATCTGTGAAACGTTGTGTTTATGGATTCTGTATGGACACTGATAATATCAGAAATTTTTCAAATTCAGCATCTGTAGACTGCAAAATTATCTCAAAATATAATGCATTCTCTGAAACTTTCAGGAAATTCTGACTGATCTTATAAATTTGTAGGTTTTATAGTTCTCATTATAAAGTTGTGAGGTTTTTTAGTTCTCTGTTGTTGAAGTACATAACTTTTGTGAAAACTGAAATGCACAAAAATTTGGGAGTTTGTGGAATTACAGCACTTCTAGTCCAAGTTCAGAAATCTTGAAAGTTTAGCTTTGTGTATGATGCTTGCAGAGAGTGGCTTAAACAGTAGCAGTTTTGAACCTGAGTAACTTAATTTGGAAAGGAAACTTGGTCAAACTAGTTCATTGTAGGAGTTCTCATCAAGGATTAATGCATAGGATCAATATGAACTTTTATAGCAGACTTTTCAAAAGAGGAGAATAAAAGGTTAGAATACTTTAAAACTTGAAAAAGCAAAAGAAAATGTAAAAAGCAGGGATCTTGATTTCATGCCAGCATTTAGTAAAAGAATACAACTAAAATATGTAGAAAACTGACTTTAAAATAGTATTTTTTTATTTCTTTGCAGCCATAGCTAATCTTATAAACATTTGACTACCCTGTCTCTTCATCTCTTCATGGTGGTACTGAATGGAAAACAATCATGATTGCAACTGACTGATGCTATTGTCACAATTTTTGTAATTTCTACAAGGTTCAAATTGCATATTAATGTACCTCTCTATTTAAAAGTTCAAAGCCTTAATTACCTCCTAAACAAAAAAGTTACAGAAAACACATAAACATAGTTCTTAAGTTGCAGTACACACAAATCTCACCCTTGAAGCATAATTCTCCTGGAACGGGGAATCAGGCCCTTTAGTATCCCTGTCACTAGCAACAGATATTTATGCCTGTCCTTATGTTACCTTACCTAAGGAGCTAAAGATTGATCTCACTTACTTTAGGTGCCTTTTAAAGGTTGCTGTTCCCATCACCGTCTCCTCTCCCCTCATCTCTCCCTTAACTACAAACCGAGCTCAGATATGGCTTCTTAACACAACTCAAACCTGACATCTTTCTCCATTGCCATACGGTAGACTCCCAAGAGCTTGCTACCTACCCATGTGCCATTTGTGTTCAGCAAAGTCTGCGACCTGGAGGAAGCTCCATGAGTACTGGGAGTGTGTATGAGGTTCAGCAGGTATCTCCAGCTACCTCTAACCATGCCAGCACTCTCACCTGTGACAGACTGCAGATTTCAACCCATTTCAGAATACTGTTAAAATACAGGCCAAGACTTTGCAGATGACACTAAATGTGTCATAAGAAAAATTCTACAAGCTTTATGTAAAAGTAAAAACCTTTCTAATATTGTGATTTAATTCAGGCTCCCAAAATATTCTGTTTCTGATACTTGTTTAGGCAAATCTGCAACTAGTCTTCTTAGGCCACTCCAGCCTTCACCTGTGGTCTTTGGAAGAGGAGCAGACTAAGTTCCCGAAAAATGGCAAGACATTTTCTCAGATAAGCTATCTTCTTGAGATCTCCCTCTCCCCTTTCCCTTCTTTTGGTTTTTTTTTCCTGAGGATGAGGCAATGGCATCAGTCTTAACTCTTTTTATTCAGTGCAGGGAAAAAAAAAAAGAGTATTTGTAAGACATTGGTCTTTCAGGCCTGAAATTTCTGTTTTCCTTTGTTCCCCTTTTCCTCACTCATTTTTGTCTTTTGTAATTCCTGCCTCTTCCCTTTACAAGACACCCGTTCCTCTACCTAAATATTTGGTATTTCTGCTCTCTAGAATATTTCTTGTCTTCCCTCCCCTGGAAGCTCTCTGTGTCTTCAAAGACAGATGAAGATGCCTCAGGTGATGGAGAAAGACCACAGCCCTCTTTCTCCAAGCCTCTCCATTCTCATTTGGAAGATGACTGGCGTTTAGTGATATTTTCAGTAATGGGTGGTTGATACTCTGTTTCCAAACGTGAGCTCTGCTTTCAACAGCAGAACAATAAAGATGTACTGCTTAATAATGAAGAACAGCATTTTTTATTTTACAAAACAAGACTCTCAGCTTCAGTGGTGTTATTCATGAATAACACCTTGTGCATATGCATTATGAGACAGTGCTTAATTGAATGATTGCATAATATGTTGTTCCACAGAATAAAATATGAAATATTCATTAGGCCAGAGACAGAGTTAGAATGCCTGGTGGTTAAATCACTCACTAGGGAAATCCAGCTCCTGCTCCTTGGTCCAAGTGAATATGTAAGTAGTTTATACAAAAAGGTTTTAAAAGCAACTAGGAATTTTACCTCCAAATATACTATACCCTTACGACTAGTGTACTATCCCAACAGGTAGAAGTATGCTCTGAGTGGGGCATGGAGAGGCACAGTTAAACACAGATCACCTATATCCTTTCATGTAGCTGAAGTAGTCCGATGTTTAACCACTAGGCAGCTGGATTTAATGGAACCAAAAACTCCTTACAGTTTTTATTCTTCAGGAAATGATTGACTTGGTATAGGTGCCTCATTCAGGAAAGGGTTTCCAGATGTGACTCCAGAATAGAAGGAAGCACTTTATTGCAGTCTAAATACACACTCTGTTAAGTCCCTGTGAGGGACATGTTGTAGTCAACATGCATATATCCTTAGCTTAAAGTGGACGGCTCTCCACTCACTTTTAGATGCTTTGGGTCAACCGCTGCTAACTGCCAGCTCACCTCATGCCTCTCATTGGGAAACTGGGGATGGTGGTAGGATACCAAAAATGTTGTAATAGTCTGTATTTCAACACCTAAATTCTGTTGCAGATTTAGCCTTTGCCAATTGGTGAGGTGGAAAGATCTTCAGGAAACATGTTTAGGTAAAGTTATACCTAGAATAACACCCTCAAATAAATTAAATTGATAATATTTTCATCTGTTAGAATCATGAGAAAACTTATTGAAACAACAGCAGAACAGAAGCTTGAAAAAGATAAAATTAGGAGGAAAAGGACAATATTTTAAACAGAATTAGTTAAAAAATAATTTCCATCTCAGAGAACAGTTGGCTCTATCAAAAGATACGTATGTATTTTATGAGTTTCTGCTACATAACAACAAAAAAAAGCCTTTTGACTTTGTGCAGGGTATCATAGAGAGGCATTCTCCTGGCCTATTTATTTTTGCATTTATTCAGGAGAAAAAAGAAAGTGAGATTGGGGAAATAATACTCTCAGGGGAGACAGAATCAGTCAGAATAAATAAATATGCCCAAAACAATAACAGAAGCAAATGTGGCACCAAATATCACTGATAGACAAAGAATACATTAATTCAGTATTGCAAATTACTTTTGCTTAAGGCAGATGTACTTGGTATACTCTCTTAATTATTGCTCTTCTCATCAGTTTGCAACTCAAAGCACATTCTCTCAGTAGCAATTAGGGAACGATATGATTATATAAAGCTCTAGGAACAAGAAAAAGCTTCTGAACCAAAACACTAGAGAATTTTGTTTTAAGTTTGCATTGTAACAACCGCCTTGTGCACTGTCCATCTGTGGAACCCATTCCACATCTTCAGAGGCTAGGCAAACAGTCTGGGCCAACAGAGACTTTGACTTTTATATATCATATCTTTTCTACCCACCTCTTCTTTGGCCACTCAGCCTCTTCTCAAGCATGCAGAAGATGGGAGGAGGGTACTGTAGCTGGCTGGTAAAGAGGAGGGTTCAGTTTCCTGGCTCCTGTTCATCCAGTGAGAGGTTTCCCTTGAGGACGTTCTACATATATGTACAAATGACTGGTGCTAGAAGAAAAAGCTGCTGTAAGAAGGCAGGGAGCAGAAACACTTGTCCTGTGTTTATCTGCTTATTTGTGTCCAAAGAAGAATTAGAGGTGTGCTAATATTTATCAGTCATACCAGCAGGACTTTGCTTGACAGCCTATGAAGTGGTGTCTCCCATCATTTCGCAGGGGCCAGGAGTCTAAACCTTTTTTTTTTTTTCCCTGCACTGTGCTTCATATACTGATGAGTTAGAACCTTATTAAGTAGATTTCTGTCTCATTCCACCTGTTAGTGAAAAGTCCAGGTTGTTTTGGCAGATCAAACCAGAAGATATGCAGGCTGTAAAAGTGCCATACAGTATGAATATAGATGAATATATGTGGACTAGCAAAAGCTTAAGATCTTATGAAAGTAGCCACCATAGTGAACTTCTCTTGAGTGCAAGAGTTTGCTGCCTTCCTATTCTTTTGGCACGCAAATTTGGGATACTGCAAACAAATGAAAAATAATGAATTGTCCTCTCTATTCAGTGCTACATTTAGTTAGTTCAGCTGGAGGCTAGATTAAATGCTCACTAAAGCTGTTAGTATTGTGAAAATCATTAAGATGATTGCAATATTAACAAAGATCAACTACAGATACAGTACCTTTAATATTCTGGAAAGTCACTTTGAAATTGATACTTTACCATCAGCTGTGTTTGAAAAAATGACCAGAACCAGTTTCTTCTGAAAGGTAAAACAAGAAATGACTTGACTTAGTTTTGGTCAGGTCCTGATTTTTTTTTCTTTCACTTAAAATGGAAGAGTAGGACTACAGTCAGCCATAAAAGCCATTTAAGATAGACTGATATATTACGGGGTTAGTACAGTTTCCCATTTTCATAAATGTAACTAAATTGTTTTTTATGGAATAGTGAAAAATAAGATCACTATTTTGAAATCAATCAAAGAAGGAAAGAGATAGCGATTGGAATAATTTCCTGGAGACCAGCAAAGAACCTGTTCATGTACTGTTGGCCTCTGGAATCTTGATTTCTGGCAGAAATTTTGCCAGTATGCAAAACATCTATAAATGTGTAAGCATGGATAATTTTATTCACCTTCCCTAAGTAGAGAAAGATAATTTCTCCTAAAATATTGCAAATTTCCATTATCTGTCTTTACTTATTAGGGGTACATGGCAATCTGTTTTTGTTTTCTTTTGCATTAGCATTCATCAGCCTTATTTTAGGAGTATAACAGCTTAAGAGAAACTTTATATTAGGTTTAGATAGGTCTGAAGGTGGGATAGTTGCAGAGTTCCTTGAGAACTGGTAAAATGCAGTTCTGGTAGAGCCTTGGCTTAGGTATCTACAAATCACGCATTTGAAAAATGAAGAAAAATTGCCTTTACATCTTACAATTCCTCTGCCTCTGACAGGATTGTTTTAACCAATAAGGGTGATGAAGTAAACTTCTGTGTTACAATGATGCAAGATTTTCTCAGTTAAACTATTCAGATGTGACAAAGATAGAGGTCAACTGATGCCATGCAATTCTTGCTTCCCATGGAAGGCAAATAATTTACAAAGAATACTTAACTTTGTTTTAATGTCAAAGAATGGATGCATAGTCCGAGGACAATCAAAAGACACTTCAGGGCCTTGGGATGGTTGGTAAGGGAATCTGGAACACAGGTTATTTTTTCCTCTCTCCTACCAGTTGCAGGCAGCAACACTGAAAGAAACAGACAGGCCCAGTCTATTAATACATGGCTTTGTGGCTGGTGTCACTGCCACTGTTTTGGGTTATACGGTGATGGGATGGCCTACACAGTACAAGGCTTGCTGGCATCAGATGAAATTCACCTTTCTCAAAAGGGGAAGAGGGTCTTTGCTCATGAGCTGGCGGGGCTCATTGACAGAGCTTTAACTTAGGCTTGAAGGGGGAGGAGGATAATATCAGGCTTTCCCATGACCAGCTGTGGGATGACACGGCAAGGTTAGAGGGATGGGGTGCTAGTGAGGCCCCTCAGCCTGTTGCTCTGAGATATGCTGGCTACACTGCAGCACACTTGAAATCTTACGGAGGTGAGGTAATAGGGCCCAACAGAGAAACATCAGTGAAATACCTCAAAGGAAAGAAGAGGTGTTCTTCTAAGAAAGTGACACAGCTGACAGCCCAACACGGGCAACAAAAAGGAGGAGCTGGAAGCCACTGTGCTGCTAGAAAGCTACAACCTACTTGCCATTACTGAAACTTGGTGGGACGAATCCCATGACCGGAGTGGGGCTATCAATGGCTACAGGCTGTTCAGAAGGGACAGACGAGGAAGGAGGAGTGGCAGCGTTGCCCTCTACATCGAGAAATGGATAGAGTGTGAAGAGCTGTCTCTGAAGAACAGCCACAAAGGGACCTTGCGGTTGATGTCTACTATAGGCCACCTGATCAAGGAGACCCTACTGATAAAGCCTTCTTACTCCAGCTACAGGAGGCATTGTGCTCGCAGGCTCTGGTCCCGCTGGGGCACTTCAATCACCCTGACATCTGCTGGAAAAATATCATTGTAGGCTGCAGGCAATCCAGGAGACTCCTGGCATTTGTTGAGGATAATTTCTGAAGCCAAGTAATAGACAGCCATACCAGAGGGGATGCAACACTGGACCTGATGGTCACCAATGCAAGTGAGCTCATCAGTGATGTCAAAATTGGAGGCAGTCTGGGCTGCAGTGATCACGCATTGGTGGAGTTTGCAGTCCTGAGGGATATGAGTCAAGGGTAAAGTCAGGACCCTGAATTTTAAGAAAGCAAAATTCAAGCTCTTCAAGAAGTTAGTCAATAGGACCCCCTGGGAAACTGCCCTCAGGGACAAGGGAGCAGAACAGATCTGGCAGACCTTTAAGGACACTTTCCATAGAGTACAAGAGTTCTCGATCCCCAGGTGTAAGAAATCAGGAAAGGAAGTCAAGACACCAGTATGGCTGAGTGGAGACCTGCTGGTCAAACTAAAAGGCAAGAAGGAAATGTATAGGCAGTGGAAGCAGGGACAGGTAACCTGGGAAAAGTATAGGGACGCTGCCTGGTTGTGCAGGGATGGGATCGGGAAGGCCAAGGCACGGATGGAGCTGAACTTGGCAAGAGACGCCAAGAATAATAAGGGCTTCTACAGGTATGTCAGTCAGAAAAGGAAGATCAAAGAAAGTGCACCCCCCAACAAGCAAGACTGGCAAACTGGTAACAACAGACAAGGAGAAGGCTGAGGTACTCAATAACTTTTCTGCTTCAGTCTTCACTGGCAATCTCTCTTCCAACACATCTTGAGTGGATGGACTAGAGGCGTAAAGTCTTTCTCATTGCAAGACAAGATCAGGTTCATGATCACCTGAGAAACCTGAACATACATAAATCTATGGGACCTGATGAGATGCACCCCAGAGTCCTGAGGGAATTGGCTGATACAGTTGACAAGCAAATCTCCATGATATTTGAAAAGTCATGGCAGCAGGTGAAGTTGCTGGTGACTGGAAAAAGGGAAACATTGCACACAGTTTTAAAAAGGGTAGAAAGCAGTACCCCAGAAACTATCAACCTGTCAGGCTCACTTCTGTGTCTGGGAAGATCATGGAACAGGTCCTCCTAGAAGCTATGCTAAGGCACATGGAGGACAGGGAGGTGATTTAAGACAGCCAGCATAGCTTCACCAAGGGCAAGCCCTGCCTGATCAACCTCGTGACCTTCTGTCACAGCATGACTAGATCAGTGCACAAGGGAAGAGCTACAGATGTCCTCTGTCTGGACTTCTGTAAAGCCTTTGACACTGTCCCCCACAACATCCTTCTCTCTAAGTTGGAGAGATATGGATTTGATGGGTGGACTGTTCAGTGGGTGAGGAAATGGCTGGATGGTCGCTTTCAGAGGGTAGTGGTCAACAGCTCAATCTCCAGATGGAGATCGGTGAAAAGTCGTGTCCTTTGGGGGCCTGTACTGGGACAAGTACCATTTAATAACTTCATCAATGACATAGACAGCGGGATCCAGCACATCCTCATCAAGTTTGCAGATGACACCAAGCTGAGTGGTGTGGCCAACACGCCTGAGGGACAGGATGACACCCAGAAGGACCTGGACCAGCTGGAGAGGTGGGCCTGTGTGAATCTCATGAGGTTCAACAAGGTGAAGTGCAAGGTCCTGCACACAGGTCAGGGCAACCTCCAGTATCAATACAGGCTGGGGGATGAAGGGATTGAGAGCAGCCCTGTCAAGAAGGACTTGGGGGTAACAGTGGATAAAGAGCTGGACGTGACCTGACAATGTGCAGAAGGCCAACCGTATCCTGGGCTGCATCAAAAAGAAGTGTGGCCAGCAGGTCGAGGGAGGGGATTCCGCCCCTCTGCTCTGGTGAGACCTCACCTGGAGTGCTGCTTCCAGCTCTGGAGCCCTCAGCACAGGAAAGACATGGAACTGTTGGAGCAGGTCCAGAGGAGGCCACAAAAATGATCCAAGGGCTGGAACACTTCTCCTGTGTGGAAAGGCTGAGAGAGTTTGGGCTGTTCAGCCTGGAGAAGAGAAGGCTGAAGGGAGACCTCACCTGAAGAGGGCTTATAAGAAAGGTGGGAACAGGCTTTTTAGCAGAACCTGTTGCAATGGGACAAGGGGTAATGGTTTTAAGCTAAAAGAGTGTATATTTAAACTGGATATAAAGAAGAAATATTTTACAGTGAGGGTGGTGAAACACTAGAATGGGTTGCCCAGAGAGGTAGTGGAGGCCCCATCCCTGGAAACATTCACGGTCAGGTTGGATGGGGCTCTGAGCACCTTGATCGAGTTTAAGATGTTCCTGCTCTTTGCAGGGGTGGTTGGACTTGATGGCCTTTAAAGGTCCCTTCCAACCCAAACTATTCTATGATTCTATGAATATATGCTGCAGGCATTATCATCATAAACTGGGTTCTTCTTCATTCCAAATGAAAATGATGCCACTACAGCAACAGGAACCCAAAAGACTGTAGTTGTGACTGATAATATCTGAGACAACACTTGAGTACGAAGGGGACATTTTCAGTAGTTCAGCCTATTTTTCAGAATAACGTGTCAGACTGTAAATACGTTGTCTGGCTAACAGTGTGCATTTGACTTGCATCAGGAAGCTAGTCTTTCTGGAAGTTCATCTGTTAGCTTTTTATGTAGGCATTAGCCTAACTGCAGAGACATAGCAGGGGGTCAGAAGACAGCTCTGATACATTCAGGATGCAGGAGAGGCCATATGAATGGATGAAGATAAATCACGATAAAACCAGTGGACTGAAAAAATAATGGCAGAATTGAGATTAGGACGAGAGGTCATAAGTACAGTCAGATCATATTACAGCAAAATTGCTATGATTTTAGGACACCACAACAGAAAGTTTAGGTGATCTCAGGAGCAATTTGGCTGATTTATAAATTAGTTGAAAAGAAAAATCAGATAACTATTCATGTGGAGTGTGCATTCAGTTGAATTCTATGTTCTGTTCAAATTCCTGGCTTGAAAAGGAACATGATGCTGGCTGCTCTAATGGAAATGATTATTGACAATGTGAGAATCTGGCTGGAGTAGAAAAGTTCTTGCCTTGCTGTAGCAAACGTCCAGTGAAGGTAATTATTGACTAAGGAATCCACTTCATGGTAAACTGGAAACAGAAGTGAGAAGCGGACAGAAGACTGCAAAGAAGGCTGGGGCTACATTTGAGTTGAGATACAGCTTACTGCCTCCTTTTTCTGTTTTCAGTCCTTGACAGGGGGAAGGGGGCCCATGGATCCCAGGAGTGATGCTAAGGCCATGTTAGCAGGGTGGAGGGCTGATGGCAGTTTGCCACCACGTGGTATGGATTACAAAGGAAGTATGACCTGCACTGGACGAGTCATTGCCAGATGGTTCCCAGATGTGTTATTTATGAAGTCACGGCCTACTTAAACCACATTCCTGGTGTCTTGTCTTCTTTTCCTGCAGTGTCTAAGACATTAATGAAGGAATGTATGAGAACTAAACAGCAGACCAGTTGTCAAAAACTAAATGGCAACAGAAATCTTTTCCTGCCTCTGGATATATGTAAATACATATTAAATTAACAAAACCAGCTTTAAACTGTTGATCCCTGAAGAGTCATAGAGTTAGCTTCCGTAGTGTGTATTAAGGACAGTACTTACTTTGGCCTCATCGGTCCCTTGTGAATCTCCACTATAAAACTTACTACATTATCTTTGGTGATTCTGTTCTTACATCTTCTTCCTTCAAAAGGCTCCTCTGTCCCTTAATTTCTTCAATATAGAGAAAAAATTCTTATAAATAAAATCAAGGTTATTCCTTATAAATATATATACTAAGCTATCTGGATGAATGCTGTAAGGTTTGAGATAATCTGACAATTTCAAATATAGTTTGTGGGTTGATTGGTTGATTGGCTGGTTTGTTTGCTTAAATTAGCCAGGTTTGGCAACAAGCTGACATGACTGAGGGATCATGCAAGTCTCTTACCAGAAGGTAGTTCATTTAGTTTGCATCTTGTTTCTGAGGCAGTGCACTAACAGCTGGTGCATTAAAGCAGAATTTTCTGTTGCTTTTGTTGGTCTGTTTTTGTTGGTCTGTTCTTGTTGGTCTGTTTTTGTCTTTTGTTAGAAATGGATGGAATATGATTTGTTTTTTCCTGTTGCTATAGCTATGAGAAACAATTCCTGAGTCAGTGCTAAGAAGGTAGGAAAGAACACGGCAAACAAGCTAGTGCTTTGTAACGTCCTAGAGACAGAACTGTAGCAATATGACTTGACATGCAGAATAACATCAGTCGGCACAAGTTTTATTGATTACAGCCGATCATGTGACGGGCCCTCAGGTTTTAATAAATAAGTTAGAATTCTACTGGTATAAGAAATAATGGAACTAAGTTTAAAACAATGCAGAAATATTTATTTTGAACACAGAACACTCATGACAAATTATATTGTATATGACAAATTTATGCACATATTCAAAATAGATAAAAAATTTGTTTGCTGTCTATTGCCAGAAAATACAGGATGTATATTAACATTGATTTTCATTGCAGTAATCTAGGTTTTTTTCTCAATTTATTCTCTTGATGAGCAGCTTCTTTAGGTGGAGGCCAGTATAAAAGAAATCAGAATACGTCCAGTATATGAAATAGTGTTGCAAATATATTCTGGGTCAATGCGATTTTTCTATTTATGTAGTATACTACTTCAATGTAGATATCAAGAAAAACAAAACTGCTACAACCTATTTCAGGCAAATACAGTAATTCAAATAGAACAAAAGGATGTGTGTGGCACATTTTGTATAGGTACAAACACTTCATGGATAAAGAGACTGGTCTTCTTCATTCAGTCATAACATTTTGAATCATTCATCTGACTGCCAAATATGTTAGAAGGAGAGAAAAAAAAAGTATGGTAGTCATTAAACAAAAGCCTTGGAATCTGTTAGTTTCTTGCTAGAAAGATTACGCGTTGTAAGTTAATATGATATGAAGTAGGGAAGGGAACTGAGGTATTCAGATGTCCATGTACAGGATGAATATATGTGGCATTTGTTGGTAAGAAAGGCAGCAGCAGCAACAGTAAGATTTGTGGCCAGGCGCTCAACCGAGGCAGACAGGGGGCGTTCTGGAGCCATCGAAACCCGAGGGAAGAGCAGCAAGACCCACCAGGAGCCGGTAGCTCTAGCTCTCTGCCATAATGGTGGGCACTCACCTCAGAGCTAGAACCAGAGCTCCCACAGCGGGCACCCCTGTGATGTCTGATGCCTCCACCCAGACGGAACTGGTAACAAAGGAGACTTCAGTACAGGCGGCAGGTTGCAGTGAGTGCCCAGACCCTTCTTCTGGAGCACTGGTAAGTGCCTGCACAAGACGCAGGCAGGTTGAGGATCTGAAACGTCAGATGGGTGAGCTTGCAACAAACAGTTAACAGGCTACGCAGTATCAGAGGAGCTGAGCTGGAGATAGAGATATGGTTGCAGAACCATGCTCCTGTGGCAGGCACCACTGAGAATGAGGGACCTTGGACACTAGAGACCCACAAAAGCAGGACTCTGCTCCAGCCTCCACCCTCCAGCATAACTACCTAAACCAAATATGAAGCTTTAACAATGATAGACACCCAGGAGCAATAGCTGCAAGAGAAATCTATGCCAGCAGCACACAGAGGTTACTGTAAAAAGAAATGACAGGTACTCGTGGTGGGTGACTCCCTGTTAAGGGGCACTGAGGCACCCATCTGCTGACCTGACAGGGAGACATGCAAGGTTTGCTGCCTTCCCGGAGCTAAGGTCCAAGATGTGGCTGAGACGGTGCCACATCTTTTCAAGAGTACAGATAACTATCCGCTGTTGCTCTTTCACGTAGGCACAAACGACACCACAAGTCAGAACCTTGGCAGAATTAAGGAAGACTTCAAAGCCCTGGGAGTGAAAGCCAATAGCACTGGTGCCCAAGTTATCTTTTGTTCCATCTTACCAGTTGGAGGAAGGGGATCAGCTAGAAACAGATGCATTATGAGTATCAACTCCTGGCTTCGTGGCTGGTGCCGCTGTGAGGTTTTTGGGTTTTATGACAATGGGACTTTCTTCAAAGATTATAACCTGTTAGAGAGGGATGGGACCCACCTTTCTAGAAAAGGCAAGAGGATCTTTGGCAATAGGCCAGTCACCTTGGTGTGGAGGGCTTTAAACTGAAGGATTTTAAACTGAAGGGATGCGATGAGGAAGGCCAAGGTTCACCTGGATTTGAAGTTGGCAAGGGATATCAAAAACAACAAGAAGGGCTTCTTCAACTACATCAGCAGCAAAAGGAAGGCTAGGGACAACGTGGGGCCGCTGCTGAATGAGGCGGGTGTCCTGGTGACGGAGGATGCGGAGAAGGCAGAGC
>Ga0065711_1036471_pt1 | contig 20951 bp, 14 predicted proteins | sample Hoacrofraction12_FD_59098 | JGI IMG/M metagenome (GOLD analysis project Ga0065711, IMG submission 59098) | Hoatzin crop microbial communities from Cojedes, Venezuela - Epithelial fraction 12 v2 (version 2) | ecosystem: Host-associated > Birds > Digestive system > Esophagus > Crop | place...
TATATATATATGTTTTTTTTTTTTTTAGCTAAACCATGTCCTTTGCCCCAAAAGACTTTGCAAGAGTACCTGTAACTCTTTCTTTAATGAAAAGGGTTCCACCACATGCTTTTTTTGAGAAAAGCAGAGAAGTATGTCAAAATTGGTCAAAAATAAGCTGTGCAAATAACATTCATTATTGGAAATGAGAACATGAAAAGATTTGTGGTTACATTTGTATGTTTATATTCATAAAGATTCTTCCAGAAATTGTTTTATTCCGTTTTCCCTTATTTCACAATTGAACGAGATTTTATTGCTTCTTATACACCAATGCTTGCTTTTTACCAGCACTGCTGATGTGTAATGTGATTTCACAGATTCTTGCCGCTGTTTACCAAAATGTCTTTAAATTATTAAATCCGGTTCTGTATTAGCTGTTTACCATGGGCTTCATTGGGTAGGCGTAGCACAGGATTCGATTCATAGCCCTGCTCCTTCCTTTTCACTTGTTAATTAATCAGTTTCATACCATTGATCAAATTTTGATGGCTAAAGACTGTTTTCCTGTATTCTGAAAATACACAAAGAAACGTTGCTATAAAGGTCTGGCATTCAGGGAAGGAGCGATTACTGTCTCCAGCGAGCATCTAGAGTAGAGTAGCATCTACTGGAAATTAAATGAAATGACAGCTCAGAAATAAAAAACACAATAAGACCTTGGTAATACAGAGGAGGTGGCTGCTTCCACTCCTCCGATGCAAACTCTCTGCAGCCCGTGGGACAATGCGGTTAGGAGAAGACCAGCCTGGACAAATCCACATAGCCAGGATGTTTGGCATATGCCTCAGGTTTTATGGAGGGACTTATATGGAGGAGAAGACCTCATGGGGGACAAGCCAGTGCTTGGTCTCAGCTGCATACCTCTCCCCTCCTCTCTCCACAGGTTTGCAGGGCCCCGTGCCCCAAGAGCATCCGTGGCAGGGGAAGGGATGCTGGGGCACAGCCTCCCTGCTCCCCCAGCTTCTGCCAGCCCGTCCCTACTACTTGTACCACATCTGGGGACTGGCACCCTCCTCTCCCGGAGCAAGGCTTTGACCGAAGATCCTCCGCGGGAAAGGAGGAGGGGTTTTGCAAGAGCTGAAAGTGAAATCCTTTAGGATTTTGGCCTGGGATTTCTGTATGGGTTTTACCCCCACCCCAGGAGGTAACACACAGGCAGCTTCTCTGTTAGCATTGCTTCGCGTAGATAGCTGAAACCATGGATCTGGAGTGAAAGAGGGAAGATACTTTCACTAAGTGGGCTGCCATTGATTTTCATATGTTCATAGGTATTAGTGAGGAAAAAGACCTATTAAATCATCTAGTCAGTATAATCAGTGCAGGACTATTCCCTGCTGGACATTTACTGGTGGTTTGTCAACTCTAGTTCAGGAAATTGAGTTGTAGTGTTCAATATAATGGATTCTAAATTTCCATTTAATATCAGTTTTCTTTGGTTTCTGCTTTTACATTAATGCATTGTTGTGCTTTGTATTGATTGACTTTTCTTAGTGTAATGAGAACAAAATGCCACTTATCATTTAAGTCATTTAACTCAAACTAGCAAGCTATCAAGCTAGCCCCTCCCAGGGGAAAATTGTAATGGCTATAGCAGAGAGTCATGTCAATACAGAAGTGTTGGTAAGATAGATAATTCTACAAATGTTTTAATTTATTTCAAAACAACGGTAGAGAGTTATACAGCTGACTATACCATCAAAAACTACTCAATTAATTAAATCCTCAGCACTAATCTTGCCAGTTGTACTTGTCTCCCAGCTTCCTAGCAGTTTCATACCTCTTCTGTGCTCGTCTGCCTTTGCAAAAGTAGAGGAAATGCTTCAAAATCATGTGAAACAGAGCAAACATAGCATTAACCTTTGAGCCAAATCCCAACTCTGTTATGACTGCTACGCCATGGATATCTACTTGAGAAGGACTGGAAGAAGAAGGGTAGACCCACTGCTTTCCCTCCTCTCAACTAATCAAACACAATGCTGCCAGTAGTGGGCTGTTCATAGGTTTCAATGTGGCAGCAGAGCTAGCATGAGAATAGGTGACAGAAGGAGGTTTTGATCCTTATAAACAGGTTGCTGAAAAGATGCTGTGATTACTGTCATATATATATCATTACTTAATATGAAAGATATCGCGCCCCTCTAGCACCAGGCTCTTATAAACATGTTCTGAGTTTTAACACCCCAACTGTTTCGCAAATGCTGCCAAACTGTAGCCGCTGGAAGAGAGCTCTGGGCTTAAACATCTGTAGAGTGCAGATGCGGTGCAGGGTGAAGTGTAATCTAAAACTGCTGGAAAGCAATTAAAATCTTACCGTTCTCAGTAACACCTCACTGGAATTATTTAGAGCGTTCATTTTGAATATTGGGTAACAGCCTTCCTTATATGTTGGGTCAGAAATGATCACACTGAAGACGTTGCGCTCCTGTGATATGTGACTTGTGCTAGATTTTTGTGGACTTAATAAGTTTGGGGTAAAGAAATAAGGCAGATGATACAACATTTTCTCTTTGCAGAATGATGCAGTTGTTTTTAATTATGAATTGACGGGAAGTTATGAGGAGGAAAAAACATCCAGATCTTTTATTCCTCTCTTTCTTGTGTTCTCTGCCATCGTATTTACTGTATTGCAGTGGTCTACAGCTTGCCTAGAGCATGCAATTACTGGCAGAAGTTCAGTCTTTACCCAGTATTTCTCCGAGGTGTTCCAATCCAGCCTGAAAATATAAAAGCCTTACGACCACTTCTGTCTGTCAGCAGATCTGTTCTCATTCCCTGCCAAAAAAAGTTAATTACAAATAAACTATTTCAAGAGAATCTAAAGTGCACTTAGACCAAACAGACTGCTGTTAGTGATTCTCTGCAGAAGGTGAAAAATCGGAAAATTTCCCATGACTTCAGGCTGTTTCCCTGGAAAGGTGTCAAAGACTGAACCAAGGAGAAGGTGGTTGGGAGCACAGCTAAGTCACACTCCTCGTTTCCAGAACTAATGATGCTATTTACATATGGCTGCTCTCCAAGGAAAATAAATCTATCCATGCTTCCTCCATCCATCTTACTTCATTCCAGAAGCTGCTTTTGATTCATCCTCTACAATCTTATAAACAAAGTCGGAAGGCAACATAAGGGCAGCCAGGCTGAAGGTCCCTCCAGCCCAATAGCCCGCCTCCAGCAATGGCGTGAGCAGGCTACGGAGAAATAAGAACTGAGCAAGTAAATATCGCCATTCCCCCAGCAGTTTCCCTTTTTGCAGATGAGGGAACCTCTTGAGCTGATACTCGCTGAGCCTCCTGTTGGACCCCCAGATGTTGCATCCTTGGGCAAGGATTGCTGGGTCCATTCTGCGAAGGACCACATCTGCACACCTTTTTAGCTCTGGCTCCTCCTGGATCCCTCCGGTTCTTCCCAGTGCTTGTAGTGGAAGATGTGTTGTGAATGCTTGACCCAGCTCTGCTCCTTGCTCCTGTGACTTAGGGCCTCTGGCTTATGTCCTCAGTTATCCTTTCTTCAGACAGAAGAGTCTTAACCTGCCGAGTTGTTCCTCATAGGGAATTCCTCGATACATGGTCATGCTTGTTGCCCCTTTTTGACTTTTTTCCCCCCCTTCAATTCTGGTTTGAGACCAGAGCTGCATACATACTGAGAACATCCAATCCGTACTAACAGACTAAGCTTATAATAGCAACATTGACCTCAGAACTGAGATGAAACCTGATTTTTCACATCCTGTTCTTTGCAAAGTGGAGACACCACACACAAGATCAGAAGCAGCAGCCAGAGCTGTGTACAGCCCCGCCATGACAAGAAGCAATCATAACATTAAGTCCTGCCCATCCATCCACTGGGCTCCTTCTTAAAATAAAAAAGATTTTCTGTTCTCGTTCTGCTGTTCTTCACCCCCATTCCTGTTATGTAACTTTCTCAAATCTTCGTTCCTCTTTTTGGGATAGAAACCTTTTTTTTGCTTCATTTTTCATTTTATTCTTGTTGTTAGGGGTTTTTCTTTGGCTTATGGATATTTTTCATGTCCTCCCTCAGCTATAGTTTGGCTAGGGCAAGTGAAACAAGCTCTTCTAACTGCTGCTTAGGATGAACAAATCTTTCTGGGACAGTTCAAGATAAATCACTAAAGCCAAGGGTCTCTCCACTAATCACAGTAACTTTGGCTCAAGCAACTGTGCTATAGGTACAGTTTACCCTCCTTTACCTTACAGAAACAGTAATAACATTTACTATTCAACATTTAAATGATACAAAATTTCAAAAGCATATAAGGAGCTTGAACTAAACTCATCAAGACCCTTAGCCCCTTCATGTCATGTGGGCCTAGAAGTCTTTCCCAAAGCATCTAGCTTCATTTTCTGCGATGGTGGTGAATCCTTCGGCTGTGATTGTGGTACGGATTTGATCCAAGTTACTTCACCTGTTGTCATTATTACTATGGGTGGACCATGCCGTGTGACGATGAGGGTGGTGAGACATTGGAACAGTTGCCCGGAGAAGTTGTGGGTGCCTCACCCAAGAAAGTGTTCAAGGTCAGGCTGTACGAGGCTTTGAGCAACCTGACTGAGTTGAAGGTGTCCCTGCTTATTGCAGGAGGGTTGGACTAGATGGTCGTTAAAGGTCCCTGTCAACCCAAAGCATGCTGTGATTCCGTGACATTATTAGATGAGCAATGTAGTAGCTCTGATATACGCTATCACTCGTTCATCTGTTATATTCCCTGGTGAGGCTACCTCAGGGGAATGAGGATGTCTTTGAGAAAAATTAATCATGAAGAAATATATTCCTATTTTGTTCCAGAGACTAATTTTTTCCTCTTTGGATACGGGTTCTTCTGTTTGACTTGTCCTATATCATAACTGCATATATAATGTCTCAGTAATTTCTTACTCTGCCAAAACTTCTTAATCTATTGCCTTTAGTCAGGCTGGTATGTTGAACACAGATCTGGATTTTGTTCTGCTTAGCTGGTCAAATCCCTACAAAGTGTCTGCAGTCATGAAAGTGTTTCTAATGCGTGTACAATTTGCATACAGTTGTATCTTTGTTTCTGGGGACCTTTCCTTGTAGATGTGTCAAGCACTGTTTTCCACGGCCAGTAACATCAGTTTCAGCTGTGGTCATCTTCTCAAAAGGTGATATTAAACTTTTTACACCCATGAGCAAAACCCAAAGTTGCCTCTTCTGAACATGCTTGCATTTAATATTTTTAGTCCCCAAAATCTGCTGCCCTGTGGTTTAGGTGCTACTGCTGTTACCTCAGCAGTCCTCTTGAACCTCTCTGTGAGGAAACTGAATTCTACCTCTGATCAGAGATGGCCAGAGCGCATCAGGAGTGGGGCCTCATCAGTCAATTTAACAGCAAGTAATTCACTTAATAAGATTTGCATTGCATGAGAAGTAGCCATCATTTTCCTAGTGTCTCTGGTTTGCTGCCTTAGGTCCACATTCTCTCTAGCAAGGAAGGTTTGTACTGCATCTTTGTCCCATGGGGTAAGCCCTTCACCACCACCATCTACTCCGATAGCTCAGCGCTTCCTCCAGGCCAGCTGACGTCCTACAGATTTTGGGGTTGAGGCACTTACTGCTCTTCTGCGCTCAGAGATGACAGTGCTCACGCGTGTGCTCTGGTCCTGGCGCTGGGACCTGCCGGGGCTGGAGCAGGTGTGCTATGACCTGTGCCCGTTCCGGAGGCACGTCACTGCGTACAGACTCCTTTTCATACGTGATTCTCCCTTTTCTGGCCACTAACACGGCATGTTTGGTACTTGTAGTAGTTCGTTGCTTCTGACAGCTGCTTGGTTAAACAGCATTTATTATATTGCATCGATGCTCTCCGTGAAGCAACCCCTGAGGTGCAAATCCTACAGCCATGCCTTGCATAAGATACAGGCAAAGCCCTTGACTGGTGGAACGTAACAGGAAAAACAAACGGAGACAACTTCCAAGCTAAAAACTGTAACCACCTCAGAAAAATCCAATAAGAGTTTATGCTCTTTCCTTTTAAGCAATTCAATCTGCTTATTTTAAACCCAGAGTTAGTATGGTTGTGTCCTGTAGAACTATAAATCAGAGCGGTCTGTCTCTTTGCCAGTACAAGATGGATGCCTGCTTCGTGATAATGACTATTCAAACTGCACTCAGGCTCCGAAAAGCAGTGTTGAAGCGCAGGGCTGTCAAGGCACAGTGCTGAGGGTGCATCATCTGGTTCTCTTCACCCTACGGAGCGGGAATATACCAGCAGCTGCCTCAGCCGTTCGGCCCCGGAGAGGCTCCCAGGCTGCTCTGGCGCAACTCCATAGCTTGTTTAGTGCCTCTCGTCGAGCATCTGCTCGTTACTCGTCCAGGAACTACTCCTTAGTGCTTTCCCTCCAATTACCTCGATTTCCTGGATCCTGCATGATTGCTCGCATAAATGTTACTTTCATGACGTGCATAGCCAGGGCAATTTTTGCAGCTCCCTGGTGTAACTGGTGTGTCCCCCCTCCGCCGGCAAGCGTTTCTGGTGGGTTCTTATGGCTGCGAAGCTGGTGCCCAGCTGCTGGAGGACAGCGAGAGCCTAGGCGAACGGAGCGCAGGAGCATAACCATCTTTTCCCAAAACTGAGCCTTTACTGAAATGCCAGGATGGGAGCTAAACTTTCCCTGAGACTGTGAGAGTTCCCCGATAAGATCCTGCATAATATCCTGGATAACGATGTGGGGCTGGCTCATTCCTCACAAAAAGAAATTAGTGGAGGTTTCACAATGTATAAAACAACAGAGAAAATATGCCAGTGGGTGGCAGAGGATGGTGCTTAGTCACTGGATATTGAGCAATACAGGGCAAGACAAACACGGATTACAGACTCTTTGGGGATGCCACGTCAAGTAACCATTTGGAGGCAAACGGGAGCCCTCGCCCGCCACACGCAGGCACAGCCATCTGTCACCGCAGTCAGGCTCTGGCCCTGGGCAGGGAGGCAAGAAAGGAGAGCTCCTCAAAGCCAAAATGGCTAAATGCACCTCAGCAGGGTCTTGTTACTCACCTGGGGAAGGTAACAGGAAAAGACTAGAAAAGTTTATCTTAGAACAGAGCTAGAAATGCAGCTGGCTATTCTGACAAATCCTGATTTGATTTTATTTTTTACTGTACTTTCTTAAATAAAGACATATGTCTTTTATTCAGTAAAAGTTAGTATCACCCTGATTTCCATCAATGTGGAAATCTCTTGTTTTATTAGACCTGATAATGGATACTTTTTTGCTAAATTTCAGCTCAGATATTTAAACAGAATCTTTAGTATACCTTCAGCTACCTATTTTATTTTTTTATATTCCCTTCTGAAATACTATTCAGGCACGCACAGAGGATGTCCTCAGATGTCCTCATCAGAAAACATTAAATGCTAAAGGTATGTGCTAATTAACTTGTGCTTAGAGAACTTCCTATAAAGCTGTTGCATAAAGCCAAAATTATAGTACCCAGAATTACTTCAGAGTTTATTTCATTATGTAAATATGCATCACCAGATCCTGACTTTTTACTCCTGTGGGCAGAAATAGTCAGAGTTTTAGCTAATATTTCTTCCCTGTGGTTTTAGAATAGCGTAACATTACAGATGCTGGAAACAAAAGAGAGTCCTTAGTTACCACAGAAGCCAGGTAGCAAAGAGGCTGGGGGGGGAGAAAAAAGCATATTCTGAGAAACTGCCAGCGTCAGACTTGCTAACTGTTGGGCTTATGTGGAGAAAAGCACTGAGAAGGCTTCTGAAAATAAGTTAGAGACAATTTTAGTACAGATTTCTCCAACCCCGCACAGCCAGGCTCTGGGCTGTGGAAGAAATTGCACCTGGCTGAGCTCGGTGCGAAATGCCAAGTGTGGAGAAAACAGCCACGAAATGACCACTGGAATACACACAGGGTTACGATTTAAGCGCAATTGGATTACGGAAAACCTCTCTGAAAACAAAATATAGCCTGTTGACATCAGGGCACAGCAGCATTTCCAGGCCTTTCAACCATGATCAAGAGAGTTACAAGGTGCCCTCGCTTTGCAGCTGTGGCTTTTCGGGTGCCCTGCTCCTGGGGAACAGCCCTGCGTGAGATGGCACCGTGCCTCGCCTGCACCCACGACTGACTCCGCCACTCCCAGCTGTCAAAGGTTTGGGAAAGCACGCCCCGAAAGAAAAGTCGTCAACAGAAATACAGAGAATACAGTTGTGCTGCTGCCCCACAAGCACACCGCTGCATGAGCAGCAAGGAGAAGCGATGCCCAGAGAAACAAGGGGTCACCCTCTCCCCTGCCCAAGCACCCAGTGCACGGCAGGGGGGAAGAAAGGGCTCTTTTTGCTGAGCTGTCTCAGCAAGCTTATCATAATATTCCCTCCTCACCCATAAAAAATCATTTTTTTAAGCCCATAGCAATGAACAACTGACAGTTTCTTAGGACGGCTCGGTCTTTTTGCCACAATTTTACCCATTGGCTTTTTACTGGTACCCCATACATAACCCAACTTCTTTCTCGGCTTCTGCCTGCCTGTTTTGGGTTTGTACCTTCACAGCTGGTCTATTTTAACTCACTGGCTTCTGAGTTTATTTTTCCTTTAGCAGAGAAATAGTTTGGAAAACACTTCGGTAGGCGTGCCTCTCGGGTCTAGACAGAAATGCTAGATCAACCTTTTCATGTAAATAAGAACAAAGTAAGTGCCTTATTGACCAAATTTGGAGTAGGCTCCTTAGAAATCTGTTTATCGCTAAGTTGCTGGGCTCAAGCAAGAGTTTCTAGTCAAAACAAGAGGTATGACAAAGAGGGGAAATGATGAAATGCCAGTTCCAGAACAGGCAATGTTCTTATGATTACTTCATTCACCTGAAAAGAGGTAGCTTAGGATCCTAATTTGGAACTAGAACTAGGCTGGGGCTATATTTATGCAATTTCTTTAAATGGTTATATGCTTACCTCTTTCTTTAAATGGAGCTATTTAATTTTGCATATGTATGTCAATATATGTTGAGCCAAAGTCTGCAAATTACTCAGTTGTTTTCACAAAAAAAAACCTGAAGAAAGAAATCTGTGATTCTTGAAGTTGGTTTTAATCTGCACTGCAACGAAAGCAGCCATTTAAAGGGATAGGGGCAAATCACAAAAAGGCAATGGATGGTAGAAAAACCTTAGAAGATACACTAGCACCATGGCTAGTGAGCTGACCTTAGATGTGGCACATGTGGGTTTGACTCCTTTCTTTGCACCCCATCTCCTAGGGAGCTTCTGAGCCACAAAATTCCTGGATGTTCTGGAGTCTCTTTCTCTCATTCTGGCTTATCAGTAAAAATTTCAAGCATCTTGGCTTCATCTTGATGCAAATGAAATTAAATTCCAAACTGTTTTTTTTCTGTTGTTATTTTTATTTAAATTGATATTTAATTTTTCCAACCAAGCCTGCTCCTTCATATTCACTTCTAAATGAACCAGGCTCTTGCTGGAGTGCCAGAGACTGGGTCTGGTTTTTCTGGTTCTTCTTCTTCTAGAAAATCCTTTACACTTGAAGCAGCACAAGCCTTTTAATCCTGCTCTTGAGGTTTGAAATGTCTTATGTAACCTTTAATAAAAGCGTGGCTACAGAAATACCCATAATACTGCCTGGACTTGTGGGTGATAGCTTGGACCAGGACTTCTTGTGATTCTCAGCTACTGGCACATTTTATAAGTGAGGAGAAGTATCTCAGACTTTGGGCTTTGGTAGAGTGTTCTTCACAGTTCTCTGAGCAGAAGGGATTTGTCACGGTTGTTTTGGGAACAAAAGGACACAAAACAAGATCAAGTCTATCACCGAGTATTTTGGAGCTGAGCCAGGCTCCACACTGCCTTACCGCATGCCCTGGGTCAGTAAACCCAGCCACTGATGGACGCTTATTCCTCTCAGAAGTATCCATCATCCACTCCATAATAAACTTGTGTTGTTCATGCATAAGAATATTCTTTCACTTCGAGGACATCATAGAATAATGCATTTTGGATGATGATCTTGAGGATCATTACATTTGCAGAGATGGGGCATTTCACTGTGTTAGAGCTTTCTGTAAGTTTTCATGTGTGGTGAGTTTCAATGATAAAATTATGTGCTCACTTTAAAAAGTGTGCATTTTCACTATGAGAACAAAGATAAAACCATAAATCTCACCATTATGATTATGCTTAGTATTAAAATTTCTCTCCTCTTGCAGCTCACTCACTTTTTCCTTTTTTTAAAGCCAGAATCTCTGTAGCATCAAGACATCTAAGCTATAATCCAAAGCACAACGCTACTAAACACTATTAAAATCTTTTTAATTAAACTTCTCCTTCTGAGGAGTTCTCCTCAAGAGGAGAAATGCTCTTGAGAAAGGTCTCTTTGGGCGCTGCAGGCAACATGCAGAAAAGCAAGACTTCTCACATTCACTCCACTGGAGTCCCTGGGAGCTTGCTAAGCACTTTCTGACAAGCGTAACAAATAGGAAGCAAGCTTTTGCCTTTAGGAGATTCCCACCTGGAAAATAGAGGAAAACTCAATGGATAAATGAAATGCGTCTGAATTCAAAGATTCTTGCCAATTTGGCAAGATGGTTGATCGGCCAGGTTGTGACTAGATTGTATTATAAAACAAGAAAAAGTGAATGGGTCTAGATATATATTGTCTCCAGCTGAATGTTGTAATTTCAAAAACTCTTGTGCTCCAAAATCTACACTGTCTAATAGAATGTGTAATCTTTAATGATGCAGTTCTTTGAGCTGTGGAGGAATTCTAGTAGCAAGAGCACAAGCTTAGCTGGCCTCAAAGTTTAGCGTTCTCTTTTTTTTTTTCTATGGCTCAGTGTAAAACCCTTTTTTATTTCTTGCTAAACAGAAATGGCAGGGCGTGGAGAAGAGGCGGTGTGTTTGCACTCCAGAGGATGGGAGCTGGCTGCACTCCTTTTGAACCACCACAAATTACTAGCAGCACTTGAAAGAGACGAAAGCTACTTATAGTCCTCCCTGCATAGTTGAGAGATGGTTTGGTTTGATGTTATTATCTTATTTTGTCTTTATTTCTTTTATTTTGTTTTAATATTAAGGGCCTCAGACTTGTCGTCATAAAACTCACAGCGCCCGAGTAGAACAAATAAAGCCTGGATCTCATCAGGCTTTCTATACGTAAATTCAGGGGTTCTATATGTGTACTTGCCAGTCTTCAGGTCCGAGATCTGTTCAAGGTTCCAGATCAGTTCATCTGCTGATGTTTTTGCATTTTTATTTTCCTTTGTGTTTTTAAATGAAAGCATTTTACTATTACTTGCCTCCTGACTTCTAAGTGTATTTACTCAGTACACAGAGACTTTTTAGATATTTTCATACAGTTTACTTTCAGTGTGAGCCAAAAACAGACAACATGACAAGTTGGAAAGATAAATCCACATAAATCTTTCTGAAGAATAAAAATTATTCATTTCAATGTATTCTTATATTTCAGTATCACCTTAAAAAGAAGAGAGATGAAAGACTACTTTAAAAAGGGTATTTATATCACATTGGCTTTTATTGATGAGACTATATGGAGAAATAAGAATTGCCAGGCTACTTAAATAGTCATATCGTTTGCCATAGACTGTTGCATTGTACTCCCTAGAGTGTTACAGCTAGGATTAGGTAAATGTACAACAAGCGGAGTGTAACATTTTTCCTGTTTGATGAAAAGGGTGAGACTGAATGACCATTCCTGTGCAGACACCTCTGCCTTGATGGGTGTTTCCATTCCAGCTCTGCCAGATTTTGTAATACAGTAAAGCTGAACTACTTGCAGGTGAAGATAATTCTTGGTTGTTGGAAAGCTTCTAGAACAGTTTCTCAGAGGAAGTGATGGAACCTTGCTTGAGAACACTGGGGCTGAATGTTGTCATAGCAGCATAAGAGGCTCTAAAATCATGAAAAGTAGAGTTAAAACATGGACACCAGTCCTGACGACCTACCTGTTGGAGGCTTACATAGCTTAAAAAGTAGGTGTGTTCAACTGAAAATAAACGGTACAAGGCAGAACATGGACTTGGTCCTCTGAGAAGAACACCTATTTTAGCTACTGTCCTGCAAGAAGAAATGGAAACTATGAGTAAAAGTTAGGCTGGTGGTTCTGAGCCTTGGAAATATTAGCTCTGAGGCTTTTTGTCGGGAGGTAAGATGCCAAAGGGTTAGCTGCCATGAGCTTTCTTTCAGAAGTTTGATGGTCTATGGAAAGTGCTTATGCTGAGCTGCACGAACCCCCCTGCTTTACCGTGGGAAAGGTTTATCTCCTGCATCACGTCTGGCACCGGGGGGAGACAGACACAAAACAATTCATCCTACAGAAAAGTGGATAGTGTGGTAAATCGAATTTGATTTGCCAGAATTGAGCTTAACATGAAGGCGACAGGCAAGCATGTGATCTGCCATTGCCGATGCTCTCTGCTCTGCAGATAGGCAGGGGAAAGACCGTCACTTTCTGGTGACAGTGACATTGGGAGTGCCACTTTGGAGAGCCCAGCTGTCCTGCTGTGCCACACGCAGGGGCTGAAGAGAGGGGGAAAAAAGTGATACAGGACTCAGCTGCCTCAGAAAGGCACAGCAGTCTTGCACCTGGGCAAGGAAATCCAGTCTCTGGGTATTTCAGGAACCATGTCATAACCCCTTTCAGGAATGAACTGATCTTCCTTCTAAAGGCATGTTTGGAGGGGGTTTCGCCTGTTTCAGTTGCAAAGATTCTTCAGAATCAGGTTTCATTAATGGCCGGGAGCTTGTTGGTAATTCCTGGCTTTGCTACTAGCTGACGTAGATCTATTTGTTGTCATCTCTCTCTCTGTTGCCCTCCCTCATCCCCCAGCATATTTCCCCCAATATACTCAAAGAAAATAATCCTCTCCTCCTCTCACCTCTCCTTGTGAGCTAGGCTCTCCCGTCACCTAATCATCCGAGCAGTCTTTCTTCCCATCTGTTACAAATCACTGGTTTTAACATATTCGATGGGAGCAAGAGACAGTAAAGGTCTTTTTGGCACAAAGGTTGGCAGAATCTGTTTTCCTTGCTGTTACGGGAACTTGCATCTCAACTTCTCATATTAGAATCCGATTTTGAAGCTTTTTCATGCTGGGACTCTCCAAATGGCTGTTCCTTGGCAGGCCAGGGATGTCACGCAGAAATATTTTCACTGAATTGCAAGGCTAAAATCTATGGAGCATGCGTCACTGAAACCACAGAACAAACAGGACCTAGGGAACACAATCCCCATTTGTACACACTAATGCACCGCTCTGGTTAAGGTATTTACATTCAGAGGTGCATAAACCCCTATTAAAATGTTTTAGAAGTGCCTAAGTTGCCAAATCTCACTGTCTTGCAGCTGGACTTAGGTTCTTCCATTATTTATTTGCTTTTGGTATTACTTCCAGTTCTAAATTTCATGAATTTACAAGCTGCCATGCAAATTCACTTTGTCATAGGCTGAAAATAAGTAGCAGTTGCAGGTACTCATAAACCCCTTTTACTGGCTTCCTACACTAATTTAATTTCAGTCCTTCGGCTGAAATGTAAAGCACAAGGAAGCTCACTTTAAGAAAACTAAAACCCCATGTTTCTAAAATGCACAAATGCAAACAAATAAATGTGTTTCAAATTTCTTTCTGTACTGATCACTAAAATATAGCTTGACAAATCGTATTACAGATTGAATTGCTTCTTCCATTTTTTAGCAAAAAAAAGTTTAAAATGTCAAATCAGTTGTAATCCTTTATTCCTTGAGCACAGAGAACACTGTTATCATCAAACTACCAACTATTTTCCCATGTGCATCATGCTCCCCATATGTGTAACTACAAAACAGATCAGAAGCAAACAGGAAAAGATAAAATCAGACAAATAAGACGTATTTGGCCCTTCAAAATACAATCTTAAATGCAGAATCTGGAATAATTATCAGCCTTTTACACTGAGAAACAATTTTAATATAAATGCTATTGTAACCTGGGGCCCAAGCCTGCAAACATTAAAGAATATGAGGTTATTTTATGCATGTGAGTAATTCCTCTTGAGGATATTTGCAAGATTAGAAACCAGAGTAATGTGATAAAATAGTATGGAAGGAGATTATATTACATCTGTACAGGCTGTACCAGTTAGATACCACTAACGCAGTCTATTTAATATTAGTCAAACTCACTGGCTTCATAACGATGACAAGATCAGATATTTTAACAAAACAAAATTAATCTATCTCTAGCACTATCGGGTTGGCACCTCTGACGGGGAAAGTCTAGCTGAAAGCTCCATTTTGGGAAACAATCACTATTATTCTTCAACATACAGAGCGTAAGGTCTGAAAATCCTTACTGACGTGGAGCAAATATATTGATGGTGTATACCGCACCGTCCACGCAAAGAGGTAGCATAGCTACTGGTTACCTGCTCAGTGGTGCAGCCCCGCTGCTGTTGCCATGAACAGCAAAGCTCCTGGGACTGTGGGAACCAAACCCTGCCCATATTGCCACTGCAGCTCTAAGTTCCCAGTCAGCCAGAGACTTTGAGACAGCAGGGTTGCGTGCATCTGCATCAGCAGGGGACCTGGCCCCGTGCAAGTCTACACAAAGATAATGTTAATTTTTTATTATTCATATATTTAAAGAGGAAATGTTACATACGCACTTTAAATGCCTTTCTCTGAGTTTTAAAAGTGCGGTAATGCACAACAGAACACTTCCAGAGCTCGTTAAACTTCTGTGATATTACTAAAACCACCGTCAATGTCTTTGAAACGCACATTCCTTTCTGTATGAGAGGACCTCATTATGGGGAGATGGAGAATCTGCTGGGGACCCTAAATGGTGGATGTGTTTTTGTAAGCCTAAACAGTTTGACAGTAAATTCACTTTAATGTTACGTTAGCAGTCTGGATCTGTTTTGTTACAGGCAGACCTCTGAGAAATGGTATTTACAAATCTTTTCTGGCCAAAAACACTCGGGGGGGGAAAGTCTCTTTACAAAGCCAGAAATGTGTTACCCATCATACAGCAAAGTCCACCTGCTCTTCAGTCCTAAATCCTAAATATGTATCTTAATTGTATTCAAATTTTCTCACTCACACCAGAACAAGAGCCACCTTACTGAACTTGGATGCTCTTCTGGGGTTTAGTCCAACCCTAGCTTAGGTCAATGGGATGCATTTAATGACTAAAGCAGAGCTTAAACGGAACGATTTCAGATCTTGGGAGTCTAAACCAGTGTTTTCTAGAGACTTTTCTGATCCCAGTGAGCTTTCTTCTGAGATTGCTCATCTAAAGGGACACAGGGACATGGTTCATTGCAGAAGGACTAGCCAAGGAACGCTGCAGTCAGTGAAAGATTCAAATGCAGCCCAAGACAGCAGAGAAATTACCACAATGCAGGGAAAAAAGCCAGAAGGTGAAATTAAATTCCAGTCCAAACACTCGCAAGGTGCTGAACAGCACAGATGCTTATTCTGTACAGTGACCCTGGCTGATCATAGCAGTTCATCTCCTCGGGATAGCTATTCTCAAAAGATGTGAAACAACAAACTGTGTATTGCTCGACGAAGACACACAACGGAAGATTTCATATAGCTTTGATGAGTTTTGGTTCCTGCTTGGCTGTTTTCTTCTGTAAAGAAGAAAATCTCTCATACATACTGCAGAAAGAAAATATTAAGTCTGGCTAACATAAAGTCTACTCTGTGTTATAAAACAAAACCATTACATATAGCCAGTGTTCTCTAATATGTAGTAAAAATATTTTCCTACGATTATTTTTGTAAGTGTGATTTTTTGTGTGTGTGGTAATCGAGATCTGGAAAGTTTTCCTTAAGTCTCTTTATGAAGGGCTTTGTGAATATTTGTACTCTATTTTAGGGAGAAACAGTCTCTCCTGATGAACTACTCTATGACAGTGCAGTCTAAATTCAATAAAAGCTGATCTTCGGAATTCACTGCAAACTCATGCCTGTATTTGTGCAAGACACTTACTAAATTTGTGACTTCGCCCCTTTCCTACTCAGAAAGCCCTGCCAAGTTAAAGTGGGAAGAAGAGCACACTGCAGAGGCAGAGTTCCTTCTTTTGACCACTCCTCCCAGAGGCTGAGGCCACTCTTTGCTTCCAGTGATGAAAGCAGAAGGAGACTCAGCATATTTATATTCTTCTATAAAAGGCTGCTCTGCCAGATCTATTTTGGGTAGCTTTAGTTCAACCCCAGTTCTTTTTTTAAAGTAAACTCAAACCTTTAAGGGTTCAAATAACTTTTCAAAAAGCAAAATGAGATTTTTTTTTTTTAACGTTGCCATCTGTTTGCCCACTACGTTGTCTGGTAAGCTACTTTAAAAGGACGTTAAGCAAAGCACTTCAAAAGCAGGCAAATGTCACTAATACAAACTTCTGTGACCATACAGAAAGACAATGTAACAGCAGTCTTATCAAAAACATCCCTTTCCCATTCAAGGTGAAATTAAACAACCTGTGTTTCTTCTGAAACACACTAGTTGACACAATTCCATTCTCTGAATTATTTCAGTTGTGTACTAAGGAAAATGTGCTTCTAGGTCAGAACTGTTCCAGATTAATTATTATATTACGACCACTTGCACATGGGAAGCGATAAATTCTGTAAAATTAGTGTCTGAACAAAGGTTTTGGTTCTGTATAGAATACTATACTATACAATAATACTATTCATATATAATAATACTATTCTGTTTTGTAAACAGAAGTTTGCTGTCCTTCAAAGCGTAATGATGAAGAGGTTCCCACGAAGATGTACTGCAGAGTGCGTGGTACTACATCGTACAGTGGAGTGAGTCCGTGTCATCTCTATGAGGGCTTTCAGGGATATTTTACATTTCATGAAAAAGGAGCACTTGCAAGATCAATTCATTTACCCTGAAAAAAAGCAGATGCATTTAATTACTTGAGTATTAATTGTAATTAGCATTTAGATGCTCTACTGAATTTCTAGTTTGATTTTGCTTCCTCTGTCAGCCTTGTCATCAGTAAACAGCATTTTCATCTGTAGAAAAGGCCAGGGGGATGGTAATGGCAAGATTTCCAGGAGCGACTAGAAAATATCAGAGACAACTCACATAGTCAAATTTTACGTGGGAAAAATAACTGGCATGCAGATGAGGTGGCACATACCAAAATGCTGGACTCTTTCTACATGCTAATCAACCAGTGTGTGAGAAATCAATCAAGATGCGTATTCTGTAACACGTAACAAAGCAAGAATCTCTTCTGTCATATGAAGACAGAAAAAATGGTTCGTATGTGCACAAGCAAAAAGCTACCAAGCTCTTCAAAAGGTCTAAAAGCTTGGACTTTGACAGGGACGATAGCAATCAATCACAGTGTGTGGCAGACCAGGAAACTCACTCTGGACTAGGCCAATGAATCAAAGTATTGCTGAAACTGCAAATACTGATGCAACTGTCAAAGATTTAAAGTGATTAAATTCAGCGGTATTAAAGCAATAAAATTCTACCAACGTGGTAGTCCTGAGGCAAGGGGATGTCTTAATAACCTAAAAATTGAATTTGCACTCTCTTCTCTGCCCTGAATCATAAAGTCTGATCACGGTTAACTTGGCCTTTCAGGTTTCCAGGGCAGATGCTGCTCTCTGTGGACAGCAGAGATTCCTCTGCATTTTTTATAAGTGTATATTGTGTCCTGATACCCATTTCTAGCCAATTTTTTTTCCTCCACATTGGTGTACTGTGTTACTTAAATGTAACTGGACACATACATAACTTCTACTGCAATTAGTTAGGTAATTATCTAAGTAAAATTCCTGAACGTTTGGGCTTAACCTTTGCCTAATAATGTGAAAAGCACTTGTGAGATCATTCTTGAGCATATGCATGTGAAAACACATACATAAATAAATGCTGTGGGTGTGTGATTTGTACTATCTGTGCATCAAAATAGTGGACTAATTAGCACTGTTACACTTCTGAAGATGTTATTTGGGCTATGGAATTTTAGGAAACTGTGTTCCAATGTTTTCTATAGCATGTAAAGTATCTTATAGTCACTCCTTGTGACTAAATGTCAGCCGGATGTGAAGTAAAATACTACCTAGCTACAAGACCGCTATGGACTGGTCCTGTTAGCACAAGAACACATGTATAGGTCTGTACATGGGGAAAGTAATTTTACAATAGAATTAAATTGTAAGTTTACACACTGATAGAATTGTACAGAGACAAAGCTAGCCACAATCCACGTGCATTTTCTTATTCTTCTGATGGCTTTTGTGGTTTAGCACATCCAATAACAAAGTATTTAAGCTAAACAAATCAAACTATTCTTGTGAAAAAAGTGTCCCCGTGAGAGAGGTACACATTGTAAGAGGCTAGCACGGTTGCAAACAGCATCTCTTTCTCATGTGAAGCTTGAGCCCAAATCTTGTGCCTGAGCTGAAGCCTGAAGGAAAGTAAACAAAGTTTCTCGAACCGCTCTCCTTCCTGCATTTTGCCTAGCTAATCACAGAATATATCCTGTCATATTTGCATTCCCTCCACCTATGGATAATGTCTAGAATAAAAAAGCCCCATGTTTGGCTGCCTGTTAAGATGCTACCATAAAAATATTAAGACCTTACTAATTAATGTATAAAGAAAGCTCATCCTCTTACTCAGTTATGGATTAACTTCTTACATCCTAAGACCTCTCACCTAAAACAAACTGTCCTTTCATTTTAAGTTAGCTCACTCTAGAGACTGATTTCCACTTTCTCTTGGGCTGATAATGCAACTATTTTCCAATAAAGACACAGGCTGTATCACCTGGCTATTGATAATCCTTCAGCAGTAAGTCTAGAGTGTCACCACATGCACAAAAACCTGCAGGATGTGCTTGCTCCCAGAAGCCCCGCTGACATACACTACAGCACACGGCACCAATATTTCATGTGGCTTTGAAGTGCAGCTGGTAACACCTTGGCTAATTCATCAGTCAAGATGTGAGTATAAGTAACTCTGGTGAAAATGTCACAGGCTTGAGTGACACAGACAAATGGGTCTAAACTAATAAATTCATTATAGTTAGCAAAATACATCAATTGAAGTTTAATGCTTAGATCTTTCACGCTTCTCAGCCACTACTGTGCAAATACATCCACCTGGTCATTCAGGAGAGGCACCCCTCACTCTTTGGGAATCGATTCTGGGACCTGTGTTCCTTCAAACGCTTACCAGGACAGGGATTTCCTGACTAGGATGGCACAAACAATTTGTCATGTTAATACTGAATCTCTCAGTATCCACCTATGCTTCGAATTTCTCTTGAGAAATATATAGCATGCTATAGACTTGGCAGTTCATTCCCTTCTTTTGGGACAGGATTAGACTTCTGACTTACACAGTGGCTATTTCTTTAATTGAAACACATTTTCTTATTTTTGAAGACAAAAGACACGCACTAAAATACCTCTGCCATAGCAATGCCTAGCTTTGTAATTTAAGACACTACTGCAAAAATCTGGCAGTCCTACAAAAATACAGCAATGCACTTAAATGCAGTACCTCAGAAAGAAAAAAAAAAAAAAGGAAATGGGTATTCATACTTTTTCTATATAATCTGTAGCCTTATTTTTAATTCCCTCCATGGTGGTCCTGCACTAGCACCCCACTTCATCTTCCACTGGAATATCAAGCCGGTCATTCCTTGGTTCTCCTGGAGGACACAGAAAAGGCGTACCTGCCAACTTTTAGCTTTTTTATTAAAACGGACAGCAAAGTCAAATTTTATACCAAGGTTTTCTTTCTCTTGGATATTTTTCAGTTGCTTGAGTTCTACAGGTATTACAAGAAAGCAAACACCAATCAGAATAAGTGGTCACTTCAACTGCTTCTTTTCCATTCTGTTGTAAGATTATAACCCCACTAGCTTTCCTGCAGCTTTTCCACGACACTTCTGGTGTAAAAAGACCTAGCTTTCTCAAGTAAAAGATAATCAGAGAAGGTAAGTTCCCTTTTGGAAGCAAAGAACAAACTAAACCAAGTAACAATTACATTATCAACATTCTTCATGGATCACAAATTAGAAACCCAAACGTTGTTGTGGGTTTTTTCTCTGCTGGTACAAATCAGCACAAATTCCTGGAGCGATATGGTTCAAGCTGGACAGTGCTATAGAGTAGACAGTGGAAGCATTACATAAAATATGCTTTTCAGAGTTTCTTATTATCATAATGTCATTGCCCAGTTCACTGGGGTCTACAGGAAAGTTAAAGGAGCTGCTTTGGGCTCTGAATCTTTAGTCTTCACTGAAGTCAGAATAATGCTACTATAAAGGTATGTTTAAACACGTGTTCTTATCACATGTCTTTTGGAAAAATCTCAAGATTTATGAAATATTGGTGAACACTCATTTTTCTCCATCGGTTCATCTGTCTAAAGTCAGAGCAGGCTATTTAAAATTTCAATCATTTTTAACAGAATGGTAGTTCCTGCACCACTCTGGTAGAAACATCTGGATTTTATTCCAGAAACATTCTGCAGTTGCAGCTGCTAAAACGCTTTTTCTCACTGGAAACTAGTCTGTGAGGATTTAATTTTGTTCACCTGCAAAATTCCATTCACATGACCTTTTCATGGAAACGTACAAGCAGCATCCTTCAAACTGAGAGGAGCTGGCACTGAAATGAATCACGGGGAGGAACGAGTACATCACTGTCACGCTGGCTGACACTTGGAGACCTGTGGAGAACGATCCTCTTTCAAAGCAAAAAACACCAAACGCAGACAAAATCGAAGCTGAACACAGAATCACAGAATGTTCGGGGTTGGAAGGGACCTCTGTGGGTCATCTAGTCCAACCCTCCTGCCGAAGCAGGGTCACCTACAGCAGGCTGCACAGGACCTTGTCCAGGCGGGTCTTGAATATCTCCA
>Ga0065711_1036472_pt1 | contig 20949 bp, 12 predicted proteins | sample Hoacrofraction12_FD_59098 | JGI IMG/M metagenome (GOLD analysis project Ga0065711, IMG submission 59098) | Hoatzin crop microbial communities from Cojedes, Venezuela - Epithelial fraction 12 v2 (version 2) | ecosystem: Host-associated > Birds > Digestive system > Esophagus > Crop | place...
TTTTTTTTTTTTTTTTTTCTTTTTACAGCCATTCCTCTTGACTTTGATATCAGTTCGCCTCTGACCTATGGCACGCCCAGCTCCAGGGTGGAGGGTACTCCACGGAGTGGTGTACGAGGAACTCCGGTGAGGCAGAGGCCGGATCTTGGCTCGGTCCATAAAGCCAGACAAGTCGACTTACACTCGGATGGGGTAGGTAGACGTCTCCGGATTTTGTACCTGACAACTTCTTTTTAAACTACATGCATGTTTGTGTATGCGTAATTTGTTTCCGCGCAGCCGGCTGAGGACGTAGTAGCAACCGAGCAGTCTCTTGGACAAAAGCTTGTTATTTGGGGAACGGATGTTAACGTAGCTTCATGCAAAGAAAAATTCCAGGTGGGTTAACAACTTATTTTTTCCTTTTTCTAAATGAAAAGCTAGTTTGATTTAAATACATATTAGTTAAATCTGATATAAAGTAGGTGTTTGTACTACTAAATTCTGCTCATCTTTCCCTTCTGTCTTCCTGTTACCTCTGACATTCAGAGATTTCTTCAGCGTTTCATTGATCCGCTGGCTAAAGAGGATGAAGACATTGGCTTGGATCTTAATGAGCCACGCTACATGCAACGACTTGAAGAGGTACCACAGCGAAACATAACCGTTCTTTCTTAGTCTTGCAGCCCACTGAGCTAAAGATTTCTTTTCAAATATCTTGCAGATTAATATGGTTGGGGAACCATTCCTGAATGTAAATTGTGACCATCTAAGATCATTTGATGAAAATCTTTACAGGCAACTGATCTGCTATCCTCAGGTGAAGTAGCGCACTTGTGTTCTGGCTTTCAAGTGGCCCTTTCGTATTCCTGGCTTCTAGTATGTTTGTTTAAATGCAGTGTGTACTTTGCATGTTCAGTGTAATCTCTGACTTTTTTTACTTAATATAAAATGCCTTGTTTCATAGGAGTTAAAATTTGATGGTAAATATTGCTATGCGTACCTCGTGCAAAACTAGCTGGTAAACTGCAGTGTTCAGAGTCTTGTGGTTGGTTGTGTGTTTTGGTGTTTCTTTTTTTTCCTTTCTCCTTTGCAATACATAAATGAATAAACCTCCTCTAAACAGTAAGTTTCCTATCATGTAGGAAAATGCTCAGCTGGCATAACTTTTAGTCATCCCTGGCTGATCAGAAGCACGTAAAATGCTTTATGCAAAAATACTTCATTCTATGATTTTATTTTTTTTTAACTTCTAAGCTTAACTGTTTTTAACAATTTTACACAGGAAGTTATCCCAACATTTGACATGGCTGCCAATGAGATCTTTTTTGATCGTTACCCTGACTCAATATTAGAACATCAAATTCAAGTAAGGCCATATAATGCCCTGAAAACCAGGAATATGAGAAGTCTGAACCCTGAAGGTAAACTTTTGATTACTTATCGCGTCGGAAAGAATCTTAAGGATTTATATAAGCTTATTGAATGTTAACGAAGACTGTATAAAACTGTACTTGTGGTCCATCCAGACCAATGTCTTTGGTTTATACAAGTTTGTTTCAGAAGCAAATGCTTCAGAGCCCAAATGCAGAGTAATCTGCCCATAAAGGAAGTGTTTCCTGGCATCAGCTACTCATGTTTGTAGTTCCACAAGCGTGAAAGAGTCTGTCTTTTGTATAAATACTTCTGTAAATTTGAGTAATTGTACTATGCATATATGATTCTTTTTGCTTTATCTTAGGCAAAATACTAGTACCTAACCAAATGTCTGCCTCCCACGTGAAAACTAACGTAACAGGAATTTGAAGGTTATTTTAAATTTTAACAGTGTGAAGTGATGACACAAGTCTCAATATTTCTAGATATCGATCAGCTTATCACCATCAGTGGTATGGTCATCAGAAGCTCCCAGTTAATTCCTGAGATGCAAGAAGCTTTCTTTAAATGCCAGGTTTGCGCTTTCACCACCAGAGTGGAAATCGATCGTGGCAGGATTGCTGAACCATCAGTGTGCAAGAACTGTAACACAACGCACAGTATGGCACTGATTCACAATCGATCCATGTTCTCTGACAAACAGATGGTACGTTGCGCTTAGGCAGTGGCTAAAGTGAAACAATTTCTAATTTTTGCTCCCTCACCCCCCTAATATCATCGATAGCATTAACGTATGTATCTTGAGACTGAATGTTTTGACATGGGAAATGTGTTTTGGAACACAAGAGCAGCTGAAATAACTTACCCAAAGGGCAAGTATCCTTTGGAGAAGAAATGCATTAAAAGGATGAAATGAAGTATGTATGCATCTTAATGTTTCCATATGGAAGCCCCTTTATATATAGTATGTCCACATCTATCTGGACTGGATGAATCTTGTCTGTAACAGCATTTGAGCAATACCAGGAACAACTAGCAGAATTCTCATTTTCATCGTATGTTTTTATTAGTAATCAGTTTTGCTGTTTGCCTGGGTGTATTTGGTTCTTGAGAAATGTTCCTGATTCAAAATTATGCTGAAGGCTGCTAATACAAGATTCTGTTCTATGCTCTGTGGAAGAGCTTTGCTTTTCTGAAACTAAAACTTAATGTTTTTTTGCTAGATCAAACTGCAGGAGTCTCCTGAAGATATGCCAGCTGGACAGACCCCTCATACGGTTGCGCTGTTTGCTCACAATGACCTTGTTGATAAAGTTCAGCCAGGTGATAGAGTTAATGTCACAGGTAAGACTCTGTTGAGTATTTCCATCCTCCTTTTTCACTGGTCTGAACTGTCTATAAAGGGACCTAATAGGATGCATGCTGGCCGCTGTCTTTGCAAGGCCATTCGGTTATCTTTGAAAAGTCATGGTGCCTGGCTAGGCTAATAGAAGAAAGCCAATGTCACTCCTAGGGCAAGGAGGAGACCTGGAGAACTACAGGCCAGTCAGCCTCATCTTGACCCCTGGGGAGGCGATACAGCAAATAATCCTGTAAACCATTTTTAACTGTATGAAGGACAAGAAGGTGATTGGGAGTATTCAGCATGGATTTACAGTGGATAACAACCTTCTACAATGACATGACTGGAGCAGTGGGTGTTGTTTATCTCGGCTTTAGCAAGGCTTTCACCACTGTCTCCCATAACATGAGAAGAGAAGGCTTTGGGGAGACCTTATGGTGGCCTTTCAGTATTTAACAGGGGCTTATAAGAAAGATGGGGACAAACTTTTTAGCAGGGCCTGTTGTGATAGGACAAGGGGCAATGGTTTTAAACTAAAAGAGGGTAGCTTCAGACTAGTTAGGAGGAAGAAAAGATTTAGACTGGATATAAGGAAGAAATTATTTACCATGAGGGTGGTGAAACACTGGCAGATGTTGCCCAGAGAGGTGGTAGAGGTCCCATCCCTGGCAACACTGAAGGTCAGGCTGGACGGGGCTCTGAGCAATCTGATCTGGTTGAAGATGTCCCTGCTTACTGCAGGCTGGTTGGACTAGATGGCCTCTAAACTTCCCTTCCAACCCAAAGCATTCTATGATAACATCCTCATAGACAAACTGATGGTGTATGGGTTAGATCAGTGGGCAGTGAGATGGGCTAAAAACTGGCAGAGCTGCTGGGCTCAAAGCATTATGATTGGTAGCACAAAGTCCAGCTGGAGGTCGGTCACTATGGGCGTACCCTGCGGGTCAGTGCTGGGGCCAAGCACTGCTGGATTTCTTCCCTAATGACCTGGGTGATGGGACAGAGTGCACCCTCAGCAAACTTGCAGACAAAAGCAAAACTGGAAGGCAGCAGTGCTTGATAGACCAGATGCTTGTGTTGCCATTCAGCCAACATCTTCCTGGGCTGCATTAGGAGGAGTGTTGCCAGCAGGTCAAGGGAGGTGATCCTTCCCCTCTACTGAGCACTGGTGAGGCCCCATCTGGAGTACTGTGTCCAGTTCTGGGCTCTCCAGTACAAGGGAGACATGAACATACTGGAATGAATTCAGCAAAAGGCCATGATGATAACTGGATACTCTCTCATATATGGAAAGGCTGAGAAAGCTGGGACTGCTCAGCCTGGAGAAGAGAATACTCAGGAGGATTGTACCAGTGTGTTTATAAATACCTGATTTCGGGGGTGGGGTGGTGTCAAGAAGACAGAGCCACCCTCTTTTCAGTGGTGCCCTGTGACAGGATATGAGGCAGTGAGCACGAGCTGAAAAACAGGAAGTTTCAGTTAAACATAAGAAAATTTTTAGTGTTTGGGTGTCAAGCCCCAGCACAGGTTGCCTGGAGATGCTGTGTGAATCACAGAGGACTTTTCCAACCTTAATGATTCTAAGATCATCAAGTCCAACCATCACGCCTGCTGAAGCATATCCTGAAGTGCCACGTCTGCACGTTTCTTGAACACCTCCAGGGATGGTGACTCCACCACCTCCCTTGGCAGTCTGTCCCAATGCTTGACCACTATTTCAATGAAGAAATTTTTCCTAATATCCAATCTAAATCTCCCCTGATGCAACTTGAGGCCACTGCCTGTCGTCCTATCACTAGTTACCTGGGAGAAGAGACCAACACCCGCCTCACTACAACCTCCTTTCAGGTAGTTGTAGAGATCAATAAGGTCCCTCCTCAGCCTCCTCTTCTCCACACTAAACAGCCCCAGCTCCCTCAGCCGCACCTCACAAGACTTGTTCTCTAGACCCCTCACCAGCCTCGTTGCCCTTCTCTGGACACGCTCCAGCACCTCCATGTCCTTCTTGTAGTGAGGGGCCCAAAACTGAACACAGCACTCAAGGTGCAGCCTCACCAGTGCCAAGTACAGGGGCACAATCACCTCCCTACTCCTGCTGGCCACACTATTCCTGATACAAGCCAGGATGCCGTTGGCCTTCCTGGGCACACTGCTGGCTTATGTTCAGCTGGCTGTCAACCAACACCCCAAGGTCCTTTTCTGCCGGGCAGCTTTCCAGCCACTCCTCCCCCTGACAGTAGTGTTGCATGGGGTTGTTGTGACCCAAGTGCAGGACCCGGCACTTGGCCTTGTTGAACCTCACGCAGTTGACCTCAGTCCATCCATCCAGCCTTTCCAGATGGCTCTGCAGAGCCTTCCTACCCTTTACCATCCTTAGAGATATTCAGAACCTGACTGGATGTGGCCTTTAGCAGCCTGTTCCAGCTGACTCGAGCTTGAGCCTGTGGTTGGGCTAGACAATCTCCAGAGGTCCCTTCTGACCTTGACGATTCAGTCATTTTGAGAATGTAGGTGAGGAAGAAGCAGTATCTTAAATAGTGTCTGCTGTCAGGAAGAGTGGTAACGTAGAGTAAGCTTTGTGATACTGTAACTACACTTTATAAACCACTTTGCTTCAAAAACTGCTGTACTGCTAGCTGTTAGAGATGCCTTAGAAATCTATTATTAAATTTGGCACTTATAAAAGGGGATATGCTGACTTGAGACATCAGAGCTGGACTTTCAAAAACATGAAGCCTTAACTTTTTTCAAAACACTTAAGCATATTCCTTGTTGAGAACGCTTGTGATAGGAATGTTAAACATGTATGAACCTGCAAAAATATGGTCTAGACGACTTCACTATGTTCCATTGACTGGGAAATAAAGTGACTAAAGTATTTAGGCCATTTTGAAAAGCTTGTCAAGGGAAAATGTAAAATTTTTGTGCTTTGGAATTATGATGTTTCTTATCTAATGCTGCGATTAAACATTCTATTTAGGTATCTACAGGGCAGTCCCAATTCGGGTCAATCCAAGGGTCAGCAACGTAAAATCTGTCTATAAGACCCACATTGATGTCATACACTATCGCAAGACAGATTCAAAACGCCTGCATGGTGTTGATGAGGAAACAGAGCAAAAAATGTTTACAGAGGAACGTGTGGGAATTCTAAAAGAGCTTTCTAAAAAAGCAGACATATATGATAGACTTTCTTCAGCATTGGCCCCAAGTATCTATGAGCATGAAGACATCAAAAAGGTGAATCAAAATCTGTATTTCTCTTATAAGCAATATATTTATATGCAAGTACATTTGTAATTATTGTTTGCTATTGAAATTACTTGAGGCTTCAAAATTCAAAAAACTGTGTCTTGAGCAGTCTTAAAACTTCATGGTCTTGTCAGGATGGAGTTGGTTGTAAGTGTATCATAATTCTTTTCATGGTATTAAGAAGTCCTAATTAGGGGGAGGATATTAAAAAGGCAGGAAAACAGCAGAACTGGGAAGACTCAATTGCAGTATGCATCTTGGGTGTTCTAGAAAGTCCAGATTACTGGTGATCAAATAAAAATAAGTAGCTGTAACATAGTAAGTGACTGCTGAAAAGAGGCATCCACAGGAGAACAGTGGCTTTACAATGACATGTGGTTGACCTTTACTTACGGGATGTTAAAACAATTGCTTAGATGTATCCAAGAAGGAACTGTTCCAATAAAATGCTCAACTGAGGTACTACTTTATCAGTGCAGAAACCACAGTCAGTAGCGGGTATGAAGGTAATGTCAGACACCAAACAATCCCTTTCAAGTATATTCCTTTGTTTTTTTTCTGTATAGATTTACACATTATCATTGTTCACAAGTTTCTTAAATGGCTAGAACTTGAATTCAAGGCCATACAATGATTTCCTGCTGAAATGGAAATAAAATAACAACAATTCCATTTGTCATTATCTCCTCACCACACTAATAAGGCACATCAGGTGTAGTGGGTGGAGCTGAGGAAAGCTAGAGACCCTTCATTAAGGGAGATCTTCAGGTTCTGACCAAAATCTCTTCACAACAACATAAAAAATTTCTATCTTTAATACTTCAAAGTGCTTGAAACCCGCATGTCTGGGAGCACCAATACTCGGGGGCCTTGACGAACGTAACGGGGCAGGTCATGCTTCTTAGAACTACTGAACAGGTTTTACTGATCTCTGCAAGTTGTTCTGAGTGAGAACAGAACTAACAGAAATAGCTCATTCCATACCCCTGCAAGGTTTCTGTGCTGTAAGGAACTGTGCAGAGGCTTTACATGAAACAGTGTATGGTTTTCTTCACTTTTTTCCTTGCTGTTTCTAGCTGTCGTTGTCACTGACTATCACTTTTTTTTTTTCATTGACTATCTAGCATATATATGCTCCCAGAGAGAAAAAAAATACTAGGAAATGGTAAATTTTTAAACTAGTAAATTTGAAAAGGAAAAAAAATCCTCCTTGGGAATTCTAGCTAACTGATAAAATTGCAAGCATATGTTCATACTAATAATTCCAGTACTTTCAAAATACTGGAAGTTCTTGACTTTTATTTCTTTACTAACACTGCAAGCATACACTTTTTTTTAGGAAGTATAAAGGTGGAAGCGATGGTAAATTCCAGTGAAATAAAGACCTTAAACACTTTTAATCTTTATGTGCAAGTAAAGAACTTTTATTGAAGTAACGTAACACAGTAAAGCAGTTTTCCTGAGAAGAAAATACTTGGTTAGTTGTAACTAAAAAAGATTATAAAAATGGCACTTGTTAATGATACAAAAAGAGGTAATAATACTTTTGGTCCTAGATTAAACATAGTCTTAGGGAAAACAATAGTTTTTCTGGATTTCCTGTTGTCAGTAGAATGTTATCAAAATTTTGATTACCTAAGTTTTTGAATAGATTTAGAACAAATCTAATTTGAAACTTTAATTATAAGCTCAGTTTGTAGGACCTAGCAGTTTAACTATATGTTTGTAATTAACTGGAATTGAGGATATCTATAAAGAATGAAAGACTTCTAAAAACACTTTCCAAGTGTTTTCTTTCACTTCTGAGTTAATTTTAGTGATGTTTCAGTTCATTAGATGTTTCAGTTCAACAGCTGGATTTGCTCTGTTATGTGATGTTTTGATTTTGTAGGGTATTCTGCTTCAGCTTTTTGGGGGATCAAGAAAGGATTTTACTCAGACAGGAAGAGGCAATTTTCGTGCTGAGATCAACATTCTTCTCTGTGGCGATCCTGGTACGAGTAAATCACAGCTGCTCCAGTATGTGTATAACCTGGTTCCTCGAGGCCAGTACACATCTGGCAAAGGCTCAAGTGCAGTTGGTCTTACTGCGTATGTGATGAAGGATCCAGAAACACGGCAACTGGTTCTTCAGACAGGTGCACTAGTACTCAGTGATAATGGTATTTGCTGCATTGACGAGTTTGATAAAATGAATGAAAGCACAAGATCAGTATTACATGAAGTGATGGAACAACAGACTCTTTCCATCGCAAAGGTGAGTCTCTGTTTAATTCCAGGTTCTCTGCACTAAGCACGGTATCTGCTAGGCAGCTGAAGCCAAGAAGTTACCAGAACAACAAAGGATTACACTTTTCTGTTGTCAGTGGATCAATCCCAGATTATGTAACAACTCATTTACAGAAGAACATGGCTTTTGCAGCAAACTGTAGTATTTCCAGGTGTTTTTTGTTCTTCCTTTGCTCTAAAAGGTTTTTGCAATGCAGTTTATCGCTACAGAACCCATTTAATAACACTGGTGGTCTCATGAAGTTGGCGGAGGGGGGGAAGTGTTGGTGGCACATAGCTGCAGCTGGTTTCAGAAATGTTTTTCATTTTGACAGGCTGGAATTATTTGCCAACTGAATGCTCGGACGTCTATCCTAGCAGCAGCTAACCCTATAGAATCACAGTGGAATCCAAAAAAGACGACTATTGAAAATATCCAGCTTCCTCATACGCTGTTATCAAGGTACTCGGCTCCCACTTGCATGTCTCATTTTTATGAGATGTTATTCTTCCTCTGTGAAAATGAGTAAACATAGTAGAACAGAACAATTGTGCTCTTTGTAGCATAGTGGAAAACTTCTGCAGCATTTATTTTAAATGCTGTTTTTACAGCTTCTCTGTGAGCAGAGAACTGTCTTTTATTGTTTACATACTGACCTTGAACACAAGATCTGATGAGAACTGAAGGATATCTTTATTTATTTGTATATTGTTTTTTTCTGTTGTTTCACGATAATCTCCTAGAAGAGAGTTATTCTGGAATTTACAGCATTGATAACTTCTTCGAAAACTCAGGATGTTTTTCTTAGCTCTATAAAACTTTGAAAATGAAACCGATGATTAGGGAACTTGCAGCAGAGGTGGTAGGATCTGAAGATCTGTGCCTGCTTCATGTTGTTCTGTAGAATTCAGTCAGGGAGGTGGCAGTGCTAGCCTTTTGGGTGGCAGCTATTAGAGCTACATTTAGTATCTACTGATCTAAATTAAACTGTGTGCTGCAGTTGCATCTTGTGAGGAATTCCCACACTAGCTAGGAAATTTTAAGTACACTGGTATACTGGATAGTCTGAGGAGAGCTACAGCTTAGATTTCAATCAAGAGCTGCTTAATTTAGCCATTTAGTGACAAATGGTACCTTAGTATGGGTGTACTGAATGATAATAGGCTTGAGCAGTATCTCAGTTCCATCATTTATTGGATTTAAGGTTATGAAAATACACGATGGTCTAGCTAAAAATGTCTGCCTGTAGTTGAGCATAGATGAATCTACTGTTTGTACATGATACACAGTTTTATTTGGGATTAAAGTGTAAGTGCTTTTTTATTTATACATGTATTTATTTACTTAGTTTTTATATGCATAAAATAACTATATAGGTATATGCTGTTGCCTTTCAGGGCAGTTTCTTTAGCAGCAAGTTTGTTCTGCGTATATGGTATGTGTGTGGATTTTTTGGTTTGTGTGGTTTCTGTTTTTTTTTTTTTGTTTTTTTAAGAAAACAAAAACTGTCAGCCTTGAACCCGGGATCTGAATTTTACATAATGTATCTCACTTTTGTAGTTTCTAGTCCATAGGATGAAAGCCAGTCTACTGTGCTGTTCTGTACTTCCAGAATTCTAGAAAAATTATCTATTCAGTTTAATAGAGAAAGTCTTGCTTAGAGTAGCAGGTAACAGTCAACTCCTCCCTCTACTTGTTAAGTCATAAACCCTAAAACAAAGTACTTTAAATGGCAGGAAAGTATACACACTAATACTGGATTCTTATCTCGTTCAGATTTGACTTGATCTTTTTAATGTTGGATCCACGTGATGAAGCTTATGACAGACGTCTTGCTCGCCATTTGGTTTCACTGTACTACCAAAGTGAAGAAAAGATGGAGGAGGAATACATGGACATGGCAGTGTTGAGGGATTACATTGCATATGCTCGTAGTTACATAAATCCTAGGTTAAGTGAAGAAGCAAGCCAAGCCCTTATTGAGGTAAAGGAGTTGCTGTTAATAATGTTCCAAGTCCTTGTCAAAAATGGCAAAATCCCCTGATATGTATGCTTCCTATTTATATATAATTTTTCTATCAAGTCTATTCAAGCATCTCTAAAAATGACCAGTATTTATAAAGGAAAGAAGGTTCAGTATAAAAGTCATTTAGAACTATGATCATTAGCTTTCAGACGTGCTGGTTTTGGTTCTATCATATTAAAAAAGGCATAAAATTATACTGAAATGAAATGTGTAGTACAGACACAAGCACTATTATATACTAGTCCTAAGTTTTTAAAGTGATTCAAAACTTGACTCATTATCATGGCTTAATTGCTTTATAAGGGAAATGTGTCTATGTGATGTGGTCATCCTTCGTTGCAGAAGAATTTGAAGGTATATGAGCAGAAATAGTGTTTGGAACAGCCTGCCAGAATTGCTTACATTCTGAAATAAGAGGTGGGGGATAAAGGGGACTCTGAAAATAATATAAATAACAGGATTTACTGAAATATTTAATTATTTTCTTCTTTTCAGGCATATGTGGACATGAGGAAGATTGGTAGTGGCAGAGGAATGGTTTCTGCATACCCTCGACAACTGGAGTCTCTGATCCGACTGGCAGAAGCACACGCTAAAGTACGCTTTTCTGAGAAAGTTGAAACAATTGATGTAGAAGAAGCAAAACGCCTCCATCGGGAAGCACTGAAACAGTCTGCTACTGATCCAAGGACCGGAATTGTGGACATATCCATTCTTACTACAGGTCTGTGTTTTCATAGTGATAAAGCTGGGATGTTATTGGGCTTTTGTAATTTTAAAATGTAGCTTAACTTGTCCTCCTTAGTTTATTTCTAAAAGCTGTTTTCTTTCTTTTTGTAAGGAATGAGCGCCACAGCCCGTAAGCGGAAAGAGGAGTTGGCTCAAGCCTTAAGGAAACTTATCCAGTCAAAGGGTAAAACACCAGCTTTGAAGTACCAACAGCTTTTCGATGATCTCCGAGCACAGTCTGATACAGTAAGTTTCCTGCCTTGTTTTTACAGTTTCATTAATTTTAAAAGCATGTGTTTTTTCAAAATCAGCATTATCTTGTTCTCAAATCACATTATGGAGGGAAAGGGAGACACTATTTTTTTCAACTGACATAACCGGAGAGCCAATTCTACGGATAAATGAGCTGAATCTTTGCTGTATCTTAGTTTATTCTGGCTTCTGAAATAGCAAACTCAGCTTCAGGGTTCCAGACCAGATTTCAAATTGCGAAAAGAACATACTAAAGTTTAAAAAACTCTTAAGAAAACTGGTAGGAAATAAGGCACTTCTACAGTCTTTAAAATATTTCCTCCCTCCCCCGCTGCCTACCTTTACTTGATTTACTTCTTTTCTTTAAGGCTATTACTAAGGAAATGTTTGAAGAAGCGCTTCGTGCCTTGGCTGATGACGATTTCTTGACGGTCACTGGAAAGACTGTTAGACTGTTGTAAGTTAGCTTTTCCTTGCAAGCCAGCTGTCACGGCTTTACTTAGCCTTACTTAAGTAAGTCAGTCTGCAAGATCTTCAAGACTTGGGACTATCATTTGCTGTGACAAGTTTAGCCTTTCCTTGCAAGCCGGCTGTCACGGCTTTACTTCGCCTTACTTTCTATATTGCTAGTCTGCAAGATTTTCAAGATTTGTTACTATCAGTTGCTATGACAAATGTAGCGACGATTAAGTGGCACTACTGTCAGCACAAGAAATTACAAAGGACCTAAAAAATCCTGAGCTGAGTAATGGTATTTACATTTTAGCTAAATGTAATTACTGATTATGTCAAGTGCAACATATTTTTATGAGGTTTTGTAGAACATGGTAACAACGTTTTATGTGTTTCAAATTGAATTGTAAAAATTCATCTTAAGTGACTTTTTAGTGACTTTTTAGTAAATGCAATTTGACTATTAGTACTGCTGTAATTTGAAATAAAGTTCTTGGACTTAAAAGGGCTCTTTGGCATTCATTTCAAGTGAAAATGAGCACATCCTGTGCTGAGCATTCTTCAATCTAGAATTCTGCAATTTTTAAGCTCTCTACAAGCATGAAGGAGCTTTGCACTTTTTTTTTTTTACTTGCGTGTACTTTGGTAGTATCCTCAATGTAAAAATGGCAGATAGATGCTACTTGAAACCAAATTTTCTTGCTACGCATTTAAGCATGACTGAATAAATTAAGTTACCCGCCTTTGGTGTAATCTCATCTAATCGGTCCTGAAAGAACAAGGTCCATGAGCACATGACTGGAGAATCTTCCCTCATTCCAGGCAGGGTAGATGCTTTCAGCCATTGCATGCCAAGAGCTGCTGTTGTTTTCACAGCTGAGCTAGAAGAGTTCCCTAATTCACTTCAGTACAGACAGCACCAGGCTGATCTCAGCTGCTCACTTAACCTTTTTAAGCTGAAACTCCTGTTCAGGTGTAAAACAGACTTCAGCTCCCTTTCAATTTAAGATGGCTCTTAATTCACCATCTTCTGGTTTTTGGGTTTCTTTTAAAGTAAAATGCTTATTACGAATTACTGTAGTGTGCATGGGGTCACTTGCAGAATAATCCCGCTAGGTGGCTCTTAAAGCCTGTGTGTATTAGATAGTGATGATTTGTCTTCAGTCTGTAGTGGTTTTTTGTTGTTTTAAATAAGTGAGGACTGCAACTGCCACTTTGTAATTAAGTAGATACAGAATGGAAATGATTGTAAACAGTCTTTTGATTAAGAAAAAAATCTGATTAAAAGATTTTAACCATCCATGTTAGTTTAAGTGTACACAAAGCAAAAGGAAAATGAAAGTAATTACTCAGACTATTTTCCTTACTCTATGCAATAGTCTCAAACTGTCTATCATAATTTAATGCTGTATTTACCCTGTGCTGTTAGCAGTTATAATTAAGCTCATTTAAAAAATGTCATTTAAAGACCGGAATACGTAACCAGGGAAAAACACTCCTGCTGGAAACCTGATATTCTTAACATCAGAAATGGCATGTAAGAAAGGCATTGAAGTCTTCTATACGTGCTACAAAAGGCATAAAAAAAAGGTTATATGCCTACTGGCAGATATTATTTGTAATAAGTCACTTTGAGAGACCATAGTTGAAGTGATCTGCTATCGTGTCTAACACTACAAAGAAAATCTGCTGGTGAAATGAAATAGAATGGTACTCTTCTGTTTTCCAGGCACAGAATGCAATTGAGGTGGGTGGGTGGGTGTCATTTGCTACCACTGTGACTGGTTTCAAAGCTGATGAGTCACTTCTCTGTGAGCACAGATATGATTGGAAAGTGACTTGATCCAAGTCATCCTTATTTTATTAGGTGCTTCAGCAAGAACAGATGTAAACTCCTAAGTGAGAAACATCTGTCAAGCTTATCCCCTGCCCATCATAACCAAAATAAGGTACTCCTTAAGACTTGTGCTCTACTCGGCCTCATCAAACTTCAGTCTTACTTTTGGCAGTTACCCGCGAACTGAAGTTTTAACTCCCTAGAAGGCCACAGGACTTCCAGGATTATCTCAGGAAAAGAAAACAGTGCACTGAAGACTGTATGTCAAAGAGCTGGTCAGGGAAGTTGATTCCATCCCGCTTCTGCAGTGTATTTATCTAATTTCATAATTAGAGCTGCTATGTAGATTGCTGTCTGGATACCACAAGTATGGACTGAAGAAAGTAAGCATTCTACATTTTTTTTTTCTGACTTGGCAAGACCACATGTAGTCTTGTAAAAATACATGCATAGTTTACTTAAAAAGCATGGGATTCATCATCTGTGAGGTAAACTGACAGTCAATATGGAGGCTGTCATCCAATTCTCAGTTTGCATGGGCACCTTACCATAACGTTTACACACAGCCTGGCACCAGCTTGTGTTATTTAATGCTCACACCCAAAAAGCTAGTTAATTGAGGGTTGTAAGGTTTCGAGAGTACACATACAGTAAGCACAAGCGGACTCCCCTTCTGACTGGCATCTCTGGACTCTGAAGTGATAAGGAAAACAAGAGCATTCTATTTGCTACTATGAAAAATATTTTAGAAGTCATAAAATCTGAGCAGAAGACCTACTAATTCTATGTATATAATTACTATATAATTATTTTGTAGATCCCTAAAGCATTCTCTCACATTGCCTCATAATTTGATTGCAGCAGAAACATTCATTTGTTTTGTTCAGTGACTCCTGATTACATTCTACCTCTTAACTGGATAGGGTAGGAGTAGGTTTGGATTGCTTTGCTGAAATTTGAGCCCCTTTTCTAACGAAATGTAGAGTTTCCAATTACTGTATTTTGTGAGTGGAAAGCTTACCAGGCAACCACTGTAAAGCCTGTATAATTTGTTTTGAAGTTCTTGCCACATCTTCAGGTTAAATTGTTTCTTGTATAGATGTTATTAAAAATCTCACACATTTTTATGTGGCTTTGTGGTCCAACTATCTCTTAACCGTTATCATACAAATTGTTTTTTCTAGTATGAAGCAGGCTTTTACTAGTGCAACTTACTGACCAACATGGATCACATTTGCTATGCATCTAGTTAAGACTCCTTTGTTAGTCTTGATGAAACATCAAATGCTTCAGACAAAATACAAGAAAAATAATAAGAAGGTTTCCTCTAGTAATTAAAACCTTTACTAGCTCTGAAGCAAGAGTGATATAGTCTTTCCTAGCCTTTTTTATTGAAAACTACTAGGTACAATAATATCTAGACTCTTAAAAATAAAAATAACTAGGTGTAGGAAAGCTACTAAACTTTCTTATGTGGAAGATATATCACAGGGTATCTCTGATGACCTCTAAAAGAAATGCTAGGAAGTAGAGGAGCTTTTCAACTTTCCTCCATTTTAAGAAGTTAACTTTATTACAGTCCTGGTGCAGGCTTTTTTGTGACTCACGTTACCTGTCTAATTCTCAAGAGATACTAAAAAGCTTGAAACATTCATCACCAATAGTTCTGAACGCCTCAGACACCAAAAAAAAAAAAAAGAAACAAATTGGTAAGCTAGCTGTTCTTAAAATTATTTTTTCCTGTCATAGTCTTTGATACTGCCCAATGCTGTAGAACTCAAGTGTCATTTCCTTCCCTTGTCCCCAAAAGAAGTAACCACAACAGACCCCTCAACAGTTTGGCATGTCTCACCCAATGAAGAAAAGCTTGGCACAAGCTTACTGACTTGGGAGCCAGGGAAGAGTTACTTCCCGGTTCTAGTTCTTAGCCAGGAGCACTTTCCAGCTGCCAATCTATTCCAGCAGCACCAGATCCAGATTTGAACCAGGAGAATGCAGATACTATTCCAGGACATAACTGCACATTACTACATCCACAATTTAAGGCCAGAGAGAACTGAGCCTAAGTATCCAGATACATAATGTCGATCAAGTGAGCTGAGCTTCCAACCTGATGCATATGTGGATGGGAAGATGAAGAAAGGGGAGGCACTTCCATCATCCAGCTAGTTCTTAGCCCATCTTTCAGTCTGCGCAGAACAGCTATTAAGCTCTTAAGCTTGTACTCCGTAATAATGAAGCTCTAAGGATATTATATAGGCAGAATTTTTTTCATTAACTGGGCATCTCCTTGATGTCCCAACACCTGGGGTTTGTTTACCTGGTGTGCAACACAGCAGTATACACACAGAAGTGTTTTATTGCATATTTGTGCAGATATGGGTGTCTGTCCCAAGACAGCACACCTTGTTGACAAATCAACAGTCATTTATAGACTTAACATTACCATATTAATCTTCCTAAGACAAATATGCATTGTTATTCTATAAAACAATTCGTTAAAGTTTCTTTGTCCAGCATGTAAATTAGTACGCATACTCAGTTTCTTCATATTTTGAGTCTGCGGTATAATTGAGGTAGGTGGTCCACAAGTCCCATCGCAATCTCCCCCTGCCAGAATCACCTTCTCCCTAGTTACCTGTTTCTTTTGTGGTAATTTCAGCAGCTTTTCATAGCTCGTTAGCTATTCGTACAATTCATCACACCCTGGTTCTGTTTTGGACAGGTACATCCTTCTTATGAAACAATAACGCATTACTCAAAATCCTGTTTCTTCATTTCTCTAAACCTAAGTATAGTTAATTTTAAACTTTTAACTATAATAAAGGTAGGGCTTTACAAAAATACCTACAGCAGCAAGAGTCTGGTTAATTTCAATAATCATTTAACATTTTGATTCCCCTTTTTATTCCTCAGTATAACAGCCTCACAGTCTCTCTCTAAGTGAACAGTCTTGGCAACATCTGCCTGGTTAACAGTTCCACGCATACTCCATCACTGTATAACAGCTACATACCAGGATCACACAGTTCCTGTCACTTCTAAAAAATAATTGCCTCTGTGACCCTTAATAAAAGAGTCTCTTATGGAATCTATGTGATATAATAAACACTCCAACCAAACTGAAATCAATATAAACAAATGAGTACTAAGTAAACGTCTTTATGGGCCTGATCCAGCTTCTCAGCAATACAGGGGCTAGCTGTAGAAACCCATCTAATTACTTCCTTATTGTTCTCAGCTTCCTCTCAGTAAATGAAAAGAGCAGCCCCAGGCTGATCAAGAAGCTAAAGCAGGCCTAACACGGTTTTAATTGCAAATGTGAGAATGACCCCAACAGGTAAGCTATTTCCCCTGGAATAAACAATAATGCTCCAAAGTGTCTGGTATGGTGATTTTTTTATAGCAAAATACAATGCTGTGTAAACCTCCCTCAGCTGTACAAAGTAGCACAACTGCTTTATAAGGTCTATTTTATCTAAGCGCAACGGGCAGGTTAGAATCCTTGCATAACCCTTTTTGCAAAACTCAAAGATAGATGTTACTGAGAAACATTCCAAACTGTGTACTCTGCCTTCACTTCATGAAGAGGGGAAAAAAAAAAAAAAGAAAAATCAATCTATTAACTTATTTGAAGAGGTCTTGGAATACTTGGTAGTCATCCTAAAAGAAGGAAAAGTATTCTTTCTCTGATAAGATTCATTATTAGGTATTCCCTAGAGACAGACGTGTAAGTTATCTTTGTCCACGCTTGTTACAACAGTTGATGAGGTAAGAAATCAAACATCAAAGATAATGATCAGGAATCATTTTTATGAGGGAGGTTTAGTACAGGATGTTGGTGGGACAAGAACCCAGCACCAACACAGTGTGCACTGAGAACAACCCTGCTGAAAATAAGCGTGTACACAGTAGGTATGAGCACCTGCCAGATTGCTGTCAGAAGGATGACACGTAGTATGACCATTCCAGGAATATTCTGTTCACTAATCACATTGAAAGTAGTCAATAAGACAAACTTTTTCAAGTATGCCCAAGAGTTCAAGGGAAGGTTAAGTTTTCAGCCTCCAAAGTATAAGCAGACACATCAAGAAGAGGAATAATACCAGTATTTTGCTAGTTCCATGCACATTTTCTTCCTCAGCCATGAACAGACAAGATGGGAGGAAATCAGTAGCCCTTTTTTCACACTGTAAGGTGCTTAGTTAACTTTCAAGACACAGCAGATTGAGCAGCACTGGTCACTAAAATCTAAAAAGCTGCACTTTGCTGTGCAGCTGCTTCTAGAAGGGCCAGAGGGAAGTGCACCATAAAGAAACACACAGCATCTGGAGAAGGATCAGTGCACCATAAAGAAACACACAGCATCTGGAGAAGGATCAGAAGAAGCTAATAGGTGTTAGGGGAAGTCAGTGAATCAATGAGATGGTCGAGGTTATCTCTGAAGCTCTAACACAAATATGACAGGCATTAGCCCCTTAAAAGCAGCTCTGGGAAAACAGGAGAGAAGGCTAAGGAGCTCTATTATAACCTGCACACAGGCCACAGCTAAGACACAGCAGCTGTAGTGTGTGTTCTAGGATACAGGCCTGGGGGGGAAAAAGGCGAAATCTTCTACCCTTAAACTTGAATTGACCAATCCAGTTCATACAACAGCTTCACAAAGATCATAAACGAAAAAATCCTGTACTTCTGGACAGGGACCAGAATGGGCACTTGGGGAAGAACAGGCTTCATGAACTGCTACTTTCCACTGTCTGATCAAACTATATCCTAGTTGGAGAAGTGGAGAAAAGACATGCTGATTGAGGTCTCTAACTATCACTCATCCACTGTTTTTCATAACGCCTGGAAAAACATTATATTGCAGAATTCTCTTTCTGCTAAAGTTGACTGAAACTGGCCATAAAGGGTCAACAGTTATGACAGAGGACTGACATATGCAGTTACATAAGCCTGATTTTGGGAGGGAGGGAGACAGGGAGTGAAGGAGAAAGGAAGGGAGGAAGGATATCAGTTTTGCTCCGATTAAAACAAAATGAACATTTTACCAAAATAGTCGCATATTTTCTTTTGGTAGTTTCCACTTCCGGGTAACAAAACACTGGAGAATGCGGGCATCGATCCCGCTACCTCTCGCATGCTAAGCGAGCACTCTACCATTTGAGGTAATTCCCACCCCCCTCAGTGTCAACAGGGATCACAAAATTCTTATCTCACGGTGGACTTAAAGTCTGCAGTTCCATACATGTAATACAGTTTTCTGTCTTGCACTGGTCTGTCTATTCACAAACAAAAACATATACAACTGCGATTCCAAAACAGGTGTCATATAATAAATTTGTAGTAATTCATTCAGCATTTCCAAATGAAGTAGTAAGAAACAAGACAAACCAGAAAAGAAACGTTTTCTAGGTGTATGAAATAAAAAAATTATATTAGTTGCAATTCCTGAAAAATACTTTACAGCACTTTTACAGCATTTAGTCTTCTCCCCATAAAAATCAGTTTCTGGTTTTTTGGGGGGTTATTTTTTGTTGGTTTTTTGTTTTGTTTTGTTTTAGGTATGAGTAATTCTTTTAATTTATTCTAGTCAAACATATGACAGCAGTTAGAAATGAGCTATGTACATCTAAACAGTAAGAGCGTATTTCACTTCAAAATTCCAGTTCAATACGTGAAAACATTTGCCGTAGCTGTTTTTTCTCTCAGCACCAGCAAAACATGACACTGGAGAATGCGGGCATCGATCCCGCTACCTCTCGCATGCTAAGCGAGCGCTCTACCATTTGAGCTAATTCCCCCCACAACACTTTCACTTATCCTGTAACTATAGTTTTTAATAACCACAAATACAAACTACCTTCTCTTTACCAACTCTGTTCTTTTATCATGAGTAGTAACCCCAGGGCAACTGCTCAGAACACTTAATAGCATTTGACCTTGAGCTTGCCTACTTTTTTGTCCAAGTCGACAAAATCCCTGAGTAACGTGATAAGGCACTTCACGCTAACCTGCATGACAAACTTGCGACCTGGAGCATTTCAGTGCCATCCAACTCACACTAGATTTACGCTTCTTTGAAGAGGGCAGCTGCTGCTTCTGTGTTGAGGGAAGTCACATCACAGACAATGGAGTGGTGCAGCTTGAAGATAATAAAACTTGCTTTGCCCTGATGTCCTCCACACCATCTTAGAAAGCAAAAGTCAAAACCTGATTAAACTAGCTTGTATCAGTTCACATTAGTGTTGCCAAACAGATGCACTAAAGTGATCTGTGTTAAATGAAAGCATGTGGACACAAAGTCTTCACAGCTGCAACACCCTAGGAGAAGTAAAAAAATTTAATTAAGAAGGCCAGATTATTTTCAGCCATGTACGTTAAGGAAATTCTCCCAATCAAGTGAAGAAATAAGAAAGTTTTACTTACCATCTTATATGAAAACTTGGCAATCACAACAAATTGAAGATCACAAAACAATAGGCTGTCAATTATATGAAATACACATTTTAATCACTTCAGATAGTACTATTGCAGAGGTCCTTCCTCACCCTTATCTGACTTCAGCACCAAATAAACTGTTTTTCAGTGAGGTGAACTGTCAAACTTTAGGCCTTTTCAGTGGCAGCAGAGTGAGATTTGGGAGTGAAAAATAAGGAAAGGTAATCTGCTATTTTCATACTGACTCTAACTGCATAGGATAGATAAAGAAAACAGTACTTAGAGCTGAACCTTGTGAAATACGACATGGGAAAGATCCCAGCTGCAGATGTGCTGTGGGCCGTCACTGAGCCTAAGATATGTGCCTGTGAGAAGGACTGAAACCACTTTTGTGTATTTGTTTTTCCCCTCCAGTTTACTCCAGTGAGGCAGATAAAGCCAGTTACGATACAGTGCAAGAAATAGTAAGAACACATTTATTGTTGTGCAGACACTGAGGAAAGGCAGGGGAATATTTAAATTCTAGGTGAGTATTTGCAGTGATACTGCAGTTTAAGTTTCACATCTTGGCCTGAATCTGGACTGTGCTAGATTTGAAGTACTACCTTACTTTAGACAAGTTGTAACTAGCTGATGCTTAATTTCATATTTTCATTTGACTAGATGCTGTCACCCAGTAAATTAAATGCATTAGACAAAACCACCAGCACATGTATTGTTGGATTACTGCACACATTTTACTTTACTAGCAGAACTTACTTTTCTGCATTTAAACAGCAAGTGAGAATCTTATATATCCATATATATCTGTCTTGGTTTCGGCTGCCGCCGGCAACAAAAGCGCCACGCGGCCGCCCCTCCCCCCGCCGCCGTGCGGAGGAGAATGAAAAGAAAGAGGCAGAAACTGGTGGGTCGGGATAAGGGCAGTTTAACAGAACAGCGAACAGAGGGAAAACAGGAACAACAACGATACAAATAAGGAGAAAACA
>Ga0065711_1036473_pt1 | contig 20948 bp, 19 predicted proteins | sample Hoacrofraction12_FD_59098 | JGI IMG/M metagenome (GOLD analysis project Ga0065711, IMG submission 59098) | Hoatzin crop microbial communities from Cojedes, Venezuela - Epithelial fraction 12 v2 (version 2) | ecosystem: Host-associated > Birds > Digestive system > Esophagus > Crop | place...
AAAAAAAAAAAAAAAAAAAAAAAAAGAAATAAAAGTAAGTTGCAACTTCTTCATAAAAACTCAGTGATTATTTGCAAAATCTTGAACAATTACAGCACTTCAGTTAGACTGAACCATTACCAAAACCAAAAAAGTCTGGCATTCAGAATCTGTCTTCCTAACAGCTTCCTCACCAGCATGTCCTCTCACCCAGGTATGCAGCAGGACAGGTCAAGGAAGGCCTGTCGTGCTCCTCATGACGGCTTGCTCCCGGCTGTCAGCGCATCCAGAGCCACGAGACGACTGACCGAGGGGACATCGCCTCTAGGGATGCTGATGGAAACAGACATTTGCGTGTAGGGGTTTGTTCTTATCAGCAGGAAAACGCCTTTGAGGAATAAAGCCTAGATGACACAAAAGCATAAAAGCAGAACTCCTTTTCTTTGTCTGCGTGTGCTTTCATTAAAAATGTTAGGGCCCACTGCTAGCAGAGTCCTCTGCGTAAGTGAGAGTCTGCCCTCGCACAACTGTGGCAGAAGAAAGGAGTCTCAAAGCAGAAGTTAGCTGCTTTTAACGCTGGTTTTAAAGCTCTTTGCAAAGGCCATAAGGGTAGCAAAAATCACGTGCAAGGCGTTTCTTCCTCTTGTGTGTGTCCACGCACACACGGGGCTCACAGCCTGCTGAGCCCGTGCTTCGCCTGGGGCAGCCATGACTGCATTCCCATTAAAAAGCCGTGCAGCAGCAGCATTCGCATGATGGCACAGTCAGACTAACAAAAATGTGATGAATTACAAGGTTTTCATGTGAGAGCTGACTCACTTCCAGCTTAGTCACAGCACAGTATGCTTCCTGTGCTCAGTTTTGTAAATGTACCCTCAGAGACACTGCAGACTACTATTATAAACAAGCAAATACAGACAAGTAACTTTCTTTTGTAAGCTTCTCTCTCTTCCCTCGTTTCAGAACTTTCTTCTCCATCAAGCCCTGATGTCTTGCTGTCTATTCCTCAAAAGCCAGGAGAGATTAAATCTAGATTCTCTCAGGGACAGATTTAGAATGAGAACATGCACAGTACTTCAGAGGAAAGCATAAAAAAAATATATCCAGCTCAAATAAAGTCGGACCTTTTAGTTAAATACAAATTCTCTGCAATTATTATTGTCTGGTATTTCAGCTGACTCAGCTATTGCCTGTAAACACAACTGTTACCAAAGGATGCTCAGTCTTTAGCATAGTCCATTGAACAAAAAGCTGGAGTCTTGCAAAATCGTGATCAGAAGTGTAACAGCATTTAACAGAACCGAAGAGAGCAAATAAAGCAGTGACTTAGTGCCAAAAGACTTCAGTGATAGACAATAAGCTACCAAGCACCGTTCCATTCACTGAAAGAAGGAAATCTAATGTGTATTACACAATTTGCAGAACAGGACAATAGGCAAGAGTTCCTCAGCTAACACAGAGCAAGCTCCAAGGAGTCTCTTCAAGGTACAATCCAAGAGGTAAGGCGCGTCAGTCCACATGTATTAATGACACAAAGGACATGAACCCCCTCTGCTCTTGCTAAGGCTTCTGCTTGTGTCAGTGCTGTTTGATGGCTGTGACACCAGGCTAGAAGAAGCAGGAAGGAACTAACAAATCCATCTACACTCATTGAAGATGAGCTCAGGAGTCTTCCAGTGAAGGGTACTCTTTTGTTCACACCAAAGGATGAAGTGCACCTGCAAGGAAAAATTAACTGTTCCTCTCTTCTCTACCACTGCATGACACCAGAATCTTTTTCACGGTCACTTGAGATATGAGTCTGGCTTCTCAGGTGCAATTTTTTCCTATTCTTTAGCTGTATAACAATATTGGACACCTCAGTGGTGTGACCAATGTATTTCAGGTATTCCCTGAACTAGTTTCTTGACAGTGAAGTTGAATCACCTGACTCATGTAGGAGGGCAGTATATTATGACGCTGTTTTGCTTTACAGCTAGAGCAAACAGGCAAACATGATACAATGCCTTCAGGAATCTTGACATGATTGATATGTGCCCATATTCCCATTTGTAATAGCGCAAAATTAAACCACAAGGAAGTAAGCTCTGAGCAGGGCGCACCATAAGCACAGTAGTAGAGCTAGTTGCACTCCTTCTTTGTGGAGGCAGGAAAAATTGGCTAATACACTAGTGGGCACACTGCTACCTCACTAGCACAAACAAGCCCTGCAAAGGCTGCCATTAAATAAAAGAAAAAACCACAACTAAACAGTCTGTCAAAGTCCTATCAAGAGGAGAGAAATATCGAGGCAATGTCAGTCTGGTTGCCAAGAGGCATGGCTTGATGTTTGTGGAGAGTGACATTGTGAAACACACCTGAGAAATCTCCCTTTGGCATGGGGGAGAGTTTTCACATTTACCCTCAAACCACTTACTGAGCTATTTGCACTCACTGCCACAAGAGTTTCTGTCAACAGGACAACTGGGATCTCTGGCAGGAAAATGTTTCTTGGGGTGCCATTCACTAAGAAATACATGATACAAGCAATCACAGTTTTCTGGATTGTTTCAACCATAAAGCAGACACTACCCAGCTTGAAAACACAGAGATCTTCTGGACGGAAACCAGAATTTTGATGACACCAAAGGGGAGAAAAAAACAGTGAATGTCAGAATAAACATGTACTGCTTTTGTCCTGTACAGCAAGGATGAGTTACTGCTTCAAGAAGCTTTCTCCAGTCTGCAGTTCCAAATTGTAGCTAGGGAGATAGATAGAAATATTTTGTTGAGAGTGAAGAGGAAAGAGGAGCCTTGGTTTCTTGCTTGCTGTTTTAAAGGAATAAAATAACATTTCAAATAAAAATGTTGGAAACGATGAAAGGCACATTTTCAGAAACATCAGCATTTTAAAGAAAAATAATCTACCACTTGGTTTGCATAGGTCTTAATACCTGCTCATTTTTCTCTAACGTTTATAATCTGGAACAATATTATTAATAATAATAAGTAGTCAAGATAACTATTGGATGGTGCTTGATGAACTGATCAGCCCTATCACACTGTTGAAAAGTTATCTCTGTCTTGATTTCCTAGACTTTTAGGTAGCTCTTCTTTCAGAAATATATGCTTTTAACTATCATATGTTTAAAGCATCATAGCCCAGCTGATGTGCTTAGACTTTAAACACCTGCTTCAATGCTTCTCCTCCAGTAGGTCATGCTGGATCGTTACCCGACCGCACAAGGTTTCATCCTCCCAGTGGCAAAACTTTCCATACTTTCCATGCCTTTGGATGCAGAGTGAGGCTTTAATACCAAACTACCTGTCTTCTACAAAACTATTCTGCAGAAGTGGGAGGAGCGTGGCTGGGCATGTTAGACAAAGCCTTGCATTTTAATGCTCCCTCTCCTTCACAGTTCTTTTTCTTTAAGCAACAAAATCATCTGCAAAAACATGTTTTCTATTCATTAAGGCAATGATTTTGGCCCTGCTGCCCTCCCTACTTCATTTACATGATCTATGGAAAGTCGCTCTGCTAATGCTAATCACATACCACCTTGTTGACAATCCAGCTAATCTGATTTCTGCTCAAGTAATGCACTTTGATTGTAAAAACCCTGGATTTCAGGTGCCCAGCACAGAATTCAATGCTACCTGCAAGTTATTCACTAACCAGAGTGCTTCATCAATGCAAGGTATTAGTTAACTTCTTACTTACTGTCCTAGCATGAGAGCATCAGGTGATTGCTGTTTTGAGGCACTTATCCCAAATCCTGCCTGCATAATTCACATGCCCGCAGCATACTCCATCTGGATTTTAAAAGGTAAAAGCAAGAGGGTATATATGCAGCTCTATAACAGTGGGAATTAAAAGCATAAATCCTATCACCGTGTACAGGAGCTACGTAACTTAGTCCCTGTTAATCGTGTGGAAAATTTGAACTAATCAGGTCATCACTGAGAGGCACAATTTGCAGGGGACCACTCAGTATAAATCGTGCTTAGACTTTTCAGGTTCATTCTCTCTTCTATGCATTTTAGCCTTTTTGCCTTATTTTGACCCTATCCAGCTATTTAAAGGATGTTAAGAGCTTTGTTCATTGCAATTTGCAGTCCATAGCGCCTATCCTTTCTTTCATCTCTGAACAGAAAGATGAGAAAAAAGAAAAAAGGGGGGGGAAAAGCCTCTCTGTCCTCTGTACGGTCATGTGGCCAGCGCTAACGCTTTTTACAGAAGTGTCTCACCTGTGATGTTTTACTTGTTCCCCTTCGACTGATGTTATTAAAGGTCTTTGGAGATACTTTTGTTTCATCCGTCTGTTCTAGTTTAGCAAGGGTGATGACATACCCTCTGAAATGTCTGGAGGCTTGTTAGCAAAAACCCTGTCACTGGGAGGGATCAAAGTGGTTTTGTGCTGAGTCCCTAGGGCACTGATCCTGGCAATACAGCTGGACTCAGATGCAGTCTCCACATGGTCTAACATGACAAGCAGCTGGATCCTCAAGCAAGCAGACAGACCATTGTTTTCTCAGGATGAATAGTGCTTCCCAAAACCGAGGGGTGAAATGAGCCGGAAAACAGTACTTTATTTATTTCAGGATGTAAGGGGAAAAAATACTACTACTTTCTTCTTACTGAAAAGAAGAAACTGGTTCTTCTCATTGAAAAAAAACAGAATGAGGACCCGAGCAAACTCATCACTGCACATCAAATTTTTGAACAACAGGGGAGTTGGGAACAATTGACTTCAATGAGGTCAGCCCTCTGTGTTGCTAAGTAATGGTTTTAAGCTTAAAATAAGCCTGAGACTGACTGTCAAATGTATATGTAATCATTGTAGTCTAGCTGGAGGACGATCCACAGACGCAAGCTGGCCGTACATCAGTAATCAAATAATTGACTGGCTGACAACAGAGACCAGTGCTTGGCTTGATGCCCCTGACTAGACGGGAAATGGCATTTCCTGTGTCTTGATAAAGCAGATGTCACTTGGTCCCTCCAGCAAAATACATGGCACCAGGGGCATATTTAGCAAAGGTTCCTTCACATACTTGTAATATTGGTCAGTTAAAAAATATCCCACTCCTCCTGCAGTTTTATTAGGCAGTAGATTTTAATAGACTAAATATTTAGGTGATAAATATATATAACAGATACATCTTCATAACTGACTAAATCTTTCGCAGCGCTGCTTTCCTTAGCTGGTGTTCCTGCTCTCATTTAGGCTGTGCCCTTCCCTGAGGACACACTCCCTCCTGCACAGAAAAAGCAGATCTTTCTCAAGAAAGCAGGCATAAGGCAGGGGCTCACCAGCTCAGAGTGCCTTACGCGTTAACCACGTCTTGGGCACTCCGTAGTCTCGAGCAAGTTGTTTTGATGTCTGTCTCAGTTTCTATTAATTTAACCGACAAGGTTTCATTCTTTTTGTGGTTTGCAGGTACAGAAATAGCAACTGTTACTGCAGCTAGTAAATAGCATTTGACTGACATTTTCCAGTTTGGCTCTGCATTTGTGAATAATATGGGCCTTTCTCTGGCAGCTTACTGTGTAGATGTGGATTTAACTTAAATCCCTAAGCCGTCTTTTGCATGTTGTTTACTTCATTGTTCAGCACTCCAGAAAGTCTTGTGGAAGGCAGAGTTGGCTCCTCTGGGGGTAGCCAGAAATGCGGAGGAAGAAACGTGCAATATGTGCAAGCATCAGGCTCTTCTGTTCCTATGGTTAGTTTTCAGCTGGTTTAATACCCTGGACCAGCTCACCTCAAAATCACACAAACACCAGCAAGGAAGGAAAGAGCAAAGATGAAGAAGGGCTAGGGGGTCAACTGCGATCCCAGACAGCAGCTGCCTCTGCGAACTTCAGATCAGGCTCCCAGTAGACCTCTATTTGTAGCCTTTCCCAGAGGGAAGGGGAGGTAGCTTAGTTCTGGCCCTCTGGGAGAAATAACAGCACCACCGTCTTGCCAGAGCTCAGCGCTGCCAGTCTGTTTTGCCAAGAAGCATTTGGGACTGCAGAGTAGATGCTCCCTTGATTAACTATGAAGAATTTGCATTACCAGATTACTCCACTAATCCATCCAGCTCCACGTTCTGTCCCTGACAGCAGCCAGCACAGGTTCTTCAGAGACTGGAGTGAAGTCCTCATTATAGACAATTTTACAGCTAATAAAATTCTAAAAGCCTTCATGCAGACAAATCCCTGCAGTTTTCGCATTAGGAGTTTTCATGAGTTAAAGCTGAGAGCTGACCATAGGATTTGGCCTAGCAGAAAATGTCAAACCCCCATTATCCTCAGAGCTTATGTTACTAATAAACAATGAAAACACAGAAGCATAACTAGACTTATCTGCCCAGTAACAAAGGACTGTGCTTAAAGAACATAGACTTGAGAATTACATTTAGAAGGAAGAAGGGTACATCTTCCCGTGGCTGCCTTTTTCTTCCCACCCCAACTGTCTGAAAGTGTCTCTCCAGGACTAGTGCTGCATGCAGGATTCCAGATGCAAAACGTAACCCCTCTGCAATTCTTCAGGCTGGTTACAACGCTTGGTATGCTGCAAGGATAGCCAAGCTGAACTTAAGGAGGCAAAAATCAATTCATAAACAACGCTTATATTTGATAACTGTCCAAATGTTTATCACTTGGGTGAAGGTAATTGTACTTGCATGCATTTCTGAAATCTATGGCCAGGGTGAAAATAGGTATCATTCAATATCTCATCTCTCAACAGTAGCTGTAAGTATACCGGCTGATCTATAAAGATGCCTTGAATTTTTTTTTTTGTATTACCTCCTCCACTAGTTCTTCAGCGCCTCCTTTTTCTGTTACTCTCCCCACCTCCCTGGAATTAGTTTTAATTTGCACAATCCCTGTAGGATGAGCATTTATGTCACCGCCTGTTACCAATCCCCATGATGAATACAAAAGGCTCAAAGCTCTTACAAGCATTAATGCATGCAAGCAACAACAAACACTGCAAAGGAATTCCAAAGAAGGTGGAGGCAAGGTCTAGTGTGCTTTTCAGCCTGCACCAGTGGGAGTGATAAGAGATTTCTACGCATGTCTTTGGGCTAGACAGTTGTTTAGGCATAGTCTGTAATCAAGGGCTGTATGTAGCTCGCTTCTACAGGGCCAGAAGCAACATGAAGCACTCAGATTTACTGAAGCCACGATTCCTTAGTAGGTGAGGTTGATCCAAGTCAGCTGTGCCCCAGCGCAGCATTGTATCCAGTGGCCCTGCTCCCAGCTGTGCTCTTGCACAGAAATGATACCTACACAGCTGCATGTTTGGGGAGCTGAAACTAACTGTATAAAACTAAAAAAAAAAGCTTCAGGAGCATACAGTTGGTTCAGATCTCGTGCTGTGACCTTACAAGCAGCAGTAAAAAATGAAGGGTGGGAAAAAAACATTGGGGTCAGATGGGATGGAGGAATCAGAGAAGCTCTGTTTTAGACCAGCTTGTGCTGCATAACATTACATTCTCACTCACTTTTGGGCTTTCACTTAACGTTGCATTCAGAGGGAAAAGAGACTTCAGCATATACCAGAGTCCCCACACCTTACCACGTTAGGGTCCCTCATGCGTTCAAATGTAAATAAATGTGCACCCTTGAGGGAAGGGTCTGTCTCGGACTGCAGAACCAGGTTTCTGGTAACACTGAGAAGTGTGAGGGGATTTGTGACAGTTGGTGCCCCCAGTCCTGGAGGAGAGGTGTAGTGGGGAAACAGAAAGGCATCTGCACTGTTTTTGCGTGTGCATGCCTAGTCCTGCAGTTACTTGCACGTACCTACCACCAGCGGGATTCGTCATTCCTGTATGTATTTATAAACTCTCTCCATTACATTTACTGACCCACTCATTAGAGAAATTTGCACCCCATGGTCTGCACAAACCTGGCAGTCTGTATCACTTAGTTATCGTCCACAAGGCAGTTGTGGCTTTAGGGCTTAAGTCAGCATAAGCTCGTCTTGCCACCAGGTAATTATTAGGGCAGCAGATCTGCCCACTTGGGCTTCTCATTCCCATCCCCACATCATTTCTTCTTTTGAATGGGGTGCAAGAAAGGAGGTGATGCAGGGGAAGGACCAAGCAGCTGAGCATGGCATAGCCTCATCTGGCTGTGGTACTTGTCTTACACCGTCTGAAAACACACGTGAAACAATAGCCTTAGAACTGACGCATATTGCTGTAGGCTTAAATTTGCCGTCTGAGGATCTCCTGCTCCTCCGAAAACGTTGTCAAAGGGTTCACAGAATAGAGGAGGCTGTAACACCATGGTATTACACTATCAGGTGTGTATCAGAGCTGCTTCAAAGAGGAGTAGAACAACTGCCATCTGACACAATGCAATCAAACCTCTGGCTTCTCTCCCATGCCTTTGGGATTTAAGGTCTTTTTCTTTTTTTTAACTTTCAGCCCTCCTGCAAACCTAATCCATCTCTTATCCTACACAAGCATGTAAAGGTTAAGCTTGAATGACACAAAGTTCATAGAGAGGCAAGCATCTATTATTACTTCTAAGCACCAAAAGTCAACTTGCTTCTCTACTATCCTTGTATTAACGTTTCACCTTTGTTTAACACAAAAGAGTTCTGCAAGGCAGCACAAAATACATGGCAGGAGAAAGGAGTATAGGCTGAAGAAGATGTATTCACTACTTGCCTCTTGGAAAGTGTGTGAGGTACAAGCAAAATGTTGCTTCTTTCCATGGGTTAACCTGATTTGCAGTCGTACAAATGACTACGTGGGAAATGAAATAACTGGGGGGAAAATACAAAGACGTGGCCCTTACCTGCTCCTCTCTGACCTGCAGGCTGACAAACAGCAGTTGCACACTGTTGTATTACTGCATAGAGACTGCCTAAATCCTGGATTAAACAATCATGGACTGGACTGCTGACTCCACTACATTTCTGTGCAGACCGTTGCGACAGATATCCGTCCTGTTGTCACTTCTGTTTAATAAAAAAAAGTCCTTTCTACTTTGTATTGTGCTACATAAAAAAAAAAAAAAACAAACCACCAATAGTAAAAGAACATTGTGGGTGCAAAGTCAATTGTTCAAAGGTTAGGAAATGGCAGGTTTAAGATTTTCTGTCCCCTTTCCACTTACAATACAGCCTCTAATTATAAGGCCACATGCTATTTTTGCTGATTAAACCCTGTGTCTCACTCAGTGCAATAGATGGTGTCAATGCACAGCTGTGCAATATATTGTTTCATTCCCTTCACCTAACATCTAGATCCCAGCTCTGCTTAACTGTACACTAACCAAATCCATTCCCTCTGTATAAAATAATTTATCTCTTCATGGACTCTCCTGTGGTGTTCCTCAATATGCCACTTGAATGCTTCAGAAGCAGAAGTTAATTTATCTTTAAATTAGAGAGGAGTTTATATTCCCTCCATTTTAAAGATGGGAAGCTGATGAAGCGAGTCTGCACTTACAAAGCACAGAAACCCACCAAAATGTGCCCTCACACCCCAATTCCTCCAGCTGCCCATCCAGGCACCCAGGCTGGAGCATGCACCTGTCTCAAGGTCTGCATGCAGGGGTGCAGGTCTACCCCCCAAAATGGCTGTGAGAAGGGAGGAAGGCATCTCCACTGCACCCCTCCGACACGAGGCTGCAACACAGCACATGCAGCCGCCACTATCGTGCACTCCTGGTTTATGCATTAACCAATGAGACGGAATTAAAAAGCCAGCAGATATTTCTCAAGAGTCACACAAATAGGTCTCAGATTTTTGGAGGATGTTTATTAGACACTGTCAAATATGGCCACCCTTGATCTTATGTACAACCATAACTGCTCAGCATTTTGGCGTGGGGTTGCAAAATCTCCAAGATCCCCAGTCAGGGAACTAAGGAGCGCAGTCAAAACCTGTGCTGCTAGATTTTGTCTGCTGCTATACTTAGTCCGGCATTTTTCCAGATGAAGGGGTATCCACACACAAAGTACAGGATCTTTAGAGATGGACAGATGCTTCTAAGTGACTTGGAGCCTACAGCACAGCCGGTAAGAGTAACAGGTCCATCACTCCCCAAAGGAGAGGGTTTGCATGCCTGCGCAGAAGGACCCTGCAGCCAGGTCACAGCAAGATGTAAATCCCCGTGGGCAGCCCCGCGGCCACAGTGGCACAGGTTGTTTGTGCTCTGGGGTCCGAACAACCACCACCAGCATCTCGCTTCACAGCAAACCACCCTCAGTAACGACTGACTGACTCTCAGTGCCAAATGAGACTGACTTCTCCGGAGGAGCATTCGTAGATGTTTGCTGGTGTCTGAGGCATGGCAAGGCCAGAACTGTGGATCCCCTGCCAAGCAAGGATGCCCTTCTCATGTGTCCTGATAGCCATGAGCGCTCCTCCATGCCCTCCCAGGGCTCACCCCTTTTGATGCTATCCCCTCCAACCAAGCCTGACTCTGGCTCTTCCCCATGCTGTTTCTTTTTTCTAGCCGTAGCAGAAATAAACAGCGTCTGTTTAGTTACTCAGAGTGGAACCTTTTTACTGCATTTCCCAGGCCTTTCATTAGTATGCCTGTCTCATGTTTGCTTTGTTCATCCCGATGACTTGGAAGAGCCTTCTTCCCTTTCAGATCTTCAATATCCTTTATTCATTTCTTGTTTTGTCTGCCTGCATCTCCTCCCTGAAAGTGTTGACCAGTTTTGGTCAACACTTTGTCACACTAGTTTTTCTGGACCTGGTGTTCTTCAAGCACCTGGTCTTTTTTCTGTTTTACCCCCAGATCTCAGAGCAGTCTCTCATAGCCCCACTTATTTCCTTATATCATGAATTTTTAATTTACAGTGAAATTGTCTTCAGCAATACTGTAATTACTGTTGCATTTATAATCTAGCCACTTTCACCTTCCGAGGTAGCAGTCCAAGTGCTGTATGTGCTGCCCACAGGGATTCACTCCCTGGCTGCCTGCCTTTATTGGACCTTCTTGCTTCAGCCATCGTGTCGCTTCCTTGCCACAGTCAGAGAGACTTTAGGAGGACTCATTGCACTGAACGACATCCACCTTTCTTTTTCAAACCTCTGAGATTTCAGGGGCTCCTGTACAGCCAAGAAGTACCGCTGTACTTAAAGTGATCACCTTTTAAATAGCACCGAATTAAAACAGCTTCTTCTTGTTGTACCCATAGTTCTCTCCACTCTCAATCGAAAAGCAAAAAGTACTTTTTTAAGATCTGGTCCTTTTCCTGAGAGCCTGTCAGGAGATGTTTTTGCCGGAGTGAGGACTCACTGTAATAATCTTTCTTTGGCAGCACTTACTGCACAGCTCGACTGGTTCCTACCCCTACAATGTGTGTGATCTGACAGCTCTTTCCTTTCTACTGTTCCTCTCCCATCTCTAACAAATTTTGTCCTCTCAGTCCCTGCAAGCTAATCTCAAACATTGCACCCGTTTCCACCCCTCCTTTCCCAGGTTTCATTGCCTGTTTGTAAGCAGCAGAGGAGCTGCTGCCCGCTCCCTCTCTGCAGGGGAGCTCCCCAGATCATTCTGTCCAGCAAGTACCGAGTTTGTCATTTAGCGTTGCTTTCTTCCTCTTCCTTTTAACTTCCCGTACTCCTAACATGAATGTTTGGGCACATTTTTGTATTTCTTAATTTTGAATTTGTTTCCTTTTTGAAATGAAAGAAAAAAATGTACCTACCATACTGCTAATGTGAAACACTTCCCTGCACTGCATCATGCAAAACCAAACCACACGGCTATCAAGCTTCCCAAAATAGCCAGAATGCCCAAAAAGAGAATTACTTTCCCTTTGCCTACAGTTTCTTTTCACCCCACAAACCAGCCTGCTCCCTCACATGGCAGGACCCACGACGCGTTGCTGGGCACGGGGTTTGTCATGCAGCCCTGCACAGGTGGGACAGCCAGGCCCTACTTGCCTGTGGGCAATGGGAGAGGAGGACGGAGTTTTGCTGATAAGCGCATGAGCAGAGAGGAGAGACAGAGTAGGCAACCTCTGCAGGTAGGAAAAGAGAGGAAGTATTTAAGGGCAAGAGGCACTTTTGGCTGGAAATAAAAAATAAAACCCACTCCTAATTTCTAGACAGTGCCATTCCCACCCTCCTTTGCTTATCAGCTATTACAGCAACTAATAATTTCATTGAATCACTCAGAAGGGGTGAAGGATGGAAAGCTATAAAAGCGACAGCTTGAATCCTGAGAAAAAGTCTCTGCTTATAACCTGGTGCTTCTGTCACGTCGCTGCTGCCTGCCGTTTGTGCTTTAAGATAGTAATAACCTTCCCTGCATCTGCTTATGTGGAAGCTGTCTAAACCAGTCACTTCATCACAAGGAACAGGCTGTGGCACCCCCACCCACTCCAGCACGAACCTGTTACCTTCCTCTTTCACGTGGCAGCAGCAGGATCTCAAAGTATTCACTCAGTCCTCAATCCTCTATCCAGGTCTCAAAAGTCATATTTCACTGTATCAAATACTAAACGTGGGATGACATTTAATTTTCAGCACAGGTTATATACCATTCCAGAGCAGCCATCTATAGATCTAACACTCTAATATGTGCTATATACCTGCTCAGCATATAACCACGCATTTAGAGAAATACCGTTGACTTGCCATCCAGCCTTTTAAAATGAATTAAAAGCAGCCTCAATTTTCACATCTGCTCCCAAATCTCCTTGCAAATTTGCAACCTCAGTTTTCTTTAGACACTTTTTTTTTCCCCCTTCTCACATACATCACCTTTCTTGGAGTACAAGAGATGCAAGATAACGAATTAAAACTGACTATTCAAGGAGAAGCTGCGTGAATGATCATTCTCACACATTCTTGGCACTGGCTGGCCTCTCTTTTGATGGGACATGGCCCCCACAATATTGTTTGGGGCTTACCTCACCGTGGCTGGTATGTTTTAAGCCTTCAGAGTCCAAACAGAAAACTAACAGCAACTTTTAGCTTAAAAAATGTAAGCCCTCTCCAGGGGTGCAGTCCATCTACAGCTTCGAGCCTCTCAGTGCATACACCCTCCCCTCCTCCTCAAAAGACTAATCCTAACTTTTCTCGCCTCGGACTCCCAAGCTCTGTTGGTTTACACAACGATGTCCAAGGAACTTGCGATGCGACGGTCAGCTCTTGCATGTTTTTTTCTGCTCCTGAGTGGCTGAACTAATGGTTTGAGCCCTTACAATGAGCACAGAGCAGATGTACTTGGGTCACATCAAAGGTCCAGCAAGCCCAGTACCTCATCTTTAACAGGAGGCAATAGCAGATGCTCATTATAAGCTGCTATCAGTTTACATTAATATGCCAGGCTGCACAAATCACAGCAGAAGCCTCTGACTCATCATCTGTCTTGGAGTTAGCTGCCCTTGTTACAACCCTCACTCCTGCTTTTGGGAGCAGATGTGGTGGGGAAAAGGTAATCGGTTTAGCTGCAGCTATATATGAGGAGAAGGGAACCAGAGCCTATAGACTCTTCTGCATGTTTCAAGTGTGACCTCTTCCTTTTCAGTCAGAAATCGAGCTGAGCCTCTGAATTGCTACAGCTATCTCCCCAGCCTCATCCTCCTGCCTCTGACCCCAAAAATCAAAGTATTTCTTCTAAAGCTTTTATGTATTGTAGATTCACCTGGAAAAAGAAAATGTGTCTGAATGCGTAAAATAAACATTAGAATTAGAAAACAAGTTCTTTTTACTTCTGTCAGCCTGAGCATGTAGGTACTACTTGCAATAATAAGATCTGGAAAATTCTTAGATCAAGGTCACATTTAAATTGGAAGACGTCCCTTAAAATTATTCCCCCTTAGGGTACAGTTTTACACATTTGAAGGCCTATTTAATCCCATAGAAATCCTCATGGAATTTTGCCAGTGGGAAAGGCCGTAGATGTACAGCTTCTTGTAGGAATGGGCATTTTCTTCTGGAACTGCAGTTGGACAGATAAAGTTTGGATCTGGATTACCTTGTATTATATCACCTGGTAAATTTGCTTTGATTAATGTGTTTAAATAATTTATGAACTACACTGTTGCCTGACGAAGCATTGGGAAGTAAGAAGGCAAGTAACAGGTGTTACCACTTTCAGCAGGAAGGATATGTAGGAGGTGACAATGGACAAAATCTGACCTTTGTAATTTTGGTATGGTATAAGGACAGCTTGGTTACTAGGAGATGGCAAGACAGGCTAATATTTTGACTTTAAACATGAACATTATGCGCAAGTAGTGTATCTTTAGCACTGGGCCTGAAATTATCACTGCTTTACTCTTAGTTTGGACTTATGGAAGACTGTAGGAAAACAACATTAGCCAAAATTTGAATGCAGTACTAGATAGAAAAACGAGCTTTCAGTTAAAATCATATTTTTACAGAAAATACCCAGTCTCTTGCAGTATTTTTCCCATTATCAAAATACTGATGCTTGGACAGTGGTAAAACTCTCTTAATTTATCTCTGAAAAGTATTCCTTCCCCTTCCCTCCTCTCCCACACAGAAAAGCCCCATATTTTTCCTTGCATGGAACCTAGTTTCCCAGTCAAGCTCACTAGTAAATCAAAAATTTTTATTACATTTGTGTGTGTGTGTAAATAACTGTGCAAAGTAATGAAGATAGGGACTGTGGGACTTCTGCATATTCTGTTTTTTTCAGACACATTATCCTCCATGTTTACGGCATTTTTCTTCTCTATAGTCATTATGCGTTCTTCTTATACACTGTAACATAAAAAACAATACTTGAAGGAAGGCAAAATTCATAACAACACGGGCTTGGAACTACTGCCAGCTTTTAAAAACCATTGTTTAATTGAAAAGTTATAAAGTAAAAGCAGCACATGAATTACTGAAATTGTCTGCATGAAATATTTATAGTGAAAACTCCATTCCATAAAGATAGAGGGAAGAACACCTCTTATGCAAAAATAAAACAATTTATTTGCCTGCAAAGCTGACATCTTGTAAGCGTGCCTCTGGAGAACCAACTGAAACACAGAGCTGCAGAAAAATGCAGACCCTACTTGCCAAAGCATTCCTGCATCCACATGAGTGACCTCAGGGAGGGGACGGGGAGCCAAAGGTGGCACGGAGATGTAATGAATTAACCTGCCGTCTCCCATGAGAAGAAGTGTAAATAAAAATCAAAGGGATCTTTATCCCACTGACAATGTGGTATGCAAGGTCACATGCCCTAATATTTTAAGAGGATTAGAGATAAATCTCTGCAAACTTTGAAATGGCCCAACCAAGCCTGTGAGCTTTTCAATTTAAATGGGTGCACAACATGACTTCTACGATCAGCTGGAATTTGGCAGGATGAGATGTAGTGAAGTGGACTCTGAAACAATTCAGTCCTGCAGTGACTGGTTTTACAGGGTATCTGTTAATTTGGAGCTGTGCAGGAGGTGGAAATAAAGAAGGTCACCAAAAGAGCTCAACACTTATTTACGAACAAAGTTTGTGCAAAAAGGAAAAAATCCTTTATGTTTATTGTTTGTCAAATTAGGAGCATCGTTTCTGTAGTTTTGCTTCGCTTCTAGAACTGCAAGAACCAGGGTCTAACTGGAGCATCACAAACCGCTTAAACAGCACTTCCATCACTCTCAAAAGCTGTAGTTCCCTGAAAACATGCAAAGCATATAGGAGAAAGCCCTGCTCTGAATAGTGGAGAGCAACCTTTTACCAAAACATCTCTATTCGAACCTCAGACATTATCACATGCAAGATGCATGTGGAGTAAATCTATTCACCAGATGAGGAAAATTGCTAATTGTCCAGCAGAATCCAGCCACCAGCTGGCAGGCAACTACCATCATGCAAACAAGAAGCAATCCCAACAACCACACACAAAAATAACAACAACATGCATTCGACCTGAACCATCAATTGTCATTAGGGGCACAGCTGACAAAAAAACAAAAAGCATCTGCTCTGATAGCAAAGTGTGCGAATTCATGTGCTTGTGTTTTAGGAGCACTGCAACACATTTCCACGCTAAAAGCAGTGGTAGTAAAGCACCTGGGGAGATACATTCCCCTCATGCTGATGGCTGCTCTTCAGAGCTCAGACTTGATCCTCCAGATATGGAGAGATGTGAATATTTACTTTCCAGAGTAGTGTCCCAGATGAGCACTTTTAAAATAGTTGTGCCAACACGGTACCTGCAATTACCTAGGAACTGAAACTGCTGCTGATCTGCCAGAAAGTCTGGAAAGATACAACAGTTTTAGTGTGAGTGCAGAACCCTTCTAGATCTTCAGAAAAATTTAGTTTTCTGAAAAAAATGAGAACTACTGAAATTATTTATGGAAAAGAACAGCAAAGAAGCAGCTGATGAATTCTGGTGAGCTCTGTACCTTTTATCCTTTCATGTGGAAGTGCTGATGAGGAGCAGCAACATTTCCTTCCCTTTGCCACAGCCAGTGCTTTTTTTACAGCTCTGTCATGTTCACTTTCTTCCAGCCTTCCTGTTGCTTCTACTAAATGAATTCATGAGTTAGCCAAGAGGCCTATGGGTGAAATGGAAAACTGCAGGAGAGAGACTGAATTTTTCAGGAGAGAACATAAGGAGTTTTTAACCAACCACAAGACCAGTCACTCAGGAGGCAATGTTCAGCGTGTGTGGACCAAGACACTCTCAGTAACCCTTAAGACAACAAAAAAAGTGCCGCTTCAAAAGTTTTTTTTTTTCTTTTCAATGTTATTCAGTGCCCGTGTGTTCCCAGAGGCTTCTGCAGCACAGCACGTTGGAGGCAGCAGGATGGAGAAACTGCAGGGTGGGCTCAGCTTTCTCGAGCTGCAGTTCATTAGCTCGGACTCTCCCCTGTACCCCTGCATGTCCCTGAGAGGTCAAAACAGAAGTGTTGGGGGGGTTGTGTAAGTTGAAAAGCCAAAACCAAAACCAAAAAACACTAAGAAAACAGCATTTTTAGAAAGCACAGTCAAGTAAGCAACATTCTACGTAATAACCCAGTTTTAAGCACCTATCTGAAGATCTTAATTAGCCCATTCTGCTGTTAATTTCACATATCCCCTCTTTGCTTCAATATCTTTTTAGAACAATTTGCAGGCAACTGCGTCTGTGTTTAAACCCGTATCCATCTAGGCAGGATATGATTATGCTTATTTGTGATTAGTCCTTCAAGCATTCCCACTTGATCAGCGTAAGAACACTGAGAAATTAACCCCCTGCACTCCTGTCCCTAAGTAACACCCTGCACCCCACTAAATAAATGTTTTTTCCCAACAAATGTTTTAGGGATTATTTTTTCTTTTCTGATGTACTCTTTTTGGGAGTTTTGCAGAACATTCTTATCTATGTTTTTATTTGAAAGCAGACCATTATCTTTTTATTCTTGGATATTCTTGGGACAAGATACCAGTTTGCAATTTGTGGCCAGGGGTTTTATCTGTTCCTATAAGGTTCCCCAGCACTGTGCCTGTCAGTGTTATGAGGTGGTGGCAGCTGCCAGCGCCCTCGAGACTGGAATAGGCACAGATGACCATGTGTGTGCCATTACAGTGATCCCAGGATGTCCCCCCAGGCATCCCCTTGTGAGCCCGGGAGAGCACCCCGTCCCCAAACCCAGAGCTCCCAGCCACATCTTGGATCCCTGTGGTATTGCCAGAAGAACACATTCGGTTCATTTGTGCAGGGCTGACCATCAGGTACCGCCCAGGCCACATCACTTACAGGATTTGTGCATCTTATGTGCATCCCCTATCCTATTTTTGATCCCTCTTTCTGCTGCCCTGATATCTCCCTTTGCTTACCACAGACTCCTCCCAAGAAAACAGCTGCTATTTTTTTCCCATGGGTGCCAGATTTGCTACATCTGTACCCAAATAAAGTGTTAGTGATATGGTTACCTAGGCTCTGGTGGCCTTGCAGGACTGCAGCTGGGAAGGACCTCATCACTCCCCAGTTCAGTTATCTATGAAGCCTGGCCGTCTCCCACTTAACTTCCTCTCAGCCACCTGTGAAATCCAGCCATCCCTCACAGTGCTATTTCTAACTTCTGTCAGCTCCTCGCGAGGTTATCTGTGCATCCAGCAATTTCTCACGTCCTGTCCCATCCTTTTCTGGTGCACAATCCACTCGTTTGGCTTAATGGCAGGGCAGGACCCAGCCAGGAGGGCAGATGTTTACCTGTAGCCCTAAAAACCAGGTGAGGAGACCCAGCATCCAAGTCACTTTTCCAAAGTGAAACATGCTTTTGTGCACAAAAGGTACTGTAAACTCCTGCCCAGTGTTTCCTGATCAGTCCTTCCCCAAAGGCCACTCTGAAGGCACGCTGCAGCACAGGACAGTACATTTAGCAGTCTGCTTTCAAGCCTAACTATTTTCCTATAGCTAGTGCTTGAGGGTTTTTTCTGGCCTCTGATTCATTGTTCCTTTTTCTGGGCAGTAACTGAGGCAATACACTGCGCTCTTCAGAAGAGTTACTTTCTGGCTAACAGCAATGCGCTTGTGTGTAATGGGACATGTGGATATAGGAGGCCCCTCAGATCTTGAACGTAACATACCTGTGGAGCAGTCTGGCTGAAGTTCAGCCTCTTGATGAGACAAATATTAAAAGAAGTTTCACGTTACAGGTACTGAAAACGCAATCCCTGTTTTTTCCCTGCTGTCTTACAATCTCTCCCCCTTGCAACAGCTTTGGTTGTTCATCTGGCCCCACAGCACGCTGTCACAAGAAGGAAAATACAACATGAAGCTCTCCAGCAATATAGACAGCAACTCACTAATGCAAGCTCAGTTTAGGCTGCAGGCTTGATTAGTTTTTGACTGGAATCATAGGCAGAGACGCCTCTTCAAAGTAAACACAATCTGGAAGACTCAGACTTCTGCACCCACGCTAACACCCATGTATGAAGCCAGTGGAGGAGTCAACTGTCCCGGACGTGGAAGGCCTCTCTCACCAAATGGGACACTGGGGTGGTATTTCCATAAACTCCAGTTCTTCGTGCATGGCCACTGCTGCTAGATTACTTCTTTTTGTGGAAAGAAGATGTGACATTATGTTTCCCAGCTTATTTTTGCTTTTCTGTAAGCAGGACAAAACTTCCACCTTTCTAAAAAAGCTGGATTCCATCCATATATCTCTGGATAATTACTTCAAAAATGAAAGCCTTGCAGAGGAGGAAACAGTCATTTTTGAAAGGTCCTGAGATATACGTTTAGCTTAGAACTATAAATATCTTTGTTGCACAGCACAACAAAATAGCATCTGAAAGAAGCCAATATATTTTCAATATCGAAAAGGCAGACTACTTTATACTAAAAATCACAATATATAGACTTTGCTGCCATTGGCTCCTTTCATGCATAAACATTTGAGGCCCTTGGCTCTGTTCTGGATGTCCAGACAGTAGCTTTATAGAGCAGACAACATTTTCTCTTGTAAATTTGCATGATATCAGCATAATCCCACCTAACAAAATGCAAGGGGAGGAAAATAAAGACTGCAAAATTAGCTTCTCTGGGGTTAGAAGTGCATTATGGGTAGCAATTAGAAATTGCCTGCACTAACCATCAACGAAGTGAACAGATTTAGCACATCACAGAAATTAATGAGTGTGCGTGTAAAAGATGATAGCAATTCTTTCCTCTAAACTACCTCCTTGCTTGCAGCATAGCAAATGCAATTAAACTTCTCGAGGCAATAGAGATGGTTCTCACTGAAATGTAGGGAGGTAAATGCAGACACCATGTTCCTTAGTGCAAGGAATGCAATAGGGCCCTCTTTTGGGTTTGTGTGGCAAGGTTTTGGTAGCGGGGGGGGCTATAGGGGTGGCTTCTGTGAGAAGCTACAAGAAGCTTACCCCATGTTTGACAAAGCCAGTGCCAGTCTAAGACAGACCAACCGCTGGCCAAGGCCAAGCCAATCAGAGATGGTGGTAGCACCTCTATGATAATATATTTAAGAAAGGGAAGGAAAAAAAAACTCAGTGGTGAAACGGCAGTGAGGAGAGAGGAGTAAGACAATGTGAAAGACACATAAACCAAGCTCAGTGAAGCAGAAGGGAGGAGGAGGTGCTCGAAATGTCAGAGCAGACTCTTCCCTTGCAGCTCGAGATGAAGACCATGGTGAGGCAGGTTGTCCCCCTGCAGTCCATGGAGGTCCACGGTGGAGCAGATATCCACCCATAGCCCATGGAAGGGATCCCACGCCAGAGCAGGCAGATGCCTGAAGGAAGCTGTGAGCCCCTGGGGAGCCCCGTGCTGGAGCAGGCTCGTTCCAGGACCTGTGGAGAGAGGAGACCATGCCAGAGCAGGTTTGCTGGCTGGGCTTGTGACCCCGTGGAGACCCACGCTGGAGAAGACTGTTCCTGAAGGACTGCACGCAAGATGACTCTCAGTGGTCTGGGGTGCAGGCTTCAAACCTGTAGCTGTCTAGTGACAGAGTGGTTCACTTCCACTTTTCAGGCACCAAGAACTGTTGTGGTTTTGCCTCAAGTTGCAACAGAAGAACCATGCAGTTACTCTCTCTCTCTCCTTCCCCCTCCCCAGTGGGATGGGGATGAGAATCAGAAGGAAAAATGGCAAACACTTGTGGGTGGGGATAAGAACAGTTTAACAGAATGGCAAAGGGAGAAGAAAACAACAATCAATAATACTGACAAAAAGCATAGGCAACATGCAGTGTTCTCACCACCCAACACTCAGCTTGCTCCTGAGTAGCAAAAGGCTCTCCTTCAGCCAGCTCCCCACTTAAATACTGAGCGTGGCATCACATGGTATGGAATAGCCCATCTGATTGGCTGCTTGGGTTAGCCCAACCAGCTTGTTGTGAAAATTAACCCTATCCCAGCTGAACACAGGACAGGCTCTCTGCCCTAACTTGCTGTACCTTCCTTCAGCTTGACCTCCCCGGCCAAGGCGGTCCAAGCTGCACTCCTGCATGTTCTATATGCTGTGTTCCTAGCAAGATAGCTATCTGCTGAAATGTTCGGTCCTTTCATGCCGTGGTTTTCCCTCCCCATCCTCCTGGTGACACTCTTGC
>Ga0065711_1036474_pt1 | contig 20948 bp, 8 predicted proteins | sample Hoacrofraction12_FD_59098 | JGI IMG/M metagenome (GOLD analysis project Ga0065711, IMG submission 59098) | Hoatzin crop microbial communities from Cojedes, Venezuela - Epithelial fraction 12 v2 (version 2) | ecosystem: Host-associated > Birds > Digestive system > Esophagus > Crop | place...
CAAGACCCGCCTGGACAAGGTCCTGTGCAGCTTGCTGTAGGTGACCCTGCTTCGGCAGGAGGGTTGGACTAGATGACCCACAGAGGTCCCTTCCAACCCCTACTATTCTGTGATTCTGTGATTCTGTGATCAGAGCTGTTAGAATAAGTTTGCAATTTATTTTTGCGTTAGATACTTGATTTGTTATAAGCAAACTTATTAAATGCTGTAAGACACCTTTTTTTGTTACTCAGTAAAGATTTCTCCCATCTCGTCCTGTATCCTGGAAGAAGAGCTGGGTTACAAGTTCCAGGATCTCACCTAGGAAATAGTCATGGATGAAGCCATGTGTCTCCTGACTTCCTGCTGCTGTTAGAGGAATTTGTTGTATGTTTTTTTAAGCCCATAACAAATTGCTTTTCCCCTTACTCAGAAGAGGATTTTTGAGGAATTGTGCCCCAGGGAACAGGCAGTGTTTGAATTCCCCAGTGCATGGCACTTCTGTGCGCTGTGTCAAATTATGTCGAGAAGCACACCCTACACCTTTACTGTACTGGCTTTGCCGTCTAAGTTGTATTGCAAGCCATATTGATGTTACTCTGAGTAGAAATTCTGGGTGCTGTTCCCCATCTGTTCATCTTCCCTTCAAGCTCCTTTACACGTTAAATAACACATATCTAATTTTTGGCCTACTTTTGCCACTTGTCTGCTAGAAGGTTATCTGTCTTGTATAAACTAGTCAAAATGAAGGACTTGCCACAAAATGTATGAAGAAGGTAAGGCACCTAGGACCTAGGGTAATGGAGAAGGCACTAGGACAGAGAAGTCCAATTAATTAGATGAAGACTTTCATCCAAAAAAGGACAGGTAATTGAGACATACTCATGTAATTACAATTGATTTTGCTCACAGAAAAAAAAAGACACAAAGTATAGCAATTGCTAAAAGTGGTAATGGAAAAGGAAGTAATTATAAGTAGAGCTGACACTGGCTTTTTTCTTTCCTTTTCCTGCTTAGTTTTTAAAGAAAGCTATGAGTACTGACTTCTAATCCTAAAAAAAGCCAGTCAGGGTAAGCCTACACCAATAAATGATATTTCAGAGTTGCAGGAAAGCGCAAATAACATAGCAAGAGATAGAAAAAGATATAAAAAATCAAAAACCATTTCAGTAACATGGTTTAAGATTTACAACTGCATTAAGAAAGATTAGTTGTTCAAGCTCATTAAAATAGGACTGATAGTACTTTTTTCCCTTTTTTTTTTTTTTTTTTAAGCAGAATTGTTTATGGCCAGCTGTTCTGAACAGAAATGTGATTGCACTTTCCCTTAAAATCCTTCAGGCTTTGGAGTAGGTACTGTCTTGCATTTACCTTGGCCATTCATCTTGGTTTGTGATGACTTCTGTATTTTACCTCTGGTTAATGGTGCTCTTCAGTAAGACAGCCAAGGATTTAAGCTGTAGGCATCAGTAAAAGCCCAGCCAATATCTCTGTTGCAGCTGGGTGACTAGTCCATAATGGCTACCAACGGAGATGACAAAGAGACAACCTGCAGGCTTTGTGCGTAGGAGTGGGAAGCCTTAGCTTTCTGCTGTGGCTATCTAGAAGGTAGTTTGGATCTACTTTGCTATAAAGGTATCTTTGCTCAGTGATGTGACTAATGAATCTCCAGAGTTTCTCCAGGATTTTTGGACCTGAGAAGACCTGAGTGGAAATAAACAGTTAATCAGAAGCAAATGTGTTTCTAAAATTCCCTGGATGCATGATAAAAGATGCTTTACAAAGCAGTTTAAAAAGTGTTTTAGAAAAAGACTTAAAAAAACCCCTCTACATTGCTCTGCTGAAGTCCGAGTGGTGTTACAAAGATACATGCTGTCTTTGGGGTCTTAAAGTTAAATGTAAAAGTTTACTCTCTAGAATTGTCAATCAGTCATTGTAACTTCTAACAATGCCATAAGAGTGACAGGAAAGAAAAGCAAATTGGAAATTCATTTAAAATGTGCGTATGTTCTTGGTCAATATCATGTACCTATGAATGGTAACCTAGCTGTTTTGGAACTGTGAAGACACATCTAGTAAACGTACTGATATTTAATAGATCTCACAGTTAACAAAATTTCACATTGTTGTGACAAACTTTTGTCCATAGGCTTTCAGGAAGAACTGCTAGAAGGTGTTGAGTGAAAGCATTTAGAGTACTTTAACAGTGTGACTGCTATCTTTGTGATTCGCATTATGGAAATTATTTTGATGTAGAACAATAGGGAAATAAATGCTATTGGTATTTGATTTGGGTATTAGGAAAAAGCATAGTCACAGAACAAAACCCTATGATACACACACACATAGAGAGTGTCTCTTCAAGAACTGACAATTCTGTAAGTATTTTGAAAAAAAACCCTCTCTTGTTCAGCTGTTGTTTAGGTTATTAAACAGAACTTTCGAGCAGACACTGTGAATAGAACATCTAGGTGTCTAGGCAGTCTGAGAGTATTCATACATATAAAGGCCTATAGTGAAATTTGGGACAATATGGGATGTGGAACAGTTCTTAGCTCAACTAGGTCTTGATCCTGTGGAAAGACTATTGTTGATGGCTCCTAACTTCACTGGGGAACGATAAGACTTCTGTTTGTCGTAGGATTAATGTGCCTGAATTGCAAAACACATTTCACACATTCTGTGTGAAACTAAGCCTGCAGTGTGATCTTATTCATGGAGAGTGAGAGAGACAGTGGTTCTTAGAACACCAGAGACTCAGTTTTGAATGATCTTTACTAGAACCTCTCTTCTGTTATATGTAGAGATCAAAAGGAAAAAGATATTGGCCTAAACTTTTTGTATGGAGGCTACTAATCTAGTGATAAGCAAGAATAAAATGTGTGGGTTATTTTAAAAAATTATTTGTACTGATTATTCTTCCCTCCTTACAGGTCTTTGTTTTAAAATTGCTATAATTTGTTTATATTGAGTCTTGTTTTGTATAACTTACCTTCTTCATCAGTCAAAATAAATTTCAAAAACACACCGAACTAATCTCTGGTAAAAAATAGTGGGAGTGATATAACATAGACTTGGCACTACTAGCTTTTCCCTAAGGGTTGCTATCATTACTTACAGTGCTAGCTCAGTCTTGATGCAACTCTTTCCCGAGGGTGAGAAGAATGTGACCACGGCTCTAATGCTGGCCCAGTGAAGCTGGACACAGCTGTACTGTGAGAGGTGGCTGAAAGAGCTTCCAGTCCAGTATAAATAGAAACATGTTCATAATTATTTCTTCCTTTTGTTATTTGTCAGTTGTAGAGCTGAAATATTGTAAAAATACTTCCATTTTAATATTTTATTTACAATCAGAATTATTCTAAAATAGATTCCCAAGCAAATGACATTTATTCTGTTTATTAGTGCTTTTGGAAAGGGAGACTGCACCGCAAGCAAGTCTCAGGAGAGAAACTAGTAAGCCACTATTTCATTCTAGTGTTCAGCAAGGCACTGTCCTTCAAAACAGCATTTTCTTTCTCCCACTGTTTGAACTTTAACAGAATTTGAACACTTTCTAGAAGTGTGGTATACTTTGATCTAAAGTTACATTCTTTGCCTGCAGGGATTCAGTAGTTCTGACTTCACAGCGCCATGTTTATACCCCTGTTTTCTAGCTGTCACACTTTTCTAGTATCTCTTCTAGATGTCCCATGACATTGTCTGTGCTTCCCTCTGAAACAGTAAAGAATAGGTCCTAATCCTGAAAGCCTCTCCTGGAGCCACGGGAAGCAGCCCTGTACCGTTCTGAGGAGAGCTGCAGTGACTCTTGTGTTATTTACTGACTGGCAGGTGGCAGAACAAAGCCTGATCATGTGAAATTTCTAGCCCAGGCTGGGGCTTTACAGATCTGGAGGATAAAGTTGGTTTGAAATATGAAATGAGAGTTTTTACAGCTTATGTGAAGTGAACCTTGAGTTTTTTGGGGGAATTCTAATATTTAGTACTTGCTAGTTGTTAGATTCCTTCTGTCGCAACATCTCTTGTATTATTCTAAGAGTGAACAAACTGGCTCACAGATCAGGGACACTATTAGAAAAACAGGCAGTGACTAGATGACAGAATCAGAACAGTATTTGGGACCTTCCTCAACAACATGCTTATTTTCCCAGGTGTGTGCAGCTTCTTAGCTAAAATACAGCAAGTTGAGGTTTTTCCATCTAAAATAACCAGGGAAGGTTCTGGGCTATTGAAGCTGGAATCCGCTCAATAGGTAAATTCAACTTCATTGAGTTCTGACATGGTTTTCTGATGTGAAATCAGTTTATGAAAATAAGCCTGACTTGCAAATATGATTTTTAATGAAGATTGGAACTGCTCCTGTATCAAAGTGCTATGTTGTAGCTAACTTTGCTTGCTGAAAAAAAAAATCTCTGTTGACAGTGTAACCAAACACGTGGTTTTGTTACTTCTCCAATGCACCATTCAAACACTAGCTTAACTTTAAATATATATGTTTGTTATCCTCCATAAGGGTGTTTATTTATGTTGAGACCTGGTAAGGCAGCAAACAATATTGAATCAAAGAAAAATCAAAGTACAGCTTGTAAAATACTCTATTTTGTCAGCCTCTCTGCATTGTCCTTATTTCTTCTAATATAGAATCAATATAGCAACTGTATTTGACCAAAGAGCAGTACTGGGAGGTGTTAATGGAGAGAAAAACCTCTGAGATCATTTTACCTGATGGCTCTTAGTAGACCTCTGACTGCTCATAAAGATTCCACACAAACAGCTGATCTTACACTTGAATTTCTTATGCTTAAAGCGATTCTGAAATTATTTTATTGCCACTGCAGTCATAGCAATAAATCAATGTTTGTAGGAAACCCAAGGAGATTTCTTGAAGGAGAGGAAACTTAGGAACAAATAGCTTGAGTCTGCTGCAGCCAGTAAAGTTCCATCAACTTTCACCAGATGAAAACTGCTACTTTTTTACTTTTTTGAAATTCTTGTTTGAATAAGGGTAGCAATTTCCTCTGTTGTTATTACAACATGAATGGACTCTTACTGCGTTGCTCTTTAAAAGTTTTATAGCTAAAGTGCTGTGAGTGTTTTCATTATAAATGTCTGTTCATAAAGCTCTATAACTTGCTTGTAAAAATTCTCTGCCAACAAAAATCTGGCACATACAAGGTTGGTTCTGGAGCTAATTTATTTAAATTAATTTATTAAAATAATTGAATAGCCATTGTGAAGTAATGAATGTAGCAAACTGATATTAATCCTTGGTGTTGCTTGTTTCTTAAAAACAGCAAAAAGTTTTAGAAAGAACAACAAGGGTGAAGCACTGAGTCAGTTTTGGCTATTAGGTGAATTGAGACATAAAAATATTTTTCTGAACAAGTTGCTGTATATATTTAATACATTATGTTAGACAAATGTCCTACTGTTACAGTGCGTTTAATCAGTGTACAAGTGATTCAAATACTGCAGAGGCCTCCTTGCATTTCAGAGACTGGATATTCTTCAGGCTAAATTGACTGACGCTGTTAAATGAGAAATATTTGCATGAAAATTGTTTGCATAAGGATCTGTTTCTCATTGCATTTTCAAATTCTCATATTTAAACTAACAGTAAAAAAAGCGACATCCTGTGCTATCTCCATTGCTCATTCACTCTCTCTACCTTTCCAATGTAACTCTCTCCTTTCTGCTGTGGTGGTTTCATTGTCATACTTTGAGCATAGGGTAGGGTTATGTTTGTTTCTAACTTTACGGTGTAATGACCTGTTCAGGAATTTTAATGTGATGAGAGGAGAAGTTGTATGTGAAATTACAGTAATAATTAATAATAGTAAGTCCTTTTATTAACTCTTTAGCACGATTATGGTTTCATAGTATTGATTTAAACTGTATTTCCTAGTATTGGTTTCATAGGATTGGCTTGAATTATTGACCATAATTAAGGTTTCAAAGTATTTACTTAAACTCATCCAGGAAGATTATCAGGTACTTTTCCTGAGAGAAGAAAGACCCTATCAAGGGTTAGATCACTGATAATGACTGACTCTCTGGCTGTGACCTCCATGCTGCTCTTTTTGGATAGAAGCATTTTCTCATTATTGCAATAGATGAAGGGGGTCTTCTAAAAATGGGATTTTTTTTTTTTATTGTGAAGAGACACTTCTTGAAAATAAAATTCATGGTGTTAAACCAAAAACTAAATGATACAAAGTAATCAAACATGTTGAAAGAGGGTTCTTGTTTTTAAATGCTAGACACCAGATGTTTGAGAATATGCCTTCACGCAATGAAGTGTCTGTGACATTATTTATTTAAAACTAGATGATCGGAGCATGTTTTTTTTCAGTGAGCACATCTCATTTTCTGGAGTGCCCTGCTATGCATAACCCTGGAGCCCCTGTTTGTTTATACGAATAGTTGAGGTGTTTTTTTTTCTTTTTCTCAGACTATGATCCCCCAGGGTAAATAAAAATGAGGGCTATGTGAAAACTACTAATATATGGTCTTTCTCTAATTCAGACTTCAGGTCCCAGTATCTTGTTCAGCATTCTTATATAACACACGACAGTTTCTCTTATCTTGTTGCAGAGTCCTTTTTGTGTCTGTGTGGGTTCATTTTAATGAAATTCAGACCCCAACGTATAATATATAAAACCTTATCCATTATTTAAAAGAAACAAGCATATACTTTCTGGAACTTGTAATGCAGATATGAAGAAACTCCTACAAATAGGAATAGATTGCTGCAACTTAAAATCAAGCCAGTATATCTAGCCCTCCAAAATGTAGGGCAAAAGAATCTGAGCACACTTTGGCTTCTGTTATGTGCACATAACTTGAAGAACATAATCTCTACCTTTATCATACATGACCACAAATAGTTCTCCCCTATTCTTACATGCTCCTGAGATTCCAGATAACACAGTCATTATTGTGATTGTCTTTTACCTGTGACAGAATATGAGAAAGAGAATGTAACAAATGCTGAGTACAAAGGCCATTGCTAACATCATCTTTTTTCCAAGCCACTGTACTCGCTTGTGCTTGTTAGTTTTCCTTCTGCTTTATCAACGCATCACAATTCTATAAACACAAACAGTGGCTGAGTATAAGGATTTGTGCTGCAGATGACTTCTACATAACTGAAAGTGAATTCCTTTGCAGTCTATTCTTCTGCCCTATGTAGCCACTCAGCAGCTATCCTACAGAATTGGAGGCATGTGGGCAGTAGGTCAGGAAAGTTGAACGTATCCTTGGGGGGTTCACCTATGTTTGTAAAGTGTAGTTTGAAGCAATATAAGCTGTGATTTATGGGAGTGGGAATATGTGAGCTGCTAGGCTAATAGCAGTGTAGTTCCTGGTCTCTCTTCTCAACTGCAGAAATAATACTTTAAAAGACTGCCTTACCTTTCATATCAGTCCTCAAAATTGAGGGAGTTCAAAGCCAACTATTCCCTCATCCTTGAAGCGAAGACAAGAAAGAAGTCTGAATGTTGATCTTCTTGATTTTATCCATCCTTTCTGTAAAATGACTTATTCTCTATTACCGCTTTGACAAACAGTTGCACTTTTTATCTGCAACAAGCTTAGAGCATCCCTGACTGCCAAAGAACATGCACTGTGAGGTGACTGCTTGACCTCTTTCCCTAGGTTTCATAGGGAGAAAAGGTTTACATACTATTTATCCTTTCACTCCTAGTCAGCCCAGAATCAGGAACTTCTTTCATCTTGTTCTGCAGTTTGTTTTTTCCTGCAGCATGGCTTCAAGGTTGCTACTTAGGCATTGCCACATTTAATGCATCCTTCAAGCCGATACAGCCAACTGTCTCCCTTTTTTTTTTTTTGAGAGAAGGTGAGATTTTTTTTTTCACAACATATAACAATATTCCTCATATAGATCAGATCATCTTCACACTGCTCCTCGATGGCTCTCTTCATTAGCTTGACCACATTATGAAAGAGGGAAGTTTAAAATGGAGGCCTTAGTTGAAGTTGCCATGAACCAAAACACCTACTCACAGCCAATTTAGATACAAAACTAAGGTTACTGTCAGTAGTTTTAAAGCTACCAAGATGGGAAACATTCAGCCTTTATTCAGCCCCACACTATTCTGTGGAGTATACAATAGGGCTTATAAACTACGTCCCATGGCCACTGTTGTACAGCAGCAGTTATAATTATCATTGCAGTTTTGTTCACTGTTCACTGCTGCTGCTATGGAATTGCTGCAGTAGCTTTGATTACTTGGAATAGTATTTGCGGAAATTTTAATGGCATTGCTCTATTAATATATCATCTCACTTTAAAATAGCTGACCAAATCTTAATGTGTTATAAATCAGCACAGTTCTCAGCTAGTGGAGCTAAGGCAGTTTTTATTTGCAGAGCACTTGGCAGGGCAACTGTTCAAATATGAAAAATCATTGTGTGCAAGGTAGAATACTTTTGTCCTTTATCCTTCCTTTCTTTCAGTGCCGAAATTAAACAAGACATGTAGGCCTTCTACAGGTGCAGAATCAGTTACAGAAGTTGACACGGGATATACCTCATCCTTGATGATCAGGAATTCATTTAACGAGTAACAGTTCATCAAAATAACGGTACATGGATTCTGCTGGATGACACTTTCAGTGGAGTTCCAGAATAGTGAAGAGACTTCATGGTTCATGCGATGGTCTGGGAAGTGAAGTAGATTGTGTTCAAAGAATGCTGAGAAGGGGATTAAAACATTTCCTGAATATGATAGTTTTTCCTCCCTTCCTCCCTTCCTCCCTTCCTCCCTTCCTCCCTTCCTCCCTTCCTCCCTTCCTCCCTCCCTCCCTCCCTCCCTCCCTCCTTCCTTCCCTCCCTCCTTCCTTCCCTGTCTCCCTCTTCCTCATCCCATAAATTTTAACGTGTTCAGATTTTTATCCAGCTATGTAGTTTCTATTTAGTCTGCTAATGTTCATATCTTCACCTGTATAGGTAACCTATCGTAGCTTCAAGTTGGAGGTGCTAATATACAATATGTGTGAAGGAATAAAGAAAACACAACTCTAATCTGTCAGTTCTTGACTGTTTGATGCAGCCTCTGCTTTTGAAATTTTCATCTACCCTCCTGGGAAGGTTGAGATAATGTTTGAGAGTCAATCCCCTTTGCGATTTTGTATCTGGATCTCAACACCTCCCTTCCATTCTTCCTTTAAAACTGCTTTGGAACCTGCTGGTGCTGATTACCAGAAGTACCCAGTTGTAGGCTGATAGTGTTATTCATGGATTTGACAGTGGGAAATCAGCTGATAGTCTGTAAGGTTTTCCAATCTCAGCAAGATGACTTGGGAGATCAGTTTAGAGAATGCAAAAAAAAACACATTTGAGAAAGTTTACCAATATGTAGAGATCATCTGAGTGTTAAGAGTGGGCAAATAGGAATGTTGGAGAAAGTCATAGTATGAGCAAAGGCCTTCAGCAGTGTTTTATACAAATGAAGACAGACCTTATTAGAAAGAAGGCAATGGTTCTTCATTCCCAGAGTGGCACGGAAAGCCTGCCTTGAACCTCCTTGTAGAAAGCAAACTGTTAAGACTGTTGTTTTATGTAATATTTAAAATTATAAAGTCATTAATGTAATTCATCCCAAGTTCTGTATTGGTATATTTAACAGATGTCTAGTTTTATTTAATATTTTTAGGAGGACGAACAGGTACACTGAAGAAAGAAGAGGGCTGCCCCAGAACTCATTCATTCCTGTTGCAGAGAAAAGAAATTATTTCCTTTCATAAGACATGATCTATGCAGTAAAGCAGTCACGTATTTATTTTGTCACTTGGATTAAGTTTCTGTAACAGGGCTATGATCACAAGGATGTAAATTCTTGGCATTTTTCCAGTTATCAATATTGAAATATTAGTGATCAAGCATTTACTCAACGCCATTCCTCAAATGCAGGGTCTCCACAGCATCTTGTTGCGTTCATGGAATTCATTTGTTTCCATTATCTGGCTAACTGGTTCTTTTGTATTGCCAAGGTGATGAACAGATTTGACATTTAGCTGATTACTTCACCAAAATTAAACAGAAAACAGGGCAGCCATCCAAAGTTCCTTTCAGTGTGAAAGCTAATTATAAAAATGCTTTGAGCAGCAATTTCTTTTTGGACGTTAAAGTGCTTTTATTAGATTGTTCCCCTGTCATTTTAAAATTTATTGCTAGGCACTTATAAATGGGGTTGCCTGCTGGAGTAGAATTATTTTATTTTATTCTATTTTCTTTATTTAAGACTGGAGACAAAATTGCATAGAGCAAATTTTAGGTTGAATTTGTTAGTATTTTACATCTTTCTGAATAGAAAGGAGAAAAGCTAACTAGTGCTGGCTCTCATGGATACAAAATATGTATTTTATCTTTATACTGAATAAAAACATATATCCACTTCTATTTACAATTCAGCAACTCCCAATTTCTAAAAACATTTACTTAGCAAATAAAAAAATCACATATGTAATTTAAAAGTTGAGTAGAGCCCTTGTATTGTTAGAAGCTTGTGTTTTATTGTGTAGATATAAACAGTCAGCAGTGATGGAAAAATCTAAGCATGTGCTTGTACCCGTGTTTCATAAGCCATTACTTGTTCTGAAATAGCATAAAACTACTCTAAAGCAATTTTGTCAAGGTCATTGAGTAAGAGTTGGCCAAGTGAATTTTAACTAGTAAATTTAGAACTGAAGAGTGCTGTATCCTGTTACCAGATCTTAGAAATTTCTTGTGACGTATTTTTTGAATGCCTTGGAATATATTTAACTTTTTATACTGACTGTTATTATTAGCATCCTTTGGACCCCAGACAAGGTGTGATCTGGGGAGGTTTCAAGGTGACAAAGTTGGGGGTTTTGCATATGATATTGTCTAGCATACTTTGGCTACTAAATCATCTTGTGAGGACATATATTAATTCTTGACACTGAGATCTATTAATATACCTTGAAGTCAAGTGAATTATGTGAATCTGCTGTTTCAAGCTGTAGAATTCTGCCATAACTAGGAGGAAATATTTTGCTGTAGGTAGATTAATGTTGAAAGCTTGTCACGAAAAAGTTTAACATTGAAAATTTATTCTTCCTCTTCTTGCCAGTACTTGAGCTACTATACTAAATCCCATTTGTAATCTGAGGAAAAATAGAGATATAATTTCTTTTGTATTTATCTGTGTTATTAGAGTTCCAATGATATAGTCTATTGCCTATTAAAAAGTGCATCACAATGAATGATCTTCCAGAGGGTAATTTTTGCTCCCATCAATCTGAGAGCTTTTCTTGTAAAATACATTAACTGTCACTTCTTATCACATAATTTAATTCATGCCCATTGCAGGATAAGTAATTAAGATAACTCAACATTCTGTATTAATAAATAACAAAAACACGAATAAGAGATTTGCTAAATACCTATTGTGGAGGTAATGGATAGGACTTAACATGCGCATTCTGAGGAAGCTTTGCATAGACAGAGAATGCAGTCTGAACAACAGACCTGCAAAAGAGTCTTGATGAGTGTACAACACAAATGTGGGTTTGTTTTTGTTTGACTATTAATGTATATTTCAGTGTTAAGCCTTCATAACTCCTCTTCATAAAGAGTCCAAGCAATATACAAGGCAGTAGACCCCACATTTTTTCAGAACTTTAAATAAATAAATAAATAAGGTCAGCTTTTGAGATACTCAGTTAAATTTCTAAAAGTTCTGATCATTTGTAAACTGTCCCTATAGGTACATTAGTTTCATTAATGTAAAGATTTTAATTAGTGAATTTATGTGGGTTTGACATAAACATGTCCATAATTAATTACATAAATCTTCACGCTCTTGTCCCCTTTAAGCACATCTACCTGCCTGTTTGACAATGTGAAGAATTATTCAGGGATACATTAAACAGGGGGAGAAACATAGTCCTCTTAACTTGAAAATTCACAGATTATGTCCTTGTCTACAGAGAATCTTCCTTTGCTGGGTTTGGTTGTTAACAGATGATTCATTTCTGCAGTTTAAGCTATCCCATTGGCTATGCTCTGTCGCAGTCTCCCATGGCAATAGGTCTCTTGTAATCCAGAGCAAGGTGTGCCTATATGATGTATCTGCCTAAGCTGTGTAAGGAATGGGCTTAGAACACTTCAGACTCTAAAAGCATAACCTTATGTACGTTATACTAATTTTTCTGTTTCTTTTCCAAGTAAGAAAGGGATATATGGACCTAGCTTTAACGTGAGAGCTGTGCAAACCCATCAGGTGCAGCTTGGCCAGGCCCTCTCTTTGATAGTATTTTTTGATCCTGACATTAGCTTTGTGACAAATTCAGAAAAGAAATGGCAAAAAAATATGTCTATGAAGAACTTAACTACACACTCAGGCTTGAGTCTCTCAGTGGGACACACTCAGGCGAGAGCTTAAATGAGGCTGTGGCATAGTAGCAGTTAGCATTTGCTTATTTTTCATTAATGTTTAACTTGAGATATCTGTCAGAAGGACTTATTTGTTTGACCAAAATCAATTCAGCAGAAACATTAAGGGAGAATGAAATGCCAGACTTTTTGCTGGTCAACAAACTTTTACACTGAACTCATTTGTATTTGCTAAATTGCAACTTCTTATGTCATAATGCCACTAAGTTTAAGTCATTTTTGAAAATAAACTGAGTAGTTTAGCCACAGCCAAGAAGAGAGAACTGTAAACCCATCTTTGGTTGCAAAAGTATTTCCTGAAGCATTTCCAACCTATACCTATTGTTTTCCGTAGGCTGATGGGATACTGTGCCTGGCTGACATTCTTACTGATAACACCCATTCCGAAGCTACTCATGCAGAGGCAGCAGCAGTAATTGCACAGATCACATCTCCACAACTCACGTTCACTCAGCATCTCAGCAGCTTTCTGGAACATATGGAAGAAATTGTAACAGCACTTGTCAGTAAGTTCTTTATGGGACTTCTGAGTCTTTCCAGTTTAAATGACAGGTTGGGGTAGGACTTACTAGATGACCCACAGAGGTCCCTTCCAACTCCTACCATTCTGTGATTCTGTGTGATTCTGTGAAATAATGTTTGCCATTCTGTCCTTAAAAGATGAAGGAACCCAGTAATTTTTAATTCTGAATCAGGGCATTCTGCAACTACATAGTATTTTTTACTCCAATCTATATTTGAATAGAATCTATGTATATTTGTCAAAATAATAACTGTGTGAAATTCCACCACTAGAGCCACAGAAAAGACTCAGCAAAGTATCCTCTTGTTCCATGTTTGTCTGCAGAAGAGCAGTTTCTAATAGTCGCTAACCTTTATGCCTGTTGCATTTTCTAAACTTGCTAGAACTCAAGCTCACCACTGCCTCTACGTTTGTATGATACTCAGAGAAAAAGTACATATAGTATAATCTATGGGCACTGTTACAAGAAAATAAAAGGTTTGTCTTTCTTGTCTAGGCCTCTGATCCATGGTAAAATGAGGTGAAGGTAAAAGCAAGGTTTTCCTTAACCTGGGTCAGTAAGGACACTTCAGAAAAATAAGATGATATTTCTCATGACTTTCGAAAGAGAGGAATCTCTTATTTCTGGCACTGTGCTCCATCCCTCTCAAATACTAGTAGCTTTCAGTCAAACATTCTCTTCTTCTCTCTGATCCTGAAAATTCAGAGGTTCCCAGGGCTTCATGTCAGAAAGTACAGTTTAGGTCATCTAGTTTGATTTCTCACCTATAATATATCAACACATCTGGACATTTCTCTACTGAGGCCAATGGTTACAGTTAAATGACAGCACTCCAATTTTCAAGCTTTTTTTTTGTTTTAAATAGAACAAGAAAAGAGTATAGTAGTGCCAGTGCCTGAGGAATCTGCAGTGGCTGGGAATTATCTGAGATGTATTTAGGCATTCTTTGATATGCCCAGACAGAACTAGTGCTGTAGAAATCAAGGAAACAATTTATTCCTGATGACCAGATTGTCCAGCAACAAATATTGAAGGTTCTGCCCCAAACCTGCCATGAATAGAATGGGTGGAATTAACCCATGCTGAGCTTGGTTCTGCTGTAGCTAGACTGCTAGAGGCATCTGACCTGATTTATTTAAGATGATTTTCCAGGTTATTGCAACGTACCACAGTCAAGGAACAATCTGAACAGCCTATCCAGAAGATATTAGGAGGTAGAGCATTTCCCCAATTGTCACAGTTTCAGTTTCACAAGACGCAGTAGTATATAGTCTGCCCAAGAAATGTGAGCATTAAAAATAGAACATGTATAACTTTGGAAGAGCCCTTTCAGTAATCACATGCCAGTTTCCTTGTAATATTTATAACTTAGTAATTGAATTACTGTAATATGTTTAATTTTTAAACCATGCTGAAATCCAGTTGCCAGGTATCTTAGTTAAAATACATGTGTGCAAGGAATTACAAGGGAGCTGTGTCTTCAGCACTTCTTACTGAAGCTGGAAAATATGCAAGATGATCTTTGACTATAGAGAAACAGGTTTAGAGATAGGCAAAATGTACACATATCTTGTTCTACAGAAGAGGATATATAGCAGAATTATTCTCTTATGGATCAGTTACTGTTAGCCTTCTGCCTCCTGTATTTAATTTTATTTAGTTATAGCAAGCTTTATGTTGAACATCATTCAGTGGAATATTCCCTGTAGAACGGTATAGACCATCTCATTAATTGATGAATGTTAGAAACACTTCATGTCTAGGTTCACGTTCACCATCTTTCCCTGCTCTTGTGGTTCAAATGAAGGTGCCTGATGTTAATATCACTTATAAAGCACCCTAACAATGTGACATACTATGTAATTGACAAAATTAAGATGATTTTTTTTGATTTTTTATGTTTTCTCTTTTTTTATCTTGATGATTATGAACTTGGTCTTAGATACTAAGATTACTAATGCAAGTAGCAGATGTTTAAATATTGCTTTGAAACATATAATAATGTTTTTTTGCAATGAAGGAGAGAATTTTATTCAACTTATTTTCTGCATTTCTAGAACTGTGCCAAGAAGCCTCCTCTGGTGAAGTTTTCCTGCTGGCTTCAGCAGCTCTTGCCAATATTACTTTTTTTGATACCATGGCTTGTGAAATATTGCTCCAGTTAAATGCAATGAAGATTCTTCTAGCAGCATGTTCAGACAAACACATAGTGGATACTCCATATTCCCGAGATCAGGTGAGTAGTTTCTCAGCAAGATGCTGTCTGATCTTATTTGTGTAAAAGTCAACAGGTTTCAGCTCTGTGTCTGTTTTGACATAGTCAAATCTAAATTGCTTTCGTGTCTTCTATTCTTGGCTCTTTTCAATGTATGGCTCTTTCTTTAGCTGCTTCTGTTCTTTTTTATTATGTGCATTATGAAATATGACTGCTTTTAATGTGATTTTGTGGAAAAAAAGAGCAAAGTTCTGTATTTCTAAGATACTAAATTATTTTTCTTTTTTTCATCATGAAGATGGACAAACAGTGACACAGAGACCCAAAGAGGCTGTGGACTCTCCATCTTTGGAGGTTTTCACAACTTGATTGGACAGATCATGGGCAAATAAGATATATATGGAGACTGCAGCCCAAATATACAATTGTCAGTTCAAAGATGAAATAGTTTCAAAAGCTGAAGAAGGATTTGATCCTCAGCCCATCGACATCAGTGGGCTTTGGATCAAGTCCTAACAGTGTGGTAGATGGTTTGCAAGTTTTACTGGCAAATACCACTGACTTTTTGCATTTTCTTTTCTCTTTCACCAGATTCTTTAGTAAAGTGACACAGAAAATTAAAGGTTAGTGCTAATGCATAGATGAAATCAGAGGTAATTCTTCTGTTCCTCTCAGGTACTGCCATGCAATGGGGTGCTGCAGAAGCACTGCTTATTTGGCATTTCAGTGATGAATTTGCCTCAGTAGAGTAACAAGTATAAGGCTTGAGGGTTTCAGTAGCTATTATTAAGGATGAAGGCTGCTAGTCAGCTCTGTTAACCTACTTCTGTTTATGCCACATTGTGAATATAACAAAAAGTCCGTAATTCAGGCCTCACAAGCCCATCCCCTTCCCACCTCTGAAGTAGCCAAAAGATGGTTTATGGTAGACTAGGGATCTGCACTACCACAGTAAACTCTGTGTACCCTTCAACAGGAGCCATGCCATGGGAATCCAGACACAAGGTACCTGAGAAACTGATCACTGGTGTGCTAGAGGGGTTACTAGGGCTGCTTTAGCTTATATTAAGAGCACTCAGTAGTTTTACAGCTCTGGAGTGTTTATGAAAAGATGGAGTTAAGCCATAATTACTATATTGCTCTTTGGGCAAAGTCAAGGACATCGGCTGTGGTGTTTGACATGGCTATATACTACTACTACATATGTATACTATTATCACACCTGTAAAAGTTTTCATGTTCTTTTTTTTATTCCTCCTGTACGCTCTCTTAGTTTTGATTTTCTTATTTATTTCTGCTCTCATCTTAGTTCTCCAGTCAGCTGTGAGTTGGCAGTTTGCTCTGTGGGTAGCATAGCAAGCCCCTTGAAGTATGAGGAAGGCAGATATTTAAAGAAATGTGTATGACTTTATTAGGTAACAGACTAGTTCCAGACCTTTTGCAGCTTGCAGAACATCTCATTAACTAGAGTAACATAGAACTGAATGGTTGCCTTCCAAGAATTGAGGAGATTTCACCCCCAATAACCGCTTATATTCCTTCTTGGAATGAAAATCTAAATCAGAAAGATGTGATGTTTTCTGCGATGTGCTGCAGTAAGTTTCTGAGCTGACTCTCTGTTATTTCTGCAGCAATGGGGACTATAAAATCCTCCCTTGTGTTGTTCTGTTGTTGAGCACCTGATGCTCAGGTGGAATCTGAATGCTGCTCATCTTGCCTTAAGAGCTGTCAGTGTTGTTAGTCAAGCAGTTTGGGGAATGCAACAGACTTAAGAGAAGCCTTTGTTTGAAATCCCGAACAAATGTGTGTTCATGTAGATTGTTTACATTTCAAAAGGTTACTTGTTTCAGTGTTATATTGGAGAGGTGGGAGAATATCTACCAATTATGATAGTTTTATGGAATATTTTGCTTTTTAATTTGCGCTGTGCCTCGTTGTTGCAATGAGGAAAACACACTCAGTAGAGAGAAAAACAACACTACAGTGCTATATTTTTTAAAGGTATTCTAACTTGCCATTTTGGCTTTTGGTATATATACTTTAATTCCTTTTAGGTATATAATATAATTACTAACTTTTCCTGTTATATATATTATTATGTCCTAGTCAGTAGACATTTGTCTAAGGACACGTAAATTACAGTTGAGTAGGTTTGGAAATTTTTTGATTCTGGGTTTTATTTTGGAATATGCATCCATTAAGCTATATGAAATGTTGAAATAATTAAACAAAATAAGAATAAGATGCATAACAACTACAACAAAATACGGTCTAATTATCATAAAATGTTATAAAAGAGCCCCTCAAACTCAGCTGTGTTTTTCATACCAAGCTTTATCTTAAGTAACACAGTTCTCCTATAGAAAACTACCCAGTATTTGTAAATACATTACTAGTTTAGCATTACTGCTGATTTCAGAATGTTGTAATTTGTTAAAATAGACTGAAGCATGCCCACTGTAAGCCAAAAATGGGAGAAAGATGGCTGAAATGCAAGAAAGGGACAGTGAGTTTTGTTTTCATTTGTGCCATTTTGTGTCATCTTAAAGTCACAGTGCGTCCTTCTACACAACCTTTCTAAGGACAGCTAGCACTGGTCAGTTATCACCCTCCACGATGGTATAAATAACTAACATTCTGCCGAGGAACTGGATGTTGGATGCATTTTGTGTTGCCTGCAGAACATATTTTTCTGCTCAAGCATCTCTAAAAGTGTTCTGTATTTTGACTTCTGAAAAGCTTTTGTGTGCAAATGATAACAAACTTTTCCCACCTTTGCTATCCAAAAACCAACCTCCCTCCTCTTTCATCTCCCAGACAGTGTTAGATTAGGTCAGGTAAGAAGTCTAGAACTGAGTGCTGGACTTAATGACAAAGAAGATAATCATTGTCCATCTTATAGAAGCACGTATTGCTTCTGTAACCAGCAGTATTACATTGAGATTGCTTAGTTTTATAACAAAATACTTTGTCTAAGAGTTGTCAGATAAAGCAATAATTTCCAGATGCCTTAGCCTCTAGTTTTGGGTCAAAATGGATTCAAATGTGCCATGTTCTTTTTCTTGCTGCAGATACTTATTTTCTGGATAGCAGGTTTTTTACTTCAAAGGAGCATCAAAATCTCCTTTCAGCAGGGTTCATGCCTAAATTCAGCAGTGTAATGCATACAGTCAGATGTCTTAATGGAATTAAAACACTGTCAGAAGAAGTGGTTAGCCAAAACCCTTGTCATTCAGAGACTGCTTTACTTTAACCATCATCTTCGACTCTACACAGAAAAATATGAAATATGTATGTTTCTGCACAGCATGTTTATATATAATAAAATTTTTTTCTCTGCATTCCCACTTGTCTCTTCAGTGTTGATAGTATTCTCACCTTACCTGTGAAGTTGTGGAGGTACAGTCTAACAGCTTCTGATCTTCTGTTATTCAGGCAGACAAAGAATTAATGTGCAGTGAACAATTTTAAAGTGGTTATTTCTAGGTCTAAAATCAGTGAATTACATTTTTTAAAAGTTTGAGGTGAAGAAAGGCTTTAAAGTTGGAAGGAGAAAATGGAAATGGTTGCTGTCTTTATTTCTACTAAATTTGTTCCTGTTTTCTTGGTGTTTGGGAGATGCTGCAGGCTCTGAAGCTAAGACGTTCCATCTCATTTAAGATTTGAAACCTTTAATACTATTGTTCCTCTAGGTTCCAGATGCTATTCTCTGCTCTTCCATTTTTTTCAGGGCATTTGTGTTTTCCTTTTTTTGCCTTTTTCCCCCCTTTTTTCTCTTACAAGGGAGACTGTAGGGTCAAAATGAGAGCAGAGACAGATGTTACTTTAACATAGAGAAATTTTGATTTTAAAATGTTGCCTAACACCCAGTGAAAGACTTTGAGAGCAGTGTTTTTAATGAGAAGAATATTAACAACTCTTTTAGACTTTTGAAAATCCCTGTCTTGATGAAAGGAACTTGCTGTACTACTTCTCAATCTGAGTTTCTTGAATACTGCGGAATTACTCCTTGCCAACTGCTTTTTGTTTCTGCTTGTTGTCATGAAGACTATGGGATTCCTGACTCCATTCTGTTAAACTGCTGTCGAAATTTTCCCGTATGTATGGAAGCCAGTATGGGCCAACAAGAACAGGGAGCCTGAAGCAGAGTTTGAGCAGTGCAGCCCATGTTAGGTGCCTGTCTTCCTTATATCAGACAAGAAGTATTGGACAAAATCATTGCTGGTCAGGGGGAAGGCAGTTCATGAAAAGTCCTCATTTATGCTTTTTAAAGCTCTCTTCTTGGAGAAAAGTAAGCATGGAAGGGGGAGCTCCCTTTCTCTTCCACTGCTGAGCCATGGGCTGGTCCTTCCCAGAGAAGAAATGCACGTCATACCCTGGGATTCAATCACCTATGGCATGTTAGACAAGCAGCCAGGGACAGGGTTAGGAGCAAAGCTTGGTCATCTGCCTCTGTCACGTCTGACTTCAAAAGATCTAAGCTTCCAGTCTAGTTTTTGAAAATTGTTTTCAAGATCAGCTGCAAGTAATATTTGACAGTCCCAAATGGTTGAACTGCATGCTCACACATCTTTCCTGCATTTCAACACACTTTTGTAGATTTACACACTGTGAGTAAAAATGCAAAACAAAGCCTTTATGTAAGAATGACTAGGTCGTAAAAGGGTATCTGCACAGTATTCTTGCACAGGTCTCCATTAATATCCAACTCTGACATCAGTTTAATGATGACTAGCTGCGTGGTTAGAATTGCCTTCCCTCTCGGTGTTCTGGCTGTGACCTGTGGTTGGTAAACCATACGCTAAAAGTGTGTGATCCTTTCCAGTATTGACTAGATCACACTGAGAAAACATGTTTTCAACTAGCATAGCTGGAAAGAAGTGTGGTAGATTACATAATTAAGTTATTTTAAAAAAACTTAAGAAATTAAACAAGACTGCCAGTAACAGATGCAAAAATGAAAATTAGGCCAAAAGTCACATGACAGTATCTGAACTTTAACCATGCTATTATATCATTTATACCCTCATTAGTTTTCTGTATAAGACTATAACTGTTTCCCTGATGTCCTTCCTTTCTTTTTAACCGGTTATCTCTTTTTTTTACATATACATTTGAACAATATAAAAATATAAGTAACAGTGTTGACTGGCATTATGTGGTCATTGTTATGGATTGTTACATTTCAGGGGTCCAACACTGACTCTCTCTCTTAAACACTAAATCTTATTGAGACAAAATGCCTGTTTAGTTTACAGTTATGCCTTTCACATTTAGATTTGATGCAGGATAAGACAATGTGCACCAACTTGCAAAGCAAGAGGTTCAGTTGGAAGTAAAATCTCAACTCAGTTGAAGAACTCTGCTATTCTTTGCTAGCTTAGTGTGGTGAGATTTTTACTCCTGGGATCAATTCCTAATATTGCTGCTGCTCTGATTTTGATGAAGCAATTTAACTTCTCTGCATTTTTGTTTAATCATCTGTAAAGTTGGGCAGACATCGCACTTAGTGTAAAGTGTCTTGAGAGGAAACACGCTACATCAGCACAATTCATTGCAGTTTTTATTTTCTGCCCTTGCCTGCCAGGTTCACTGTACAATCAGGCTGGTGCTGGGCTGTTTACTGCAGAAACTATAAAGAAGAGTCTTTGCTGCAGGCTGTACAGAAGCACAGAATCACAGAATCACAGAATAGTAGGGGTTGGAAGGGACCTCTGTGGGTCATCTAGTCCAACCCCCCTGCCGAAGCAGGGTCACCTACAGTAGGCTGCACAGGACCTTGTCCAGGC
>Ga0065711_1036475_pt1 | contig 20946 bp, 14 predicted proteins | sample Hoacrofraction12_FD_59098 | JGI IMG/M metagenome (GOLD analysis project Ga0065711, IMG submission 59098) | Hoatzin crop microbial communities from Cojedes, Venezuela - Epithelial fraction 12 v2 (version 2) | ecosystem: Host-associated > Birds > Digestive system > Esophagus > Crop | place...
ATTTGTTCTTGTGATCTGCACTTTTTTTTTTTTTCCCTGAGAGAGAGGGAGGCAAACAGATGGTAAATGGCAGCCTCTGATTTCGGGTGTTGTTCTGGACGGTCCCTGTAACCTCCCGAGATTTGTCTGTCAGTAGGATAACTGGTGTGTAACTTTCCGTCTCCTGCTTGCAAGATACTAGAAGCTCTTTCCATTTTGTGCGTTAGCAGAAGCAAACGACAAGGCTGCGTGCGGGCTCTCATCCTGCTTCCCGCGATGGTCGCGCACCTCTGCTGCCAGTCTGAGAGTGAGCTGCCAGCGCGTTCCTCTGTACAGTGAAAGGGGAGGGAAAATACGATAGATGATTATCTTAAAATGCTTTGTTACTGTACCTGAAAGGATTTAATTGTTCATGGCTTATATATTTGTGTCAGCGTGGTAGTATCAGGTACATAGTTCATAAGAGAACCAGTTTGCTCTAGAGCATATGTTAATGTAAGCAAACCCCATCAGCTAGTTAAAGCCGTGGAAACTCTAGGCCTGCAGTTGTGAGCTTACTCCTGCCCAGAAGTTTGAGAGCTTAGTGTTGGCCAATCGCATGTTTACTGAGCCTGTGTAGATTTCTAACTCTTGGTGTTTTAACTGTCTGTATTCCGTTTTAGTTTTAAAATGTCTCGACTTGAGCATCTCTGTATTTTGACTTCATCTTCTTGTAAACGTGATGACTGGCACTAACAGAAGAGAAACTCATACCAAAAGATGGGTATGTAGAAGAAGGAAATTCCTTGTAGCCCTTTTTTTCCCTGCTTTAAAAAAAAAAAAAAAAAAGGAAAGAGGAAAAAGAAAAAATAAAATACAGGCTTGTGAAGAGCAGAGAATAAAATAGCTGTTTGGCTTGAGAGGGTGAATTAGCTTCAGGTGGCCTACAAATACTCAAATATACTTCTAGTTTCTTAGCATCTCTGTAATAATGTAGTGAACTAGCGCATGGTCTAGGATTCAGATGTGTTGTACTATAGGCTTCTGGGGTTCTGTGATAGTTTCCGTTTCATAAACAAGACAAACACATGCCAGCGTTTAGAAAAGCCTGACAGCTGAACTTGGCTGAATTGCAAACAAAGTTCATTCTAGAGGAAAGGATTGTTTTGAAAGGGGGAATACAGTGATAAAATTATCTCAGCTTTTAACTTGCGTGTTTCTTCAGGTGCCTCTATTATTTTTTAAAATGATGAGTCTTGGACGATTCTAACAGCTTTTCCCTTCATGGAAAAAAGGTAGTGAGTGCTTGTCAGGAAGAGTGCTCTATTAATTTCTTAGTATGTTTTCTTCAGAAAGCTGAACAGCTGTACAGCACCCACTAAATAAAAGGCTTGGATTAAAGAAGCTGGTGAGAGAGTATACACGAGTATGTGGCTTTTTTGTTTAGTTGAAAATATTCATTATAAACAGATGCATGTTGTCCTTCGTGGCTGTTGTTCAGGAAAGTTAGGATATTCTTTGTAAGTGAAATGTTTAGAAATTACTCTGACCAAGATTTTGAGTATGGGCCCTGAAGGCTTAGCTCTGGCAAGTATTTCTCAGAGTTTTGCTTACCTCTTTGAAATAAATGAGATTATTTCGAATAGACAGTGTTTTGTAAGCACAGGTAGCTGCCAAGTGGCTGATCATAGGTTGCATCTTAGGCTTCGGACAACTAAATTCATCGTTCTGGTGAGATGAGGCTGATCTATAGGCCTTACACATGTTGGAAGGAAGTTAGTTGCTCAGCAAGACCCCTAGGATCAAGGGTTCTTTAACTTTCACATCGTGAGTGGTATCATAGGTTGTACAAACCATCTTTTGTCCCACTTGCAGTTGTGTAGTATTGCTGAGATAACTTGAGTAAGTGTGTGTGTAAAAGACTGCATAACTGGCCTTGCTTTAATGTCCTGGATGTTTCAGCTCTTTAAAGATGCTGATGCTTTCTTTGCTTTCCAGTGTGCATCTTTCTACCTGCTTTGTACCGTTTTTATTGGATGGAAAGAGCGTGACGTGTCAGAGCTCTGTGAACAGAGCCCCCATCTCTCTGGACCCCCCTCTTCTGGTTCTTAAGAGAATAATCCAGGAACTCGCTCCTTTCAGGAGACTGGTTAACATTTGTTAACATTTTAACAACTGTAAACACTTAGCAGACTTGGAAAATGAAGTATAGCAGCAAATGGTTTGGCATGGCTTGAGATGCTGCTCAGACCTTCTGGTTCTTCCTGTAAGCAAATTTGGAGGGCAATATAAGTATCTAGCAGGAAATATGAGTATAACCTCCAAGTAAAATCATTTATGCATTTTCACATTAAACTATTTGGATCAGTTAGGTACATGTTTTCATCAAACTAGGTTTTGTTACGTCGTACCAGAAACTTCGATGATGTGCTCGGTTTTGTCAGATCGCATTTTTCTTATGTGAACTTGAGAAGGGAATCCTCATCATTTTCTTACTTCCAAATTGTATCAAAGACTCTAATGAACATTCAGAATATGTGTTCTTGACTTCTTGCTAGCTGTTATTAGACTGGCTACACCAGCTCAAAGAAAAGAATTAGTGTTTAAACCAGTGATTTCCACGTAGTACTAAGATCCAGTAGGTTTTGTGGTGGGTTGTTTTTTTTTTTCTTTCCTTCCCCTTGGCTGCCCTGGGAACATGACAACTCCAAGATATTTCTTGTAGGAGTCTATCACTTAAATGGAGCTTACAAGTGTTTTCTAAATGTGTATGTACAAAACAATGCATTCATAAGCTGTCTTATGCACATGCTTTAACAATTTGAGGAAGCCTTCATCTAGAACCATCAGGCGAGTACAGGCTGAGAGAGTGATACTCCTTCTTGTCCTTTTCTGTGTACCCTGAAAGCTAGGTACTGTGTTGTTGTTCTGGAGCAGGATATGTTAGTGTTAATTTCATAATGATTAATCTATCATTTGTGTATTTTTATTAGGTACTTCATGTGTTGCTGGTTTTCAATCTGGGGAAAGGTGGGTTGGGGTCAGCACAAGGGGGATTTTTTTATCTTTTAGGCACCAAGTTAAAAATGAAGGTGGAGATCAAGCAAACATGCTATTGAACTTGGTGGAAAGGGAGCTTAGCTCTTGGCTAAGGCCTGTGCCCTGAGCAGCGCTGTCTGCTTTTGGTTGGGTTCTGTTTTCTTGCAAGGGGAGAAGGGAAAACTTCAGCTGTCTGTGAGTGGCTTTCTAACATACTGTGAACCCAGCATCAGTTTCTTCTATCTTGCTGCTATCTTGAGAATAGATGCCCACTAGGAAGTGGGTTCCAAAGGACTGCGATGTCTGATGTAAAGTAACTGCACTTTCTACATGTCTTGGTTGTGAAATGGAGGGTCTCCTGATGTAGCGCAGATACTTGACTGTCCCTTTCTGGGCTTCAGGTGTTTTACTCATCACTCCTTAGCAGTCCTTGATTGCTGAAAGGTAACTCTGCAATATCTTCTATTCGATTGCAAATATTAATTATTAGCACTAGGAATTTGGGGTGGTGTTTTTGTGTTTGGTTTTGGTTTTTTTTTTTTCAAAAGAGATTAAGTGGATAGAGAAACTGTAAAAATGACAGTGCGCTTCCCTTTCTTGACTTTCTTCAGAATCTGAAGAATTCATTAGAAGTTCAGAATCGCAGGAGCTTTGTAGGAATGACCAAAAAATGTGATGGGAGTGGGTGAGAGTGTACTGTGGTTTTTCAAGTAGTGCTTCATCCCTGGTTTTGCTTTGGCACATTTTTAGGCCTTGTTTGTGGTGGACTGCAACCTAATCGTATGTTTTGGACTACGGAGCACTAAACTCTTCCTTGCTTAACAGAAGGGGCATTTACTTTTCCTGATGTAGGTGTTCTTAAATGGTTTCTTCCACGTAAGATTTGATACAGATAAGTAGTAACTAAAAGGGTAACGTCTTGCTCATTGGAGGACAAAATACACTGCATAGGAAGACTCTCTACCGGTTTCCCAGCTTAATGCCGTGGAAAAGTGAGAAGCTGGGCAGTTTGTTTCAGGAACACTGAACTCAACAGACAAGATTTATTTGAGAGCAGGTTACATGTTGTATTTTGGTTTAAAGTTTCTATCACCAGTGTAGATTTAATGTGAATCCTGTTTGAATGGTGTATATTTATTTTACACTGCAAGATCCATGGGCTAAGACACCTAGAGTATGAAATACTGTACTTGCAGGTGGGGTTATTTTGTTACTTCTAAACCCATCTCCTATTACATTTTACAATAATTTACTATCTTAAAAAAATTAACAATCTGAGTGCAGGAATGGGAGGAAGTAATTCAGTAACATTTGTATGTGCTTTGGAACTGCCTACCTGAGGGAGTTAAAGTGATAGAAGTTTTGATGAAGGTGGTATCCAAAATAGGTAAACATGTGGTGGCTGTTGTTCAGAGATTCTGTTTTGAAACACAGCCTAGAAACTTAGAAAAGCGGGGTGGGGAAAGAAGTACGTAGCAGTAATCACTAGATACGTGGAGAAAGTATTAAGCTACCTTGTTTTTATTTCTCTACCTTCTTACCAAATACAGCAAATGAAGATAGGTACATGTAGCTATAGCTGTGCCTGTCAGTTAAAGGCCTAAAGCTTCTCTGTGATCTGTAGAAGTTACCTTGGGCTGTTGGACGTTACAAAAATAGAAACTATTCCCTCTCTTTGATAGCTACTGCTTCATCACATGTGACTTCTTCCTTTGGTGAATGAAACCTAGAGTTAGTCTTTAGTATCTCATTCATAAAAAGTGTCCTCTGAGAGCTTCTAAACTAGCATAAAATGAAAGGCCAAAACTTGCTAGGTCAAAATTAGTGTTTATAGGTCAGCTTGCCTGATAATTAATTTGAGTGCATTTTCCCCAATCAGTGTGAACTGTAAGGGCCCCTAAACTGCTGGAGTTATTCAGACCAGTGCTTTTAACATGAGAGAGGCCCACTAGCATTAATCCAATTTGTCTAGTGACTTAATCTTACTGCCATTTATCATATAACTGCTGCTCCTCTGAAGGAGCCTCCTTGCATCTGCTTCTGTTGGTTATTTAGCAAGTCGAATCCCTTTTCCTAAGAAGGTAAGCTTTCCTTTTACGAAACTTCATCCTAGGTTAAGGGTCAAGGAAGTTATAACTAAGGAGCCATGTTTGAGAAATTGCAGCTTCTTTCTGCATTTGAAAGCTTTTTTGCTAATCCCTGCATTTAGTAAAGCATATATTTAGCGTATTAATGTTGTGGTTTCACAGTTAGTGGCAAACTGGTTCTAGAATATCAGGTCGTAAGTCTGAAACTAAAGGATGATGACTGGTTTTCTTTTACATAACTGTTAGTGTACGTTGAAAATATGGAAGAACAGCTGGGGAGTTTAAGGAAATACCAGCTCTTACACTCATCAAACTGTCTTCTGCACATGGGTAGTGTTGTCTTCTGGCTGGATTACAGTTTCATTTTTGTCTTGAATAGTAGTTACAATTGTAAGTATGCTTCAAGGAAGGTCCATTCTCCTATTTTCACCAGTGCAGTGCCTTCCTGCTCTAATTTAGCCCTTTTAGAGCCATTAATTTCTTAATTCTTTTGCTCATGGTCCCATTCTGATTTAACCTTGAGGCTTGTGATTCCCTGGGGGTGGGGCAGTGCCATACCTTGTATGAGAACAATTGCTCTGGTTACTACTATGTAAATACATAGCACAGTGAAACTTGGTAAGAACCAGCTGCGTTGTGTGACCGTATGACTCTGACAGTGTTAAGGAAATGCCAGACCTCAGGCAGAAACTGCTTAGAATTGGTTCTGTGGACAATGGTATCTTTTTCTGGGAAACCAGTTAGCTGCTTTAAGTTTGGTGACCATACAGCCATCTTTATAAGGAAGCCTGCAATGACATGGCTTTTATTTTCTGAGCTTGGTTATATAGAGTATAATTAAAATGAAGAATCAGAAAACAGGCACTTAGAAGTAAAATGCTTATTCTGTCTCTACTGATTATTAATACCAGTTACCATGAGTCTTTTTAAATTCATTGCACGTATATATATAACTATTGAGCAGAAGTGAAGCAAAATTTGTTTTCAAACAAATGTAATTTGGTAGGATGAGGTGAGAGAGGCAGGTTCCTTCTGGCACTTGCAGTGCTTTAGTCATCCATGCTTAATAAATGAGCCACTTACTGGTTAAGAGGAGCAACCGGCTGCTGTTTCTGCTGTATTCAGTGTGTGCCAACTCTGAAAGCATGGTGAAGGTAACTTCCATAGAGGTGCAGTGCAGCATATTTTAACAAGACCGTTTTTTTCTGAGACTTATAATGGGCTCAGGAAAGACCCAACAAGAAAGGAGGTGGACTCAGTGTCACTCTGCGTGGTGTGTGTGTGGTTTTTTTTTTTCCCAACTAAATATAAAGCCAGATATTAGAGAGCATCCCCTCAAACAGCTGATATAAGCATAAATGTTTCTGAGGCCTCTGTAATACTGTCTTCATTTTGTGTTTTTTTTCTTCTGTTTTTTAAAGAAACTTAAATCTAATAGCTGATTCTTTATTCTCTTAAGGCACTTATTGGAGTTTCATATGGGTTCTGGTTAGTTTGTGTCTCACATGGGCTTAGGCTTCTCTGCAGGAACTGCTTACAGCTGCTCTCAGTCGGTAAAATCTCAGATCTCATTATTAAAAAGACACGGCATTTAAAGAATATGCTGGGCATGTGCGTTTGTGGTTAACTTGAACTTCTGTGTTTCTGATAGCACATATTGGTCATAGTCTGACAGATTTATTTGTTTGGGATTTAATTCAGTGCTTTGTACATCTCAAATGACTGCTTAACTTCACCTGCCTCAGGTAATGCACCTCCATATACTTGAGGTAGCAGTAAAAGGAATTTATCAAAAATCAGTACTACATATCCTACTTCAGTTTGTGGAAGCTGATGCTCTGCTTTTGAGTATTTTACTAGATTGTTTCTTTTTAGAATACTAAATTAGTTTTCCCTTTCTGCCCAGCCGCCTTAGAGAATGACCTGGAAAACTATTTCACCAGGATACTTTGTAATGCTCTCCCTTCCCTTTTTTCTCTTAAGACAATTGCTTTGTGTGTGACTGTCTCTAGAAGTTATTTACTGCAGCATGTAAGTTATCTTCAGCCAGTTATACGTTCTGTTCCCAATTGAGAGAAAGGTACTTCTCTGAATGCAGGTCTCAGCTTTGTTTAGTAACAAGTATGTATTTACCTGGAAAGCAGAAGATAGTAATTTGTGTACTAGATAGGTGGAAACTGGGATTTGTGAAGCATGTGAATATTCCACGAAACAAGTACCTTTCTGGATTTCTAGCAGGTATGTAGAGTGAGTGATGCAAAGATTTTTCTGTCCTCTGAAGTTTTTCTGTGCTTCTGGGTTAAATGTGTGAACACTGGTTTACTTTTTGAAATAAAACTCAGTTTTTTGCAAAGACAAATGTCTACAGTAGTGATGCAGCTTATTTTGACCAGTTTTAGGCTTGAGTACATGTAAGTGGTTATACCTTGTGTTGTCAGTTTGTGAATCCTTCTAGTTTTTGTCCCATTGGGGACAAAACCTTCACTTGAGGGCAGTGATGCAGGATTCTTTTTTTGGAGTCTTTAAACTCCTGTGTTTAGGTTTAATAAATATCAACTTTTGAACAATTTAAGGTCATCCCTAATTTCTGCCCCAGAGGAATGGAGTTTAGTCCTTGTAATGTAACTATTATCCTTGGGACAGTCTTGTGATTATAGTTTCCAACTTTATCTTCGTTTGCATAGATCGTAGAATTTCTTATCCTTATTTCTGTGTGATAAAAGTGAACCATCATCAGTAATTTATGAGAGTTGTTGCCCAGAAGGCTTGTAGATCTGAGCTCTGCTTTGTACTGTTTTTTGTTATGATGGCAGTCTTGTTGGCTAAAGAATGCTGAATGAAGTGTAATCTTTTACCTTCTGAATGGTATGTTTTATAGAAAGCTGCAATGTATGCTGATGTAGTAGAAAAGCTGGGAATGGAGTGGCTGCTTCTGAAGTGTATTTCACCCTGCAGTTCCTAGTATTTCTCCTTCTTGTCCCAGCAGTGTCTTCAGGGTGTGTAAGATTTTGAAGTACAACCCAGAAAAAAAGTGAGTGTGGAGGAGAAGTTTGGGTTGTTTTTGTTGTTCTGTTTTCTAGTTCTGCATTCGTGGGGTGGTGGTTTTTTGTGGTGTGTTTTTTTTTTCTTTTGTTCTTTTTTCCCTGCAAACTAGAATTCTCAGTATTCTCTTTAGAAGCCAACAATAATCCCAAAGTGTGATTGAGCGTGACTGTGAGATGGTAGACATTTGTACTGTCTTCTGTTGACTCAGATGTCAGTGAATCTTTTTGAAGCAGCATCCTGGTCTCATCTGTCCTAGGCAGATGATGTCCTGAGCACAGTATTTGTATTTTCTGTGCTTAAACTGGACTCTTGAGTTGATGTTTTTCTTTAGCCAATAGAATCGGTAGATCATTGAGTTTATTTCATATCGCATTTTAATTCGATGTACTTCGTGTTTTATCCAACTGTTTTCTAAATTGCTATAAGACATATTTTATTGTCTTGAATTATATGTTACAGAATTCCAGATTTTAGAGAAGCTTCACCCTTTGCCATTTCCAGCATAAAGCAAGAAATAAGCCAGAGGTCTAATTTCTACCTACTTCCTGATATTGCCACAAATTTGGACACAGAATGTGTGCTATATTTGCAGTCAGCTTTACCTTCCAGATACACTTATGCATCAAGAAAGCTAAAATGCTTTACTCTTATTTTTTTCATTAGGCTTTGCAGTTACTAGCCACGGGGGCTAATGCTTTAGTTGCTTGTGCACTCTTGAAAAATTCTAAGTGTAAGTACCTCAGTGTAGCCGTTACACCCCTTTAAAGTAGAAATGGGCTCGTATATATTAAATTTCTATTGTAACTTTATAGTTCTACTGTACCATCTGGATTTACACACTAAGACTGTTATGTTGTGCAATGGCAATCTTTATGCTAGGGAATTCTTCTAATAAAACTTAATTTAAATGTAGGTTTGGTTCTCTGGTTCAGGCATATTCTGTAATTTCGTTATAGTCAGTAGATCTATTCCAGTGGGTAAAGTTTACTACTTAAATGTTTGTAGAGTCAGGCCTTAGTTTCTAGTATTTTGTTCTGCCTTAAGCACTGCCTAACTGCAATGAAGTTCTAGTGCATTACTGTGTTCCCTTAGGTTTGAAATGGGAGGTGTAGGCAAGTTTGTAGAATCACAGGATGGTTTGGGTTGGAAGGGACCTTGAAGATCACCTAGTTCTTACCCCCTGGCCATGGGCAGGGACACCTGCCACTAGACCAGGTTGCCCAAAGCCTTATCCAACCTGGCCTTGAACAATTCCAGGGAGGATGCATCCACAGCTTCTCTGGGCAACCTGTTCAGTGTCTCGCCATCCTCACAGTGAAGAATTTCTTCCTAATATCTAATCTAAATCTACCCTCTTTCAGTTTAAAATGGTTACACCTCATCCTATCACTACACTCCCTGATAAAAAAAATCCATCCCTGTCTTTCCTGTAGGCCCCCTTGAAGTACTGGAAGGCTGCTCTAAGGTCTCCCCAGAGCTTGCTCTTGTCCAGGCTGAACAACCCCAACTCCCTCAGCCTTTCCTCATAGGGGAGGGGCTTCAGCCCTCTGATTATTTCTGTGGCCCTCCTCTGGACCCAGTTGAGCAGTTCCATGTGTGTCTTATGCTGGGGACCCCAGTTAGTTATTCAGCAAATACTCTATCTCCAGTTATGTGGCTTAAACCAGCTTGGCTGCTCCTCTGCAGTGAGAGGCAGGTGTTGTCACTTTCTGCAAAAGTTGTTTGCTTTTTTTGACTCTTGTGTGGCTGTAAAGGTATTAGGAATGTGAATGGCTGAGAGTGAATCTGGGAGCAGTGACTGTGCTGTTTCCCAGGTGTGAAGATGAGGTTGAAGAGGCTGACCAAATCCTCCTCCTGCTGTGTGATTCTTGGTAGATCCTCAAGGATTCTGAAGAACTTTTTTAAGCAGGCACAAGGATTTAATTTATTTGTAGGTTGTTTGTTTTTTGTTTTCTTTTTTTTGAAGAGGCTGGATGAGGACTACAGACCTTTCTCTGATATAGTTGTATATTTGCTCCCCTTAAGCTAGGAGTGAAAGAAAGGATGTGGGTTTTCCAGAAAGTGTAGAGAAGATTCCTCTTTTCTGCTAAGGAAGCATCACTGCTTCTTCCAGTATCTATAGTCTGTCCCTCCCCACCGCCCTTCTTTTGCGAAAGAAGGGCTGGCACACATCTCAATTACTGCTAGGATGTCTGAAGTAAATCTTTGGATACGACTCTTCTCCTTCACTCCTTCTCTTCCTGTCTTAGGGATTCATTGACTGGCTAGTCATGACATAGATTTTCTAGTAGTTAACAATTCTGGATGTTACTTGCTTTACCAAAGAGTGAGTGTCTGTCTGTGAAGAGCTGATACTGACCTGAAATACCTTGCCATTAGCCTGATGAGTAACTTCATAGGACTGAATGGAGGATTGGGAAAACTCATATATAGGAACTTTTGCTTGTAATTGTCAGTAGGGCACTATACCAGAAACTTAATTTGGATGCTGGAGTGCTTATGGCTTCTTTGTTAGTGTCTTTCACTTTTTTTATAACAGCTTAATGGTTTAGACAGCAACACTAATAACGTACTCTTATTCTCTTTCCTGATAGACTTCTGATCTACGTACTTTGAGGTTTGTTTGTTTTTCCCCCTTCAGTTCTGAGCATCTTCATTTCTTCCTATGTATCCAAGTGTGTGTATATGTGTAAGCCTGTAAAACTTCTGCTCTACTCATTAGAAGTGTCATTCAACTGTGTGGTTTTTTTAGAAATTCTTCCGTAAATAATTCTAGTTTAGAAACAGAGCTACAAGCTGAACAGGAGATGCTCTCTCTTTAAAGTTGAGGTGTGTCCTAGAGACGGATGGTAGTGAGCCTAGAAAGGCAGTGTACAATTCATTTCAGCTTGTACTAGAACAGATTTTAGTATGAGATCTTAACTCCTGCATTTGTATCTGGGGAAGTGCAGGGATGAAGATCAAAAGCCCCTCAGAATCCAAACTTTACACTTGCATACTTTAAGTCTAGCAGATGTATATGAGAAGTGAGAGTTTGTTAAAATTCTGTCAGTTGTTAGGGAAATGGGTCTTCAGCCTGCCGAAGAGAAGGCTTTGGGAAGCAGGGGAAGCTAATAGTAACCTTCTGGTACCTATGGGCAGGCTATTGAGACTACTGAGCAGTGTGTGGAAGACAGGCAAGAGAGCAGGCATGCATTAAAATAACTGCATTTAAGAAGAATGCAATTTGCCATGGAGTGGGACAATCACTGGGACAGGTGAAAGAGGTTCTGCAGTGTCCATCCTTGGATGTTTTGATGCCCAACTGTATAAAGCTGTGAGTAATCGAGACTGGTCTTCCTGACCTTGCTTTGAGCAGGAGGTTGACTAGAGAAACATGAGATCCTTTCCAGCTTGAATTATTCGATGATTCTGTAGCAAAAAATGTAAAAATCCTCAACTTTGTGAATGTAAATTTGTTCATATTAGAGCTTGAAAATAAGTATCGGCAGTGGGCCTATATTAAAAGCCTTAATATAATAGTGTGGCTTAGTGTAAATGCAAGAAGGTTTTTAAGTTTAGACGTACTGGATGTAAACACTGAAGCTTATGGATGTAATACAGAAGATCGCTGCGTCTTGTACTGTTGAAGGATGTTTGTTTTCTTAAAGTTTGAGCTGGTTGCTTAAAAACTCGGTGAGGAAATTCTGGGAAGGGAAAGGACTTTCCCACACACTGTCCATGGTACTGCAAGTGCAGGTGTTGCCCTTCCACAGCGGTGGTCAGTCTGAGAATCTGTTGGAATGAACGTGATTTAGTATTGATGTTGGGGTAGGTTGTGTGTGTGATGGGTTTTTTTGGGTGTGTTTTCCTTCCTCTCTCTCCTTTTAGGCTTTTTCTATTTGTTTGTCCTTCGGACTAGAGACTTCTGTTCAAAGCCTCAGGAATAGCGACAGCACTGTATGTGGCTAAAAGCATGTTCCTGTAGTTGTGTATCTGCAAAAAGCAGGAGAAACAGACTTTGCTTCTCTCGGTTAAGTAGCACAGTTTTATAGTAGATAAACAGAATAATTTCTGCAGCTTGTAACTGCAAGTATTCTTTAAGTTGTCTTATGGCAGAGCTTAAAGTCTCCATTTTCTGCTTAAACTAAGACCTTTTAGGTAGCTTCTGCAATGTCCCCTGTGAGAATGCAGGCAAAGAAGGAAATCTGGTCTTAGCACCCAACACTTCACAGAATCTCAGAATAGTATGGATTGGAAGGGACCTTTGTGGAGGTTTTCCCTCTGTGGAAAACTTATTTTCTTCATCTTTGTACTGTACCTATGGATAATGCCCTTTACGCTAGTGATTCTAGATTTTGCAGGTGTTCTTTCTTGAGCTTGGGAATTTTGTTTGGGTAATTAGAACAGTGATTTTAAACTAACCTTTTCTTGTGTTGATATTGCTTGTAGATGAAAGCTGAAGGACGCATAATTTTTCAGTACCTTACTGCTTGCATTGCCTTCAAAAACAGAACACTGGACAATAATTCTCGCTCTGTTGACTCTTATATACTAAGACTTGGGATGGTGTAAGGGCACTTGCAAACTAAAACTAATCAGGGATTGATGAATTAATATAGCTGTTTGTAAACTGTCCAATACCTTTATAGAATGCTGTAAAGAAAGGGTGTTTGAGAGATCTTTTTGTATGTCTAGTAATATTCTTCAGCTCTTTGTCAGTCAAACAAGTTTAGCAGGAGTAATATAAATAATCATAAAAGTGTACATTAATTTGGCCTGGAGGAATGCGAAGGTAGTTCATTCTTTTTGTTGACTTTTCCCCAGCTTCTCCCCACAACTGGTAACTTTAGTATGGTGTGGGCAAACTGAGGTACTGTAGGTAGGGGAAATCTGGACTCTAGCTGACAGTTATAATAATTACTTTACGTGTTGTGGTCATTACTAACCCTGAACTAGATCTAGGCACCAGCTAAAAGGTCGGAGTTGTAAAATATTCATTGACTACTAGAGAAGTAGTGCTCTGCAAATGACATAATTTTTTCATTCTGCTCCAAGAGGCGCAGAGATGAAGGATGACAAGCTCTTCACCTAAATGTATGAATTTTTTTCTTTTTTTTTCTTCAAAGTGTTGAACGTAACAGTACCTTTTCTGTTGTTGGGGGTTGTTGCTGTTTGTCTCCTATATAATTTATCAGTGAATTACATTTGGTACTTTGACTGTTGCTAGATATATGGAAAATAAATTTTAAATAATACTGTCTTTCTCTGTCTAAAAATGCAAGTGTAACATTTGTCTTGAGTCAAGATTTTTTTGAAGGGTAAAGGGGGAAGGCTACTTATACCATATAGGCAATTCTGCATTGTAGTCCTTTTATAGGTAATTAGTATATAGAACCATTCTGAAAGACAAAATGTCTTTTAAAGGTTGAAAAAAGTTGAGAAGCAGACCCTATATGTTTTATGGAGAGCAGCAAACTCCTAAGCTTTTTTCAGTTAAAGCTTGTGTCAATTAAAACTTTTTTTTTTTTTCAGTGCAAAGTGTGCTGTGCTAACAAATTCTAGCAGTACATGACTGCAGTTTTGGCTAAAATACTTGGCATTATTTACATACCTGTATATAATGGATTTTGCCACCTATACCCCAAATTTGTTTTGAACTATGAGAAGAGACTAAATGCAAGATTTGTAAACATGTTTAAATAGGCAAATATAGTTGGGATGCGGATACCATGTGATCACTGTATAATAGATACTTGAGGCATTTTTTTGATCCCTTTTAAAGTGATGCGAGATGCTTATTTTACTGCTCAGATACAGTATGCTGAAGCCTCTATTTTTCTCCTTCTACCTTGTCTGAAAAGACTTTGGTGTAGTGGGTAACTTAAGACGTGTTTTGTTCTCAGAGTAGCGTAAAGACCTCTTCTACCCCTCGCAGCCTCCAAGTGTAGCTATTGGTTTCCTCTGCTAAGCCATAGTTGATCTTAGTCAATTTGCTTTCAAAATGAACATGCTTCTTCTCCTCTCACCGTTCACTGAGAATAACAAGGTAAATGACTATTTATTTTAATTCTTGTGCACACCCTAAGAACAATTTTTAGATTTAACAAAGTTCTCTTTAATTCTGTTGAAAACTTTGGACATTAGAGTTTGGGATTGGGTGCTGAATGAATTAAAGAGCCTGTTTATATCTTAGATCAGTCAACAATTACCGAATTTTGGAAGTGTCAGATTTTGTCATCCTGTCCCCCTGTGCAAAGTGGGGTGTGCAGAGGTAGTGTCTTGTTGGATGCAGAGATAGTATCTTGTGTTAGACAAGTATACCAGTTTGTTATACGTGTTGATCTAATAAAAGACACAGTCTTAGCCTACAAACCTTGTGAATACTTTGGAGTAGGATGAGTGCAGGAGTGTATGCAAGGGGTGAGGATGTGGCTTCTCCATCTTTGACAGCCTCAGGATTCTGCAGAGGTGCACAGTGCAAGAAGGAAGACAAGTTTTCTTTCCCTCCGTGCTTGCTCTCATCTTCTTGTGGCTGTCCTTGATCCACATCCTGCTGTTTATGAAAAACTGCTGTGGGCATGTGCTTTGTCTTTGATATTGATACCTCTGTGTTCAGGTGTACCAAAGTGACTTGTTGACTTCATGTCGAAAACCTTAGTTGTTGCATAGTGATATCTTGTGCTATTTTATATGCTGTCTGTGATCTTAACGTAGAGAGAACATTCTGCGTGCTCTAGCATTGTAGTCTTATGCATAGCTATGTGTCTCAAGGAATTTAAAAAACCCTGTGGCTATAAATGTCCCTTTAAAAGTGTTTAGGACAGTCTTAGGCTTTCATTGAAACTATTTTCATACAAGAGTCAAAAAACTAAACTGGAGTTTTCACTGAATGATGATTTCTGGAAAGTAGCAATCATTTAAGTCGGAAAAGACCCTTCAGATCATCGACTCCATCGTAAAGCTAACGCTGCGAAGTCCACACCTCATCCATGTCCTTAAGTGGCATGTCTACACATCTTCTAAAGACCTCCAGGGATGATGACTCGAGCACTTTCATGGGCAGCCTGTTCCAGTGCTCGAGAACCCTTTCAGTGAAGAAATTTTTCCTAATATTTGATCTAAACCTCCCCTGGCACAATTGAGGCTGTTCCCTCTTGTCCTATTCCTTGCTGCTTGGGAAGAGAGACTGACACCCTCCTCGCTACAACCTCCTTTCAGGTAGTTCTAGAGAGCGATGAGGTGTCCTGTGAGCCTCCTCTTCTCCAGACTAAACAAGCGCGGTTCCCTCAGCTGCTCCTCACAGGACTTGTTCTCTAGACCTTTCACCAGCTTCATTGCTCTTCTTTGGACACGCTCTGGCACCTCTGTGTCTGTCTTGTTCTGAGGGGCCCAAAACTGAACACAGCTTTCGAGGTGCGGCCTCGCCAGTGCCGAGTACAAAGGGACAATCACTTCCCTAGTCCTGCTGGCCACACTAGTACTTTACCTTGGGACTCTTTGCAGGGGAGAAAATAATATGAGTTCTGCGCATGGTCAGTTTGGAGCTTTTGTCTGCGGAGAAGGCAGCTAACCTGGCAACTGCTATAATCTGTAACCCTAAGGAATGGGGCAGTGGGAAGCACGTCCCTGCCACCAATGTCGCCGGGCTTTCTTCCTCCTGGGAAAGGATGTTACTTATCTGTTATTCTCTTTGAATTTCTTCTCTGCACTACCTACTCCACCCAATGAGCATTTCCTTCCAGAGGATCTGGGAATTCAGTTGCTGACATTCCAGCAGCAGCAGGAATACTTCATCCCTTTCCAAAGGTTTGCTGTTTGTATGAGAGCTTGGAATTTCTGACTAACATTCTAGCATAAATTTGGGATTGATAATGTAGTTTGAGACATGCATGCATAACCAAGTTTAATTAAAACTTGGGGAAAAAAAAGAGGGGATACAGGGAGAAAACCCACAACAAAGATGGTGCCCTTTATTCACCCTGATTATTCATAGGTAGCTAACTATTGCCATGTTAACGCTTTGAGCAGTCTGAACTACCTGAGTCTTTCTGTGGCCATAATGTTATCAAATAAAACTCTTGATAGCATCTAATATACCTATCTCTACGCTCAGTACTGATCACAAGCCTTTTCTATTACAGTAGCTAAGGAGAAAACACTAACCTGCTTTTCAAAGACAAATATTCCTACTTAAAAAGCAGATAAAATCTGTTTGTTATTTTATTGAGTCAGGGGGAGGAGCAAAGATACCCACTGTACGTGGTGGTGTGGTCTGTACAGATTATTTTACACCCTCTTCATTACTGTGTAGATCTGGCCCTTATGTGGATGGGTATTAAAAGAACTTGGAATGTGTAGCCTGTTCCCTGGGAGATGGGTACAGCACTTGTCAGGAAGCAGATAACTTGGGTGCCATATGCATGAATGATGTGGTACCCCCTCCCTCTCCAAGTCTCCAGGAAAGATGCTTCTGTAATTATGCTGTTTACTAGATACATGTTGAGAAATAACTTCTCAAAACCCAGGGAGTGATGCTAAATCACCACACCAAAGACTTATTTTGGGGGTTGTTCAGTCTGGAGAAAAGGAGGCTCAGGGGAGACCTTACTGCTGTCTACAACTAGCTGAAGGGAGGTTGTAGCAAGGTGGGTGTTGGTCTCTTCTCACAAGTAGCAGGCAATAGGACAAGGGGAAATGGCCTGAAGTTGCATTAGGGGAGGTTTAGATTGGGTACTAGGAAAAATTTCGTCACTGAAAGAGTGATTGGGCATTGGAACAGGCTGCCCAGGGAAGTGGTAGAGTCACCATCCCTGGAGGTATTTGAAAGACATATAGATGCGGAGCTTAGGGAGATGGTGTAGTGGTGGAATTTGACAGTGTTAGGTTGATGGTTGGTCTTGATGATCTTCAAGGTTTCCTCCAACCTAAACGATTCTATTATTTTTGTTAGAGACAGCAAAACCACTCTGCTCTGATGTAGGAACACTAGTAAGAGTTGTCTCATTGCTCTTTAAAACACTTAATTACTGTTCAGCACTTAGCACGTGAAGAATAACCCACACTGTAAAGTTTGTGTTATAGGTTTGTAATCACATTCTAGCCCACACAAGTGGCAGTGCAGTATGACCCATTGTTTTATTTTCTTATTTCTGCACACATACTTCTAATGGAGTTTCTGTGGTTTTAAGTCTAGTTTTGGAAGACTTTCTCATCAAATTAAGCTTTGTGCTTAACTGTTCTCCTAAAGCAAATATAGCATGTTAGATACCAGCTAGTGCTGTCTGTCTTGTAGTTAATACACAGAGTAAGCATAAATGTAAAAAGCACACATTTGTATTTCATTCTGATTTGTTGCTACTCAGCCTTCTGATGCTAAGACCCTTGAAATTCTGAACACTGAAACAATAGACTGAGTGGATTATTTCTCTTATTGAATGCAACTGCTGAGCTGATTTAGTTTTATTTGCATATTAATATTTCAGATACCTTGATTAGCAGGAGTATGTGGCTGTCTATAATAGCCATATATGATAGCCACTTTCCCACTTAAAATTGGATTTGCAAATGATTTTTCTTGTTTTTTTGAGAATCAATTTTAGGATATGTGTGAGTAACGCTGTAGTTATGTCCAAGGCTCAAATATCATAAACCTTACGAAGTGGAATGCCCTAATGAATGAAAAGAGAATGGTGTTGTCAGAAGAATAGTCATAAATGGTTCAGCTCTGAAAACTGAAGGGCAAGAGTCGGTAACAACACATCTTGGATACAGGATTGTAGCAGAGGAAAAGGATGTTCTAATGCTTGCTGGATTTTGTTCTCAGGGGTCTTGTACACAAGTCTGGACACATTGAACAGCTCTGTCCTGCTGTCCTGAGGAGCTGCTGTACTTGGCCTGGGCCGCTGAAAGAATAAGGAAAAGTAAGGGTACAGCTGCTTCTTGGTTCTGTCTTGCTTGAATTCAGGATTTGCTGTTCGGACATGTGTGATAGATTATATGGCTACTTTTAGTGTGAGGCTTGTTTGGAATATATTGCTTATTGAGATTGCTGTTCAGTGCTAATGGCTTTCAGAATAAAACACCTGATACTTTTTTTTTTTTCTTAAGAAATCCCTGCAGCTTGTAACTTTTTCTTGATGGCCTGCTTCGATACATTTCTGTAGGGGTTCAGCTTCTCGAGAAGGAACACCAGGAGAGCCTCCCTGAGCCTGTAGAGGCCTCCCAAGGCCTCTCTCCCTTGACCACTGTCTTGAAGGAGAAAGGAGTGTTCTGCTCAAAGGCTTATGATGGATTGCCATAATCATCCAGAAACTAAGATGTTCTTCCTGCATATAATCTGCTAGGACCTACTACTTTGAGACTTCTCTTGAATCTCTGTTCCTGGCTTGTTACCTAGAGAGGACTGTGATGCTTCTGGCACTGTTTTGCACTGAGGACTTTGGTGATTATGACTGTGCTGCCCATGCAGAGTCTGGCACTGGAACAAATCACAATAAAAAAAAGCTTTTCAGTTGTCTCAGAGTGGAGAAACTTGGAGCTTGTGTAAGGGTACAGTCTGAAAAAGTCCCTTCCTAATATGAGACACTAACATCTCTGGCCCAAAATAAAAACCACTCACGCCCTTACTAGTGGAAGACAGCTGTATTTCTTCTTGTGCTTCTTCCCATAGGGTGAAAAAGGGCAGTAATAATCAAGCCAAGGATTTTCAGAGGGAGCTGTAGCTTGTCAGAGAAGTCATGCTGGCATACTAGGTTTTTTGTTTGTGGGCTGTTGTTTGTTTGGTTGGGTTTTTTTCCCCTACTTGCTTTTTTTGATGCTTCCATGACCTTTAATCATACTAGTTTGGATGGTGTGAAACCTTAGTGCAGTAAAATACCTTTTGCAAAGGCAAGGATCTCAACTCCTAGGGAAGGCTACAAGGCAAACTCATTCAGCTTAATTACTGAGATCTAAACATTCGGCCTCCTAAACATCTAATACTATTAAGGAATGAGTTACAGATTTTCCAGGAATGGAACATACTTGCTAATATATTCTGGAAATTGACTCTGGATATAAGGGCTGTGGCACCTAACGTTGGTATGAGATTCCTATTGTAGTTTCAAACATTAGTTGCTTCAATAGCAGCCTAGTCATTCAATGACCGTAGAGGATAGATTCTCCTTACAAGCAGATGTTTTTCATCTTTTGCCCTTGAAATCTTGTATAGCCCTATCTCTGGGAAAACCCATGGTGTTTTCTTGTGAGGTGGAGTGTTACTACAGTCACCTCAGCTTTGTTAGTACCAGCCCTCTGAATTCCCCTTCTGCAAGACAGGGTCTGTAAACAATGTATGATGTCTCCTTTTTGTCTAATGCAATGGTTGAGCACAAGTGACCTTGTTTAGAAGTGACTGATTCTTCTGTAAAACAACCTGTGCAAGCACCCTACAATTCAGGGTACTGTGCCTGACCTACAAGGCTTAAGGGTGCTTTTTCACTGTATAGGTGCATTGTAGGAAGGCAAGGAGAAGACCTCACCTTGATGCAAGGTGCCATTTAGCTGGTGGGGCTGACTGAAACCTGTTAAATGTTAAAACAAAATTCTTGTATACCGACTTCCCTTGTTGGAGAAATTCTGTGACGCTTCTCTAAAGGATTTTTTTGCGAAAGAGAAGTTTTGGAACACGTTGAATTAGTTTTTAGAGTTGTGGCTCAGGGCTGTGATTGGTACTTTTTCTTCCCAGGGGACTGATTTAGGCTTTTCTCAAATACCTGTGATGTGACCAGATTTGTGAAGGTAAGATGCTTGTGTGCTGGCTGTGTGAATGTCTTTCTAGAGATTTATCTCTTAATTCGGGGTTGTTACTATTGTATGTTTGATCATCATCAGAAAAAGTGAAGAATTCATTCATACCTCTTTGTTATAATGCTGACCACTCTGGGATGCTTGCCCTTGCTGAGGAGATACAGGCTTTATTTGAACTTGCTCAGGCTGCATGTGATGATTATTTATGCCTACTGATGCTGGCTGGAGAATGCACTTTGCACTTCTGCCATCCTTCACATTACAGTAGAACTCCTAGAAAGTCTTTTCCATGCTTTTTGGTCCATGGTGGAGTCTCCCCCATGCCTTGGATCCTAAAGATCTGTGTAGTCTATTTTAATCCATGGCAGCCTGCTTCCTCTATGTTTTTGCTTACGAGGGCAGAATACAATGAGGACAAGCTTACTCTGGCAATTAACCGGAGGAATCGTTGGGATATAGGCTGTTGTAACTTGACTGCAATTTATTTTAAGTATAGCAGTATTGTAATGTCCAGCCCTAAATTGTTGGTGGAAGTGGGCTTGAACTCTTAATCTGATCAGATACATGATTAACTAATTTTTTTCCCAGGAACCTTATCCAAGGCAAAGTGAAAATGCATGAATTTGAACTCCTGATTATACTGTCCTGCTGAGAGGATACAAGCAGAAAATGTTTAAGGATGATCTTTCTCCACCTAGTGGGAGTCTTGGTGTGATAGGGTTTGCTACCAGGTGATAAACAGGGACTCTCCTGGAGGCTGCTCAGGCTAGATTTATGTATCCTCTCTTGTTTTTCCCCTCACATTTCCCACGTAGCAGTACCTGTAATTCTTTGCAACTCTGAGCTCTGTGTATTTTGATGCTACTCTTTTCCAGAGTTGACTTCAGTCACTTTTTAGATTAAAACTGCACACTCTGCTATTGGAAGCCATTTGCTATTGAGAAGGGACAGCACCAGTGGCAAAAACATCAGCAGAGTCCTTCTAACCAGGCAGTAGGAGGCCATGAAATCTACTGACTGTAGATGTGTCACTTCTTTTTTTTTTTTT
>Ga0065711_1036476_pt1 | contig 20946 bp, 12 predicted proteins | sample Hoacrofraction12_FD_59098 | JGI IMG/M metagenome (GOLD analysis project Ga0065711, IMG submission 59098) | Hoatzin crop microbial communities from Cojedes, Venezuela - Epithelial fraction 12 v2 (version 2) | ecosystem: Host-associated > Birds > Digestive system > Esophagus > Crop | place...
CTCCCTTTAAGTACTGAAATGCTGCAATCAGGTCTCCCCGCAGCCTTCTCTTCTCCAGGCTGAACAAGCCCAACTCTCTCAGCCTGTCCTCATAGGAGAGGTGCTCCAGCCCTTGGATCATTTTTGTAGCTCTCCTTTGGACCCACTCCAACAGTTCCATGTCCTTCTTGTGCTGAGGGCTCCAGAGCTGAACGCAGTACTCCAGGTGAGGTCTCACCAGAGGTTGTTCTGCCTGACAGGAATGAAAACCAGCAGCAGGGTTTAGCTTGTTAGAGGGGAACCAAATACTATGTGATGAAATACACCCAGGCAAAGCAGTGTTTTTGCATATCTGCTTTTCAGCTGAGACAACACGAAGTTGATCAAAAGCTGAGTGACACTTCTGAGCTTTCAGTGACCAAACTCCTTGAAGGGCATGCAAATAAAAGAAGGTGGTGTTCCCGATTTTTTCATGCCATGCACCTACAAGGAGCTTTTCCTCCTCACCCAGTGTAGTCACAAGTGGATCTCCAGAATTTATAAGATCAGTTGTCTTGTACATCAGCTGCGAATCAGACTGTTTTTGTCGTCACTTTTTATTTTTAAAGGACCAATGTGCTGTTTATGTGCTGACTTCATGTGTCCCCGTGTCCGTGTGTAAATCTGTGTAGAAAAGCTTAGCGTAAAGCTTGGATAATAATTTGAATATTAGGCAATAGAAGCGAAAAACCAACCCACTTCCCTCACTCTACTGAAGTTACAGAAAAGCACGACAAGGAGCAAAACCCACAGCCATAATCAACCCTGGTTTCTGGATGCTGGCTCTGAACTGTCAGTGACAGTACATCAGATAAGCCACAAGCCTAAGCCAAAGTCTAAAGAGTTAAAAGGTCAGGAAGGTAAAGACAGTCAGGGCCAGTGCAAGCTTTGTAAGTCAGTAAAAGAATTTTAAAGCCATATGCTGCTTAACAGGCACCAGGATAGAGGGAACATGAGACTAGAGAAATATGATCTGTAGATCAAGTCCTAGTAACAATTCTGGCAGCAGCAACATTCAAAACCATCTGCAGCCAGTTTAGCAAACAATCTGGAACACCACCAGGAACAAATTAAAATAGTCAATCCTGGAAGTCATGAAAGCCTGTATGAACAAGAGCCTGAGCAAACGAAATGGTGTTTTCTTGAGAATATCTTGCAATATTCTCAAAAACATCAAAAGATTTTTTTTGCCCTCTCTTTCATGTGAAGACAAAAAACTGAAAGGAGAGTCATATGGATAAGCAGAGAGAAACGCGTTTTGGCACTGGAGCTCCGAAGCAATGAAAATGCCACAGATTTCACTGGCAGCAATATTAATACAAGTCAGGCAGAGTCCTCCTGTACACGGCAGGGCCTCAGACCCAGATATTCCACTGCACTTTGCACCACATGTTGAGTGCAGGAGCTGGGAAGCGAGTGTGCTGAGAAATCCCACGGAGAGGGGTGTGGGTGAGAAAACTGGCTAGCATATGCGGTGCTCCGACGTACAGCAACGGAACTCTCACTACATGGATCTCATTGTGCAGCACCTCCCAGCAAGCGAAAGAAGAACGTGCATGTGTGTAAGAGGTTAGGAGTTTCGGATGCAGTGCCAGCAGGAAACGGAAAGGGAGAGAGAAGGAGAAAACCAGACGGCTGCAGAAACTGCAAGGAAACACACCTCCACTCGCGCTACCCAGGGAGGAGTGCTGCCTTGGCAGCTGTCTGGGATGGCAAATTGTCAAAAAGAAGAACATGAGAAAAAGTGTCTTCACAAAGGCCCGCACACTGGGCGCAGCACAGTCGGTGATCTCTGTTGTGGGTGAGATTGGCTGTTTTTAGGGACTTCTTGTCTGCTAAGTTTCGCTCCAGGCATGCGAGGCAGCTCCCACTCCTGCTGTTCTAGCACTGTCCCCCTGTCCAGCTCCAGCAGCGAGGACAAAGCCCTTCCCACTTACTGCTCCAACTCTCCTTCATTCTCACCTGGGAAAAGAGGGGAAGGTTTTCAGCTGTGTGTTTGTCCAGATTTTTTAAATCAAAAAGAAAGCTGAGTTCAATCCAAATTCCTGGCACTTCAGATTCACGGCTGTTTAGCTGAATATGAGGAGCTATGGGAGAGCTCTTTTCACAGAGCAGTTTGACCCACCAGCACAGATGGAGACGCAGAATGTACGATCTGGGCCAGGTTCTCATTCAGACACTGCAGGATGCGAACAGGCAAGTTTCATGCAGCGTCTGTGAAAAGGAACATTAGCATGGTGCTAGCTTTTTTTTCTGAGCAGCCAGGAGGGCAACAAGAGAACGGAAAACTGACTTCAGATTAATCCTGCTGTGACTCCCTTGTTTTAGTCACTCTCCTCTCAGCTTTGTTGCTCTGGAATTAATAGATATTAAAGCAGCATTTTACCCAGTTTTGTTGCAGATGTAAGTCCTACCTTCTTTGCCTTTGACTGGCAAGGGTGAGACTGAGCCCTTAGTCCTGGTCCAGAGGAGAAGTTGTGTTCAGGGGTTGCTGTCACAGTAGCCGAGCTATGATGGAGCTGCCTCATTCCCAAGCCCCGCTGCAGCTTTGCTTTGACCAGGAGAAGGACGTTAAGCTCCCAACACAGGCAGGGCTGATCTTGCACCCAGCTGCAGAGACCCCCACAGCTCCCACGGGGTGATTGTTTCATTGCCTTTCTCTCTCTGTTGGTTATGTCATGGCCACTCTTATTCTAGCCCTAAATCTGCAATCAGAACAAAATAAAATAAAATAAAAGAGTGATTTATATCCAGGAAAGCATTTTCTGACAGACTGGGGTAGAGGAGGGGAAGCAAAGCAGGCACCTATAAAACACTATTTCAATTTGTGTATCAAGACTTTTATTAGCAAAGCGGATGGCAGGCAGCACTCCAGGCTGATGAAGTTCACAATAAAAAAACCATAGACACTGTTCCCTGGCTTTTTAATTGTCCTGTCTAAATCACCCACGGTATGGATTTTGGAATTAAGTAGTTTAATAGCTGACTCAACCGAAGGGTTTTAATGATGGTTTTATTCAAATGAAGGATAAGCTGCGCCTGCAGCTCTGAGCAGGAGCTGAGGAGCTGAGGGGAAGGGGAAGGGGGGAACTCCCCTTGGCTGCCCCCCAGGGACATAGAGCTGTCTGCTTCGCCTTTCCCCCGCGGGTGCAAGAGGCAGGACAGGCTCTATGGCTGTGGAGTGTCGGGGGACAGGCAGCTGCCCAAGCCCCATTGCAGGCTGGCAGCATCCTTACCGATGCTGCGGGGCAGAGCCCAGTGAGCCAGATGAGGGGGGAAGGTGTAACATGCAGCCCTCTGAGGCTCTGAAACACCAAGATTGATCCATCCTACCTAGCAAGACAACAAAGGAAAGTCATGTATTCATTCTCACTTGTATCCTAGCTCCTCATTTCCTGCCCAAACTTCAGCACATTCCTATCTCTCACTATAACAGAGCTATTATGCAACAACACAAGCTCACACTCACTAGGGTCGATACCAGAGCAGACACAGAGAGCAAGAAGTGTGCCAAGAAAACGCCTGGTGAAAGCCAAAACTGCACCTCGGGCACCCTGACCCCATCCTTCTTCCCTCCTTACTGCAGGAGCAGGAGGGATGAAACGTTTTGTCAAAAGGGTCACCAAAGATGGGTGCCTAAACTTTGGCATGGTCTGTCTGGCTAAAGCAATAGCCTGCATAATAAATAGGAAACTCTAGATTCCTTTTAAGGCCCTCAGAGGGCAGGCTGTTACTCATTAGATGCCTCAGTTTGCCAGAATAAATCTGCCTCTGGAGAACTTCAAAGCCCCTAACCTCTGCCAGTCACATGTTTAGAGAATGCAAGCACTGAGTTCAGCAGGACTGCTTCACTAGGTACCCACAGCATGGATCTATATTTCGCAGACAGTGTCACATCTGTCATGCCCCATCTTTTGCAAAATGCAGTTTTCAAACTTAAAAATGCTTTATTCATAGTTATATCTACAGCAATTTTTCCTTGAAAGTACAGAGGGCTTGAAGTCAATCAAATAAACTTGTGAAAAGAGATGAGTGCCATTTCTCCTTTTTTCTGTGAGGCTCCCAAACCACCATAATATCTAACAGGCTACAGAAAAAAAACCACATTTTTCCACATGTGCTAAAACTCTAGTAAATTAATTAAAGAAGTAGAAATAAAGATAAAAATGCTTAAGCACTTTTACCCAATATCATTGTATTGTTTTGTTCTGGGCAGAAAGGCCAAAAACTGTGGAAAACTAATAAACCATAATATTTAGGGCAGAATCAGTAGTTTGTGAGATATACCAAGTCCTCAGGAACAAGACATAAAATAAATTGAAGAGGGGAAGCCATAGCCAGAGTTCTTCCAATTTTTCCTGAAAAGGATATCCTGCCTACAGCTTTCAGCATGAAATGGCCAGCATGAAAGAAAACTGTTTTTTCCCACCTGTCTTTAAAGGAGTGTATTTTCATATGCTTTCCGTACATATTGAGAAAGGATGAATGAACTGTGGATGTTTTTAGGTGGGAAATGGATGACACAAGTGAGGTTAGGCAGGGCTGTGCCCCGACTGACAGCCAGGAGGGCGAGTGTCTCTCCCCACATCACAGACACACACACACTTCCTCACCAGACTTAAAAGATAATTGAGATTCCCACACCCTTGGGAGAGGGGCACCAAAAACCCCAGTAGGAAATTCATGGACAAATGAAGTCACACTCAAAAATGCACAACGGGGTGGCTGCAGCAGGTGCATTCTGTGTTCATAGAAACACTTCATGAATCTTGGATGAAACTCTGAGGACTAATGTAAAAAATTATTCTTTATTCTTTATTATACTTTATTAGTAAAATTGTTTTAATTGCTAGGAAACATTTATTGAAAGAATTTTAAATTATTGTAATTAAGTACTTATAAGCCCATTGATTAAGAAGTATCCTAATAATATAGTATTTTAAATGGAAAATTTGTTCTATGGAAGAAATATCCACTGTTTTCTAAATTTTTCCTAAATTTCTGACCCTTAGCAGGGCAATTATGATTTGAACTATTCAGAGCTGTGCTATTGAGTAACTGCATTAAACCACTGTCTCTCCTGTGTACTGACATCCACCAATCAAAATCATTTCATCATCATCAATCACCTGGTAACAGAGATAACAGTTATTGTAATAGCACATGATCGATATCTTCTGCTTTGAAGATAAATCTCATTTCAGTAAACACCTTGCCTGCCTGACAGCAGGAGACTATTACTCTACAAAAATATCCCGGTTCATTCAGATTATCTCTTAATTAAAAGTTTATGGCTGTTCTATTAAAGTTATGATTGGGAAGGCAATTTCTTATGCAAAGATGAAGCTAACTAGGTCTGTGGTAGAAACAAAAGGAGGAGAGAAAAGCTACTTTCCCCTGTCCCTGGCTGTAGGTGCTGCCTCCTGATTATACAACTCCTCACACTCCCATTCTCAACAATGATGCTTCACACTGGCTGTCTAGAAGGACTACAGATAAATTCTGACCTGTCCTTCTATGTCCCAGACAGAAATGTCTTTAAAAAATGATCTTTCCATCCAAGTCTAACTTTACTTCACTGTAAAGTTAAAACTTAAAACCAAGAAAATATTTTTATTAAAACAATAGAAGTAGTAGCTAAGAAATTGCTTCAGATAAAATATTTTGCAAGTGATCTGGCATATTTTATGTACACTTAGAATATTTCCTAGAAAATTTTTAATAGAAAATTGAGGCAGTTTGGAAGTAAAAAGTTATTTTAGAATCAGCAACATGCTTATCAGTATTTCTACGCACTCTCAAAACAATATTTTGGAAGAAATTTCCATTCAATTTTTTTCTCAGGTGCTCGAAAGATTCCACTGGCAAGAGAGAAGTCCCTTTGAGCAGAGTGAAATCCTGCCCAGCACAAAAATCATTGGCAAAAAATCTGTTGACTGGATGGGGAAATTACTACTCACTAACATTTTGAATTTCCATTATTGTAGCAATTTCCTTGGAAAATATTTCCCAAGTTAATGCAATAGCCTTCCTGTTTTCTTTTAAAATCTGTTTTGTTGTAAAATGTTCTCCATAATATTATAGAGTAGAAATATTTTATATAAGGGTAGCCTCAGTTAAAAGTTAAAATACAATTTTTTCCCCATATTTCTTGCTTTCTAGGCAGGAAATCCATATAAGGCTTACAAAAAAGAGAATTAGCACCATGAAATTGAAATAATTTATACAAATGGAGGTATACAGAGAAGCCACCGTTTTGAAAATTTACAACAAGTGAAAAGCTGTGGATCAAGTATCCAAACTCTCCTTCCAGATAGTGAAATAGGGGAGATTCATCATTCCATTAGACAATTCACATGATACATCTCCAATTACTTCCAAGACACAAATGGATACAAGGTTTAGGGTACTCTGTGAGATTTCAAGACAGCTTTAATTGATTTCAGTGGGAATTGCATTGATGTGTCTAAGGGGAGAATTCAGCTCCTCCTTTTTAAAATGCAGAATATCAGCATACTTAAACGATGTTGGAAAAATCTGAAATAATGGTCAGTTTAGGTTTTTCTCAAGAGACACGATGCTGCAGCTTACGTGGGGTATATAACTATAATTTTGAAAGATGGGTGTTCACGTCAACAAAGATTTTCCAGTGCAGTGATGCACTTTGGATAGGAGGCCCGCATTTCAATTAGAAAGTGTTCCTGAGTTTATGCTGGTTTCATTTCAGACAGATTTCTGAAAGAAATAATAAAACATGTTGGAAGAGTTAATAGTTAATGACCGCTGCATGCTTATATATACTTGGAGCAGTTTGGTAGGCTGACTTGTAGTGCCTTCATGCCCCTCTGCAAGGAATGGCAATGTGGATGTGGTAACAAGTATCCTTAGGGGTCGAGGGATTTCAGTCAGCTCTGGGGACAGCACAGCGTTGTCCAGCAGTGTTGGATTAATTTCAGCTGAGGAATGAAGAACCTGTATCTCCTTCAGTTCAAAATACTCTCCCAACTTTTTTTTCAGGACGAGGAGGGGAGGGGAGAAGCGGCAGCAGTGCAGACACCTCTCGAGGATTTACCAAGCAAAGTATTTTTTGGCTTTGGCAGGATGTCTGTGGGTCATGCACAGAATTGTGCACGTAGGGGAGTGCTAACAGGGTAAACTGTATGACAGCCAGGAAGATTAGCACTTTTTAGCGGATGCATTTGCACGTTTTATTCTCAGCAGATGCCAAGTCAATGGGCACCAGGACAGCAAGCAGTAGCTTTTATTTCCTGCTGAAATGTTTTTCTCAGCATAATGTACAGTCAGCAGAATTACTCATTTATGCCAGTATGGTTAGTGTCTATTGGGCGTTAACTGAAGCAAGTGCACCTGTTTAATTTCAGGCTATGTCCTTCTTGCAAGAAAACCCAAACAATATTTTCGAGGGAAAGCTTGTCTGTCCCATTTTACCCTCTTGCATTTAGTCATTTGACTCTCTTTAGCTCACTACTGTCTCACAAAATCTCCTTTGGGCAGTGGTACTATAGTTAAAAGCTCAAAGATTTATGACTTCAATTGTTTAGCTCACTGGCAATAATGCATCATGACAGAAGCAATTGTTGGAACAGGCAGCTATGATACCATTCTTCTATGAAAAACTGTAGCTGGAGATAAGGAAGGAAAAAGAAGTCTCTTGTGAATATTATTATCCTCTGGAAATTATCCCAAAAAGATTTGCAGTTTCTCTATAGACTATGGCTAGAGTTCATTGATCCACAGACTATCATCCTGAATAGCAGATTAAAAACAGATGGCCATAGCTCTGCTCTTGGCTATGAATCTCAAAATAAATGAGAGGGAGTACAGTGGTGACTGACCACAAATGAAAGCATAGAAGGGATTCTTCTTTTTTTTTTCTTTAATTCCTTGTTCGGTTTCTCTGTAGTTTTATACAAAGTCCATGGTAATTAAAACTCAAATAATATCAGCACAGAGAAGGTATGCAAAGTATACTGCAGTAGATCAAAATTAGACAAAGTATCTTAAAAATACACTACAAAGCCTTTTATGTGGGGCCTTTTGTTAGGTTATTGTGCTAGAGCAGTGCATTGTCAGTGAAAAGAGTCTTTGTATAAACTGATGTGAACTGATGGTAATCCGTTTGCTTTAGTGTCTCCGGTCAAGTGAAGAGTAGGTATAAATTATGTGTCTTCTTAAAAGTGATAAATATACTCTAGAAGCTAAGGCAATGCAGAGGATGAACCCCTGAATAATTTAACTGTCACGTCAAAATCCTTGTTTACGTTTAACATATGCACATATGCAGATTTCTTAATAAAATAAGTAATACCAGTCCTTATGTGTTTAAGTGCAACCTGAGAGATCAAGATTTTCCATCTTCTTTTCTCATAGTTTTAAATTCTATTTCCTTATATTAGATTTTGAGTAGTATTTTCCTTTTGCTTTGCTCTGAATTAATTAAAAAGGTGAGCTGAAATTCCAAAATTTCTTGTGGAATATAAATTCCAGAAAATTTCAGTACATGCTCATTGAAACAATCTATTTCAGCAAAGCTATCTAGTGTTATTTTATTGCAACTTCTATAACATCATTCTTACAACACAAAAATCTTTCAACTTAAAATTATAAAAATTCTTTGTTTCCAGCTATCATTTAGATATTATGTTTGGATTTTATTTTATATTATAATGTTCATTACGTATAATACAATATTCAATGCATTTAATAGGATAGTATATTAACCCAGTTAAAGAAGTAATAAATTTTTTTTTTCACTTTTTCCGTGGTACCTCTTCTCAAAATCAATGTATTAAATATTTTGAAAATAATGAAACTGCACTTTTATCAGGAAGCTGTTCTATAAAATTGTTTTCAGGTAAGTGCTACTCTTGGATAGCAGGTCACAAAACTGGTTATTCAGGCAGTTTGTTATACAGTTTGTTATTCAGTTTTAGTTCAGCTTTTTATAAAAGTTTTCAAACACAAATCAAGTGCAAATAGTATGCAGCAGGAATATACTTAAATATCAAGAAATTAATGGAACCAGTAGTATTAATTATGATTGTAAAATAATGCATGAATTGTATAATCAATATTATTGTTATAAGCATCTAGTGTAAACAGGACAATCAAATGACATTTTTTCTGTTCTTAGATTAAGAGTATTTTTATTTTTCATTTAATCCTTGGAAGCAGTGTCCAAGCATAGCTGTGCATATTTCAAGCTCGCTGTCAATGAAGAAGAGCATCTCTACAGGTCTGTTGCTCAAATACTAATAAGAATTAGATGCAAAATACTGACAAAAAAAAATCTTTCTTCAATATTCACAGTCCATGAAATACATGGATTTATTAACTGTGTTTCCTGTTTATCATGGCTGGAAGATGAAAAAAATAAAATCATCTCAGCTCTGCTAATGTTCATGAAAGAGCATCAGAGTCTTGGAAGATGTCAGCCCTTCACAATCTGCCTGTGTTAACATATCCGGGTGTGAGTAACTTGGAAACACGACACCTCAGAAGTTTTGGTCAAGACAGTTCTGTATTCTGAGTTAAAATCTGAATCCCTTAATCAGTGAAAACATCGGATGCAACTCAGACTGAGTCTTTGGAAGGATGCTAAGAATTTTCAGTCGAACAGCCACTGAGGCTCTTGCCTCCCATAAATTGAATTTGCTATCCCCTAGTATATTATAATTTCATTTACATCATTGTTATTCTCCACCAACATGGAAGGAATTAATTCTCATTTATATCAGGCTAAATTGACAATTTTCTATCAAAAAGTTTTCCCCTGTGAAAAATGATTTTGCAATTAAGATGAAAGATTTACCAAAAGAATCAAGAATGTTGATCCTTTTAATTAATGATATAAAAATTCAAATGGAAAAATCAAAATATATTTTCTGGTCACTGGTGTACAAAAAGCACTTTACTTTCATTCTTGTGCACCAATCAGTTTAACTGGTGGAACAAGGATTTTTTTTGGTCAAAACAGCTTCTTTTTGCTCCCCAATCCATCCTAAAAGAATAAAAATGAAGGTTTTTTTCAGAAGAAAATATGGGAATTAATTTGTTCTGACGTGCTTATCCTCTCTTTAACAATGTCTGTTTTACAACGCTTCTGGGTAGTGTCAGAATTCACCTACTAGGCAGGGAAGGGAACAGAGCATCCCAGACCTTTCAGTTCTTCTGAACTGAATGGTCAATCCATGAATCTGACACTTCTACAGTGATCTTTTTTGATGACCAATGAACTGATACCTGGGTTCTTACGGATGTTCTGGCTTTTCTGCCACTGCAAGGACTAGCTTTCTGCAGATCCCAGACTGATGAAGACAACCTTATTGCCTTTATTCCAAATGAGACTCCACAAAAACATTTTGAAAAATTATGTCCATTTTAAAAAATGTTACTTATGATAATGAACATTCTCTATTTTGTCTCCTTTGTGACTGAATTTGGATGTAAGTTACATCAAAAAAATTTTTATAAGGGCTGCTAGTGGAGGGGATCTTCAATGGAAGTACCAGTTTCAAGGCCATAATCCAATACGTAGGTTAGATTTTGGAATATAAAAGCAGGCTAAGAGACTGACTGTTTTCTGGAGTATTGCTTAACACAGGTGTATCTGAAATTTATCACTTAGATGGCATTGTGTTAAGCTTTCAAAAATCACAGGCTCCTGCAAATTATGGAGAGAAGTGTCTGCATATTTAGGAAATGGTGAGCAGTTTGAAGTTAAATGTATAGAAGATCTTACTGGTCTGGTTCAGTAAGTTTGTGCGAAGGATGCTAATTCTTATGTACTCATCCTACAACAAAATGAATTCTCTTTTTTATCCTCATGAACTAAGTTAGGTCTTCAAGTCCAGGGAATTAAGCAAAGAGGTCACCCATGCTGGATGAACAGAGTTTGCAAAGTGGGAACTCATGATGCATTGATTCTTCTGTTGGCAAAAGAAGTCCAGTCCTTCAACACAAAATATTACACAATTTGGAGTTCAGCTACACAGCTTTGAACTTGGTGGGGGAACTGAACAGCAAAGAAAGTCTTTCACTAAAGCAAAAGTCAACCTAGTTTGCAATGCCTCTTTGATTAGCAAAAATGACTTTATGTGTTATGCCTCAGAGTGCCTTCTCAAGGTCCCATTTCCCTAATATTCTAAATGTGGGGTTATTAACTCTTCACGTACCAACTTGTTGTCAGTGGTGCAATAATGAGCTCTCGTCCTCCCTGGCTGTGCTGGTTACCAGATGCAAAAAACATTCACGACTCAACTGCCAAGGCAAAATCATTGTTAACCATTCTCCTTATAACTTTATTTTGTCCATTTGATATAGTATCATCCTCCAGAGGAAAGACTGATTCCATATCAATGCCTAGTACTGTATTTTTGAGGAAGTTTCTACCCTTTTGTGTTTGCAGGCTTAAGTAGGGCAGCACGTGTAATTTACGTGGACACCTCAGGTAGGATTCTGAATACTGTTACCAAGTCTCCAGACCTTTCTGATCTAGTGTTCGGCTCAGAGTATCATTGGTCCATCAGTTAAGAATAATTCTGAATAAAAAAGCTCTCTTAAATAGCCCAGACTCAAATCCTGAAGTGTTTATTACGTAACAATGAATGTGAACAATGAATCAAAATGTCCTGCTGTTAATAGCACTGTTGTATCACCATACTTTTAAGGATAGCCACTATTTTTCTGTAATTTACAATGTCTAACATCCTGCAAAGCTAGGCAACTTTGCAGTCAAGAGTAGCAAGGAAAGTTGACTAGCAGTTCTTGTCTCCAGGGATCAGTGGATGACGTTGGTTATTCTGTTGTATACAGAAGGCAATGAGGAAGCCACATTAATTTTAGTTTTGTTGAATACCTGTTGTAGAGAATGGCCAAAGAAAAATGAATGCCTAATGAAAACAAGTGGAAGCATTGGAAAGGAATACTTATTCACAAAGTTCAGAATGAAAAATCTACAAAGAATGTGGTGTATTTTTGTGTGTGCTGTATATGATGTTACAGACTACTAAATCTACAGAGGAGTGAGATGTATTCACACTACCTATTTTGGCCTATAATACAGACATAGATGCTTAGAATTACACCTATCTTCAAAAAAAAATGATGGCAGAATAAATTTTACTAGCTAAAGCCAGTAAGTCATAGCTACATATACATTCAATGGCAATGACATGCTGGGAAGTGTAAACTGCCTGAACAGGGATCCCATGTCGTTCTATAGACTGCCCAGTGAGGCACACAACCTTTGCTTCACACACTAACTGGTGTCTTGAACTCAAACATCTGTTGGGCGTGCAAGTCCAGTTTAAGCATTATAGTAGCTGGTCAGAATATGTCTCATTACCACTAACCGGTTGTGTGATCAGCTTCCAGGAGAAATATCTACATTGCAAAGTCTATCAACAAAACTAGTGCAAAGTAATCTGCTGCAATGTTTGCAGGCAGATATAGGCCTGTCCAGGGATAATGAATTAATTCTCTCTGGGACTCAGTTAAATGTTGGCAAAGCCGAGAGCGGTTTGCACTGATTTTTCTTCCTTTGCTGTGATTTTGTAGGAGTCAGGCTGGCTGTGGAACAATCTGCAATAACCATTGAATTTACACTTAAGCAATTACCCTTTTTGAGAGAATGCAAAAAAACTCAACCTACTGCATTTATCACATTTTTGCATTTATTGCACTGTAGAAGAAATCAGCAGACATCACAAATGGAATCATGAGAGAGTCCTCCACGAGGAGTTTAAGGAACACAAATATTTTCAATAGTAGGACATTTGTTTAAAGGCTTTTAGAAAAATTTCTCCCTGCTTCTTTTGGTTTTAGGTCTATTTTGAAACATAGCATGGCTATTTTGCCCTTCTGCCCTTCTACTGTCACTGTGTTTATCTGGAAACATTTTTCATCAGATAGGAGTGTCCCATACAATAGGGAAAGAAAACATTTCTGCTCGTGCAAAAAAAATCCGAAGGTTTCACTGTGCAATGAGAAAGGGTCTGATGACATTTTCTAGCAGCCAGCAAATCATGCTGTCATGCATAGGGAAAAAGCCACTAAAATATCCCCAGCTAAAATATCGCAAAATTATGTAGAGCTCAATCCTAGGGAGCCATCTGCCATGTGAAAGCTCCACTGATTTCTAAAGGCGCTCACTGCAGACAAGCTTGCAGGACTGGACGCATAATTTGTCCCTTTTAGAAACTGTAGCTGTCGAAAAGAAGCGTTCATCAAAAACACTTGAGTGGCAGAGGCTGCCTGAAAAAAACTCTGTGAATTCAATTGGGCAAAAAACCCCACCACATACCCTCAAAAGAATTTGTGTGCTGGCTGAAAATGCACCCCAACTGCAGTTAGAGAAATGAGCTACTCGTGAAAGGTCTGATCCTGTCATGTGTATGCATGGAAATCTGCCTGCTGTCGGGCAGTTTGTTGTTCAGAAAGTGTGCATATAAGGTTCCTCATCAGTTGTTGTCCTTCTCTGAATTACAGGCCTTTAAAAATAAAGGTAAATAATGTCAGACCATACGAAGGAATTTTTGACATACTCTACACATATATAGAGAGATGTGTATGTGTATAGAAGTGTAATATTATAGTATTACCTTTCATTTGGTTAACACATAACTGTTGGGAATGGTTTAGTGGGTCCTGCCTTGGGCGAGGGAGACGGCCGAACAGCCTCTCAGGATCCTTTTCCCAGCTCTGTGTTTCTGGAAGCGCAAATCCTCAGTGTGGAGGAAACAATCTGCAGAAAGGCAGAAGGGGATATATTTGAAAAATTGCAGCCTGATGAGCTCTGCAACAACATTAAACACCCATGGAGACTCACTATAATACAAATACTAAATGAAAAATCTTTTATGGCATAAGCAATGCCTTTGATATATATATAAAACACAGAAAACTCCATTAATTTTCAACTTGGGACAGACGGTATATTTGAATTTACAGACATGCCAAATGGCAATTTTGGCTTCCAATCTTTGAGATGTAGCTGATCTATTATGGGTGATAACAGCATATGCTTCTTTCTGAGTCAGTTGCTGTTATGTCATGAGAAGCACAACCGCTAGTTATGGAAGGCACTTTTACATTAGATAAATTACTAAATGAGGTTTGTAAGACAGAAAACAGGTGGGCTCCAAAGGTAAATTCAGTATTTTAGGTGATATCAAATTCAATACTTAGTAAATAAATCAACAAAAGCAAATTGCACATGACAAATCAACAAGGCATATAGTTTGTTCAGATATTTCCCTCTCATTATGTCAAAGGGTTGTGTATCTATCTTGACAACTTTCTTTAGCTGGTCATGCCTGGGACAATTAATGGAGACGTTTGGCCTTTGTGGGTCTGTGTCCGAACTTGTATGTCCGGGGGAGGTAAGTAGCTGCTTGAGATGCTGTGAAGCAGCAGTGAACAGCTGAGGAATGGGAGCATCTGAGTGCAATTTGATGGAGCAGATGTTGCATCCCAGCACTCCACAGCTGCCTCAAGGCTTTGTCTGGTGTCAGCCCTTTCCTAAATGAGTTTTCGTAATGAATTTATCTGTTAATTGACACATAAAAATCTATGTTAATATAACATTAAGAACCTATCTTAGATTTACAAATGTCAGGAGATCGGAGGGAAAAAAAAAAGCCTAAACTTGACTGTCACCAAAATTTAAGTGCTGTTTTCCATGGGGAAGAAACCACTGATGCAGACACACTTTATATACTACAGAATTAAACATCGCTTTTCTTTTTGCTGATACTTGTTAAAGCAAATAGTATTTCTGTGGAAAGATCCTTTTTCACAACCGCACAGGCAGAGGCAACACTTCGAATGCCTGGTAAAGTTTTTGGCAGTTGCTCCTGACTTTGAGGGGTCCTGCAGTATTAGAACATTTTATTTGCATTTACCTGGTGCCCAGACTTGTGTCTCTGGCGGCACCAGAGCTGTCCCACCACTGGCAAGGCCAAGCAGGTATCTCCCTTACCCCTTGCAGAAATATAAGAATGCTTCCCATTGATCTTTCAGTGTTTCCTCTGTTTTGACAGAAGAGAGCTAAAAAAACAAAGTTGTGGCCCTTATTTCAGACATAAGCTAGGTCAGCTCCTGTGATACAATAGCCCAGTTATTACCATATAAGATGAGAAATCCAGAAACAACCTCCTCAGGCTGATAATATCTAAATCTACTATTTTACCTTCAGGTGAATACGCTCCCCACTGGTGGGTGAGGATACCTTCCACCAAAGCTGTATCAAGAAGAGTTTAAGCTGCAATTGGGCAGTCTGGGAAAAGGAGAGACTGTTCTAGTGCCTGGGAAAGTCATATGAACAGGGAGCTCCTGGGCACCGATCCCCCTTCCCTGGCATTTTACATATTTAATGTTAAACCTCCATTACAAAGACCAGATCCCATGAACTTCACCTTAGATCGCCAACGCGTGTCCTCTGTTGCCCTTGCCCTTGGCCACAATGAGTCTTGCTGCCCTCTTGTCTATGCAGCAGCATAATGTCCATAGGAAGGAGAAATCATAGAAGAGTTAAGGCATCTTCCCAAGGAGGAAAAGTGTGGCTGAAAATACCCAGCCAGAAACAGTGATTAAGTCTGGACATCTCAGCTCTCAGGAGATTGTTTGAACCACAACAACACATAAAATGGCACAGAAAGCCTAAGTCCTTCTCCAGCTGTGTTTTGAAAAGGAAAGAGTGAGCCTTTTTTACTCTGCAGGAAAGTCCTCAGTATCTACCTTCATGAAGTTGGGGCTGGGAAATGGGGGCTGTTGCACCATGGCTTCCACAACCCAAGATGTGTTTCATATTTGAGTAATATTCACATAAGACTGTTCAGATCTTGTGTGCCTGTGTGCTTGTTTCCACGCTGGCTGATAGTCAGCGTTTAAGACAGCAGTGTCAGCTGCATCAGCCTTTGCTGCCTGTCCGGTGAGCAGAGAGCCTTGCCACGCAGGTCCCTGTACAAGAGCTGGTGAGAGGCAGGGTGGCAGCCAGCACAAGTAGCAGAAATGCACACTTCAGTTGGCCAAAGTCGTTGTGGTCCCTCAAGCACACAGACTGCCGCTGAGGTTGGAAGGTACCTCTGGAGGTCTTTTGTCCAACCTCTATGCTCAGAGCAGGGTCAGCTACAGCAGGTTGCTCAGGGCCATGTTCAGTTGAGTGTTGAGTATCTCCAACGACAGAGACTCCACAGCCTCTCTGAGCAACCTGCTCTGGTGTTTGACAACCATCACAGCAAAAGTATGTTTGAATGGAATTTCCTGTACTTCAGATTGTTCTTATTGCCTCTTATCCTGTTCCTGGGCACCACTGAGAAGCGTCTGACTCTGTCTTCATTACTCCCCCATCACATGTTGATACACATAGATAAGATCATGTTGAGCCTTGTGTTCTCCAGACTGAACAGCCCCAGATCTGTCAGCCTCTCCTCCCACGTCGGGCTTCTTGGCTTTTGCTGGACCCACTTCAATACGACCATCTCTTCTACTGCGAAGCCCAGACCTGGGCACAGTAGATTTTGGTGATCTGGCAATACTCATTTTAAGCTCTCAGGCCACACTTTGGTGCACACAGCCCAGGAAGGCAGAATTTTCCCTCTCTAAGCTGAGGACCACATAGGAGACAGATATAGCAGCTGTCCAAACCCACGCGGATGTGTCTCCCTTGATAAGCAGTGCAATAATGCCTCTGGCTAGATTAACGCCTGGATGCCCTCTGCTAAGTGGGTCACAGTAGTCCTCTGTGTAGTGCCTGCACATCTCTGGGGGTACCCCAGTGCAGCTATGAGGATACATGGAGGGAAACAGAGATGTCTATCTACTGCATTGCCTGATTTGGCACTGTCCTGCACGGGCAGAGTCATGGCAGACACCAAGGCACAGGGTGCCATGACCCCGCGAAACTTTATCAACGTTGTTCACAGCTAAGAGTTGACCAGTCCTAACTGGTGGGTTACTGCTAAAACTATTATCCTAGCTTCAAATTAATCTTTTGACTGAAAGTATTTCCCTTTCACCTTTCTTTCTTTCTTTCGGTTAACACATTTCTAATCCTATCCTAAATTTTCTTGGATGCATGCCATGAACAGAGCTGCCACTACCCCTGCTGGTTCCTGATGGAGTATCTGAGTGGTGACATTGATGGAGCAATGATTGAAGTGCTTTGAGTGTGGAGTTTGAAATGACTGTCCATAACACGAAGGTGGTAATGCTCAGGATACACATGTTCCTCCTTATGGACCACCTGTCTCTCTGAAAAGGTGTAGTCTGTGAGGTTGAAAAGAGGCAGATGTGAGCTTGCTTACACATGTGCTTCCTACTGATATGGATGAAACACTTATAAATGCTGCATTTTGTCTGAAAAAGGAAGTCTTTTGCTAGAAAAAAACCACCCCTCTTCTTTTATTGATATGAAGTAATTGAAATGCTGTTAAAATCACATTAACAGGAACAACAGCAGTGTGGGGAAACGATCCTCATGTGAGACGAACTGCACTTCCGAAGAAGATGACCTCGCTTGCTGATCAAGGGGCTGTCAATAGCAATTGGTTCAAATTTTTGTGGTCTGCCTTTCCTTTATGCAGCACCCCCATGCAGCCTGGCATCCCAGCTGCACCATGTGCTCTTCAGTTTATTCATCCATACACAACATCACGCAGTCTCATTCCCTCGAGATTTGTTTCCCCGTATACCCTCTTCCCATGCCTTGCTGTCCACACCAGTGCCTTCCTCCTGCTGCACCAGAGCCTCATAGCCCACCAGCGTCTTGGTCCTGGTTTCCAGCTCTGTGTCTGCACCATTTCACGTATAGTTTGGTCAGCACTGCACTCACCAGCACTTGTGCTACGCAGTTTGTAGAGCAGTCTGTCTCCTGATAGGGGATATAGCAAGGAGGAAAGAGCTAAGCAAGCAAGCCTCTGGTCTGCAGAGCATCATGGGTCCCCTGCAGGTCACCATCTCTGTTTCATGGGGCTGGGAATCGAAGAGAAGAGGTGTACAGGAGATATGTGAAATGAGGGCAACCGTGAAGAAAGGCCAGCATTGAGTCTGAGCTATGATTGGCAGATTTAAACACAATTTTACTACTGAAAATAAAATGACAATGATCACAAAATCCAGATTGCATATGTAATATTCCAAAACCTGCTTTAAATCTGGAAACACTCCAAGACCAAAAAAGTGCACTTTTTTTCTTATCAGTTAAGATTGCTCTCATTCTTTCAAAACATGTCTTCCTTCATGGAGATACTCTGAATTAAGAATTTGGCTATAGGAACCAAGCTAAAACAGAAAGGAATCAGTTCCAGAGATTTAAAAACAATCACAGAGAGATCAAAGACAAAAAGGAAGCAAAATGTGTTTGAAATTTTTGGTTTATACTGGGTATAAATTCTCTATACTGGAGTATCAACTACCAATTCCAGTGCTGTGACTACTAAGCTCTCTTGCTTAAACTATCACGATGTTATTTCAAAATATATTTTAGAGGGACTTTACTAGTAGAAATGTAAACACAGCAGGTCCACAGAGGCAGAATAGAAAATTACCCACAGACACTACAGCAAAACACTCTAATGACCACTGACAGCACAGATGAGCTGGATGCTGAGGCAGGCGTGATGTTCAGTGTCTGATGCATGATGTGTAGAAAGAGACGGTCCTCCTCATAACAACAGGACTAACAAGACACTGCACTTCTTCCTTTGTTATAGAAAGCATGCAGGATGGATGTGTTCTACCAATTACTTCACTGCCAAGACTGAATTAGCAAATATCATTTCCTCCTTCCTGCTTCTGTTCAGGAGAACAAAATACAAGGATCTTGTTCCCCCAGCTCGTAGGCAGTTTTACAGTCTGCCCCAGCAGTTTACAGTTTGAAGAAGTCGCGTGAGGAAGATGTGCATATGAAAGTCAGTCAGGAACAGGGCAGATAATTGGGATTGGAGGAGTAAGAGGTACTTCAAGGTGGACAAGTATGACTGCTACTACCTTTTATTTATGAAAAACTCTCTCCATCCATAGACCATGACGAATGGATTGTTGCTATAACAGCTGCAGTTTATTCAGGCTTCCAGTGTTTGAAACAGTAAGTTGTGTCTCAGGCAATCATTTAGTTTAAGAACTTTCTTTGAGATTATAAAGCACGGTTGCCAGATCACACAGAAAATGTAACTCAGTGATGGAACAAGTCCTTTCCAGTCCTCTGTTTCTAAAATCATATACTTCTTCTGTCAGTTTAATAGTTCATTAACTCCAGAAGATGCAAGCGGTACAAACCTGAAGCAATCCAAGAGATGTTATCTATCCCTCTGTGACACTCCGGCACTTTGCGTGTAGAGTAATAGAGACCTCATTTCCTGACTGACGAGCAGCAGGTATGTTTAACTGTACTACCTGGGTCTACAAATGACAGTTTCATGTTTGCTGATGGCTTTGTTTATATAACAGCTGTGATTTACTCAACAAAGCAAAAAATGTGCAAAAAGTACCTTCACCAAAAACTTACAACTATTCATTTTAAGTAACAATTAGGAGATCAAATAATTTTGTCTCTCAAATAGAATAAGACAGACTATCCAATTAGCGGTACATACTTTGTGGGATTTAAATGAATGTACAGGTTGCAGCTTATTTCAGCACTGTGAAGTTTTTAAGAATTCTTGAGATTTGGCTGTATTTTTAAACTGTGACAGCATCACAGTCAAAGCACAATGGGGATTTACTGTCACCAAGTCAGTCAGAGCGATAGCACGCACTTTCATGACAACCTCTGCAGCGCTATGATCCACTCCTTCCATTCTCCTCAGTCCTTAATCACCTGGACGTATCCAGCGCAAGAGGTCTCTTTATTATTGGACAACACATTGAAAATACCCCACCAAACAGCCATTTCTCTGCTTTTGCATGTTATGCTCTCCTGCAATGCTGTGGAGCCAGAGGATTACCCTGGGGAAGGAGTTGCTCCCCAAGCTACTTTTCAAGTTCCTGCTGAGTACTGATCCTGGACTTCTACGTCTCAGATCTGGGAATGAAAACAGTGAGGTTGCTCAGAAATCTCAATCAAAAGGGGATTTCTTGCCATTGAGTGAGTGTAATTGGGAAGCATAAATCTAGAAAGTAGCCCTTATCATTAAGAATATTAGTAAGAATATTTAGCTGTATAGCAACTAGGAGTTTATGGCACTGCAAATTGTTTATACTTTCACAAATGACTGTAAAATCTAAAATATAGAGGTTGCATTAAGTTTGGTAGAGGAAAATGCTTTCATAAATTACCAGGCTTGAAAAACTAAGCTGCTACTTTCAAGGCCAAATTTTTAAAGGAATGTTAATCTCTTTTCCATTAATACCTTCACAGTTATTGGGGTGCTGGGAGGGTTTACCAATAATTTGCCCACTACTGGGGTAAGCCACAGACTATATATTAGCAATACCATAAGTAAATACAAATTGGATATGAGGTGCACCATCTATAGATGCAAATGACAATTAAAAAAGATGTATTCAAATGACTGCCCCTCTACTCTGCGCTGGTGAGACCTCACCTGGAGTACTGTGTTCAGCTCTGGAGCCCTCAGCACAAGAAGGACATGGAACTGTTGGAGTGGGTCCAAAGGAGAGCTACAAAAATGATCCGAGGGCTGGAGCACCTCTCCTGTGAGGACAGGCTGAGAGAGTTGGGCTTGTTCAGCCTGGAAAAGAGAAGGCTGCGGGGAGACCTGATTGCAGCATTTCAGTACTTAAAGGGAGCCTATAGGAAAGATGGGGACAATCTGTTTAGTAGACACAACAGTGACAGGATGAGGGGTAATGGTTTTAAACTAAAACAGGGTAGGTTTAGGCTGGATATAAGGAAGAAATTCTTTACAATGAGGGTGGTGAAACACTGGAACGGGTTGCCCAGAG
>Ga0065711_1005211_pt1 | contig 20945 bp, 11 predicted proteins | sample Hoacrofraction12_FD_59098 | JGI IMG/M metagenome (GOLD analysis project Ga0065711, IMG submission 59098) | Hoatzin crop microbial communities from Cojedes, Venezuela - Epithelial fraction 12 v2 (version 2) | ecosystem: Host-associated > Birds > Digestive system > Esophagus > Crop | place...
CCTGCACCCTCCCGCCCGCGCCGGGCGCAGGTAGGGCCGCAGGGCGCGGGGCCCAGGCGCGGCGGGCCGGCACCCCACCCCACGGGGGCCCGGGTTTTCGCTGTGCCACCCCCTCCCAAGGGGCTCCTCAGCCCCCGGGACCGCCTTGCCCCTGGGGATCGCGGCCCGTTCCCGGTACCCTGGTCCCCCACCCCGGGCCTACCATTCCCCTCACGCCGGTCTCCCCCAGCCAACCCTGCTCCTGGGGATCCCCATGCTCCAATCCCCCCTGGCTGGCCCCACTTCCAGAGACACCTGGAGCGACACAGCCTCGGATCCTTCCCCCACTCCTCGGGGCCTCCCTGCTCACTCGCTGTCAGCCCCACTTTGCAGAGTGGGCCCTGAAATCCCTCGACCCTGAGCAGAGTCAGCAACCCGCCTTGGCTCTTCCTCTGTTACCCATTCTGTCCCACCCATGACCGTTGGTCCCTTGAGAGGTGCCAGGATGACACAACCAACATAACAGTGATCATCAGGGTTACACTCCTGCCCACCTTTAAGTGATCATGAACAACAGCGATTCCTACTGTCGCTCAGTCTTTCTCAAGGAATCTTACCATTATCTAGTCTGTTAACTCTTGCAAACTCCCCCACCTTTCCTTTCACCTGACTTCCCTCTGGACTTCTAAAGAACGACTAAGCAAATTTAGATTACCAGAAAATTCCTAAATGTAAATGTCAGTGTGTAGAATTGTTTCCTAAAATTATTTATGAATATCTATTGTCTGGCCTAAATTCACTTCATCAAGTAATACCCTGAATATTTGACACTAGGGACCGGTACAGCTTTGGCTGGCATATTTGACTTCTGTTGAATTTGGATTCCCCCTTCACAAATGGGAAGAGATAATTAGATCCTATGTGCAGCGTAAGCCAATGTAGTCAGGAATCTTTTTTTTACGTGTGTTTCAGGGGAATTCTTTCTACCATACATACTTCACGTGTGGAAGAAAATTAAAAAATATGTACATTTCCCTAAGGTTGTAGCCCTTAGATATATATTTTCTGCAGGCAATGAAAGAAGGTGGCAACTTTCCTCCTTTGTTTTGATTATATTCAGACATTTTGTTGGTGAGTCTGTTCTTCCTCTAAGAAAATTCTTTCCTTTGTGTTTAATACATTTGCTTCTCCCTCTCAGGCTTCAAGGGGGAAGGAGTGCTGGTACATTCCCCTTGGCGCTGAGCTGAGCTGTGGCATCCAGCATGGGAACTCTGATGGACATGGTGCCCCAAGACACATCACAGCCTGCTGCATCCTCTGTGAGTTTCCAGGAGTCCATTTGGAGTCCGACCTCTGTTTTAGACGCTTGATGGGGAGATTGGGAGGGGACACAAAGGCATTAGTTGCATTAGGCAGCTCTTTTTTGCTGTTACTGCAGTCATGGCCTCACAAGCCTCACAGCCTTTCTGAATCAGCCACACTTGCTTTTATTTCGCCAACCAAAACTTTTATGAGCAAGAGCTGAACTGTGGCCATTGATCTTTCTTTTTCTTAAGAGCTGATAAGAGAAACAATTAGAGAATGTTGATAAAATGCCTTAAAATCCTTGGATGGAAGTCTTGAAGGAAGGCTTATGTGTTGATACTGGTGGTGCTGCTGTGACACGAGGACAGTCTCATCACAACAACAGGAAATGGAGCAGTAACAGGGCTTTGATATACGCCTTGCCCGGAATTCAACAGGGGCAAGTACAAGGGTTAGTGTTCTACTGAAACTCGCCAGGAGAGGGCAATGCCACCAACCAAACCGCTACCCTACATGTTTGTTTTGAAGGTCACTCACACAAGGAACAGATGATGCGGACATCATTTTGATACCATTGCCCCATGCCTTTCATTTTGGAATCATCTGCAAGGAGAATTATGAAGCATTACTTTTAGTGAGAGTCTGTTTTGTTTGCTTCCTGCAAAGATAACATTCAAGTGCATCAATTATGATATAATAAAACTGAAACAAAATGATTCCTGCTACAAGAAGTTTGAAATTTAAGAGTGGAACACAAAGAACTAGCGTTTAATTTTTAAAAGGTATTTTCAGCACACATACACCCAAGATGCTTTTGTGTTACCACAAGAAACAGAAGAATGGCTCAGCATGCTCTGCCTCTCAGTCTAGCCATCAGAAACGGCCTAGATTCTATTTTCTGCCATTCATATTGTCAAAGCAAGGCACTTATGTTTCAAAGATAAGAAACCCCATGTAGGAGCAAATCTTTGATGACCAAACCTCTGATGGAAATCATACAGCGAGCAGGCCTGTACCTGAACCTGGCATGCATAATAAGAACACTTCGCCTTTCTCTGTGTTGGTGTTCTAGTAGGTAGAAGTTCTGTAACAGGGGTGTGGGACTGAAAGTGACGACTTGAATTTGACTTCAGTCCCAGCTTTTCTTGGTTGATCCAAAAAGGCAGGTAGGGTAGGACTTCTGGCTTGAACAGTCTCTCCAGTCCAAACCAACTTCTTCACAGTTCACCCAGTATGTTCAGCTGAGACAGTATTTCTGCATTTCTTAGGGATGCAACAACTGTACTATGGGTGACACATCTGGCTTTAGGTCCTCTGATTTATGCCAGGAAATAGGGGTATAGTGAGTAGGGGTGAGAGAAATGCTCTCGGTACTAATGTTTTTGTTTGTCATTTGCTGTGTTTGGTTGGCATAGGAGAAATTGCCCTTCTCTAGACCACATTTGACTATTTTATCTGTTACACATATACAGATTCATCGCTATGTTTCTGAAAGGACGTCCAGGACTCTTTTTTGTGGTTTGTATGCAAAGTCAGCTGCTCAATCCATGTGGCTGACAGCCCCCTCACCATCACGCTGTGTAAGGTATCCTGTTATGCAATGGCATGGGGAGCACACTCTGATTGAAAGATATGTTACGTACTTTGTATGACTGCTAAGCTGTTATTGGGGATGGTGCCACAGAGAGCTTGTACATGGAGCTTGGAATTAGTTAGACTTTAGATAATCAAATAGCCCCGTCCCGCTTCTGAACAAAGCCAGTCTGCATCCTTGACAAACTAAAGATGCCTGCCAAGACTTAACATACAAGCTCTACGGACAAGCATAGGTTGCACTGCAAGCAGTGACTTAATGGCAGTCGCTACATCCTGCTGTTGCCCAAATGTGTTGTAGTCCTTAAAGTGTGGGGCACAAGTGTTAAAAGTGCTTCATTGTCGTGTATCGCTAATGCAACAGGACACCTACTAAATGCCTTGGAGGTGAACCAGGATAAACAATAAAAGAGCTGGTGGTGTCAGTGTAATCTTCTCCTCATTTAAACGGTGCATTTTACATTTAAATCCTATTTATGCTTTGCATTTTGATGCTGTTTGAACATATTTTCTCTTTATTCTTATTTTTATTTATTTTTTTAAACCTGTAAATTTGGGTTATATCTCCAGTGTAAAGTCTGTGGCTAGCGATTGCCTGCCTTTGGCTTCTCTGCTCCTCAAAGGACAAGGATAAATATCTAGAGCTTGCAGGGACTGTGATAATAAAATATTTAATCTGCTATCAAATTCACAAAACAAATTGTAAAAACAATCAGAGAACACCTAACAGCCATCTGCAACCTCTCTCTGCATTCAGCATGCATTTGATTTTACTTCAGTACATCCGCAGTTAATTTTTTTTGTTGTTCCAGAAATCGAAGTGGTATAGGGAAGGGATGACCTCAGCATCCTTACCTGTTAATATTAGAAGTCTTCTACGAATGTATGTTTACTACGTAGCACTGACAAACTGATAATAACTATAACTTATTCTTTGAGATCATTACTTAAGAATAGCATTATAACGTCCACAGAAAAGGGTCAGAGTGTGTTTTGTGGTGGTTGTTTTGTTTGTTTGTTTGTTTTTAAATTAGGTCACTTTCTGTCTGATGGGGAAAGCACTCAGTTTTTCTATGAAATTTTATTGAAATTGCAAAGGCATAAGCTACTTGATTGCATCACAAAAAATGGGGATAAATATTTATTGCTGTCTATTTAGTGGCATTTTGAGTCTCAGAAGTAAATTGGATCAAGGTACTAACCACCAGCATCGCCAGTTTACAAGACTTTATGCAAAGCCTTGCGGTAATCTGTTGTTTTGCTTAACAGATCTGATGTTACAGTCAATCAAAACATAAAAATCGCAATTCCCACTGAATTATGAAAAGTAGGGAAGGTAAACATGAATAAATAATTTGAAACTTTTGTCATGGGGGCATGGGGCTGAATGCTTTTTTAATGACTTGGATTGGTGACAGAGAGAAATTACCTGTTGCTTGTCTTTCTGTATTTTAGCTGCACCTCCACATGTGACAGGGTAAAATGGTAAAATTGTGCAGGTGTTTTTTCCTCCAGATGCTTCAATACTTGGGCAGAAAAACATGTTTGTTTTTAAATGTGTCTCTCACTTAGAAATGCTTCATCAGTATTTTGAAATCTGAAGGCACAGTTTGCTATCACTGGGAAGTACTTGCAGTGTTGCTCTGTGGACTGGCAGCCAGAGCCCTGGCAGAAGATATCTTCATCCATTCTGAGAGGTTTTTCTTTTTTTTTTTTTTCTCCTGGGCATTTCCTGTAAAGTGTGATGAAGTTTGAGAGATTGCCTGCAGATATTTGATACTTGTTTCTGGAATTAATGCAATTACTATTGATTTAGAAAATTTGCTGGGTACGATTGTCTTTAATTCTAGTTTGAAAGTTTTCTTTTTTCTTCTTTCAACTTCATTGCTAGGGCAGCTAGAGCAGGGCCAAGCACTGTGCAAATGTTACTAGCTGTATTGTGACCTGGTTTGGAGCTTCCTGTCTCTAGCAGGTGGCTGACCACGCTGCTGTTTCTTCGGGGCTGCAGAACAATCGCTGAGAGTTAAAGCTGGCAGCTCTTTCAATCTTTCCGTTTGCTTTTTTAGCTAATCAAGGCATCTGCTATTTGCCTGCCGTTCTTTGACTCTCTCCCTGCCCCCACGCCATACAGGGATTTGCTGTGTTTGGTGGGTTTGAAAATCTCTTTTACGCAGCGGGTTTTGTGTGAGTATGACTGCTGAAATGGGTTTCAGATGTTTCCTCAACTCAGTCCTGGGCCTGCATCTTGTAAACTGAAGCGTTTCTATAGGAACCGTATGACATCTCTCCCGCTACTCCCCCAGCAGCTCCCTCTCGAGCATGCCCAGTGCAAGCCTTGACTTTGGCTCAACTATCTGTGTGCAGTAACGGGCTGCACATATGGGACTATGAATGCCGTTCCTGATGAGCTCCAACTCTTTGTCTTTGGGAGAAGGAGGAAGAGGTCGTGCCCAGAGCTGGAGGATCTGCCCTGTGTCCTCTGAGACCCTCACCCATCGGTGGGCTCGTGGAGAATGCTCGCTTGTTTGGCCAGGGGGAATTTACTCGATATTCTTCAGGAGGGCTTCACAGAGGTAAATGCATGTCCCAAGTCTCACACAGACCTTCCCAGGGCAAGGCAGCCAGCTTTTGTGCAGCATGTCTCAGGAACTGTAATGTCTCCCAGTGGTTTGAGTGTTTTGAGGAACAGAGAAGGAGAAAAATGAGTAAGATTTCAGGGCGGGAGAGCTGCTTACTAACAGATGGGCATATTGGGCAGCTCAGCCAGGGGTCCGAAAATCAGCAATAGTGTTTTTAAGAGTTTGTGGTTGTTTTACAGCTGGTGTTTTTAGCTCAGGGTTTTTATTCTCTTTGCAGCGCTTTACTGTTGTATCAGTAAATAATATAAACAGCGGCAAGGTTATGGAGCACAGTTTATTTTATGGAATTGACTCGTCTCCTGAGTATATGAAGTCTCTATGCTGAAGGCTGTTGGAAAGCCAATAAATCTGCTTTGTGGATACACATTTCTTGGGAGAGGCTGACAAAGAGCAGGCTGGCTGTGTTTTTTTCCCCCATCTTGCTCTGTATGTTGAATCTTTAGGGGACTGAAATTAATCTTGGTCAGGAAAACATAATTTTGTAAGTGTTCTTTATTCACTTTCTCTGCTATTAGGGAGACTAATAAATCATAAAATAAGGAGTGAGAAGTACCAAGAAATTCCAGAGATGGAAATCTTGTAACTGCATAGGGAGTGCAGATTGCTGTCGGCTTCCCTCTTTAGGGTGCACAAAAAATTAGTTCCACTGGACTCTCTGTGGACTCAGTACAAAACGCCAGGGCAGCCACTGCCTGGTTGTGCATCATACAAACCATGCTCGAGCATGATTTCCTGGCTGTAGGCAGAAAAGGAAGGAAAATTGTGGGGACTTGTGCTGAAACCAATAGGTGGCTTATATTTGCTTCCTCACCTGGTGGCAAGGATAGTCTCTTGGTGTGTTTTATTCTTTCTTAGAGCATAATAGCTTATTTTTGTTTGTGTTTAGTGGTTCCTTATCCTTGCAAAGCTCAGCTCCCACCTGACTTTTCTGCCTCCATACTCAGTTCTTCACAGAGAAAGCACATCGCTCCTAGGCTTAGCACCAGTTACCATGAGGAAAACAAACTGAGTATGAAACTTGAGCCTCACAGCTTCACACCAGGCACAAGATCTCATGTGATTGCTCTGTGTAACTGTGTAAATACTCCATATCCTCCTCCACAGAGTATCTCAGTCTCATTTTTAGCTGGCAAAGGTGTTGCTTTAGCTCAAGCTTACACTTCCTGTGCTTGAGGGCAGCAGATTCTTCTCTGGCATAAGCTAATAGTAACCTGTATGTTAATAATGTAATTAATAATGGGAGCAAAGAACAGTTTTATAGTGCTAGCCCCACCCTGACTGGTTTTACCCACAGACTGCTCAGCCGTGGGAAAAAAGTCCCTCTCCCACCATAAAAACAGATTCACTCTCATGTCTCCCACTTGGGATCTCTCTGCCACATCACACACTTCACATTATAACACAAGTAAAATCAGTTTTGCAAGTGCAGAACCTACGGTACAGAGAAGTTAAGTGACTTGCCAAGGACATGCATCACATCACAGATACAGTTGGAAATAAGCAAGGAACCCTGTAATTTTGTGCCTTCTGTTTTGATCCACCAACTGTACTTCCTCCACTATCTCTTTGTACCTTAGGTGTGTATTTATAGAAGTACCTGAATGTGAAAGAGTGTCCTAAGGTGCCTGATCCCAGCAGAGCACTCTGATGTTAGAAGGCTGAAAGTGAGTGACTACTAAATTTAATGTTTGGGTATAAAAACAGATTCAAGATAAAAAGTCAGACTTAACCAGTGATTTGGGGTATTGCAGGAATTGCCTTGCTGATTCGGTGTCTGTTCTTTTGATAGAGCATATCTTCTGGCCAGATGGCTCTTTTGGTGACTAATCTGTGTATTAACATACACAAGTAAGTAAGTTGCTAGCAAGCACCTAGGTATACGTGCAGAGCTCAGGTGCAAACCTACTCATGCTTGGGATCTAGAGGCCAGGTATAGTTCCAGTTTCTCTAAGGATGTTGATTGTGTGTCTCTATCTTGCGCCTTTGGTCAATAATCCATGCCTGGAAAGTTACCCAACACAGCCAAGATACTGCTGGCAAGCTTCTTTTGTTCCTCTGCATTATTTTCCCTCTCTGTCCATCCTGCTGGCTGAGAGCCACCCCATCAGCCCCATTAGCTCATGAGTGGGGATGGAGAATGCAGCATAGTTGTCTGTTCTGCAGCTAATGCCTGTTCAGCTTCACAGATTATCTGTTAGATTGATGCTTTCTCCATGATGATCATAATCACAGATTTGCATGTTCAGGACAGTGTATTTCCCTTCCCTTTCAGAGTCCCTGGCCAAAATATGCTGTGGACAGTGTCACCTGCAGACATCTAAAGCAGGATAACTTTTGTTGAATGTCATCACGCAGCTCCTGTCCCTCTCTTGTTAATGGACTACCCTGCCTTGAAGGTGTTTCCCTGCTGTTTGTTGAGACTTACCCTGCTCTGAGGCACCTAAATAATTCAATCCCACAGCTGGATGGTGGCCTGGAAATGTATGGCTGCTAAAAGCAGTAGTTTATAATGTAAGGAAACCATGGAGGTGAGGGTCTTCTCTGTGGTGGCTCTGTCCATGTGGCCTTATTCTCTCTGCTTGAGAAAATGCAGTTTATTTGATATACGCGCTCACACTTCTGTCAGTTCTTTAAAGCAGGTGGAGCACACAGAAATGTATCAGAAATGGGCCTGACAGCTCCAACACTTTTATGTCTCTATATTTTAACAATAATATAAATTCTCTTCTTCAAGCTGGAAGATCATTTCCTCTGGCAATCCTAATTATGTAGTTGCTTGTGCGCAATGAGTCATTTGAAATAGTTGTTTTTTCTCTCTGAGATTAAGTTGAACAACAGGCCTGGGATGGGCTTCTCTCCAGAGAGTGAAATGGCAGTGAATTTTTAAGAGCCCAAGCAGAGATCAGGGTCTCCCAACAGCAGCAAAGTGAAATGCAAGGTTACCACATCAGGCTCTGTCTATAGGAGGAAATACCTACACATTCTGCTATGTGAGAACTGCTACTCCCCAGCGGTATGCACGCAGGAAGTGATGGAGTGCAGGTGGGGCTCTGTGTTCTCTCCCCAGTGGGCTGCTCATTGCCTGCCCCCTCACCAAGTGCTTCATGTAACATTTTCTCTCGAGTAGGGGGTTCTTAGCTGAGTAGCATCTGCAGTAGGTATTTCCTGGATTTCCCACACATATGGTCTCTCTCCCTCACTCTTCAAGGTTTGCTGTATCTGTTGGTGGACTTTAGGTGATTAGATGGCATCCTATCTGATATCTGAATCCTTGCTGTGGGGAATGGCCTGGGTTTGATTTTGATTTGCTTTTCTGGTTGAATTTTCTGGCAGTACAGACTTGTGACTGTCTTGTTCTGGCAGCTATTCTGTTCCCCTTGGTGTAACATGCATGATCTGTGATAAAAATGTCTCTGCTTCTGCAATCTTAGCAGAAGAAACTTGCACTAACCCTCTCCTTGCAATGAGTGCTATTTACAGGTAATAGGATTCACTGTGAAGAGTGCTGTTTTGACTCCTGTCTCCCTCATCCAGTTCAGCCCATGAGGACCAGCCTGTAACTAAATGCTCCGTTGTGGTACCAAATCTCTCAGCGCCTGGGTCTCACTAAATACGTGAAGCTCTGTAGAAATGCTGCTGTTTTCCACATACGAAGGCCAAGTCTCATTTCACATCAGCTTTGTTTTGGTATGAGTCGGCTAGTATTTTACATTCGCTCTACACTGTTAAAGCCACAGGATGATCAGGCACGCTTGCTTAAGGCTTGGCCAGAGAGAGAAAGGCTGGTATCTGAAGAACTGCCTGAAACTTGCCAGGTGCCTGTCTGGTATGCAAGAGACTGGGCAGCTGCTGCATTGTTATTCTGCTAAGCTTGAAGTACAGACATCAGAAAACACAGCTGGGCCTTCCCAAACCTGGATTTACATGGAGAGGTACTTTAGCAGACAATTGCTTATCTTCTTAAATTCTGATCAAATTTTCCCAAAGCCTTTGTGCTTGGACAGCAATAGGACTATCAGCAGGGATAGGATGTATTTGCTGTTATATAGCATTTGGGGTTGAGCAGTTAGGATTCAGTCACTGCCTGAGGTTCACTGTTTGTCTAAACCAGGCTATTACTTGGTTGCATAACAGTGGCAGTCCTTTGGCAGGATGTATTACAGTGCATTTGCACAGAAACAGTCAAAGATTTATTGTTATCAAAGCATTTTACAAGGAACATGAAAATTAGTACAGCTGCTTTATAGCTAGAAATTGAGGCACACGGATGTAAAGTGGGCTGCCAAATTCACAGCAAATCAATGGCAGAGTGGACAGAGGAACAGAGTCTGTGTCCTAAATGTGCCTTTAGTGCCCTTCATACTGGACCAGGCAACCTCATTGGATGTCCCTTCCCCTTTTCTTCATATGAAAGGTTCTTGCATGCAGAAAGTGCTGTTCACTCGTACTGTGTGCTCAGTCTCTTCACGAAACTTCTTTTCCCTGTCTGCACAGGGCTAGTGACTGCATTCTGCTAAATAAAGAACAATGCTCCTTTTCTTTCCTGAAGCCTGCTGGGTATCTGGGAACTCTGGAAATTCTTGCTGTTGTTTGCATTCAGGCAACATGTGAAATACACCTTCAGCTCTAAACTTCATTCTTCACAGACTTTCCAGCACTTGAGCTGGCATTTCAAAGTCTGCCTGTGAGCTGCTTTCTTAGTAGACCAGACACTCGCTCCCCTCCCAGCAACAAGTAGTAGTTTAGCCAGGATGCCACAGGCAGCTGTCATTTCAACTCAGCAGTACTGCCAGGATTTGAGCAAAAACTGCTGCTCGTCTGCCTCTGGAGACTAAGAGAGTGTTCTCCCCATTCTGACATTCTAAATGAAGGGCAGGATTAGTTCCTGTGCAAGATACCTGTTTAGGAAGCTGTGTATAAAGAGGAGCACTTAATTCTTTGTATTTGTCCTGAACACCCAGGATGACAGTAATGTCTCGAAAGTGTTTCTAAAGATGTGGCCAAAGCCTTCTAAAGTTGCAGGCACTTGCTTTCTAAAATCTTTGCACAAACCTGAGCAGTTAATGAATGGCAGTCAGACTCAGTGGTTTCAAAAATGTTGTCTGGACTAAGATATTAGAAAGCAGAAGACTGGGCTTTATATTCTTGTATCTGGCTATAGAAACGTGGCTACTGCTTGAGGTGAATTCACGGCATCAAAGACACGGTTTGTATTAAGATGAGGAAAATCCAAGTGAGTGTGCTGAGAATATAGCATGGGTTAAGGGCATCGCTGGGTGCCTCCTCCCAAAGGTTAGTGCTGCTTAAGTCTTTGAAATTTACCTTAGAAGTTATAGAAGACATGTGCTGGCTAGAATTTCATCCAGCCTTCAGGATCATCCTTCTTTCTGGGTCTCAGCAAATCAGTGAAAAATCCTTGTCCAGCCATGTTAGGGTGCTAGAAATGTCCATATTTTCACTGAGATATGGGTGAAGGGTTAAGGAGCTCCTGGTCTTTTGCAGCTCACATGCTATTTCTGTCTCCTGGTGTGCACCAGACTGCATGGGTGCCTCCTTTTCCACTGTGCTTAGTCACTGTACTGAGTCATCTTCTGTGCTTGATACAGGCTTTTTATAGAAGATCTGGAAAATACACATCAGACCAAAAGTTACTTTGACTGAAATTACACCTTCTGCTTTAAAGTAAGAGTTTTATGAAAGAGGAATCCTGTGGGTGCATATGGTCGTTCTGGCATCACTCTGTTCAAAATTAGGTGGTTTTCACTGTTGGATGCATCAGGAGCCATCTCAATACATTAAACAGCCTGAATCACATTTAAGGAGCAATTATGAGAAAAAAAATCTTCTGCTGGCTTTGAGAGCAGAGAGAAACATTTTCTTGGCTTGTGAGGTTTTATTTTCTGCTTCTACAAAGGCCTTCTCAAACAAAAACAAAACAAAAAAAAAATCAAACTGCAGGAACACCGGATGGAAAATACAGTTCCCATCTGGTTAAGGTGATGTAAGAAAGCTTAGAAATCACACAAGGACTTAAACATCTCATCCTCATGCAATTAGGCTAGCATTTGAGCTTTGCTGTTTCAGACATTTGGTTCAGTGCTCTGAATAGACAGAACACTAAATGCCTTTCATACTGGCACCAACCTCATAGCATAAGCGCTATTATCATTGACCTCATTAGACCTGGTGCTTGGGCAGTGTCCATAGGGTATAAAGGAAAAACAGAGTAAAGATTGTAAGAAATATTATTCTTCCAGGCTGAGCCCCTAAATACAACAATGAGGATGGATTCAAATTCATCAAATGAACGCAGAAAACTAATCCTTCCTAGAAGCAGAGAATGTCATGGGAGTCTACTGTAACATGACAGCAAGGAGGTCAGGCCATGTGAAGGCATCTGCCTGCTAAAGAATGATTTTGTCCAAGAATGTAGATTTGGAGAACTTCAAAATGTTCGATACCCTAATCTCAGAGGAGGTGAAAATTAACCTGATACAGTATAATGTAGATGGCACTGATAATAAAGGACAGAGTAGCATATCAAGGCATTGGGATCTACTTATATTCACTGTCAGGCAGACCGGACTGATTGATGATTGAGAGGGGAGAAACATGAGCCCTGAGCAGCCGGTGGTGAATTGCACTGATTAAATGAGAATAGCAAAGACACCTACAACTGGCAGGAGATTTGCAATAGAGCTGCTGCTTTTCTTTCACCTGTGGAAAACACTAGCTAATGACACTTAATTGTAATTATCAGTAAGGGATTACAGTTGCTAAGAAAAATGTGCTGACCCTGGAAGGGCATTTTCCTTCTGCGTATCATTGACTGTCAATTGAAAGCACAAAGGTATATGCCCCTGACCTCTGTCGCTGTTTTCCTATAGCCAGTATGTCTGAGGCACTTCTTCAGTGTATGTGCTGAATAAGTGATCCAAAGTAAAACCCTGCTTTGAGATGTCTTGTGCTTACTGAAGTGCTAACCTGTAATTTGCCAGCAGAAGTGCCTGCAAGTTGGGAAGTTCCTTACAGCTGCAGGTGGCCCCTAGTAGCTTGCTTTAAAAATCTTCTGCCGCGCAAAGTCTTCCAGAGTGATGTGGATATAAACACCCTACAATGATCTGCCCGGGAGTTGTAGCAATCTGGGCTCCAACTTCCTTCAGGTGAGGGAACTACTCTTCTCATTGCAAGGTACAGGTAAACCTGGCCTTTTTTTGGAACACAAAGCTGTGTTAACATAAATAGGATTAAGCTCAACTCCATCATAATCCTAATAACATCTGCTCTGCATAGTAAATCTTCAACTAGGCTGATATGTTTTTCTTCTGAAAATCCTGGTTTTGAATGAAATATTGGTGCAGAAGTAGAGCAGTGTGAGTCCCATCAAGACTAAGATTTGGCTGAACAGAAGTTCAAACCAAAATGCAGGGAGAAGCAAAAAAAACCCCTGAGTGGTCAGTGATTGAAAGAAGAATTATTCAGCTAATTCGCATGAAGGAAGAGGGTGATCTAGATGGAACAATAGCTGTTTCCTCTCTGATTGCTCTTGGGTATATCTGTCAGCTGTACCAGGTTATAAACCTACAATGGGAAGCTCTGAGATTTGTTCAGCCCTGTGAAGTTTGGAGGTTCTGTAGGAAACTGTAGTAGCAGAGTTCCACCATCACAGGAGTTGGTGCAATATGTCCCACCAGATCTTTCCCGTCAACTAGAAAGACAGAAGTTAAACAAGAGGAGTGTTAAGAGTTTGAGCAGCTGTCAGAGCAGGAGACCTGACCAGGTTTGGGGAACTACTGGATCCAGCCTGCTAGGCACAAAGGCTCACTCTGAATCTTTTACTCCGTCTGCTTTGTGTTTTCCTGTTTTCTCTGCCACTGGGCTTAGTACCTCTTTTTGCTAATTATTTAGAAGGCACAGAATGTAATGTCATACTCTGTTGTCAGGAAGCAGTGTGAAAGCATGGGGAGACAGCCTTGGAAAAGGAAAGGAGGAGTACTTTTGAGATGTTGTCCACCTCCTTGTTTGTTCCCAACCTCCTTTCTCTCTTCCTTGGAGTCTCGTTGACTTAAAAAGCACTGAGACCTATGTGAGACTGGATGGGACACAGGTATTGTTTGAGCTATGATGCCTGCAGCCACAAATGATGATGGAGCATGTGGTTTTGGTGTGAGTATTTCTGTGGACAAGTGACGAGCACAGGCTAGGGAGTATTTTAGTGGAGTGGAATAGGCTGTGCAGAACTGCTGTTCTCATGGCAGAATACATGCTAGGAAACCTTTGTACTTTCTGATCTGGAATATGATACCTGGAGTACTTTCCAGAATAGATGCCATGAACGCTGTCCACCCAAGTAGCAGATCATGTTGTTGTGGTAGTACTTGGGGCTGTACTGTTGTGAATTGAGATAGCTGTCTTGGGTTTTGAAACAAATGGAATTCTGAGGGAGAGAAACAAGTGTTTTACTTTTTTAATGGGTCTGATTCATTAAATTGAATCTGTGGCTGTGGATCAAGGCCTTGTGCTTGTGTTGGAGGTGTAGGGCTTTCAGGTATGGCCCACAATGTCCTTCTTACTGCCCGGTTCATACCAGCTGATGGGGAGGTCATAGGGAGTGGTGAAGCAGAGCATTTTTAACTCACTAGCTTAAAAGTTGATATTGGGATTTCTGCTGAGCAGCTGGGGGCTTTGTCTCTTCATGCATTTAATGCCACTTTGCCATTTTTAGGTCACTAAACTTTTATCTGTTATTTTCTTGGTAAGTTCAGTCACCTGCTTACCTCAGCTGCCAGATGTGACAGCTTTTTCCCTGGGTTTTTAGCTTTGCAGCAATCTAAGTCTTGCTAACGTCATTAGAACATCTATTTTTTGATGCAAAATCAGGAAATGCTGATCATTCTAAATGTCTGAACTTCTGCAGGAAAATTTTATGCTTTAATTGTGGGAAAAAGCAAAAACAACCAAACAGAGTAAGTCTGTGAATGAAATGTAAGTCTGCAGTATTGCAGCAGTTACTGGTATACAGTTACTTTGTAATGATGACGTCCATATTCCATTGCCTCAAAGTCCTCCTTTTTAATAATCACTGTTTAAAATGTAAACGCATTAGGATTTAGGAGTGACTTTTTTTTCCTAATAATAATAATGTCAACCTTCTCATGTTTTTAAGAGACAGAGACTAAAAGTTTGCCAAAAATGCTTTGTTATGAATGCATGAAGAATGCTCAGAGAAAAGAAATAGAAAACTAACTGCTTAGTGAAAGTTTTCCTTTGAGTGAAAACAGAGATGTTTGAATGGAAGAACCATATAGACTCTTGCAAAAATGGCAGATTTTCTGTAGGCTGGATGGGGCTTTGCCCTTGTTATGTAACAGTTTAGAACTTTGTAAAACTATTTTTTAAATGACAATAAGGTAGTAAACATAACTGTGATAAGATTATTTCCCTAAATTACATAGACTTCAGCTGCAGTTTTCATGCTGCAACCCCATTCAGTACATCTTTACTTATGAATCTAGCTATTTCTAGAATGATGCTGTATTACTATAAATGAACCTATCTGTTTTCTCTGGTACTTGTTTGAATAAATTAAAGCTTTATTGAATCTGTGTAATAGAAGGCTTGTGGTCACTCTGGCTCTGGTATTAGACTGTTGCAAGACTGAACCTGAGTGCCCACATGATCAGATAAAATACAATTGCAAGAGGTAGGGATGCTTTTTGCAGCTGGCAAGAGTTACCACTGCTCTTCTGAAAATCAGCATAGGATCATCAACTGGTGGAAGAGAGACAGAATGTCAAGGATTGTTGATTCTCCAGTCGCATTAAGTAGAAAATAAAGACCTCTGAAACTGGGCAGGCAAAACTGACGTGCCTGGTTGCCATTACAGGCAAAGAAGAGCATGCAGATACAATCCACGTGATAGGCCAAGTCTGCTCCAGCAAGCATGCATCAGATCTGCCACTACTGCTTCCTTTTTTTTCAAAAGCCATCAGGCAGTCCTCCAAGCTCATCTCCTCTGTTCTGCTCTCCAGCTCTCTGCTGAATGAGTGAAACTGATTGAATACAGGTCCAGTCACCTTTCTGAACCAGCAGACCAAACCATGGTGTGATTCAAGTTGGATTTCCTTTGTCAGGATAATTAAGAGTGAAGCTGTGATCAGATTGTGACCTTGATGTGCTGTAAAAGCCTAAACTCTGACATTGCTGAGATAATATGGAATGGAGTCTTAAAACCTGCTGCATCGTCACAATAATGGGAAGCTTAGTGAAAAGGGAGGTAATCCCATAAACGGATCAGTTTGTTTACCCTCCATGTACTACACCAGCCCTACCCAAAGGGATTTCAGTGTTACCAGTGCTCCTACTAGCCATGGAAGTGCCACTGAGAGGGGAATGGAAAGGGAAAGGTCATGTGAATGTGCTCTTTACCTTTCAGTCACTAATGCCAGGTGGGTCCTCATGCTGACCAGAAGCCTGAGGTTTTTTTTCCCTTGTGGCAACATACAAAGCTATATGAAGCAGCATCCTGTGTGAGCTGCTGGAAAGGCAGTGCTTCTTGCTCTCGGGTCTTGCAGGTGTTAAGTGCTCTGGTAAGCCAGCTTCCACATGTACAGAAATAGAAATGGGGCCATTAGAAATGCTGATGCAGCTCCAAGGAAGTGAAGGAAGGGGGCTGTACAACAGGGTGTCTCTTTGCTATTGCATGGACAGTTACAAATGAGCCATGCTGTGAGTGTTATGGAGGGAGGCTGTTGCCTCTTCCAGGAAATCTGCCCTGGTTGTTTCTTTTGCTGGATGGCCTAGTTTAATGGGAAATAACACAGGGTTTCTTGCTTCTGCATTGTAGTTTTTCTACTTTCTTGATATGTATAAGAAAATAGTGTGGAAGGGACACTAAATGCTGTGAGTGAACCAGTTCTGGCACCAAAAATGAGGGGATGACAACATTGGTTTGGCACCAACCTAGATTGAATGTAATGTAAAGCAAAGCTGTCCTCTCAGCTGTGCTTAGTTCATGAGTCCTGTTGTGTTGCCTGCTTTCTCTTCCTGTCCTGGTGAGGAGTGAGCTGTACCACAGTGTGCAGTGATGTCAGTTAGTGCTCAGCAGGCTTTCAGATGAGACCACTGGTGTTTGTTTTCAAGGGCAAAAGACAACCAGATCTGTGAAGATGAAAGAGAAAAGTGAGAGCTATGCAACTTCCCCCTGAAATGGCAATGACGTACAAACATTTTTTTTTCTATTTTCAGCAACAGCTACAGGCATATGTGGCCTGGGTGAATTCCCAGTTGAAGAAGCAGCCAACAATAAAGCCGGTCCGAGACCTGAGACAGGATCTTCGAGATGGAGTCATTCTTGCTTTGCTCATTGAGATTGTAGGTCAGTAATGCCATATGGCACTATTTTTCATCTTGCAGTTTTAGATCTTGTGTAGAAGAGTCTGGCCTTGGCTCTGACATCTGTCAGGCATACTGGCAGATGTTAATGACTGTGTCTGAACTTGCAGGGGTGGGGAAGGAGTGACTTCAAAAGAAAACAATCATAAAGCAAATCATAAATACAACTCTGTTAAAATCCTTATGTTTTAGCGGGCAGTTATTACATATGTGCTAAAACCTGTCAGGGACCGTAGCAACTCCCATGAGGCTGAAATGGGGTTATGCAAGGATTTACCTTGCAGAAAAATGGTGTTAGTGTGGCATTTTTCAAAGAGTGACCTGCTTGCTGGGATACTCCCTTCTTCCCAGGCTCAATTTCACTCCCAAATTCTTTACCTTCTGAGCAGTGCAGGGGAGTGGGTTATGGCGGTTGTGGTCAGTTCACTATGCATTTTCTCTGCTGCTCCTTCCTCCTCATATTCTCCCTCTGCTCCAGTGTGAGCTCTGATGCACAGGAGACAGTCCTCCATGAACTTTTCCAACATGGGTCCTTCACATGAGCTACAATTCTTTATGAAATGCTCCAGCATAAGTCATTTCCATGAAGTGCAGTCCTTCAGGAACAGACAGTGTGGGTCCCCTGTGGGGTCACAGGTCCTGCCAGAAGAACTGTTCCAGCGTGGGCTCCTCTCCATGGGGCCACAGGTCCTGCCAGGAACCTGCTCCGGTGTGTGGTCTCCATGGGGTCACAGCCTCCTTGAGGGCACAACCACCTGCTCTGGCATTGTGTCCTCCACAGGCTGCAGGGTGGATATCTGCCCCACTGTGGACCTCTATGGGCTGCCGGGGGACAACCTGTTTCACCATGGTCTTCACCACAGGCTGCAGTGGAATCTCTGCTCTGGTGCCTGGAGCACCTCCTCCCCCTCCTTCTTCACTGACCTCTGTGTCTGCAGAGTTGTGTGTCTCACTCCTCTCTCCTGGTTGCTGTTGTGCAGCATATTCTTAAATATGTTATCAGAAAGGTGCTACTACTGTCACTGACTGGCTTAGCCTGGGCCAGTGGTGGGTCTGGCTTAGAGCTGGCTGGAACTGGCGCTCTCAGACATGGGGGAAGCTTCTGGGATCTTCTCACAGAAGCAACCCCTGTAGCCCCCCTGCTCCCAAAACCTTGCCATGTAAGACCAATTCAGTTTCCAACCTAGTTATTCCTGGTACTGGATACCTTATAAGCAGGACAAGAAGCCATGTGTGCCTCTTGCAGTACCCAGACAAGAGATAAGATCAGGCCCTACATCTATAGCAATTCCTGTGACAGCACCAAGCACTTCAGTTCCTCTTTAATAAAGTTTTTTCACTCCTTCAGCTGGTGAGAAGTTGAATGGCATTCACGTCAACCCCAGTAGCCACCAGGAGATGAGGGAAAATGTGGAGAAAGTCTTACAGTTTGTGGCATCAAAAAAGATCCGCATGCATCAGACATCAGCAAAAGGTATGTGCTGCTGGGCAGTCACCACAGATGATTTTGTGTTGAAGGCCTGTTTCTGTCTTTGCTTCATATCAAGCAGATAACATATTGGTTTGTGGGAGAATTTTTGTTTCTTTCCTACTATGGTTTAGTAACAGATTTTGGGTTGAATGATACTGTGTTCTTGACTGCTTTTGGTAGCAGCACAGTGCACAGAAACAAAAGTGCTTTTTCTTCTGCTACTGAGCAGTCAGAAATCAGGTAATGGTGTAATGAGGAATATAGACTCATAATCTTTCACTAAAAGGACATAGAGACCTGCTACTGTGAAATCAGACATGGGGAAAATATTTCTGGTCCACTGGAAGCCTGTGATACTATTTCTTATGGCCTGTAAATAGGGAGGAGACCCAATATGCAAAATGACATGTCTATGGCATGGTTTGGTCAGATGTCACAAGGATTGCTGGTGTGTGTATAGATGTGTGGGGTGGGAGACAGGCCCCAATCACTACTGTTTGCTGACTGTACAGGGAGGGGATACAGTTCTGATTGTCTGTGGCCCTTCGGATGAGGAAGAGGGGGAAAATGCTGAGATGGACTGCATGGGATGCATGGCCCTTGTTAGAAGAGTACAAGCAGGTGGTTTATAGGCCTTGGTGAGAGGCTTAGAATTTAAATATAGGTAATGAGTTCTATTCCCACAGTACTACTACTGGCAGATTGGAGTCTATACTGTTTCTTTCAGTGATGTTGCAATTTGTCTTATGAGCTCATGACTATAGAAATGATAGCAATATTAGCAAGCCTTAATAAGCAGAGGTATCAACCTGGATATGCAATGAAATGATGTCATGTGGTCATAGGATAGGATACAGGCATGAGACTCTGACACGTTCCAGAGCTCTACTCAGAGTTCTGTCATTGACTTATTCTAGGACTTCAAATGATTCACACAAACTTTTGGCTTCATTTTCTTCATGAATGACGTGGAGGTAACAGTCACTGACTTATTTTGGCTATTTCTAATTTTTTGGATACTAAAGCAAGTAATAACCAGCCTTCATGCCTCCAGCACTTACAATTTTTTTTTAGGCTGCCTCTGATATTTGGAAACCCTATTCCTATTATTTTAATGAACTTTGAGTATCTCGGTTGACTAAATTGTTTTGAGATATCCTAGTCTGAAAGAATGGTTAATCTTCGCAGTGAACTTGAGATCAATGTGTTTGACTTCGTTTGTATGCTGGGGGAAATGCCTGGTGTGATATTAAAACTGACTAGTTAACACTTGCAAGGTGCTACAGACACTTTGTGGTACAGGATGATATTGCTGAAGAAATACATTGCTGTTATCTGGTCTCAAGTATTAAAAAAAAAAAAGCAAATTCCATTTGCTAGTTTAAGTGACTGCTAGTACAGGGGTAGCCTTCAGTAACTGATGTACTTTTTCAGTGAGCATTCAGTAATTATGTGCTGTCACATAACCTTCTATTTGTAAGCTGGAAATGGCTGTTGAGGGAAGGCTCAGGCCTGTTCAAAGGATTTAAACTTGTGATCTGTAGGGGGCAGAGCTAAGCATCAATGCTGTAATGCAGTTCTTTTTGCATAGTCCTTTTTGCATAGTCCTTGTCTACTGGCATGGTCCCATTGGGTTTAACTATATTCATGCTTGCTGGTCAGATACAGCTCTGGTGGAACTTCGTGTTAATGGCATTGTCCTTGGCTTTATTTGTGTCTTGCAGATATTGTTGATGGGAACTTGAAATCTATCATGAGGTTGATCCTGGCCTTAGCTGCTCATTTCAAACCAGGCTCCGGGAGAGCAGTGAATCATAGTCCTACTGCCATGGTGGGGAAGAGCTTGTCAGCATCATCTGCTAGTCACAGGCATCGCTCAGTTGCTGCAGTAGCCCAAGGGGCAGTGGCTGCTCTGGCAGATGTTCGTCAAGAAGTCTTGCAGTCCGGCCGGGATGTTTTCCGGCACAGACAGAGGTAATGAGTTTTCCCAGTTTATGTGAGGTGAGGTCAAATTAGCAGTTGGGCCCAATTTCTTCTAAAATAAATGCATCTTTATCCTGACAATTCCTGGTGTAAGGTAGCTCTCCTATTGTGCAAATAGTGACAAACCACTGATGTCTCACTGAAGCCTAAATAGATAGTGGCCTAACAAAGGGGAGTACTGAGCTAGCCTGGCTGCGTCATGATGAAGACTGCAGGTATCCCAGGTTCTTTTCANGTTTTACAGCAAAATAACTGCTGGATCTCTGTTACCTCGCTGGAAAGGANCAGTTCTTTATGCCCAAGTCAGAGTGATCACTGCTGCCTCATTTTCCCCATTTCACGCTGAGCACGGTGCCTTTTATTAGTGATCACAGAATCACAGAATCACAGAATAGTAGGGGTTGGAAGGGACCTCTGTGGGTCATCTAGTCCAACCCTCCTGTCGAAGCAGGGTCACCTACAGCAAGCTGCACAGGACATTGTCCAGGCGGGTCTTGAATATCTCCAGAGAAGGAGACTCCACAACCTCCCTGGGCAGCCTGTTCCAGTGCTCCGTCACCCTCAGAGGGAAGAAGGTCTTC
>Ga0065711_1005551_pt1 | contig 20945 bp, 10 predicted proteins | sample Hoacrofraction12_FD_59098 | JGI IMG/M metagenome (GOLD analysis project Ga0065711, IMG submission 59098) | Hoatzin crop microbial communities from Cojedes, Venezuela - Epithelial fraction 12 v2 (version 2) | ecosystem: Host-associated > Birds > Digestive system > Esophagus > Crop | place...
AATTCAGAAACTTGTTTTGTTTAGAACACTGGATTAAGCTTGAGCATCCAGGTTTGTCTCCTGCGCTGAAACAGATTTTCAAACCAGCTTCTCTGTTTTCCAGGCCACCACTGACGTCAGCTTTTCAAGCGAGCTCAGAATCAACTAATTCCTGCTTTAATTCTTACGATCAGATATTTGGAATAGCTCAGGGCCAATAGAGGTCAGCAATTTTGGCAGTCCAGTCTTTTGTTCTGCTGTCTAAATAGGACTTTACAATTTTTGACATTCTGACCCAATCTTTCAGTGCCCCAGGATATCATATGAAAAGGGAAAAAAAAGGTATTTGTCTTCTCCCAAACTTTATCTTTGCATAAAAGGAATCTAGGATGTACATCATCAAATATTGTCCTACACACAGCTTGTCTTGAATTTTAACCTGGAACTCTGCTATAAAACTCATTTAAGAATACCACTGTTCCGTAATGTAATGTCATACTTCATATTTACTACAATAAATTGCCAAAAAAATAATCTGACATTTAAGACAGCTCATTTTCAGTGGACTAAAACACACAAAGTCTGTTTGCATTAAGAAACCTTCTCAAAATAAAATCTAGTAAGGAAGAACTCCCCCAGGCAGCAAGACTTTATGGTGATTTAGTTAAAATCAGTCTCTCAATATCATGATTTCGTATGTTTGTTGGGCTGGTCGTTTGGCTTTGCAGGAGTAATCCTAGCAGTCTGCAAAACTTGGTGAGCAAATAGAATTTTAATACTTTGCTCTTTCCATGGCTTTCCATTTGAAGCTCTCAATGTGTTTTACGAACACAGCAAAGAGCTCTTCTTCCTGTTGAACAGAAGACGCTACAAATGGGTGACCGCGTTGGAGGACAAAGCGCAGCGCAGGCAGTTACAACTTGCTCATTTCCAACTCCGCGCTCCGCTCATTCTGAAGGACGGAGAAATCTGCTCGCTCTCTTCATCCCACAGCCTGAGGGCTCGGTGGTGGGCAGCGGCTGTACCTTATACATGTTCTACTCTTCTGCCCAGAAGAGTTTAAGAACTGTCTAGCCTTCAGCACACCTTGTCTGGCAATGTCCTATCTCATTAACCATGGGCGTGTTTCTAGAACACTGGTTCTACCAGGAAAGAACAGGTACCATCGAAGTCTTAGAAGGTGGAAAAAATGGCAATTTAACTCTNAAAGTCCTTNCGTTCTCCTTTGTCTACGTAAGTAGCATTTAAGCATTTATTAGCCCAATCTGAGGAGATATTTGTGTCTCAATACATAACAGACTGATGATTTCTGTTCTTCCTCTCTCCTTTAAATGGCCGGGTTCCTCTCCTCTTCCCACTTCTCTCTTACCTTTATCACTGGAAAACTGAAAATCACTGAAGACTTTGATCTCAGTGAGATCCCAACTGGGATCAGTGCTCTACACAAAATGAAGGATATCCAACACACATCAAATGATAGCAAAGTCAGAAGCATATGGTGTTTATCATGCAAATATTAAAAAAAAACAACCCACCCACAACAAAAACGTGTTCCAGAAGCATTACATTTTAGAAATAGAGAGGTATCTCAAGAACAACACCCAGACTCAGTGAAGTACCCTAGTACATACTCAGTCTGAAACATGGCAGTGGACTTAAACACATGCTTATATGCTTCCTTTAACGGGAACTTCTTCAATTTCATGTGTTTTTCTGCTGGTACCAACTACGCCCATGCTTATAATTAATACGCCTGCTAGGACATAATTTCTCTTGAAGTACAGACATTTTAGGGTATTAGTTATTTCATTTACAAGTCTACCCTGTCCTGCATTACTTAACTGTGTTCTATCTACCACACTAATCCAACTTCTAAAAATGAATCACATTTCCAAAATATAATCTCAATAATCCTTTACCAGCTTTGCTGTCAGATTCCATAAAGCATCCTTCCATCTCGGACTAGCAGGAGGTAGCTCCAAAACAAACACTAAGGAAGGGGCTCTCCGTAAGACACGTGTTCAGCTGTGGGACCCCTTGCTACAGAGCAACGTGGACGCTCGGCGTTTGCAGGGCTCAGAGGGAGATCACGCAAGTTTACGGAACAGAAATCCACCGTGGTTACTAAATGTAAAGAAACTACGCCTGGCTGCGTACATCTCTGGGATGGCTGAACACCGAGGGATTACTTAGTAGAAATGTGATATACAATTTCCTCCTTCTTACACACTTCCTCAGGCATTCAGTTTTGGCCAGCGCTGAGGACAGGTGACAGCGCGCGGGCTGGACAATCCACCCGCTGCTGGATGAGTCCTGGGACCAAGCTCACACGCTCGTCCTCACGCTCAGACGTTCCGGCCTTTCCTAAAGGGAACCCCTACTCCTTGCCCGCTGCTGCTAAGGGAAACTTAGCAAAAGTCAAACTGAGCAAAAATGTTTCAGCATTTTTTCATTTTCCTGCTTTAAGGAAAAAAAGCACCTCTGCATTTTTTTTCAGTTCCACCCAAAACTAAATAGATCCAGACACAGTTTTCGAGTAGCAGAGGTTTCGTGAATTTTTCATGCAGTTCACTTTTATATCCAGAAGTAAACTTCAAACAAAAAAGTTAATGATCTCCAACAAAATCAAAACTCCTGTATCGGTTACCTCCAGTTCTACCCATCACGGCTTTTAATTCAGTCTGACCAGCAGCACAACCGTCCCCTAGCTGTTCTTAGCTAAGACACAGAGCAAAAACTACTGAATCTGTGAGAAACACTCCTTTGCCTCTTCCCAGTCCCCATCTATTCCTATCAGAATGCGATGTAAGAAGAAATTCCACCGGAGAAGTTCTTCTCGTGAGACTGCCAACTGATTCTGCAGATTCAGCTAACCAACAGGCTTGCGCGCACTCCTCCGAACAGATCCTCCTCTTCGCTCTTTGCAGGATACGAGAATAAAATCAGCAAAGCGGCCGGGGACGCGACCAAAGTAACACAGAAACCTCACAGCTCTGTATGTGCCATTTAATACTCCGTGAGCAGCCAACTATTTATTTTCATCTTTTAGGTGGAAATGTTAAGATGCTGAATCTTGAAATGGGTTGTAATTGTGCCAACCGAAATTTCCTTCAAATAGACTCAGCAATCAATTCCACCACTTCTAATCTGTCAGAAATGCTTTGGCTACGGCGTAGCACAAAGGACCTAGTTACTTGGAAACCTGCTTTCAGTTTCAGGAATGAAAGGCAAATTTTAACGTTTTAAGAAAACCGCTGCATTGTTTAGATTGAAGGTGAGAGCTCTGCCTCCTGTCTTTGTTCCAGGCAACGCAGCGGTTTCCTTAAAACGCTGCAAATTGCCTTGCGTTACCAAAACCGAATGTACGTTTATGCGATTTCAGCCAGCTGGGATCACCATGAAGGTGTACGGTTTCCACAGACTGGTGGAGGCTCAGGGTCATCCTAACTGTCATTTCTTCATTTTTTGAAGTGTAGCGACAGAAAAATCAAGCCCACCTGAGGTTTGGGATCTGACCCATCTTTATATAATTTTTAATACTAATTTTCCCGTGACTTAAATCAATCCTCCCACTATCCGCAAGAGGCTACTGGGATCTGTCCTGTGAAGCCCCTCCTTTTCCCCTAGCATACTTCATCACAATGATCTCATTCTCCACTCATATATCTTCACATTCCATCTGTAGGCCGATAACTCATAAATCTGCCCCTTCTTTCATGGCTTGTCTCATTTCATCTCATCCTGTCTCATGTCTCTTCTTGGGTGTTTGTTATCAGTTATGAGTCATTGCAACTCAGGCTTAATTCACATCTGAAAACCTCTTCCCTCCCCACACTACTGTTCAATATATGCTACTCAGGCCCAATGCATGCCCTGCCTTCATTAAAAAAAAGGAAGAAAAAGGAAAAAATAAATTTATATATTTGAACATTATCAAGCAAACCAAACCTTTAGATCACAAGTTCAGCAACTTCTAACCCGAAGGCTGTCAACCAAATCATCATCATGTCTTAATTTTTTATGTTCTTCCTCCCCAGCGTCTTCACTGCATTTAGATTTCACAGCTGACGTCCACCTAACCACGGCTACACAGTCTTCATTTTGCAGTAGGAGCTGCTCGTGCCTGGGCTCCATAATAGGTGCAGAGTTGTCCTTTTGAAACAAAGGCATCCAAACATTACCATCAGCTTAACTGCACCCCGAGATCACTGTCACCACTCAACGCAGAGTCAACGCTCAAAAAAAGTAACCGATGCTTCCGCACCTTCTGAAACCATCGCCTTGGTTACAAGATGCAGCAAACAAGAAGGAAAGAAGTGGCTAACACCAATAAATAATCCTGTATCACATTCTCCAGTAGTATTCTGATACTAATTCTTCCTATGCTCAATGCAGATAGTTTTGGAATGAGAAGGACTAGGGTTCTGTGAGTTTTGCCAAGTTTTCCAATTAGGAAAAGTTCCTTTTAAAATGCCACCATCTTCTAGAAATACTGACTGTGTTTTTCAGGTCCCAAAATGACAGAAAATCTGTGAAATAGAAGTAATCCTTCTGTGAAAATGAATTAGAATTTACATCTCTCAAATACAGCAACACATGTAGGTAGCTTTGTTATATTATAATTGTAATTTATTTAGAAAATCGTTGTCTCGGGTAGTGTTAGGAACATGAAAGGCTTGCAACAAGTACGAAGTGTAATTTTTTCCCCAAAGAAGGAAAAAAATCTTCCTTTCCAAAGTAACTGTTACTCACAGTTATTCAAATCATATACAGTTTGAAATTTCTAAGAGGCAAATCTGACTTTTAGATTTTTCTTATTTTGAGGGAATTAGACGTACTGGAACAATCAAAATCTGAAATTCAAAGGTAAGCCTATTTTTCCCATAACTATGAGTTTTAATAACATTAAGTAAGGTCAGTAATTCATATCTAAAATACTGCACGTTTGACTTGATCACCATCTTCGGGTACAGGATTAGTGCTTAACTTCAGGTTATAAAATGTTCTCAGGCACTATTTTTCCTATCTATAGTCAATCAAATTTGTATAAGGCTCATTCCTCCTGTCTTAGAGTGTTGCCTCTTCTGAAGGAACTGCAGAACTGGGTAGTTAAACACTTTTTAATCTCGAGCGTATTTACTTTCAAAGGGCTTAAAAGTTAAAATGATTTAGATACAATTAATCTTCTTACAGGAAAATAGCATCACTCTTCCAAGCTGAAGAGAAACCATTTCTACAAGTACACAAAGAGATTCTGACAGCAGCTTCCTGCTCTTACAGAGAAACTGCAGCTCCAAGGAGAGCCTGAGGATGCTTCTGAAGGGCAAGGATCTGATGCCAGGTTCAAACACTCTTGGAAGAAAACCGAGAGTTTTCACCACTGACATTAGATTTCGCCATGCTGCTGCTAGCACCTGCTTGCATTGGAGGAAGAACATTCCAAAACAACAGCCAGTGAAGACAAAATAGTGAAATCAGAAGTACTGCCAGCGCTACACCATCATTCACTGGTCCCGTGTGTTACGTCTGTCATATAGCAAAACCGGGCGCTTTAACTTATTAATTGATTTAATATCAATTTTGCGTATGAGTTATCTGAGGCTCACGCAGATGAAGCAAACTGCATAAAGTCAAAGAAGCAGTTCGGTAGCAAAATCCGAAAAAATGCATCCATGCTGTCTTTGAACACGCTGCCAAAACCACGGGAATGCACACATAATAAAATACGAACTTGAACAAATATCTGGAAGCTGATACAGTGTGTAGTTCAGGAATTAAAAAAATATTGAGTGACTTTGCTGTTTACTGATCTGCTTTTCAGTCAGTCACATATGGCATAACATTTAACAAGAGTGATTTTTCACTTATTAGTGACATAACCATTAAATATATACCCTTAGGAGGTACCTTGGCTTTTGTTCGAAATATTTAATTACGAACAAAAGTTTGCAGCTTTAATTATAACAATTTAATCATTGTAATGAGATAACATAAGCTCGTAATGACTACAGAAGTAAAATGTTTTCTCTGAATGCACTTTGTATTGATGCACCCTGCAAACACAACTTTGCTCCTGTTAGCGATCCCGTTTCCTCCACCGAACTGATGAGCTATAAAGGGACCTAGCTGTGTACAGCCAGTATCTCCACACTATTACCATAATACAAAAATGTATGTAATTACTTGTTGCTATTCTGTTATCAGTTTGCACATCTATAGCACGTCTGTCATCACCTGCTTACAAGGAGCTTTGAACAGGAATCACACAACTGTTCTCCTTGCTTCAGAGACACATAACACAGACTAACCAGACCTGTGCTACTTTTCCCTGTATGTACTCGTAAAACAAAAATCTGCTTTCCTATAATGTAAAAATTTACAACCTTTCTCTAGATTGCCCTTGCTATATGACGAAAAAGTCCCATGCCTGCCCTGGGAAGAACTGCAAATGCTTTATTTCCTTCCAACTGTACACAGGACACCTACACTATTTATATCTCACTAAAATCCTCGAGGCCTGGCAAGAGGTGCACAGGACCTTCTGTCACCTCTGGGAACCAAAGTGAATTTCACCATCGCTGCAGGCTGATCCCAGGGCTTACACCGTTCCCAGGATCTCATTCCTGAGGTCACCGGGAGTTTTGTAGCGCCTCAGCCCACCAGCAGACGAGAGCCCGTTCACCTCGCTTCAGTGAACACCAGAAAACTGCTTCCTCCACCGTCCCTCCGACTGCCGTCAGTGCTCTGGGCAGTAACAGACGGTAAAATCTGACTCAGCTACCAGATGGGATGGAACATCCAGATGCACCAACGGGTGCTGAACTTCGAGCTGCAACTCTGACACAGCACCTCTTCAACCCTAGCTTCACCTTTCAGTGGCATGGTGGCACTTTGACTGGACAGCTTTAATCCTTCTTGTGACTATTTTATTTATATGATGTCACTTTATCACCACCTTGTGTGAGTTAACAAGGAGACTTTCCTTCAAGTGCACAAACTGCAGAGGACCCCGCATCGTGCACCGACTGCTGGTTTACATCACGGAAGCGCAGCTACCTGAACACCTTGCAGATCAGTCTCGAACATCTTCTCTTTGTGTGTCTTGAGTTCATTTTGCCAGATTACAACTTCTTCATTTTAGAGGCAGCCTGAGATGGATACGCTGTAACAGCAGAAGAAAAAGCCATCTGAGTAAACTTAGTCAGAAAACGCAGAATAAACACAGCAAAAGCCACAACATCATAAAATAAACATTTAAGTACTGATACCCCCTGCAGTCCGTTTTACTGATAGAAGTGACACATCATGCAGAGCAGATAAACAAGAAACAGTAAACAAACCATGTCGTTTCACAGAAAAAGATGGAAAATATTTGCACTGTTCCTTTAAGCAGCGGTTTTGAACCGCGCTGTGCTCATGGCTGTTGGCAGTGCTCGACACTTTGCTGGATTTAATTGCTTCTTTGCCAGCCCCTCACTTTCTCCCCTTCTTCAGCTGAACCAGAAAAGCATTAGCTTGAGTACAACATCTCCGTTACGATATACAGACACCTCACCAGCTTGGGACTACTCACCCAGAGCATACACATTATGGCAAAACTACACTTAAAACCTAGTGAAAACTTTCCCTCTGTTGGTCACTCAGGAACTGGGAGAAGGAGAAACAAACCATTTGTTGTACGCTGAGGCCAAATCATCTGCCACATAAACTGGCATAATCTCGCATTGAGTAGAGTGAGGCTGTGCCAGTTCACACAAGCGGAGAGTTTGGTTGCTGCCTGTGTAAAAACCTCTACGAAGTATCTTTAAATTTATCAGAATAAACACCAGAAAAGCCTTTTCTCTCCAGGCCAGTAAGAAACTGTTTGCTCTGTTTTTGTGAAAGGGTCAGTTCACTCACATTAACATAAAGATAAATCAAGACACACACAAATATTGCAAGTTCACATGGATCTGGATGAGAACGAAAACGCTACAGAATGTCCAAGGTACACCTCGCTTCTTCTTCTTCTGTATTTTCCTTGACTCCCCTCATCTTTGAAAAAAAAAAACCAAAACTTGTCTCCCCCTCTAACATCCTTAGACCTCAGGCCACTGTGAGCCTTTCCCTGGCTGAAGAAACTTGGAGATGGCCTCCTCGGAACAAAATTTTGAACATTGAAGAAAATGCCTTCTCCTTCTCACTGCTTCTTCCCAATCCTGCCAGCCTGCGGCACGGAGCACGCAGCAGACACACCTGCTGCGGGACTGGAACGCTCCCTCACCGGAGGTCACCTGGCTAGTCCAGTCACCACGTGTGTCACAACCGCTTCGAGACCGCTTGTGTCAATTCACCCCCATCAGCTGCTCCTGTTGACGTGCTGTCTCCATTTGAGTAGCTGTGTACAGTACTCAGGTTCTTCTACCTTCAAAAAAACCAGCTGGATGAAAGTCAGTGGTCATCCAAGATGAGCAGCTCTACCAACCAGACACTATCGTGGGCCCGTCACAGGCACAAGTCTCCACCACCCACTCCTTCTTCAGGTCTCTAACTCTCCTCATCATTAGGTACTGGTAACAGACCAGGACAGACTGATGTGTTCTGTGGTCAAAGGTCACTCAGCAGCATATTGGGCGAATTCGGATCCAGTTCCAGTAGCAGAAGACTGACACGTTCGCTCCCCGCTTCAAATACTTCTGTTTGCTAAGCTCTGCCTTTCTGGTAACATCAGAATCTACACAGACATTTCAAATGGGTTCTAAAATGCATCTACTGTGCATGTAAAGTACTTTCAATGAAGGAATTCTTCCATTAAGTATCACTGAGCTTGGATCTCTCACGAATATTGACGTACGCCTGAAATTTTCAAAACTGGGGGCAATGTGATCTTAGAAGATGCAGTCCTCCCCAACACCAAGTTCTGAAGACTCTGTGTCCCCTTGAAGATTCCTGAAGCTGACCACCCCAAATCACTAATTACTGTCCAAACTTCAGGCAAGGTATACTGCGAAAAGTGATGGAGCGGCCACCGTTTGGAAGAGATCGTAAGATTTCCAGATCAGTAACATCCCATGGAGTTCAAAACCATGTCCTTTCATGGTAGCCCAATTCTGCCACTAGCAGCAAGTATTTAATCTCACTAAAGCAAGCTGCAAGGCTAGTGTGGAAAAGGACAGATAAAGACGACTCTGTGCACTGAGTAACTGCAGGGAGTCCAAAGCTGAGGATCTAATAATTAGTCTTATCTCTATCAAGGTGCAACAGAATAAGCTGAGCAGTGCAAGAATGCCTGACAAGGCCCTAGGGCTCTTCAGAGCTGCAGAAAAGCCTCATTGTTCTGGAGAATTTTAAGGATGATCTCACGTGGAGACAACATGAGAAATTTCTTTTTCCTGCCATGCTGATGATGTGGGTATCTGGAAAGCACATTTATCTACACGCTTCTCCCTTCATACGAGCCACAGAGATGCTGAAGGTTCACTGTTGGGTTCCCCTTCACATGGCTGCTTGGGCACAATGAGCAGTAGGTGCACAAAGAACAGCCTCTGGGGCAGCCAAACTTCTGCTGTCTCGTGGCGGGGAAGCCCAAGGTCAAACTCCCTTCAGAGAGAGAAATGTCCTCCTTGAAGTTCTTACATTTCAATCTCTGCTTTGCACAGGACTTCTTCAGGATACTTCAAGTTCATTAATGCAAATATTTTGATTTAGAGATTTATTGGTGGTTATCACACATTCAAACAGCAACTGATGTTTCACCTTCCAAATCGATGGAAACATGCAGGAAAAGATGGTGGTTCTTCCTCCCCTATGCTGTAAAACAAACTCAGACAAATTACTAGCAGGTAGGAGTACGGTCCCTTACTTCATGCCTTTCTCTGGATGATATGACTGTGCCTGAGTAACAGGTTTATGGGACTCCTCCTCCAAAAACAGAGCAGTTTCTCACTGAACCATGCAAATGATACGGCACCAAGTTGATAGGCATCATATAACTCTATCTGTAAAATTCAAGTTTCACTGCCCTTCTATTTTAAGGCACGGTGGTAACTAGAATCGACACGACTGCTTCTTCCCGATGGCCACCAGTTGCTCTCCTCTTGCATCAACGTTTTGCCATCAGGCAGGGCAAATGCCTGAGTCCTGACGGCAACGTCCTACGCAGCCATTAGGCTGGTTTTCTACAACCAGCAGCCTCTTGTTCTACAGGCCATCCCTTCAACTGTCTGGAGGAATGGGGGCTTTTCAGCAATCCTCGTTACAGCTATTTTCTGTAACCAACCACTTCCATATTCTCTGAAGAAAATAATCAAAGAATTCGTTGTACTAAAACCAGAAGGGAATGTATGCATTTTATGTTTGCACGGTACTACGGACTCACAGATTTCTTCTACCCTGACAGAAACTGCATCACGGGTCTTTTGCAAATTCCCACTGCAAGCAAGTGGAATTTTGCCACTGGCTTCAAGGAGAGCTGGAATGGCTTTTGTGTTATTTTAAAGTGCAGCAAACAATTTACTTTTCCTTGGGCAGCATAAAATACTGCACTTGGGATATAAAAATTTGTTTGACTATGAAAAAGGACCCAGAGCTGCTATTTTTAATGCCCCAGCCCTTTCACTGCCTACAGCCCTCCAGCCAGCTGCACGACTTTTAACAGAAGAGTGGTGGAAGAGAACCTGGAAAAAACACCGTAACTAAAATATAAGCAAATGACCTAATCTACAACATGGATCTGTAGCAAGCCTGACTCCACCGCCAGTGAAGTCCAAAACAAGTTTCATCTTCAAAGAAAGCAGCAGCAGACCTCTACTGGGTACAACACAGCGTGAGCAGCTTGCCATTTCATACAGTTAAAACTTGACCATGGTCAAGTGAGTGGTTCTGCTACACGATTCTTTTTTTTCAAGTTTCCTAATGCTTTCACAGGGTCCAGAGCCTTCTTTTTGCATTTTCTGAGAGAGACAAAAAAGAAACGGGGTCAAAGGGGAAGTAAATGGGAGGTCTGGGTTACCCTACACCTTCCTTTCTCAAGCAGATGACAAATTCTATCATTCATACTTCATGATTAAGCTTTATTATCTGCGATACTGCTGAGGCTTTCAAGTCTAACTTAGATCACCCCAACATCAACTGACAAACCAAAATCAGACTTCTGTTTACGTAGCCTGCAAAAAAGTATTCCTGGCAGGCTGAAGCACACAGGCAAAAGCGAGTACCTGTATTTGGTTCATGACTGGCACAGGCACACCCTTCGCAGCCTCTCGTGCACACCTAGCAATTCCGAAAACCCAGCAGCTGCACGCTACCGCTGACATTTACATTAGACCGGGTGACGAAATCCTCAAGGAACATCATTTAAATAGAAATCCTGACCCATAAAGTGGCTATCACACTCCACAGATCCGTGCTCTGCCAAACGCAGCCAGTCCAAGTCTGCCATCATGTGTCCCATCTGCCTTTCCAGTGATCCTGTACCAGCAACCTCCCGCAGATCCGTCACCCGAGGAGCCTGTTCCAGGAAGGGCCTCTAACCCTGCACGCGGAGAGGGCAGATGGGATTTGCAGCAAGCTTGATCGTCCTGAGAAAAGGCCACTCCTTAGCCAGCCCCTTGCCTGTGATACAGCACGTGCAAAGGACCTAACCGTAGCCATTTGTCTCCAGTCCATAAACCAGAAGAACAGTATGGCTCCACCTCACAGGGTGTCTTCAGTGGTTGACATCAGTAAGGCTTTAAAGGCAGTGAAAAACTCAAATGCTGCACGAACAACATGCGAGAGGCACAGGCACAGTCTTTGTTAGTGCCAAATGCAGTTGTAATGACGATGTGAAAAAGCCAAACTCAGCATTTATCATCTGACCAAAGGAAGCTGACTGGAGATTTTAAGTTAGCAGATGGGCCTTACAATATCCCAATCTAGTCCAATGAGACTGTCTATATCAAATTCATATTGCTATTTCTATTTCCACAGTGGAACTGCGCTATGAAAATACACGCTTGAGATGGCCATAAAGAAAACATGCCAGCAAAAATTACTCAGAAATTATTTTAGCTATGCAAAACACCTATGTCGCTTTGGCATGTTCCACCAGGAAACAGTTCACAAGACTTTCACTTGAAGGTTGCACTTCAGAAAATGGGGCTTAGGACAAACTGTCTGTATTTTAAATAGAAGGGACTGAGGCACGGAAGAAGAATGTGCATCTTCTCCTAAGAAATAGTGCAAAAGACTATCCAAAGTAAATAATTTGTGAACTGTCGTGCACAGCATTTTATTTTTTTTTTCAGTAAAACATTTCTTTCGTAATCCTTTTAGGACTAGAATATCATCAGCCTAACTCAAGACGCTGCGCCTTCTCCGCCCCTTCCCCCTCAGAACCAGGCCGTACCAATCGGCGCGTGCTCACCTCGCACGCCGGTTCCTCCGAGCGCCTTGCCTTTCTCAGCAGCTGCACGCTGGCTTCATCACGGAGCTGTCAGCTGCTCTGGTGCTTGCCACCGAAACGCAGCACGTCAATCACTTGCACTACTCACGAGAATTAGCACAACACAAGCCTAATTAGGAACTAAACATTGTGTTATCTGCAATGATTTGGAGATGAAGGAAGCCGATGCATGTTTTAGGAACCTTTCTTGCTGCACAGTAGTTCATGATAACACCCACCTCACAGCTCATTAGCAAATCAAAATATTATACTGTATAAATACTGCTTTGCTCTTTCACATTTTACAGAAGCCCCAGGTCTCAGAAGCCTCCATTACAGAGTACATGTGATTTAGTTATATTGGAACATTGTAGGAAATGGAAAGCAGCCCCGACTGTCCAAAAACAGCAAAATGGAAGCCAATATACTGTGTACTTTGGTCCTCTCTCTATAGACATAGTCCCAAGCAGCCTCACGACATTTTAGACCGAAATGCATATTGGCAGAACACAAAGAAACCATATGCTGTAGGACGCTGTACGTGAATTCTCAGTACTTCTGCGCTGGATTTCTTTCTTTCTCTCGCTCTTTTCTGCGGAAAACAAGGTAACCCGCTATAAATCTAGACGGCTGCAAGCTTCACCCAGAAATCCAAAGGCAAGCAGGGGGAAACCTGGCAAAGCACTGAAATCAGAGCTCTGAACAGCAAAAGCAGGACATGGAAGGACACGCAGCTGTTTTGCTGCGCAGCTTCTCAAACTGGGACTCAGCGAGCACGAACGCAGAGCCCCTTCTCACTTCTAGCTGAAATAAACATTTACAAGCCGCGTGCTTTAAACAGGAAGACCTAACGTTAGGACACGACCTTCCATTTCCCCGCGCCTGCGAAGGCAAACGGCCGCCCTGCACTGCAGCCCCGTGTCCAGGAGGAGACGCGTGCTGCTCCCCAGCTTTGTTATTACAGGTGTGCTTCATCTGACATTCGACGAGGAAGGTGCAATTTTACGGCTGCGTGGAAAAAAAAATCTTTCAGCTGCTTGCGGGTGGATGTCTGATGACGCCAGCCTGGTGCTGCAATGCATAATGTGAAGATCAAGCACTGAAGAAGTTGTCCGCGTGCCAATGAATGAGCATTCAGGTAAATAATACTAAGCTCTCCACGCACGGATTTGGTGTCATTACCCTGTTATTACAGATGTGTACCCTGCTCTCGTTCTTTTAAAAGGGTGTAATTCTGATGCGCTATCATCAGCTTTCTAGCTGGAAGGCGACAGAATTTGAAAGATGCCGATAAAACATAGTGGAAGATTAATTTACAGAGAAAACCTCCACATTTTGAAAAGCCACCATCTACTCGTAGCTTGAAAGATGAAACACCTTTCCTGTTTGTGCAACACTCCCCGTGTTTCCCATATAGAAATATGTGCGATTTTTTACTGTCAGAAACTATTAAATACAGAAGACATCACTTCATAATAACGGGCAAGTATATATTTCCAGCATTTTCTTATAAAAATTAAAGTAGGCCAAAGGCGGAAAGGTGAGAAGTTTGCACTTCTGTATCCCAACCTGAGACACCTTCTAGGTGGACCTCCTATGCAGAGCTGCACGCTTTGAAACCTCTGGAAGGGCTGTCAGCAAGGTCTCCAGTTTGGTTCTCCAACCCTGAGATTTCCAGAATTACTAGGCATTTTTAAACTTTGGCTCACAATTTAAAAAAAAAAAAGTTTTGTAATATCCATACAACCCATGACAGAACCTACTGTACACATGTATTGAGGGCAAAATTCTTCCTCATTGTATAACTGGCTTTGAAGGCCTTAAAGAGACCCTCTGCTTTAGCTTACTATTACTTTCCACCGCGAGTAGACCAAGGATCCCTTCAAGAGGTTTACTTCAGACTCAGAAAACTGTCAGTTCCAACACAGGCTGCAAGAGAGGACCAAAGCTCGGGAACAGGCAATTCCACAAGCTGGGGAATTTTTGTTTTGAAGAAGCACTAAACACAACCACAGCTTGGAAACACAAACTGTACTGAACTAAAAAAAGTTCTTTTGCATTATTTAATAACCTGGTAAAACGCTAATGCTGTATTTTATTTTTAAAAACTACAAACAGTATTTATTGAAAGGCAAGTATACGCTTTCCTATGAGACAATTCTATGGTGTTTTGTGAGGTTCTGTAATTTTCAGATAGGTCACTCGTATAAACATGGTTTCTGCTAGAAAGCTTTTTTTTCATTCTAGAATACTATTCTTGCTGTTTAGTTTTCCTCATTGATAACACGTGCAGAACAAGTATCGCATATGACTCTAGGAGCTGTTTTGGACACGGGGACTGGGATTGCAATCCACATCCGCAACACACTGGACTGAAAGCTCAGATCCTAAAGCATACCCTGACTTGGTGAAAATCAAAACCAGTGCTACCACCTCACTAGATAACACGCAAATGGCCTCGCACACAATTTCTCAAGGCATTGCAGGTAGCAAAGAACCTCTAGGAACGGTATTTTATATTTCTGTCATCGTCCACCTGAAACATCCGCAAGCTCAACAGACATCAAGGCCGAGACCTTTCAGAAGGCAGCGATGTATTCCGTGATGGTGGAAGGAAAGCAGAAGGGAGGTGTGACAGAGGGGTCTTCTACCCCACCTTTTAGGAGGACAACTGTTGGGAATCTTATGAAGAGAAAACCATGTTCAGCTGTTGTCAGGTTTGGCTGCCAATCTAAAACTTGAGAAGCCGGTTGAGAATTGGGAACGTGTTTTGGAGTACCTGGATGGCACCTCATTGAAAGTTGGGGTGCAGATTTCTAACTTCAAACAAAACTCAGTTTTACACAATTCCAAGCAGGCACAGGAACTACCTGAAAGCTTCTGCTAATTTTCAGTTGACTTCCATCTGAGAACGTGTGATAACTGAAATTACCCAGCTTGCCACATCCTACCTATCAACATTTGAAGAAAGTACGTTTCTCTGACCCGGGTCTATTAAGGGGCAAAAATGAAGACAAGAATCCAAATTTAAAGCAACGCTCAAGTGCTGGGAACCTACCTGTAAGCATTATGACAGCAAATATATTAGCATTAACTTACGGTTAAAAAATCAGGAAAAAGGTGAGGAGAAAGAAACAAGACTTTGGGAACCACATAAAAGTCACCCAGCTCGCCTCATTCTAATTAAAGAACGATCCTGGCTGGCATTTCCAGGCTCTGTAATGACACTGGTACGTCTGATTTTGCTGTAAAAATCTGATTTTATTTTTGCTTCATGAAATTTGCTGCTCTCGGTTAAAAGTTTGGATTTTTTTTCCTAAGAGATTCACCTTCTATTGACAAGCAGATGAAAATGCTCTACCTTGAGATGGATTAGTCTTACAAATAGGGCCCAGAGACATTAAGAAAAGGGTGGCCTGATGTGTGCAGAAAAACTAGTACTGTCCCTTTGCAGTTTATCAAGACACCAGGATCTCAATGCAAGGTGGTGAAAGCTAGATGTTCTTCTTTTAGTCCTAAGACTGCTTTCAGGCTATGAACATCAGGAGCTGTTTTTTCTGAAAATTACTTGCTATGGATCCAGGCCAGTACGGTCAGGTGAAAAGCAGCACAGAGCAAGACTGAGTAATGAGAATTTCAGTTAAGCCTCAAAACAACATTAATAAAGGCAACATCTTAAAAAATATGTACATACATACATAATGTATATATGCATGGTTGAGATAGCTCTGCATTTCTGGTAATAACTGTGGTTACTGCACAGAGAACAGTAATTTGTCCAAACCAAACCATAAATAATTAAGGCCAGGATTTCGAAATCGGATCTGTGTGGGTGGATTTTTGCACCCCCGCGGATTCAGCGGCGGGATCAAAGATTAGGAAAGCCAGAAATACACTCAGAACCTGAACACTGCCCAAGTACGGCACCTGGCATTTCCAGTGCGGGGAAGGGGCTGTTTTCATTGCCTCCCTCCCACCCGCACGCCTGACAAACAAACGCTTCCCAAGCAGCAAAACACCATCTTCTCGTCCCACCCTCCCCACAGCACCCATTTCTTTGAGTTATGAGTTAGAGCTGGCTTTCTGAGCTTCCCTTCTCCTTGCTATTCTAATTAAAGTAAGTTTAGCTTAAATCCCTCTTACCAAGCGATATCTCAGGCGCTGATTTTTTTTTTTTTTTGGACTTTCTAAAAAATACAGTGCTTATTTTTATTTCAGCTGTTCTGAAAGTCATTAGAGAAAAACTCCAGCCATTACTACTGGTGATGGTATGGAGCAGGGGCAGATCTGCTGGCTCCTGCTGAGGAAGTTGTTGACGGCTGTCACGCAAGAAGTCACTTGATGCTGACAACCGGACAATAACTGCCCACAGACTGAACTTCCACTTTTGGACAAAATTACTGAGAATGCTGTCAGGCTCAAGCCTATGAACAGAGCAGCTCTATTTGCCAAAGCTGATCAAAGGACAGACAAGGAGAGATCACAGAGCCCTGTTAATACCCTGGTATCCTCCGGAACACTTGCGATCGTCCCGTATTAAGTGATGCCAGCACATCTACGAGCTTTTAATACTGGTCATCAGGAGACACCGCAGACACCGTCCTGTCCTCCACAGATCTTCAGAGTTGCTGACTTGCTTTTTCTCTTCTAGAAATATGGAAAAAAACCCTACTGCTCTCTTCGACAAGTCTTGGTCACACGCTGTTTTTCCTCCTCCTCTGTATGTCCAGAAGACAGCGAGGGAGGTTTATGGCCAGCGGGCACTGACGTGGATGACACTGAGCTCAGTCCCTCTCAACTCCAACGTGCCTGTCAAATACCCTAACAGTAACTGGAAGATCAGGGAAGGCTATGAATGAAGGCCACACAGCTGCAACTCATCCTCACTAAAAATGAGGTGTACGTGTCATACTAATTTTTCTGTGTTTTTGGTGAATTCGTGTTTTCTCTTCATACAAGAGAATTTGTTACAGTTACATTTGGGCATTTTTACTTAAATCACCACCAGAATACAGCTCCCGTCCACATGTGATAAAAGGGACAATACTATGGCCAACATTTTGGGCATAATCAGCCTAGATTACGTCCCCCAGTTGCCTTAACTTGTGGGATAAATTCAAAGCTGATCAACAATCCAGCTGATTTCCATGGAAACAGGATTTCAACTCACGAATCAAAATCGCACGAGGGCCAAAAATGCCAAATACAGATTACAAAAATGTTTTTCCACATTGGGATTCTCAAAATAAAAGGCAAATAGTTAAGCAGAATAGGAATAATAAAATCACAAGGGACTCATTTTTCATCATCCACACTATCTTTGTTTTGTATAGTGCACATATACCTTGTATCTGCATGCTTACATTCTTTTAATATTTCATTAAATGCGCTAAACATCAACACATTTTCATGGTTTTAGTATCTGTAATAACTTAAAAGCAGAAAGTGGCTCTATGCAGAGAAGACACAGCAGCGTTGTGTTTAGTTCAGTGCCTTACCACAGGCCACCTCGGGATCTGGACTTAAACCTTTGCTGGTTTAGGGGAACGACCGAGCATGTTTTTACTGCGTTTCCCAGTGGAAACATTATCAATAGCATTCTCTGCTTCAGCATTATCACTTCTCTTCAATACCCACAAAAACCATACGATTATTCCTCTGGAACACATTTGGAGTGTATGATTTCTCTAAGCAAACAGGGCTCACGGTTACACTTTTGTCTCGGTAGTAACTGAGGCTCTTGCAATAAACGCTTGCCCTAAGATTGAACGTTGGCAGTGACAAAGCTCTGTAAGACTTCGGTTATTTCAGACTTTTCAGTATTTCACTGAAGGCAGTTTTACAGTCCTCTTTCAGTTTACATAATTTCTCACAATCTACAGAATAAAACTAAATCTGCAAATACCCAGTTCGGCTCCACGGATACAGAACAGCATGTGGTGTTTTGCACTACACCAGAACTGTTTAATTTGTTAACATCTTACTTACTGTCTAGGAAGGCCTTCTTCACATCACATCACTTGTAGAAATTTTACAACTGCTATAAAGACTGTGCAGTGTTAAGGACATGATACAGCTCAGATTTCAAATACATGAAAATAAGAGAAAAAGTTTAGCAACTTTGTTTTTCAACTCTCAAAATAATGAGAAAATTGAAGAGTAGCCAAAAAAAAATAAAATCAATAGCTTTAACTGAAATTACTGGGAGTCCTTCCACTCCATTCAATTAAAATTTTATCTGGCACATAGCTGGTGCTTTGCTCATTCATTTTTTCTTGCAAATATCTTTATTATTTGGTCAGATCTTTAAGATGGTTGAATATTTTTCCATTAACTTTTCAGTTTTATGTCCAATCTGCATTTCATATAAGCCACATGTACTGCAGATACACAGTGAAACCTAGCAGTATACTTCACAACTGTGGATTTATTCTGCTATGGTTTGTTCATTCTTTCTACGTGTTCCTGGGTTTACAAAACCTTCAGATCACTACCCAAAATGAGACAGCAATGTTACATGAAACTTTTTAACTCAAGGAATCGGTGTTTCCTAAAGACAGCTTCTAATGAAAGTCAGTTTGGGGGTTTTTTACACCACCTTTACTGCTGCAATTATATTTAATCACTGTTAACAGTCAAGATTTGTAGCAGCTAGATGAAGTATTCTGTATTAGCTTCATAGCTGTATCTTTCTCAGACTTTTTAAAAAATGTTTTTCTTTCCCGTTAGAGCAGAGAGCTAGGGGATTGGAAACTTCCAGTGATTCTTCTGTAGACTGAACTGGTTTACCTGTGCCTGGTCATACAAGAAGACAACTCTAATTCTTACGGGACAAGAAAGAGAACAAACAAAACCGACATTACCTTTCTACACTAACCAGAGGCACGTATTCTCAGAAAGGAAACAGGACAGAAAACATTAGCTGCTGTTCCAAAACTCTACGGGCTTAAAAGAAAATAATTCAGGAAATTTGAGATGCAAATCTCTTCGAAGCTTTATGAAAAAGAAAGCTCATACATTTAGAGCAGAACTGGATAAATCCATCACTTGACTCAATACCCCAAAGAAAACGTAGCTCATAGTATATTAAGTTAATATAAAACAAACAAATGTACAGCTAATAAGTCTGAAAATTCAAACCGTAAGTTCCTGATTAGAAAAGCCACAAGTGACTTTCTAAGCAGAACTACCCAAACCACTACGCTGCGTCCCTTGGGACAATCAGTTTTCCTTCTCCTCTCCTTTGCCACTTTTGTACTGACGTATAAAAGTTTCGTTGTCTGGGGCCCAACCATCTTCAGGCAGCTTTGACCAGTCCCCCGACTAACGAAGAGATGATCATATGTGATGAAAGGACAAGGTTAACTCACAACTTCTGAGCTACTGTTAGTGTTTCAGGTACCACATTATCAACAACAACGCGAGAGGGCCCTATTCTTCTAAAATATAATTGGCTTTTCTTTAGAGAACGGTGTACAGAAACACAAAAATCGGGGGTGACATTCAGGTCATGCTCAGACAGATTAAGCTCCCAGTGTCTCTTTCAAACATTATCTTGCTACTCGTCCTCCTCTCTCTGAAACGCAGCCAGGTCACCACAACTTCCCTTTGACAGCTGCTGCCGCGCTTTTCACACAGACATTTGGTGACCAGCTAGTGGCTGCTAACCCAAAGTCACCTCAAGGCTGGCCTTCACCGCCTGCCCTCTCAGCCCAGTTTGATTTCATATTCCTTCACACATGTTGAGCTCCAGAACAGCTTCATTTCCCCTTCTGCTAAGACAGAACTTGCCTTCACCTTGCCGAAGCCCTGTTGGTTTCCTTCTGCCTCCTCCATCTCTGATCGAGGACGGAAGAGCTCACGAGGCGTCACCCAGACACACACACCGTGCAGTCCCACTGCTCACTGCTGAATCATACTTTGGTGACTCCACTCCTGCCAGCCCCTAACGCTACCACTTCGCTTCCACGCGTTGCTGACGGTCCTCCCCTCCCAGCGGTGCCTTGCCATCGCTCGCCGCAGCAGTGCTGCCGGCCGGCTCCGCATCCCCACCGCCGTCCCAGGGGACGCCGAGCCATCCGCGAGCGCAGCGCAAATACAGTTGGTCCAATCAGTAGCTGAAAACATTTGCGGCGACCACTTTCTGCAGTGGACACGTGCTACAAGATGTCGAATTTCCTGAAGTCTTGCTGTAAATATCCTCCTGTACCTTGGAAATTTCGGAGTGTGGCCAGCAGGTCGAGGGAGGTTCTCCTTCCCCTCTACACTGCCCTGGTGAGGCCCCATCTGCAGTGCTGTGTCCAGTGCTGGGCTCCCCAGCTCAAGAAAGATGAGGAGCTACTGGAGAGAGTCCAGCGGAGGGCTATGAGGATGAGGAGGGGACTGGAGCATCTCTCCTATGAGGAAAGGTTGAGGGAGCTGGGCTTGTTCAGCCTGGACAAGAGAAGGCTGAGAGGGGACCTTAGAAATGCCTACAAATATCTGCAGGGTGGGGGTCAGGAGGACGGGGCCAGACTCTTTTCAGTGGTGCCCAGTGACAGGACAAGGGGCAACGGGCACAAAC
>Ga0065711_1036477_pt1 | contig 20945 bp, 10 predicted proteins | sample Hoacrofraction12_FD_59098 | JGI IMG/M metagenome (GOLD analysis project Ga0065711, IMG submission 59098) | Hoatzin crop microbial communities from Cojedes, Venezuela - Epithelial fraction 12 v2 (version 2) | ecosystem: Host-associated > Birds > Digestive system > Esophagus > Crop | place...
CTTTTTTTTTTTTTTTTTTTAATTAGACCATTCCCCAGGTCTGGTTTGGAGTTCAGCTGCCCCAGCCATCAAATTGGCATGACCGAGGGGAGGTAACCCCTGTCAAGCAAGGAAGGAATCCCTTAATACTTCTCTGCTTTTAAAGAATTTGTGCCCTGGAAAAACACCCTCCTGTTAGATAAGGGGCAACTCAGAAAAGCCACTATCCGTGAAAAGGGGAGGGATGTTTCAGGCCACACTGCTATCCTAATAGAGCTATTCAAATTCATTATCACTGCATGATACAATCAGTCCTATACAGTTATCAGGATTTGAGGCTGTTTTCTTTTTCTGCCACTGACAAATAGGCCAAAGTAAACCAGATCACTGATAAGACAGATGGAAAGATGTTCTGCCACACTTGATGCATGGATAGGGCTTTTTGTTCATCACTCAGATGATTTTGTCTTACAGCATCTGTTTATTTTCCCTCTTCTTTCATTGCCCAAGTTTGAAAGCAGCCTGAAATAGAATAGGATTTATCCTGTGATCTGCAAACCCTTAACTTTTTATTTAGGAGACTCAAAGACTATAAGGCCAAAAGAGGCCTTTGGTATCCTCTTGTCTGACCCCTGCTACAACCCAGGGCTTTAGCTTTCTCTGACTCAGTTCTTGTTTGGTCTATCTACTGGAAAAACATCCAGTCCAGATTGAAGAATTGTGAGTGGTGGAGAGAATTCGTCACGACTCTCCATGAACTGTTCTTATGGTCAGTTACCCTGTTTGTTAGAAAATTTCCATCGTGCTTCAGTTTGGATTTGCTGAGCTTCAATTCCCAGCTGCTGGCTCTTGTCCTTGCTGTGCCTTTGTAACCCTAGGTTTCCACCAAGAGTCAGCTCGGAGAATGGGGCAGTAATTAGGCACATATATAACACTTAGCGATATTTTTCATTCAGCTTGCCTCCTGAGCAGAAATGGGGTCTAAACAGAGTCATGTAAATGTTTTCTGAGAAATGGATTATAATTTGCTGTCACTCCAGATACAGCTGTTTACATTTGCTGTGATTTGAGTTACAGGCATATGATTTTCCAATACCTGTGGAAACGTAACTCCCACTAGGTTCTTTTAAGGATCTCTGGATACATTTTTAAATAAGAAATGTCCTGTTTCTCAGAATTGCAGAGAACCCACATTTGCCATTGTTGTCCACTGAATTAAACCAAAATATTTTATTTGCAAAGAGAATTCAGCAAGCATGAGGGGCCAAAGTGAATTCGGATATCATACTTCTAGTGTCACAAACTTATGAATTACAATTGATAAAGGGACTTGAGATCTGTTTCTAAAAGGTGTTTTCATGATATTACATGATGTTTCTCTGGTGTGATGACCGCTTTCCTGAGGATGCTCTGTCAAACACTGTCCAGACCCAGGGAAGCATGAGAAAATGGCAGAGGTGGATTGAGATGATAAAGCACAGCCAAATACCCGCAATTTGCATATTTAATTTTTCTCTCTGACAGTATTTTGTAACTTTACCCTTTCTAAGGGAACATCCACTGCCACAGAACCCCATTTTCTTCAGATGACGCTTTCTGATCTGATTACGTATAACATTTTCATTTTCTCCTTACATATAATTTTTTAATTGCCTAGTTATCATTATGCTTCCTGGCCTGTGCTCCTCAGCTATGGATTTAGCTGCTGCCAGCAACTTGTACACCAATAACTTCTCTCCTGAGCCTTGTCCCCTTTGATCACAAATACTCTGCCCTTTTTTTCCTGTAATCTGGGAAAACTGGGATTTATCTAGCCCTCCACTGCTTGATGGCTGGGCTGGCTAATCTCTGTGGGAAGGCTCCTTTCCTTCTGTCCTCAGCTGAGGTGAAGGGAAGACCAGAAAGTTTTGAGCCTGCAGTGTGTCATTCTTGTAACAGAAACTGAATTGGCACTGAGAAGAGTATCCTGCGTATTCCTTGAGACTTAATTCTTTAAGAGTCTTTGATGGAAAGATCTTGACGAATCTGAGAAAAGAGAGAGAATCAAAGATCAAAGACCAGGAGAAAGAACAAAGCATATGCGCTTCATCCCTGAACTGGTATCTGCTCCAGGCACTGGTGCACCTTCCACTGGGAGAGGCCGGTCTGGAAATTGAAAGAAGGCTTTCAAAAGACTTGCTGGAAGAAAAGCAGCAGTGAAAGTATTTAAACAGTGAAATACAACTCCATAACCCTTTATGGCACTACCTCTTCTCGTGGCCTATTTTCCTAATTCAAAAAGCCACAGTCTTGTGAAGGCCAGAGTGGGGACATAAGAGCAGTCAGGGATCGGCTGCCTTGCCCTGGTTGCTCGACCTCTGGGGATGCAGAGTGTGGGGTAGATCAGACGTTTGGTAACAGAGGCAGGAGTTGGCATTCAGACCTCTTTGCTCCCATGCATAGCTGTCCTCAGGCAAGAGGAGCTGCCCTCCACATTTCTCTCTTGTGGTGCTTAGTCCTGCTAGCTTGTGAGGCCAGGACAGACTGTGAGTTGGATCCGGGAAGTTTTCCCCAGTGGATTATGCCACAAGCCAGTGAAGAAATGGCAAGGCATGAGAAAATGCCCTGTGCCATGAGTCCTCTCCCACTCGGAGCAAGGAGAGTAGCTGGCCTGGGAAGTAGCTGTGCTGGGTTGATGCCAGCTGGGAGTTTTCCTTTGTGGAAGATGAATTCTCAGTGGCTATTTAAGATCAGTTCAGATGGGGGGCAGGAAGGGGAGAACCTGGCCCTTAGGTGGATCATGCTGACACTTCCATGACGATAAACTGGCTGCACCAGAGCCAATCTACCAACGTAACTAAGCAGACAGCTTGGTATAAAGGACTAAATCCACACTCAAGTGAAGACAGCAGTAAAAAGCCTACTTTCACCTTTGGGACTCAAATATAGTCCTACCACTATAAACACTAGCACAGTTTTCTCTTTCGGTGCTGCTTGACAACAGCTTGGTGCTGAGGAGGGAGAACAGTTAAATAAAAAGCAAATATAAATTTAACTCATTTGCATTGAAACCCTGTAGATGTTCCAGCTCGTGATGCTAGATCTTTCATTGAGAAATGCTGTGTTGCTATCCATGTGATGGAGATGCAGGGACAACTTACTTTTTAAAGTTACAAGGGGATGGTTTGGTGTTTTTTTTGTCAGCCGAGTTGATGCAGTAGGAATTAATATTACATATGAATTAACAATAGTAATTATTATGCTCTGCAATTAGAAGTTCCAGTGTTTTTTGTGGATTTAATAATTTTCTGGAATAGTTCACATACATTGACTCCTGTTGTCCAAACATTTAATTTAGATTCAACTTTATAGCTGTCCTGAAATGTAACTGGTCATCTGGCCGAAACCAGAAGGCAGCCAATGAAATTCACAGGAAAACATCAATCTGAGCTGAAGAATTCAGAGCACATGTGTGCAATCATTGCTTTTACGTATTCTTTCTGTTTTTCCCCTGCTCCTGCTCCCCCAGCTCCCACCCCCTGCTTCTTGTTTCGCCGGTTGAAGGAGAACATGCCAACTCTAACAGCACTGTCCGAGGGAAAGGAAAATTAACACCAGCTTGGCTTTTGTACGTTCAGGACCTGGTCCAAGAAGGCCACTATAATGAATGTGAGTTTTTCCCCTGCTTTTACCAGGCCTGGGATCTGGCCCAAGTGTTGTGTTGCTGACGTGTATCCGTGCAGCGTGTGAGGATGGAGGAGGCAGGAGCCAGGATGTGGGTGGCAATGAATGAGCCACGGGCTGGAAGGGAGGAATGAAATGGAGAGGGAGGGCTTGCAGGAATTGGGGGGGAGGAGAGGAGAAGTTGGGCAAGCTGGGAGCAGGAGCAGAGGTCTGGGACCACGAGGACATACTGTCTCTTGGGCTGGGAGCTGAGACTGGTCTGCTTACTCCTCTGCTGTCAGTAAGCATCTGTGAACACCCACTAGAAATGTGTATTTCTCATCTCCTTCTCCCTTCTATTTCATTCTGCAAAAAGTGTCCCAGCTCTGTTGCAAACTTCAGCCGGGGAGAGATGTGCCGTGGCTGCAAGGGGGTCACGATCTTCCAGCAAGCCAAGCTGGGGTCACCCTGCTTCCACCTCCTGGCATCTCAGGATAAAAAGGTAGGTGATGTTTTTCCAAGGAAGGGTTTGCATCAAAAAACAAACAGGCTTATGTCAAAAGGGCATCCAGGTGACTAAGTCAAGCGTTTACCGTCCCGGAAATACTGTAAAGGATGGTACTTGCACTCTCATGTTGAATGATAGCTGTGCAGCTCAGGACAGGGTAGCCTACAGGACTACTGCCTTAGGTGTAGCCGACGGTGGTAAATGGGTGGTCGATAAGGTGGAAGAAGATTAAGGTCAAAGTGTCTAGTTAATGTTCATGGCAAAAAATATTTCACGCATTGCCTGTGCCACAATGCTTCCAAGTATTGCTGGGTCCTAGGTTTCAAAAAATCAAGAATTTAGCAGATAAACAGATAACTGTGTATTCACACATTTGCTGGCATGCCACACATGGTTTCTAGGCTGGACTCGCACAAGTGCACAGGTCCCAGAAAGAGTCTTGGCATGATTTGAGCTTAAGAGGAATTATGAAAATGCTGCACGGGTTGGAGATCATGGCTGTTGCAAGGCCTGCCACTCTCGGGGCGTTCGGTTGCTCATCTTTAGCTGTGAATAGTTACATAGCCAATTTACGGGTGACAGGTTTCACAATATTACTTTTCAGCATCTCTCTGGGTTAGAAGTGGTCTGTACATGCATGGAAAGCTGTTTGAGTGTACCAAAGTGCACAGATTTATATATACATACATTTGTGTATATACATGCATATGCTATATACAGTATTCATGAACACTGGATGAGAGATAACAGAAAAGCTATACTATCCCATACATAAGGGTCTATGTGAAATAAAGGACTCTGCCATAATAATGCCATGACTACATTTGGCACTTTTTAACACCCTTATTGATGGACTCAAAGAAATCAGGTTGAATGGGGAAATACATTGTCTTCTCAACACCAGAGGGAGCCCATCCGGAATATCACCAACTTGTTGGCAAAGGGAGTGTGCTTTATTCCGAATATATCCTCTAAAAATTTCTCTTTTTCTCTCTCTGTCTTATATTTGTGTGTGTGCGCACACAGACACATGCACACACACATATACACACACTGAGGTTCTATCAATCACTGCAGATCCACACCATGTGTGCACGTGTGTGTGTGTGTATGTGTGTGCGTGTGTATAACCAAAGTTGTGCGATGCAGTGTGCTGTATGGTTTTTGTTTTGCTTTGGTTATTTAATTCATAATTCAGTTGAGATCTGAGATACAAATGCTAAGTAGCTTTTTGGCTTGATGTCATACAAAGTTTTAACACAATGCTTTTGCTTATGGCCTCCGGCCAATGTGTATGCCTTGCACGTCATTTGTGGATGCTCTCAAGAAAGAATGTGCAGAATTGCATTTATTTTTTGGCATTGTGGGTTGTATGAAAGCTACTTTAATGCTTTTTCTAGGCCAGCTATTAAAAAAAATGTAATACTACTTGAATTTTATAAACAAGAGTTTAAACAGGGCTGGTTTATGTTATTGTTACTCACATTTTACAATGAAGAGGCAACATACTGACCATCAGAAGTCAAACTCAGCTTTTGCTTCCTAGTAAATGTATGTAACAGGTATGTTGAAAGCTTTTCTTACTGTTGAATCCAATTGTGGTGAACAATATGGAACTCTTATTTAGTTAGAAATTTTGCCACTGGTTTCAAAGGAAGAAGAATGAAGTACAAACGTGAAGGACTATTCATAGGATAAAATCTACCAAGACTATAAGCAAGGATTTTGGGGGCATGGGCTTCATTTTCACTCTATGGATGTGAAATGCCCATCAGTAAAAGCTTTCTGACTGGTGGTCTCTGCAGTATCATACGATAAATATGGTTGTAGCAACTACATACAAAATCGAATGTTCCAGCAGTTCAAAAGGGACATGGCTGGAGGGGTAAATATCTTGGCTGCCTGGAGTGTAAAACAAAGTGGAGCTGTGTTCAATACCTGACAGCTAGTGTTTGGGAGCTGAGATGTGGACCTTCAGTCTAGACATACCTTCTCCATTTCAGAAGCTTTCCCCAAACTGCATGGCAGCTGCTGACCTGTTCCTGCAGCCCTGGTTCCTGGCACAACTGGTGGGACCACGAGTGCAGTAATTTCTGAGAAACATCACAGGAGATGCTAGAAACAGAGGGAATTTCAGGGTGAAAGGTGTAAATGTTTGATGACTCAGCCCTCACAGCTTTGTCCTGGCAATCTCTTGTCTTAGAAGAAGGGAGAAAAAAAATTGCTCAGAGTGTTTGGGTTAAAGCTCTGTGATGCCCCTCTATTCACAACCCAAAGTGAGCAGCATCTTCTCATCTTTGGGTTTTTGCTTGCTCAAAGGAACATCGCTGTAAAATATAACAGACAGAGGCTGCTCTAATTTACAGCTGTCTGCAGGCTTTTTAAAAACCAGCAGGCAGGACCGCTAGCTTTCCCATATGTGTTTCTTCCTCCTTCCAATCCAGCCCTTGGCAGAAACTGGGGCTTAAAGGAAAGAAAAGGAATGGCTTGAGGAGATCCTATTCAGAATCAGTTTGTTCCCCCGCAGGCACCTTAGAGATCCCACAGCAAAAAGGAAGGCTAATAACAGAACCGACTTGGTGTGGTGACATTGATGTGATAAATACCTGCAAAACTGTAATAGAGAGCTGAGAAATACAGTGAGTGATGTTGTATGAAACGAAGAGTCCTTCGAACACAGGGAGTGACAGAAAGCACTGGAGTAGTGTGGACCATTTGGCTTGGTGATGAACAAGTCATGTACTAAAATACCTATTAAACATAAGCTCTAGCAACTGCTTTAAAATGCCATCTATTCAATTGATTTTGAAGTGACTTTCAAGTGTGAATATAATTAGTTCTGTAAGAGGAGAAAATGAGATAAGCAAACATGTTGCTTAGGTACAGCCTTCAGTGATTATAGGGCTGTATAGCTGTGCTAATTCAAAATTATTGATTTAGAAACAAATATTGACTTCTTTAGATTTTCTTGTAAACTGGTGAAAAAATCAGCTAGAAGAATGTCGCGTATGCATTAAGTGAGAGCACAATATGTTTGGTTATACCAATTGAAGAAACGGTTGGAGTATTTTTGCGTAGTGTGAAAAGGACCAAGAACTCATTTTTTACCTTAAAACATTCCCAAATCCAGGAACTTTAGTTTTGATTACTTCAGGTGAAGTAGTTTTTATTATAGTTGAATGTGAAGATTGCTGAAAGAAATCTTGTGTGAATGCTTGTTATTGTCTGATCATCTAAATACTTTTAATCAAAGAGGTTTGGAGTCAAGTGAACAGCTAGACATTGGTATACTACCTCTGAATTTCCAAGCTGGATATGCCTGACATTTTGTAGAATATTAATGCCTTGGTTTTTTTCAGTGTTTGATGCCTTGACTGTTTCCTAGCTTCCTGTCCTCCAGACTTCTCTAAACAGCTATTGCTGCTCTCTGTCAAACTCCGCACTAGATTCTTTGAGGAAACAGCTTAAGATCTCTCTGTTAAACGCAATGCTAAACACTTCGCAATCTGTATCAGGAAAAGGGGAGAATTCTGTTGAAAGAAGACTGGGGGATCCTCATCAGTGATGGGTTTTGAGGACCTGTTGAACCAGCCAGTGTCTGGAATGAAACAAACGTAATTGAGCCTGTACTTAGGCAGGGGAGTGTTGCTGATGACCTCTGGAGAACACTGTGATTCTTGAAATACTTTCTATCATTGTAAAATACAGAGTTAAATTCTGTAAATATATTTTTTAAGTATCATAATTTCTACAGATTGGTGGCATAGCTAAAAATCTGCTTGGAGGCACATCGTTCTGCTCCATTGCATGTTTTTTTTCTTTTTTTGGACTAGCCACTGAATGAAACTTTTCACTTGATGTTTTTGTATAATAATGCTGTTGCCACCTTCATTAAATCCTCTGGCACTTTGCCAAAGGATTAACCTTTGGTAAGCAAACAGAAAACAGCAGAGGTCTTGCTCTCACTCAGGCTTTGCTGCTATATATCAGGTGCTTGCAAGAAGGACAGCATGGCAACACAGCTTGAGAAGGTCTGAAAGCCTCTCAATTCTGGATACCTGTGCAGTGCTAAAACACAGCTTTGGCATTTTTGTGTGCCATAATAGCACATAAACAGTCTTCAAAACTTTTTGCGTGAGAGTTATAATTATATCAAATCAGAGCAGGCCAGCGAAAGAGGATGCACTGGCCATTAGCAAAAGGGAGTTAACAAGTGATGAAGTCAGGAATGTGCTGATGTCTTTAAGCTGAATGAGGGGGATAAAGTGTGGGAAGTCACAGCTTCGTAGAGATGAAGCCACTGTTGGGTTAATTAATTGGGGTGGGATGCTGCACATTGAGGGGAGGAAAGGAGCTTCATTTGGTACATGTCTTAAGTTTCAAGCAGCAGCTACAAAAGATTGTGGAGGTAGGGCAAGGACAGAAGACGTGTTGGGTACAGCTCAAACTGGCAGGAAGCCAAAGGAACTTGTCACATATTTGTGAAAATAGGTTGCAGCTGCTAGGGCTAGGAGTTCTTCACTGTGTAAGCAGCACGCTGGGCCTGAATCAGACCCCACACCAACTGTCCCCACAATTTCTGGCAGGGCTCTGACTACTACAGGTCAGATTTCACACGTGGAGCCTCGTTCTGATAACACAAAATGCCTTGCAGTGGGCTTCCCACAGTGTAGCATCTCCCCCTGGCCTGACAATGCCAGGTGAAAGGACTTGTTGAGATTTGTTTTGAGGTCCTACATGCCTGTTCCTACACACTTGCAGAGTCAGAGTATGTCGCTTCTCGTCCTGCTACGTGCTTGCAGAATTAGAATATGTCTCTTCTCCCTGACTTTTGGCTCTGCAGCAACATCCGAGTAAGCTGTTTCCCATTAATGGCAAAGCAAAGGAGTTAATTTAACCATTGGATCAAGGAGTAGAGATGATTGGTTAGCTTGACCAAGTAGTAGCCATTCACCTCATGTTCAAGAACAATTTTTAAAGGCTTGCTTGCTTGCTTTTCTTTCAGTCCTAAACTCTTTCTCTTTCCTCCTCTTCCCTTTTTCCATTGAAAACCTTTGGAAACTTTATACTGATAAACTTTATCCCAGAGCTTAATTTTTGGATAACTTTGGGGGAGGAAAGGAGAGCATTTTCAAAAACAATTTCTCTGAAAATCTGACTGCCTAAACACATATTTCAAAGTTAATTTGTCCAGAGTATTGCTTGGTTTAACAGTCCTAAATGTATCATCCACCTTCAGAATCATTTTTTTTTTGTTTGGGGGAAAAAGGATAGTTTTGGGAGACAAGAAGTCACCAAGATTTGGTTTAGAGTGTATAATAATATCTGTAAGGCAAAACACTTACGGATGGCATGACTTGGACTTTTAACAGTTTTATATTGTAATGTTTATAACTATTAATGTCCAATCTTTTCTATTTTTAGGTGCTTTCAGATGAAAATATTATTGTAGAGAAGTTCCAACATATTGTCCTGGCCTCAGGTAAGCACCACGAAAGCACAATTTTATCATACCTTCTCTCCAAAAATGCCTGTTGGTTTTCAAGAGCGAGAAGAAAGGAAAGGAAGGGCGATGGGTTGCTTTTGTTGTTTTACTCCCTAATTTAGTCCAAGATATTAAGTTAAAGCAGCATCAAGGCTCATAAAAACTTAAGTATCTATGCAACGTTCATTTTGTGCAAGGCTGGAGGCAAGTCTTCAGCACGGATGGCTTTACCCATCCTATGAGTTTCCATCTCTCAGTTGCCCCTGTGAGCAATTTGCTAGCTACTCACCCTGTGGAGAAAGAACAAAGTGTGCTGAAGGTAAAGGAAAAGATCCTTTTTTTCCTGTTTTAAAACATAAAGCAAGCAGAACATGAGTCTAAGGGAGGGTTGCATTTCACTGTTACTCAGTGGTCACATATTGCAGCTATTTATGAACATTTTATAATACCCTAAATATAAGTCCGGAACTTTACAGAGTCTGTAGATGAGTCCTGGTACTGAAGCCTCAGCTAGAACAGAATCACAGAATCACAGAATCACAGAATCAGAACGTACCACAATACCTGATTTACACCAATTGAAAGTCCCTAGCTTTGGATGCAGTTCAGATGTTTCACCTCAACCCTCTGTCTGGCCCTGAGAGCTACTTTGTGCGTTTATAAACTTATCTAAATATGACTAATGACATTTCCACATGCCCATCATTACACATGTTCATTCTCTCTTTCAAACCTGCATAAGGTGGAGGAGGGGAAAATAGAGGACAAGAGCTGCTTGCTTTTTTTGTCTGGCTTGCCAAGGGGCACAGAATGTGGCTGAAGCTCCTCTGTCCAGCTTCAGCATAGAAAATAAAGGGGGATCTGGATGCGGAAACGTGAGAAGGTGGAATGCTTGCTTTTTTCTTTTTTTCTTTTAAGCATCTAGTCTCCTTGAACTGAAGGACTGATGTTTTTATCTCCATTTTCCCCTCAACTCCATCATGCAAAGAGTTATTCCAAAATCACTTGGCAGCCGCCAGACAAGCTATTTCCTAACTCTCAAAATAACTCTTGTTTTGAATAGTTCCCAACTCCTTAAAAATGCATCCACATGTATGTATGTTTTGCATGGGAAAGAAAACTTACAGTAGAAATAAATACTCATGGTTAATGACTGCTAAAGTCCTGTTACAATCATTATTAAACTTGGACTGGTTCTGTGTGTGGAGTCCTAGGCATTAATCAATTTGTATTTGTGATATAAACTGTGCAAGCACTAAGGAAGTGGGCAGTCCTAATCCCAAATTTATGCCACCTAAATAGAAAGAGTGAGTCTGTTAGACCCCCATGTTCAAGTAGGGAAGGGAATATTTTTCCTTGCTACAGTCTGAAAAGGCCTTTTAAACACTTTTGGCTGGCAGCCACATAAACAGAAACACCAAGTCTGACCTACACAATACAAAATAAAATCATGGGGGTGCAGTTTGCCCAGTTTTGCTTGACAGCCTTGCTTCACTAACTGAGGGTCAGTGCACATTGTTGAATGCTTCTGGTACCTTCCATCTGCTCATGGACTGCTCAAGCAGAGACTTGCCAGGAGGTTTCATCCTAGCATTGGTCAGTAGTAAGCTTGGCAACTTCATTTACACTATACTTGTACCTGCTCCCTGCTACTTTCATGAAAATGGAGTTAACTTTGGTATTCATCTCTGAAGACTCTCCATTACAGCAGTAGGAACAATACCAGTAAAGTAGACCTTGGAAACGAAAAGATATCTATACTTGGTGAAAACCAGGGGTCAGCAAATAAGGCTGGCTTATTTGAATCTATATACAGCATTTCTTGTCTTTTCCAAAGAATAAAAGTTATGGATAACCCTACCAGTGCTTACATAGTAGAAAATGTCTCCCCTCTTAGGGAAAGAACTGGAGAGATTCATTGCTAGAGAATGATGGCATGATAAAAGCATTCTGAAGTTGCGCATTTCTCAACCAGTTATCATCTACTTCTTCTTAACCTAACTCTTTCTGCTTGGAGGCAGACTGAGGATTTCCAGCCTTCCCTCCACTTCAAACTGGAGCTGTGAAAAGCTGTTGCTCTGCTTCATCTGGGCTTGTTGCTGTCTGGGCCCTATCGTCCTCTTCCCCTTTGGGAATCCTGAAGAATTTGAAGAACGCCACACTGCTCAAGAAGAGAGAAGCTCCCACATGTATTGGGGTCCCCTTCACAAGCACATTTGAAAATTAGCCTTATTGCTTATTTCAGTAGATTTCCAGTCCACAGATTGTTTGTTTCTAATTAGCTGCTTCCAATTCCAATAAGTAAAATGTACTCATATTATGCAAATGCTGATGACTTGCTCAGGCCAAAAATGATAGAAGGTAGAGTTAACTAAGGAAAATAAAAAGCTGAGAAAGCAGTAAGTGATAAGCAAGTATTTGTCTGTGATGCATCACTGGACTGGAAAAGTTGAACCAGTTGACCTCCAAAGGTCTGTTCCAACCTGAATTATCCCATGATCCTAAAAATATTTGGCTTTCTCATCCTGCAGGGATTGTCTCCAAAATAAAATGCCCATTTAATGTCTTCTTTTTCCTGTAGTTCTCAGAAGCCAGCACCTCTGCTTGCTCTTTTCTTGTCTTGCTTTCCAGAACTGCATGTATGGCAGTAAAACCATTCCCCTCTCTGCGCATAACTTGGGCAAGGATTGAATACTTAAGGAAGATAACAGATTTGATGAAGAAATTCAGAAACACAAAACTGACAAATGAAATAAACAAGTTTATCATTATTTCCTGCATGGAAGCATAAAAAGGAAAGTTTCAAAGGAAACAACTTTCAAGCAACAGAACATGTAAGAACATGTGATTTAAATGAGTTTATGAAGTAAGATTTAAATATAGGCTTTTGAATTGGCTGGATGATATCTACTCAGTTCTTTAAAGGTTCATTTTGTTCAATGACAGAAATGATTTAACTTCATTAATAACTTTATTTTATTAGTTAAACAAACTGATATAACAAAATAGATAAAAAGAACAAAAAGAAAACCCCAACAACTTAAATCCATCAACATCCAGCAAAAAAACCTCAGACTATCACTCAGTCTGGGCCATTAAAACTAACATCAAAATAAATTAGGAATTAAGCAATGCAGCTATCAAATCAAGACCACGCCAAATATGAGTCTCCCTTCTTTGAACTCCGTTCTGGTTGTGACAATTTTGCCTCCTGGAACCCCATCAAGCAGTGGTATTACACAACAGACACCAGGAGAGCACTCTTGATGAGCAGAATTTGGTAATCTTTTTTTCCCAGAAGCTGTCTTTTCAGAACTCCATGGACTATTAAAACAAGCCATAAACCAGGTTCTATTTCAGTCCTTCTTTAACTTGTGAAGTATATCTTACAGATAGAGGACCAACGAGCTCAAAAGCATCCCGATGAGGCATGAGAAGGCAGCAGCATGTTGTGAGTGAGGGGAAGGCTGACCTGTCTCTAGTGAATGCTTAGGATTGTTTCAAACAGAGGGACCATTTGGCTGTGGACATAGGTCCTCTCCCATTCCAGCTATGTTGAGGGAGATGGGATCTGCCCTTGTGGTCCCTCAGCTGCTTGTCACCATTCTTCTGCTAGAAGGTATGCCTTTTTTCAGATCTTCTGGTGGCCCATCATGTGAGCACTTCCCATGAAATAAGCTAAGTTAGCAATGACATATATGTGAAACTCCCCACTCTGTTTTGGCTGTCCTAAGTACTTCTGGGTTAAGACAGTTCACTGGACAACCTGCCACCTCCTGTGTAGGACTGAGCACTGGTAGCATTAGGGTGATGGCAAGGACTTGGGACCAGGTTGGAACCATCATCTCTGTAGGGAACAGCTGAAGCTGTTCTGAGGCTGAAGGAGGAGTGTCTGCAGTATTATTTGTTGTGATGGGAACTTTGACTGACCCTCATACAGACCTGCAACAATTCCACAACAAAAATTTAAGTATTTAAAAAGACTGGGAGATTTCCCAGCTAGAGATAAATCAACAGCTAAAAAGAAATCCAGAAGACAAAACAAAGAGGAAGGAAAAATATGCAGTTCATGAACTCTGGCTTTCACAGCCGTTGAGATTCTATTAGAATGTATCTTAGATCTCTGTTCAAAAAAGAGACAATGCTTGCAATTTCCTTCTACTCGTGGACCCACCATGAGTGAAGAAAGATTGGGCAGCTGTTGGCACAGCCTCTTTAGTTACATCTCAAACTCCTTTTCACCAGGAAGCCCATGGAGACACTGAGTGACAGCAGTGTTCCTCAGTTAAGGGGCTTCTTGGCCTTGCCCTGGTGTCTCACAAACAGCTCTCAGTGGACTTGGCGAGATCTTCCTCCAGACCTATGGACAAATCTGTTCCAATGGGACAGTGTGTGAGCTATGCAACTTTATCTGGTTGGGTTCAAATGTGGTTTCCTTAGTTATGCCTATTTTGGGCAAATTCCTACTGAACCAAAACTTTGGAAGATTTTCTGTCTTTGTATCAGAGCATATATGTCTATGATCTTCCCCTTCAAGTAGCAAAAATGTAGACACTGAACACCCGCATTCCTGAAGGAGCCAAGATGGTTTTATCTGAGTGGCAAGGTCCAGGGATGATAGTACGTTGCCAGGTTATGTAAGGTCCAGTTCACATATCCAGTTAAAAAGAGGGCTTTTGTCAACACTGACAACTTAACATTTATTTATCAATGAAGATAAAACTTAGAGAACCAGAGAGCTGACAATCATCTTTCCATTTGGAAGGCAGCATTGCATCAGACAGCTGATCTTTTGGAGTCTCTGTCAGTACTGAAATGCTACTTTAAAATTTGTAAGGTGAAATGCAGTTAAGAAATAAATTTATCTCACCCTGGTGTATTACTGCTCTCACCATGCATAATGTTCATTTCCTCTCTTGGAATCCTGATGTGCAGCAGCAAGTTACACAGCCCTGGCTTCTGTGAACCCATTGGCTTCGCTTAAGATACACATCTTCATTTTCAACAATGCTGTCATGTTCCTTCCTAATCCAGGCCACTGTGTCTGCTTATTAACTAATAGGAGGTATTTCCTCAGGACAGTTCTTCTCTTCATTAGTATGTTTGCTGGTTTATCTCAGACCTGCCAAAATAAAAAATGCATAATAAATTTCAGAATAAAAGCCCTGGACTTTTTAAAACTTCATCCGTATAATGAAGAAGTAAAGTCTTGGGTTTTGACCTCTTATGTTCTCTTTTGGAGGCACAGTTTGAACATGTCAAGAACAGGAACCAAAGCAGTCATTAACTAATTAAGATTTAGTAACTTCAGACCATGAATGAGCTCAAAATATTATTTGCTCCTTTGCCCCTCTTGTGTCTGTCTTCCCCTCCAGGTGCCACACTTCTGTTGTGTGCCCAACAACTGCATGGGTCAGGCCAAAATTCAGCCCTCAGCAATCTCAGTAAAGGGTCCACTGCAAAGACCCATGTGGATAACATGATAGACAGCATTTAATCTTTCAAATGCTGAAGCTGGTACAGTCACACCGTGTAATAAAAAAGCACTGTTAGAATGAACTGATAGTAGCTGGGACATATGGGGTTTTAATGAGAAAATTCTAAAATAAGCTATGACAACTCAGTCCTGTAGTCCTTTTCTAAAAGTCACTAATCTCACAGCCAACAGAAATGTTACCTGATGGAGGACTGTGCACTCCAGTATGACATCAGCAGCTTCCTTGATATTTATAGTCCTGTAAATTATGGATATGCAGCCATTTATCTTTCCTGGAGTAGATTCAAACCTGGCGTAAGCTCGTTAGGCTTGCAGCTGGGTAGACTTGGCTCTTTTTCTCTTACACAGATCCTACTCCAGAAAAGCACTTAACTCTTAAGGACAAGAATAATCTGATTATTTTTGCTGGAACTGTGCATCTGATTTTAGGCGTGTATTAGACTTAAAGGACCCCCGACAAGGATGTGATCGGTCAGTTTACTCTTGCTGATAAATAAAAACATAATTATTCCTAATTGCATCTGAAACTTTCAGCTTTGGCTGCAACCATTTTATTTCTGCTTTACAGTGATACTAGCGCACAAGAGCAGCTAGATGTCTCACTAGAACAAATTCTGGAAAGATTAGTTAGAGACTCTTTGTTACTAACAGTATTTTCTCTCAATTCACAGCTTCAAGATTTTGAACATTTGAGAAAAAAAAGTCACAGAGAGAGCTTGTTGGATAAGGTCAAAAATAAATGGTGCTGCCTCACTTCAATGTAGATTGTTCTGAAAAAAAATATATAGGGAAAAATCACCTATTGTTATTTGGATCATTTGACTGCCTCACTCCATTTTGTACAGAGTGTAACACAAGCAAGTGAAAATCTATCTGAAAAGAGAGCAGTTACTATTTTATGTGAAGCTCCTTGAACTCATGATTGTTCTCAGAATATCTTCACCGAAAGAGGACTGGAGCTTTCCATCTTTCTGTTGACTGCAGTCAGTACTGCATCAGATTTTAAACAATGGGTGCAATTATGTTACTTCTTTACAAGCTAGCCAGCTTGCTCTTACTGACCTTTAAGAAATAAATATGTGGGCATTAAACAGCCTAACAACCCTGAGAAGTGGTTTCACCCCCGGAAAGTCACGCTTTAGGATGGATAATGAATAAAGAGCTTATCAGAATCTTTGTAACATATTAGAAACATTCTCCAGAATACCTATAAAATTCATTAGAGGCTAATGATCTGCACTGAAGCCTGATAAGACAGAAGCTCAGGAAAGAGCTGAGAAAAACATGATCCATCAGAGTCATGGAAATCTAGGGTTTGGAGTAGAAAAGTACTAAGTACATAGATAGGGAGCATTTCTATTTGGAAAAAAATAGTGAAAGGAAAAATAAATCAGGTTTTCTCATATGGTACAGAAAATGTCTTAGATTTCTTTGCTGCAAGTATTCAAAGGGAGAGCTTCAGCACTGAATTGTGTAGTCTGTAGGTTATATCTATGTTGCTAAATAAAAGAGGATCAGGAATCAGAGCTGTATGCATCAACTTGCGTCTGCCCTGCTCAGGGCTCACTTGCTCTGGAGTAGACTGATGACATCCACACAACAGCGGTTCTGTGGGTCCAGTATTGCCCTAAAATACAAATGTACTTTTGCATATGCTTTTTAATTTCAGTTGTTGTGTTGTTCAAAATGTTGTGACGGCCACCTGACCAGTGCTTTTGAGCGTAAAAGTGAGGGTGGTATGTCCTGACACATTTAGGAGTGGTCCTTGGAGTGAAAAGCTGACACACTGCACCAGGGCACAGCCCCGGAGAAAGATGGAGCAGTCTAAAAACAAAATTAGGGATTGAGCAAGCAATTAAGCAGTGTGGAAGATTAGGAGGCTGCCCTGACCTCAGCTCCCAGCCGTTGATTATTTCATAGCCTAGTCATTCCTTCAGAGACCGCTTGTGGCTGAGTGGCCTGCAACAAACTACAAGTCTAGATCTGTAAATGAGTAAATAAGAAGGAAGCCTGGTGGGTTCTTCTGTAGCATAATGATGTCACTGTAGAAAGGGAACACCTACATTCATTAGCCAGTGTGGACACGAGGGGGATTGCGCCGACTGATATGAGTGCGGCCTTTTTGCACTGAATATTAGGTGTGGATCTAAACCTTAGGCAGAGGGTCAAGGCAGAGGGCAAGACGACACAACCTATAAAGCTTCCCTATGTTAAGGGAACTGAGGTGGTTCATAGGTCTTGGGCTGACCCCCTTTAAAGGAATTCACTACCTCTCCATGGTGTCAATGGAAGAAAAAACATTTATTAGCGTTGATAACAGAAGCGTATGTCTGGAAGCAAATAGAAATGCCAGGAATGAAAGTTTATAATTGTAAAATGAATGAAAATGTAGAAACTGCAAAGAGATCATTAAATGCATAGAGAAGCAGTGTTTATATTTAACTGTAAATTAAACATTAAAAATGCCTAATTAATAGGATTTAAGAGAATAAACTGCAAAATGGAGAGTAATTTTTCTACTCCACTTCTAAATTAGGCAGAAAATCCAGCTTGAAATCATTAATTGTTTTTTGAGTTGCTGTGTTTTCTAGGGAAATATCAGCTGTGATAACTAGATGGCATTGCGTTATATGCTTTGAGGTCTCTGAGCTTCAAAGATATACTTGGCCTACAAATTATTCTTTGCCACTGTATGAATTATTTTGGTTAGTGTTAATGTAAGCTGTTCTTATTGCAAGCTATCTCTAGAACTGGGGTTTTGATAGCAATGCCAAACTTCACGATACAGGTAGTGAAAACACAATGTTGGCACCATTAAGAAGCGATGAAATTACACAGAACTGAGATCCAGCTGCAATTTCAAAGCCAAGTGGGGGGTCGTGATTTTGGAAAACTGAGACTAAACAAACCCTCAACTACTCAAGGTTTTAATTACACCCAGTTCCCCCTGCTGTTTCCTATATGTCTACCAGTGGTGCTGACTAGATATAGAGGTGCAGTGACTTCCCTCCGAGATTCAGATCCATAAGCAGTGTTACTAGTGTCAGTCCAAATGATCAAATTTGATTTCTCAGTTCTCCATTTTCCTTGCAGAGAGTGAGTGATCCCTTCAGGCATTAAGGAAATTCTTAATTTGTAGATTGATTATTTTTCTCTCCCTTGAGTAGAACCTTTTCTGCAGAAAATATCAGTTTTGAGAAGCAGCCATCTGCTCCTGAAATAGAGGGCTCATTACCAGATTGTGTAGCAAATGAGAACACCCTGCAGGCACTGTGACATCAAGAGATTTCAAATTGGTATAACAGAGGCTCTAGCTGCATGTATACCAAACCAAAATAAGCCGGAACTACTAGAAAAACCAGCAGTCCTGTGCTGTCCTGCCCCTGCTGCTTGATTAAAAAATAAAAAATTTTAATTTTGATTAGATTTCTATTGCATCTTTGGTACAAAAGGTGAAGTTGTTCTTGGGGCATGAAGAAGTAGAACAGGACTGTTTTATTTTCAGCTGCAACCTCAGATAGTGCTGGCTCAAAATGTTAAAGTGAACATAAAACAAAGGCCTCAGTGTAGGTTTTACCCTGCTCTATTAGAAACTGAATACATATATGCTTGAGTATAATGGGAGTTCAAAACACTCACTTGTGCCAGTTGGGCCTTTTTTTTTCCCCCCTTCCCTGTCACAAATACATTCACTAAATGAAAGGGCACACTTACGCTGCCAATTTTCACAGTTATGATTAAATCTTCACGCAGCCTCCAGTGGAAATCCAGAACCCCTTTCTGAGGACATGAAGTAAACAATGTTTGCCCCAAGTGTGTTGCAGAGATAAGTGGTTAATGCATTAAAGCAATGACTTTGGGGTTTGAATTAATTCTGACCTCCTTCTCCAGAAACAGATATCTGTAATACAGTACAGGCACTGCCAATAAGTGCTGAGGTGCTTTTGATGAGATCTGTGATGCAGAGGCATTTTTTTAAGGGGAAAATAAGACATGAATAGGAATTCTTGACAATCAGCATTTGAAGAGGTGATCAATTTTTATGCAGTAAAGTTCTCTACTATGTCACATGCTATTTAATTCATTTCATCAGCTCAAGAAAAGCTATTTGTCTAAATTCATACCTCTAACATAAATTCTAGCTATGACATCAGGAGAGAAATTGGCTCATTGATCTTATATTCCTCAGGCTGCTGAGATTTTGGTTTGGGAAAGATGTTTTCTGATGTTGAAAGAAACAAAACGCATGAGTTTCAGTTCCTAACTGTCTAATTCTTGTTTTAGCATAAGCAATACTAGGAAAAAGAGTATACGCTGGCCAAGCCATGTGACTGACTTCCTTAAGTTGAAAGAAGTTCCTTGCGTGAATCCCTATCTACTAACACAAATGGTAAGACTCTTTTGACTACAAGAGAGCCAATATTTATTCTTGGCATTTTTAGATGATTATTGCTATAGATTAAATGTGACCTTTTTTATGTTTTAAATATCGGGATATTGAGACTGCAGTTTTTGAGTTTGCTTTGTGTCCGGGTGCCTGGAAGAGTCTGAATCCTGCTGAAACTTCATGGCCCTGTGCATGCAGATAGCAAAGGACCAGGATCCCAGCCTCTGGCTTCAATTTGTGTAGCAGTTTATCCCACATGCAGCTGCCTTGATACCAGTGGTAAGGGTTGCAAAACCTCATCCAAATGAAATTTCTGGATACTTCATGGGCATTAATTAATGTGATCCTCCCATTTCTTTAATTGTTTTCAATTTTCAATAATTACTATTGTGCTCATTTCACTCCCAAAATCTGCATGCTGGGAATTCTGTTTATATTTGGTCTTTCAAAAAAATTCCAGAACCCTAAACTCTTACTACTCCCGTGCCACAGCTGGGTACAGTGACTTCATAGGAATCCAACCTGTTTCCAGGCTGAGGGTGAAATGATGAAATATCTTTTGCTAGAAATTAACCTCTCTTTCCCCAGTACCTCTGGTATTCATTCAAGATGACAGAGATGCAAACCAGCTTCAAACCCATTTTATTCTCACTCGTTGGAGCAGACTTCTCAGGATTTGCACAGATGATTATGTTAAGAATATTTGAGGCCCAAAACCACTGGGAGAACCAAGGACATGGTTTTGGCCAGTGCTGAGTACGTTTCAGGGCATCTCTGTACTCCAGGTGCTGCAGACCCTCCAGCTGGCTACGAGAACTACTACACTACCTAAAGCAGTACAACTCTGTATAATCACAGTAGGTGAGGTCCCCGGAGAGCATGTTTAAGCACAATGGCATGATCTATTCAGCTGAGCTTTAAAAGATATACAGCTTGCAGTTCTGGAACTAGTACAGTCAGCTCTAGGGCGTCTCTGTATCGACCGCATGGGGAGGATAAGTCCTTCAGTTTTTTCTTTTATTAAATATAAAGCAACTTATAAACAGTAAAGTGATATTGAGATACTGTTAAAAGTGAGAAATTCAGCAGTCTCAAGAGTAGAGCCTTATGAGTCACCGAGTCCTGATACATACGTACATCTCTCCCTGCAACCTGGTGCCCCTGCAGCACAGCTGCTTGGGCCAGCCTATCACAAATACATGCTTAAGACTGAAAAAAGCAAAGTCTGGACTGCACATTGTTTTGGTGCTTGTTGCAGGAGATGCAAGATCATGACTTGGGAAACAAACAGGAGGAGTTGGAAGCAATCGTGCTGCTGGAAAACTACGACCTGATTGCCATCACGGAAACTTGGTGGGATGAATCCCACGACTGGAATGTGGCTCTTGATGGCTACAGGCTGTTCAGAAGGGACAGGCGAGGAAGGAGGGGCGGGGGCGTTGCCCTT
>Ga0065711_1036478_pt1 | contig 20945 bp, 17 predicted proteins | sample Hoacrofraction12_FD_59098 | JGI IMG/M metagenome (GOLD analysis project Ga0065711, IMG submission 59098) | Hoatzin crop microbial communities from Cojedes, Venezuela - Epithelial fraction 12 v2 (version 2) | ecosystem: Host-associated > Birds > Digestive system > Esophagus > Crop | place...
CCTGGACAAGGTCCTCTGCAGCCTACTGTAGGTGACCCTGCTTTGGCAGGGGGGTTGGACTAGATGACCCACAGAGGTCCCTTCCAACCCCGAACATTCTGTGATTCTGTGATTCTGTGATTCTATGAATGTGGAACAAACTTTTATATATGCCATTAACTGAGGATTTCTACAGAACTTCAGACTAGCAGGCGGTTGATGGCTGGTGCGAGCGTGTGCAGCTCTGCGGATTGTGCTCTAATGTGCCCTCCTGCTCCAGCCATGAATTTGGCTTTTAGACTTGTGTTTGTCTGAGTTGTATGCTAAAGGAATGTGCAGGGATATGGGCATTGTTTTGTTGGCATGGAAATTACCTAGACTTATATATGTTTATTTTTCTGAACCTATGGGATGAAGTACTTGATCTGGTTAATTTAGTATGAGACATAAATTCAGTAACATGGTAAAGAACTTACTGTGAAATGATGGACAACTTGTATTAGAATTCCTCTACTAGTGCTGTGCAACACTCATTTGTTATTATTATACATCCAAAAGTGCTTTTGGCACAGTTTTGACACACTCTACTAACAGACATCCAGTCCAAATTTATTGCCAAAGATAGATCCCCGTAGGAATAGCAAGCTATCCACACTGTTCCTGTACTGTCAGATACCACGCTCTGCCAGCTATCCAAACAACTGCAGGCAGGGGGCCAGGGAAAACATATTATAACATATTATAAAATTCTATTTTGACTTGCACCTTTGTTAAAAAAATAGGAGGCTAAATTTTAAAGTAATAATAATAGAAGAAATTATTTTGAATTTGGGACCTAGTAATCTGAAGGCAATTCAGCGACCCATCAGACTAATCACATATAAAGGCTAGGCATAAGCATTCAATAAAATTCTGCAGTCAGTGCGGGGAACTGAAATGCTAACTCCTACACCTCACCATTCATTTTTTCTTTCCTTTATGATTTAATATTGAACAACAATGAAATATGTCATCCATAATGGGAGAATTGACTGGAGTGATTTTCCAGTAATTAAAACAATGTATGGAATCTGGGTCAGTCTCCCAGCAAAATACCCAGTATAAATTGATTCAGAGAAAGCCTAATCCATGAAATATACCATTTCAGTTCATTATCTGATTTCTGAAATGTTGTAGTACCTGAGGATCTTGTTTTCATTATCTAGGTGGATGGAGAGTAATCCAAAGTTACTTTAAAATCAGAGGGTTCATTGTAGCTTCCCCACAAAGCAAAGCGTACTGGACATGAAGGAAGTGAGTGTCAAAACTTCAGCAAGTTCAATATGTAGGTAGGGGAAAAGCGTGTTAAATCTCTTCCCTGCCCCTTCCTCTGAAGCAGTTTTCTTTGCTGCTGTGGTGTTCCCTAGGTCTCTTCACCAGTGATGGGCCAAATCATGCTTGCTGTAGCCATGCAGTTAGTTTGCTTGAAGCCAACAGAATTATTTTGATAAGTAAGAAGAAAGGTCTTTAGCTGCATTAATTGCACTGATTTTTTCTGTATTCATCCAAGACTGCCTACTGATTTTAGTGAGCATTAGATGTAGGTTTTATAGATTATTTCTTTTTTACTATGGTGAACTCCTCCTGGCTTCTGAGATGCTTTTCTGGCAGGAAATCTGCAAGATCATCCAGACTGCAAGTAACTCTCTGGTAGGGTATTTATACCTTTTTTTTTTCCTTTTTTTTCCTTGTGCCATCAGGAACTATAATCTTATTTGAGGCCAGACGGTTCCTCTGTTCCATCGTCAGTAATTTTAGCAAAGTAGATTTTGAGATTTTGTTGTTTTAAAATTATAATCCCTGTATTCCTATTTCATTAGAAGAAGTGCAACAGATTTGTAATAAAGGATTTGAAATCACTCTAATTTAATGGAAGCGCTTTCCTAATACGAATGATAGAACTGGTACGTGACTGATCAAATATATTAGTGCACAGACTGGAGATTGCATAGGCTCATTTGTCTTTTTGTCCATGTGTTATATTTTCTATATTTTACTTTTTTTTTTTCCATTTTCCCTTTACCTTTTCTTTGAGCTTCAGCTGGACAAATTCACTTAGGGTTCATTGTATGATGGTCCTGGAGTAGACTACATGGATTCTATTTCTGCAAGACCATTTAAATTATATTTATTAGGGAGTTTAGGTTTATAGAAAATTAATACAAATATAAAAAGATTTGTAACATTATATATGTTTTTGGGTTCCATAATTTTAACAGTTTTTGTGTGGAGGTCTAACATGTTTGTAGGCCTAGCAAGTGATATGTCAAAGAAACACATTTGCCACTTTCTACAGAGTTTTGATGTTACACTCCATTCACTTAAGATTTTTAAAAATCAAGAAGTCTTATAAAAGCTAATTAGGTCTTTAAAAACATGAAGTGTAATCAAAGAGTTTTGCTTCGTGTCTGGATTTCAGTGCTAGACTATTGGCATCATATTGCATGATTAAGAGTCACTCTCCTAATTTAGCTATTAGACAATCATTAGCCTGATTACTACATATTGACTGCTGTACTTAGCTCTCAGATCATACTAGAGGAGGGAAAAAAAATATACCAGCAGAAAAGAATAATTTACCGATGACAGCTTTGCTTAACAGTTCTTAGTTCTCAGAGGTGTTCTGGTTTTTAAAACGTTTTCCCTTTCAAAGTAAATGCTCACCTTGGCATTTAGAGATGTAAAAGCCTGTCAGGTTGTTACAGCAGACTGTGTGACCAGGGCCGGGTTTCGTGCTCTGAATGAGGCCAAATGCTCCCTTTGTGTCTCGGGCTCTGAAGGTCGCTCCAAAGTCAGGCTGTGTTTTCATAGTAGGAGAAGGTAGAGTGTAATTCTGCTTCTGAGACCCAGAGAGCTTGAAAGGCCTATTTTAGAAACATCTAGGTTCCCAACTCCTGTTGAAATCCTCCTATGTCACAGCTTCCTCCTTGGAAAGTAGGGATGATGTTAATTTGGTCTGTCTAGTCTAGTTAGGCTGTAAACCCTCGGGGAGAGGGGCCGTCTCTAACCATATGCTTGTGCAGTGCCTGGCACAGTGGGGACCCAACTTCAGCCGAGGCCTCCGAGGACAATGGCAATACAAACAGCAATGATACGAAGTCAAAGAGGAGTTTTTGGCTCGTACAAAGTTAAAGTGATGCTACATGATGCGGAGCTTTCAGCTTTGCTTTTCCGCAGAAGCGTGATGGCAGTGGACAGCCAGCCTGCTGTCCTGAGACATGGACCCAGGGACCAGCATCCCACCTGCCTGCCACCTCACATGATGCTTCCCAGGCACTCCTGCCGAAGTCTTACGGCATCTCCTCCCTGCATATAAAGTCAACCCCTATGGGACAAGAGTGAAGGGGAGTCTTTGCTGAAAGGGAGGAGTGAGAAATCTTTTACCTCCCTTTTTCCTGTGCGCCTAAGCATCCTCCTCCAGGCTACTCCGAGCTCGTCAAAGTCCTCTCTTGCCTGAGATACCTCACCCAGGGCACAGGCGCGGTTTGCCAGTGGGAGCATGTGGTCTCCCTGGAGCTAGGGCAGTCCTGGGCATAGCTCTGCCGTCCTTACATCCCTTAAAACACTTGTGGAGATGAGCCTTAACTGGGCCTGGGGATGGACAGTGAAACTAGAACTGTTGTTAGTGGAAAAATGAGTTCTGGTGAAATCTAATCAATGCCTTGATTTAATTTGGGGCAAACTTCCCCCTTCTGAGTTTGTTTTAGCATAATCAGGCTTTCTGAGGCTGAAGTCCTTGGAACATTTCTCTGCATCACCTGCATTAGGGCTGATAGCTGTTGGTAATGACCGATATTTTCATTCTTCCTGAGCCCAGCTCCACGACCTGCTTTTGTGCCAGCCTGTTTGGTGCTGAAATGGAGCTCATCATAGCTAGGATGAGCACAGAAAGCATTATCATCCACTGCTGCTGAGAGGCTTGCTCCGTGGCTGCGCTCAGCAGCATAATGAATATCATCCATAGTAAGTAGCTAATTTAGCATCTCTGATCTGAAAATGCAGTAGTGATGAAAAATCAGCGAAGATTTAAATTATCAGAAACTTAAATACTTTTTGATAGACTGAAAGATGAAACTGAGATCTTCTGTTATGATATTCTATGTGTATTATATAATGCTAAGTGCATATACAGATGCTTATGTTAAAAGATAACACGAACGTTGTTGGGACTTAACCCTGTGTAATGCATTTTTATTCTCTCACCAAGTAACCTTGAATTATTTTCCTTGTCAGGATGATTGACTGATCTTGATTGAAGAATCTTTCATTGTTAGAGAATACCTTTTTGTTTTATAATTTCCCTAATTAGCTCTAAATCCTGCTACTCTTCTCTGTAAAGAACTGACGTCTGCCAGAAGTAACTGCCCACATAAATGCAGACCCCTTTGAATATCGCCTCACAAAAGTTTCTTTTCCATATCAGAAGACATATGTGCCACACAATAAAGCTAAATCGCTTCAGCTAGAAAAATGAAATTAAGCATAGAAATACTGCCTCGGATAAAATACCAACCTATGCAAGCCTCCTTGGCGTACACAAGCCAGCCCTGGACTGCTGGCACTTGAATGCGTTCTGCTGGCTTTTGAGGATGAACCCCAGCTGTAGGGGCCCCGGTGTGCACCATCGCTCCATGGCTTTGCTGGGAAAACAGCCCTGATTTGCTCTTTGGCCTACGGAGGTTGTGGGTTACGGCTGCTGGCTGCTAGTGGTGCCTATTCTTACATCTCAATCCCAAAGCATCTCACTTCTTTTCTGCTTCATTCTAGTTCCCTTCAGCTTCCTACCGTGCTCCTGAAGAGGTTTTCCCTTTAGGTGTGCAGTGTATAGCTTCAGAGAAGGTGCACGCAAAAGGGAGGAAGAAAGCCGAAGCTGTCGGTGTTAAGAGACGATGCCACAGTCAGAGGCGGCTGGGACTGGAGCGAGCTGGCAGGGTGCAGCCCAGCCGCCCAGGCCCCCCCCAGCACAGCGCTGGGCTTCTCTAGGTCATGTCACCAATTAGGACTGCTCCTGTGATGGAGAGGTCACCTGCCTGCAACCAGAAAATAGCACCAGTCTTGGTTTTCTGAGGCTTTCAGCTGTATAAAGGGTTTAGATCAGCTTTGGACAAGTTTCTGGGCTTAAGCTTTTGTGGGGCATGCATCTTTTTTCTACTCACGTCAATGTGTTTTGAATCAGGCCTCTTGTTGGGATAGACCGACTCTTTTGATATATTAGCCTGTTGCTGATTAAATGTATATTACACTTTTTAATTTTCACTTTTTGGTATAGCCATTGCTCTAATGGAGACCCATTTAGCTGTTGCTATAGATCAAAAAAGCCAAGCTTCCTCTGCACCGCTATGGATTTTCCATGGAGCTGCCCATAAGAGCCTTGAAGTTATTAAATCCCTTTGTTTTGCTGTCAATTAAAGACGGGTAAACATCAGTCAAGGAAGGGTGGGTTGGGTTTTTTTTTGGCTTGGTAATTAATCAGCGAGCCCCTTCTCTCTTTCCTCTCCTCTTTCCCTCTCCTTTCTGTGCTTTATTTTATGTCTGTCCTGGTTTCTTTCTAGTAGTAGCAGGCAGCTGTACAGCGTGGACTTCAGTGCTTTAGTAGCAGAACTCTGTGCCTGGATCAGTCACAGCCTTACAAATTAGAACAATCCCTGGTACGCATGTCGAAATATGAAAGAGAATGGTCCCTATTTCATCTTATTTTATTTTATTTTACAGTGCTGCTTTGCACACAGCACACACAATGTCCTTTTACATTAAGAAATTAGTTACATTTCCTTGATGGCTCACTTTCTTATTAGGTCACATTTGGCATAACTGTTCAGGGCTACTTCTAATTATTCGTATAATATCATCTTACGTATGAGGATGGCCCATTTTCTACTAATTTCTCAAGCCTGTTTTTCTTTCTCTAATGGCATATGACCAGTTCCTAACGTAAAAGAAAAGAAAGGAGGGTGAATAAAAGGATAGGAAAAGAAAAAGAACTCTGCTGTACAACCGAAAAGGGTAATTATGCTCCTCTAAGCACATCGCTAGAGCCCAGCTGGCACAATTAAAGAAATAGCTGATCAGTTCCAGTTATTGATTCTGCTAACATGTTTGTTCACGGTTGCTTCTTGTCTAATTAGTTTTTTCTGCTTTCTTAGTCTGAAAGCATACCTTTTCAGTCAAATCTGTTTTCAGGCATCAGATAGCAATGCTTTATTTAGACCACTTGCTACCCATTTATTTTAATGCAACAGTACTTCTGCTCATTTTTTTTTAACCCAATGTGGGGCTGATTCTTTGGAATTGTCTTGAATTTCCTAGAGCTTTTTGACATAGTCTGAAATTTAAGATGATGCTTCATAACAGTGAAATGAACAGATCTGAAAGTCAGGGTTAGGGGATTTCTTGGGAGCGCCTAAAAGCATGGAGATACTTCTGGCAGATTGTAAGAAGTTACTGGCTGTAGTTGGTAATTAGGGAAGAGCAAACGTTAAGGGCCTGTGCTTTTTATTTTATGCCTTTGCATTTTATTGTGCAGATAGACAATTTTATCTGTTCAGAGACTCTTCTCTTTACCTAAATCTGAGCTCTCTTTTTCTCTTTTGAAAAAACAGCTCCTATGTAGAAAATAGTACTTTGACAAAATGGCCCTTCTTCCCAAAATGGGGACTGGACAAAGAGAAAGGGAATAAGAATTTAGTGGGAATCTAGGTGTACCAGGTTTTGTCATTTCTGAAGTGCGAATGCTTTTGGTTTCAAATGTTCATTCTACATAAAAATTAAGAGGATTGATATATCAAACAAAAAATAATTTCCCTCCCCTAGAATTGCACCTTGTGAAAACATTTAAAAATGCAGCTCTTTGCCGTGATTCAGAACAGCAACAAGAATGAAGAAGAAGTCCTGGACTGTTTTGCAGGACAGAAAATCTATTTTCTAACCAGCTCTAGTTTTGGTGTTTGTGCCGCTGAGCAGCTCTCACACTGCACCTCAAACACAAATGCATTGCAGTGGCAGATAAAGCTTTATATATTTCAATAAAGAATAAATAGGTCATTGCAGTCCAAATAACTTTTTATCTTATATTTAAAAACACCAAACAGGAAAGAACATGCTGCAGTTTTCATGACACAATGTGTGTGCCTGCACACATGAACGAACGTAATAAGTCTAAAATGTATAGTAGTAGCCTGGCAGATTTAAAGGTGCAGAACATAGAAAAGACTTCATAACTCTCTAACTTAAAAATGTTGTTCAGGCAATGATTTCTTCAGAAAAGAGAATTGCTTATTGCTTTCTGTATAGAGATTTGAAGGACTGCATTGTCTGGACAGAGAGCAGAAAAATTACTTTTACGTCTGTTCAAATCGTGCTGTTTTTAAGATTTCTTTTTGGGTTATCAGAGCTGTATAAATACAGGTTGCTATTAACCGCTTTCAGCACTCCAAGATGTACACATATTTTAGATATCTCAGTAGTCCTTGTCTTTGTGATTGACATCACTCTTTCCTGATTTCCCACGTTCCACTGAGCGAGGGAAGCCAAGAAGTGTTGCAGCTGTTAGCAGATGAAACCTCTACCCTGCAACCTGGTTGTCATTCCAGGAGCGTCCAGCACAAACATTTAAATGTTTTTGACACATCTGGGCTCCATCACTTCTTCCCTGGCCAGAATATTCAGTGCAGCTTAATCCCAGGTGCTGTCCCAGCCTCCTTCTCTCTGCTGTCTGGGACAATGTGTCCCTCCTGCTACCCAGGGCTATCTTCTGCGGGTACAGCCCTGCAGCTACACCGCTCTCTAGATGTGCGGAAGTGAGGAAGAGTCGTTAAACGTGCCTGGGATAGGTGCTGGAAAAGTCTAGGGAGCCGCTCCTGCGTACTGGAGACATGCTGGTAAGGGACCTGGGGGGTGTGGAGACCTGCCAAAGGTGGCTGAGCTGGGTACAGCCTGTAGGACAGCGTTACCCACTACTGGGGGATTTCCAATGTTTGGCCTGCCCGGGGCACAGGGGAGATGCTGGGACAGCCCAGCCCCCCGCTAGACAAGGGATTTTGGAACCTGAGGTTCAGCTCCCAGCCCTGTCGTGGACTGCCTGGGGGATTTTGAGCGGGTAATCTTCACTCTGCCTCAGTTTGCTGTCTGTAAAATACAGAAAGTAGAGCAAACGTGCTTCCCTCTGCCCAAGGACTTTTGCGAGGACGAAAGCTGCAGGGGTGCGGTGCGTGATGGGCAGCGCAGCTCGAGGAGGTGAGGAAGAAGGGGCTGCCTTTGGCAGAGGGCTCTGGCCCTGCCGTGGCTGCGACGGTGCGGCAGTGCACAGCCAGACGCGGGGGCCGTCTGACCTGTCTTTACTGAAGATGCAGCTCATTGTGGTGAAGCTTTCTCCTCTTCCTACCATAAAAAAGATGTAAATTGGAAGGGTACAGCACTTCTCATAAAAACTCTGTGCATTTATATTTAAACACTGGAGTCACACCACTCCCTTTTGAAAAGCCCTCAGCTCTATTGTTGCACATGACTAGCGCAGAAAGAGACCATTATACTCAGCAAAAATGTATTTTCTGTGCTCGTTTTCCTGGAAACAAAACCTCCTGAGCCCTGGTGGCACAAACCTCACCAAATGGTATTGATAAAGAGGGAGAAATGGTACATGGCACCAAATCACCGGCTCCGTCTGAGAGGGAAGGAATAAAGCTCCAAAATAAGGCAACAGATGCCTGTGTGAAATGGCGAGATTGCCTTTGTGGCAACGTGGAACAGTTTACCAATAAAGCTCTCTCTGGCTGTTATAGTTGTGTTCAATAGCAATGACAGCTGTCAAGGAGCTCGGGGACTCACTGTGATGCCTTCAACATTTTAATCTCTCCAGCAAAGGCACCGAAAAACTGTTTGTGTTTGGAGCACTGTTATTGCCGTACGATATTTAAAAGGAATCGGTAATTGTTATTTACCTAAAAATTAGAAGGAGCTTTTGATTGTTGCGATACAGCTCTCATTTCTGTAAACAGAAAGGACAGGTCCTCTTGCATTTTAATTTTGAGCAGTTAATTGGTGATTTACATAGCCTCTTTTACAGTCACGCTCTCAATCCTCAGACGATGAACTACTTTTCCCTGAGAAGCTCAACTGACAGATTTTAATATTCCATTAACTTTGCAGTTTTACTACAGCATTGCATTTTGAGACACTGGGGCACTTTGATTCAAACTACAGGAAATTAATTTTCTGTCTTTTATTATACCACCAGTAACTACCTTAAAAAAAGAAACTTTAAAACTCCTGATGACATGAGTATAATATGTAAAAATGACAGGAAGAATTATGAATTTTATTTCCATAAGAGAAGGAACGGGGGGGGTAATTATAGTGCTGAACCATTGTGTTCAATCTGGAATTAAGATACTTTTCTAAGACATGAAATTCGCATAGTGAAGAAATGATCGTGGTGTAAATCTTTGCAGTTGAAAAGCATTAACTGTTGTTAACCCTTTTTGTTGCAGCCAAAATGTTTTGACTGAATATTTCTGCAAAGGGGAAAAAACCACAAAATTTGGTATTGAGAAGACTGAACTTTGTAATCTTGTCTAAAATGACCACAACTCTTCCAGGGGAGGAAAAAAAAAAGCTGCTTCACTTAAATTTTGTTATCATTTGAGTGAGTTCAGTTTCTTGGTAACATTCTATTATGGCAAAGAGCTAAAATTATGTTGAAGTAATTGCAAGTTATGACAGTGTATTCATTAATATTTTATAGGTGGATATAGAATATATAGCTGAATACAGAATATGGATTCATCTATATTATACAAGCAAATATACATTTTAATATACGAGTAATCGGTATATTCTTTGAGCACAGACAAACAGTGGGTTAAAGTTAAAATATATTCAACTGGAAGAGCATGTTGCTCTTACACACACAAAACAGTAAAAAAGAAAATAAAATTTTGTTTTATGTAATTTCCCCAAATGGCAGAAATGCTGTGAAGTCAAGAGGGTTCCTGGCAGTTTTTCCACACTCCCAGCTGCTCTTATCTCTGCTGCCACGCTCTGACCCCCCTACCCTCCCGAAGCCGCCCGCTGTTTCCTGCCCCCAGCGCCGGGAATTCCCATTGGTATCGCTTCTCCCTCGGTGCGACCCAGGCACGGACACAGCGGTGCATTATTTCCACTGCTAGACACAAAACGCCTCCTTTTTCACATCGAATGCTACTGACTTCGGGAAATGTTACAGCTGGGAGCTTTATGGCCTGAGTGTGTTGTCGAAGCCCTCTCTCTAACCGTAACTGTCGAAGCTGCCAAAGGCAAATTAAGAGGGGTTTAGGCTCAGCACCCCAGGCTAAAGAGGGTCCCCGGCGCTGGCAGCCCCCGGACCCACTCAGCCTGCGGGGAGCCAGGGGCACCCTGTGCAGCTTCCCCCCAGGGACCGGGCACCCTGCGCCAGGAGGTGGCTGCTCGGGTTGTCTCTGGTTACCGTCATCGCCCTGATGGGTGAGCGGGGTCTGCAGGAACGTGAGGAAGGCTTGTGTGGATCTGGGAGGTGTTTAGCCCCAGCTGCTCAGGAGAGGACATGTGGGACAGAGGCCATGTGGAGAATACGAACCCACACACCACGAGCAGGTCTCCGTACTGAGGGGAGACGAAATCGCAGGGGTACTAAAGCAGCACTTTGCTGGGGTGGTGCAGAGTTTCAGGAGAAAAAGTAGCAATGTGTCTGGAATGGTATCCTGCTTTGGGGCAGGGGTCTCAGTTTAGACCTCTTAAGATCCCACTTGTCCTATTGATTTTTAATGATTCAGTGACTGAAATGGGACAAGAGGGATGTATCTGACTGAGCAATGACTGAGAATATGGAATAGTTTCTGAAAGGCTGTAGTGCAACCCATATTACTGGGATCATGGAAGAACATGTATGGAAGGATTTAAAACATCTTTGTTCTATTGTTTTTTTAATTTCAAATCAAACAAGGATTTACAGGCTCTCATGCCATAGAATTGTTTTTTAAATGGGGTTATACACATGGAAGTTTCTTTCCATTTATCTTAAATTTAAACAGAAAGGATTTTCCCGTAGAGTATTGTGTTGGGTTGCAAAAGACCTGGGATGTCTGCGCATCATTGAAGACAGGGAAAGGTATAATCGCTGCACAATTTGCAGCTCAGGTTGAGAAGGCACATCAGTTGCAGGGGGAGGGATCCTGCCAGCAGAAGGGTGTTGGTTGCAAAGTATTCACTTGCTCTGCTTTAAAAAAAGATGAGACTAGCCTGCAAAATGCTCATTCACAATAAGAAAGTGAGATTTCTGATACGCTTTTGGAAGGCAGAAGGACATACAAGCACTGCTTCCGAGGAGGTCAGGATGAATTCCAGCCCAAAGGAAACAAGCACTTGCTCTGTGTTGCTGGAATTACAGTGATCAAATAGAGACTGAAATTACTTGAAGCTTCTGTCTTCTCTTTTTCAAAATAGTAATATTCTAATAACATCGTATTTTGTTAGCTCCAGCCTTATGAAATTTTTGTCCACCATCTTAATCTTTTAATGAACTCCTGTTTATGCATAATTTAAAAAAATTAAGAACAGGTTTTGCTCGTACTTTTTGTGACACCTGTATCGGATTAGAGATGACCTGGGAGTTACAGTTTTGCCTGCTGTTTTCACAGGGCTTTTAGCAATCAAAACCTGCACCTTTGTATCCATGGGAGAAGGATTAGTCACATAGAGAGGAACCTGTGCAAAGTAAGCTATGTGACACTATATTCCCTGCTGAGATAATAACTCTACTTTCATGACAGGATGAGTAGAGAGGTAATTGAGATCTCGGAGAAATTAATTACATGTACATTGCAAGCAGAGACTATGGCACTAGCAGCTTTATGTTACCATAACGTAGTAGCTTTACCATAACTTCCATGTGCTTCAGAGGAAGCCAAGCAGGGATTTATGAGCTTTTCAGTGCTGGAACATAGTATGAACATATGTGGTGCCTGAGAATTGCACTAAGATTTGGTAAATAGACTTTGGCATTTAGAAACAACTTCCCCAATGAACTCTTCTGCCCTTCATCCATGTGTTTTCCATAGCTTGAGAAACGCTAGCGCAGAAGTGTTGATTAATCTATATAAATTCTCAGATGAAAACTGTCATTCATCCTTAACCAGCCCTGTAGCCTCCTGTGATGATTCTGTATTTATTACTGATATAATATTTTGTCTGTGAGGCGATAAAGCAGAGCAGAGGATACTTGTCATGGTTCTGTCACTTAGATCTGCTCTGTCAGTCCTCTGCAGTTTTAGCCAAGCCAGCACATTGAGGGGGGGAATGATAAATGCCAATTCTTTCACATTAAATAAGTGTTTGTGAGTTTTAACTGAATTTGGTGTTTGAGACAGTTGTTTTATGTAGCTCTTACCTACCAATGCTTTTTCTCTCATAATTGGAGACCCCTCTAGTCTTTCAGCTTAATGCCCGTGAAACACTGTAGTAAATTTAGGTCATCTTACTATAGTGATTCTGAGCTGTGGAAATTTTACTCCTCTGTTCTGCTTTCATAGCTTGTGAAGAACCAGCTGTAGCAAAACAGTATTGCAGTTTTAGTCCCAACCATAAATCTGGATCCCATTGACTGCAAGCGTTAGGGCTGGCACATGCGTATGGGCCCACTGAGGAGCTCCTTGCTAAGCACCAGCACCGCGTGGGATGCTGGCAGGGCAACTGTGAGGCTTTTAGTATTTTAGTAGTAACAATACAAGCACCTAAGAAGTCACAAATATTCATTGCTCCATTTGATTTATTTGTAGATGCCTGTTGTGGGGCAGGTCTCCTGTGAAGGTGCTTTGGAGGCTGAAGCTTTCTGCCAGCGACAAGCTGCGACACCCGGACGGGCAGCGGGGAGGGCTGTGGGACAGCGTGGCCCTGCTCAGCGCAGGGCTCTTGCTGCGCTCCCCCCTGCCACTTGCCCGTTGCCATGGAGAGTGGATTTTGTCATGCACACTAGTGGGTCCCGTGCGTCTCCTCTCTGCCAGGGTAATCTGCTGTCACTGCGGTCATCACAATAACCGGGCTTTTTTTTTTTTTAATATACTCTTCTCAGTACCACATATTCCTTTCAGCTGCCTAGGTGCATTGTTGACATTAGCAGCATGATGTGCTACTGCTCGTTTAAAGTGGGAGACAAAACCCAGATGCGCTCTGCTCAAAAAATGGCTCAGTACTACTGTATATTCTGCAAGGTTATTCAGGATACGTGCGCCAGTGTTTCACCTTTTGTCTTTAAAGTGATGTGGGATGAATGTCTTTCAAATGAAAAGACAGGCGACTGGAAAAAAAGGGGGAAAAACAAGTAACAAGATCAAAGACATAAATAGAACAAAATATGCACACGAGATCTCATCTGAGATCAAAGATGTGAGCGTAATTACCATGAATAAGACCTGCAGAGCTCCACCAGAACAGAATGGTCTGTGTGCCTGGAGAATTCTGCAGAAATAAACCGTTCTGTGGGAAATCGAGCGCTCCACAGGGTGAGGAAAGGACATTTATTCTGCATTGGAGGGGGAATAACCCACCGTTACAGCAGGGTTGCTTATTGCTGGCTGACCCTGCAGGGCTGCAGCCGTTGAAGTAGCTCAAAGAAAACCTCCAAACCTTTTATGTTAAAAATATTCTGATCTGGGGAAAAAACCCCTCAAAACCAAGCTCTTGAACTGTGGGAGATGTGTAGTTTTCAGGCAGACATTTTCAAGGGTAAATGTAGTGATTGTGTTACAGGTGCAGTTGGACGAAAACCAATTGCTTCTGTTAAAGTAGCTGAACGCATAGAGGAATTGTACAGAACATGAAGAATTTCTATTTACTGAGTCTGTTCAGTCAGGGATTGCAAACGTATTTGTGATTTTTATGGCTGTTATGTACACATGTCCACAGGCCCTAACAGAACATCCTTATAAACGGAATAAATAAAAAAGTTGTCTAGAAGAGTACGTAAGGAAAGTTACAGTGACTGAGCTGAAACTGCAAAATGCAGGGAAAGATTTTATGAGCTATATGCTGGTCATACATAACAGAATATTGTTTGATTTTTAGTGGAGTTACTCCAGGTTTATTTTTCTTTTCCTGAGAACACACTATGGACACTGATCAGTCCTTGCTGTCCTTCCAGATAAGACGTCCCTTCTCCATGACTATCTCAAACATGGCAGGAGCATGCAAACTGAGGAAGTTTTAACAGTGATTTTTATTTTAATACCTCTCTCCTTCTGTCACATGAACCAGAAATTCAGAGACAGGTCCGTATGTCAGGCTTATTTCCACTTGGAAGAGGGGACAAAGAGGAAAGCATGTATGCTGAGCCTACTGTAAAGGCCTATTTTCAGAGAAATTTTACTGGAACTGTGTTTAGTGTGTAGATTTTATATATATATATATATATATTTACAGTAGCTTCGTCCATCTTTGTATAGAAACACCAGCTGTAGGGAACCTGGAAAGCATGTGCAGTCTAGAAATTAATATTTCCACTCCCTTCATTCTTCTGACTGGTTCATTTTTCAGAAGAGCCCACCCCTGCCCATGGGTTGTGCTGACCGTGACTTTGAGTCAAACACTGAAAGTGCAAGTGCTGTCTATGTCAGATCTCGTATTGATCTGTGAACTGTGCAACCTGTGGTGGCAATCCTGCTTTCCGTGACAACTGACCATCTCCATTGCAAAATCCCTATCAACAGTCATGGTGCAGTACTATGCCGGATAATACCTTCAGAGGGTCACGTCTGCATAAAGCACATTTCCTAATTCCATGAGAAATGTATGGACTGATTCTGCTGCATACAAGCTTTTTGCAGGTACTGTGGAATTTTTATGATATAATAATAAATTTTAAAATGTGTAATTTTCAGCAGGCAAAAAAATTAGTTTACTTAGAAAAAGATGTTGCACGGTTTCTTCTATTCTCTTAAGCAGAGTAGACCCAATTCTATCTTCTGTCATGTCCTCACGATCCTTCTGAAACAGAGGTATACAGATTAAATTGAGAGAAGATTTTGTCCTTTTGCAGGAGATACTACTTCACAAAAGACCACTGTCAACTCTTTAGGCCAAGAGGATTTATGATTTATCATCTTAAGATCACCAGATGCTGTCAGATTAGAGACTGGGGAGAGTCTGTTCTGTGATGTCCACTACTGTTTCTGTTCTGTGAGCCTTTGCTTGGACTTCAGTGCTGTTAGGAATCTGTAAACTCCCTCATAAAATGAATAATGTCCTTCTTTTAGCTTGAAGGTGTTGGTGGTATTCACAGATGCTTTCAAAATGACAAATATGCCCACGGTCCTGGGCAGCCTGCTGTAGGTGACTGCCTGAGCAGGGGAATTTGGTAAGATCACCTCCAGAGATCCCTGCCAACCTCAGCCAGTTTGTGACTCTGTAACTCCAAAATAAAGTCACTTCATTTTGATTCAGATGATGTAACAATAGAAACCTCTGTCCTGTTTTATTCTATAAAAGGGATGTGTTCTACAAAATGGGCTCCACAGGAATGGTGATCACAAATTTTGTATGTGCCTAATATATTTATTTTCATTAGATAATGCTATGGGCTTTGGTTCAACTAAGTGCTTAAATGCCAAAGACAGGCACACGAATAATCCTGAGGAATTCAAGAGAGGTGCTTTTATAGTGAATACTTAAGCTTAAGTGCTTGGCTGAATAAGAGCCATACTCGTGATTTTCATTAAAACAATACTGAGAAGAGCATGTCGTTTGTGCAGCAGATAGAGGAAGGGCACTCATTGCATGCGAGTCTCTACCTTTTACATAGTCTTTGAAATGTTGATGCTTAGCCTTGGTGAAGGATGCAGAGTTGTCTCCGAAAACAGAATTCACCATTGCTTAGCAATGAAGTAAAATGGATTTTGGGCAAACCATCTTGCCCAGTAACCAAATGGTTATTTGGTCTTTTTGCTGGTAGGAGTGAGCCGTCAAACCTATTTTCTGGGCCAGTAGCATCTGAAGAAAGGCTCTTCTCCCCATCGCCTCTTCCAGCTATGCAAATATATAATTTATTATTACTTGAGAGTTGCTGTAACTCATGACAACTGTCAAAAGGCAGCTAAAAGGCAAGAAGGCAAAAGAAAGCCATAGATATATTCTCCAAATACATCTCCTTTTTTCTTGACTCATTTAACACAGGTTATATTGAATTTATCTAAACTGTAACTGTAAGATTATTGTGCCAAAGCGCTGGGCCACTACAGCGTGTCGTGGGACACTCAGGGCCTGGTTCTCCCCTGCAAAAGGGTGGCCAGGACTGCGACTGTTCACCATGCGGGGTGCACGGGCTCATCTGCTTTCTTTTGGAAACACTTTCTCTGTCTTTACTTTCATTTGAGAATTTCTACACATCCATAGCATTTAAGCAAAGTCATCCAATGAGAGCTGGGTTTCGGTATGGTAGGGTCAGTGCAGGGCTTTGATACAAGATAGGGTGGAGCCTTTAACTTTGTGGGTGGCAGGGCTGTCTCTGCAGCATGGTACCTCCCGTTTGAACTGGCAATGTCAAATATGTCCCTCCCCTCTCAAAATATTTTCGTCTGCCTTCTCCTTAAGACTAAAGCCTTCCTTGTGATTACAGCAGTGAAAACAGTTTTGCAGTGGGTGTAAAGATAATGCAAACCTTAGGTTAAGTGGGAATCAGGCCCAGAGTGTGTGTATCAAGGACTATTTGAATTACATTCAGCACTGCTTATGATTTCTGAGGAGTTGTAGAGCCTGTTAAAAATGAAATACTGCTTATGGAAAGGGGCTTATGTTTTCTGCTGAAAAAAGAAATAAGGAGGAAAACATATTTGTGCCTGTTCAAAGGCTGCCCAAGGACAGCTTTCATTCTTTGTGACCCACTTACATTAAATGCTTTCACAGGAACCCCTCAAACGCTTATTAAAAAAAAAAAGGGGGAAAAAAAGAAAAAGAAAATTCACAGATCAGTGCTTCTAATCTTCACTCTGAGGATGCATCCAGGCTTGGAGCCATTGACAGATATCTTGCATCCCTAGTTACCTGTACAAAAATTAAACAAAGCAAGAGATGAGCAGTACTGGAAATGAGAAATTAACTCTGTCCATGTAAATATTAAATAGTATAGTTTAAGATAATTTTGTTTTAAGAAATAGGCCTATCAATTGTAACTTCCGCTGGCACAAGCTGACCTATTTCTCTTGTCTTCTCTCTACATTCAATTTTTTTTTTTTTTGTTAGCACATTGTGAGTGCTTTGGGTATTTTGTCTGGTGTTACCAGACCTCCTGGAGTCCAGCTGGAAGCAGTGCTTTCACTGGCTTTTGATGCCCGTGCTGTAGACACTGCCACTGTGCACATATGGTGAACTGGACTCTTATCAGACAGGGACCCGATATCTTTGAAACCTCTTGAGGAACCTGCAACTGGAAGGATTTCTTGGGGCTTGTGGTATATACCTTTGCACCTCCCAGGGCTTGCAGAAGGGAAAGAGAGAGCGCACAGAGTTCCAAAGAGCACTGGGCAGCAGTACTGCATGTAGGCATGGTCAGAAAAAGCCTTTTGTGGAAACTTAGAGAGTCAAAGGGACAGGTTTGGTAAAACATGTGTGCTTGGAGTCCATTTGGATAGCTTGTTGCCAGTGACTAAAGTAGTAGCCAATACGCTCTTCTTGGTGATGTTGTTTCCTAATGAAAAAGAAAATAGAAACTAATAAAGTCTGCTGTAGTTGCTTGTTGTGATTTGAAGAAGGTAAGATATTCACTACACACTATACTAATTCCCCTGATACTATGTCATTTTAGATCCACCAAAATAAAAAAGATAGTAAAAATTTCAGTGTTTTCTTGATATGAGCCCTGAATTCCTGGTTTTCCCATCATGTGAATATTGAGTCATTGATATTTTGTGTCACACAGAAAGGTTGAGATATCATAGAAAACTGATGATTTGCATAAGTGTCCCAGAGGCATTTTTGGCTTTCCAGCGTGCAGAAGCTTTAGCCTGTTGCCTTTACACCGAGTCTGCTGTAATGCTGCATGCCAGAGATGATAATTCATTTTGTGAAACATGATCACAAAAGCCTTTATGGAGGTGCGACAGATGCAGCTCTAGCCATCACTTGAAGCACTTTTCCATAACCTGAAAAATGTATCTCCTTCTGATTTTCTTTCTTGATGACATTTTTAGGCATTGTTGAGTTGCAATGGTTGCATGCAATGAAATTCTTAAAAGAGCAAGGGGATAAAAAGGTTAAAGTGCCCGCAGACACAGTTTCAGGACTTAATTGGACACTAGCTACTCAACTATGAGCATTCCCCCAAAGAATGGTAGAGTTCTTGTAGGCTTCAAACAATGGAGATGCGTGGGTTGATGCCATCTGCAGCCTAGGGCTTGTGGAACAAAAAGATGTTTGAAGAAGAGGGAAATTCTCAGAGATATGGTAGAATGGGAATGATCTGAAAGTAATCAATCATTACGGTGACATAAATCACAACACACAACAGCCCACAGCCAGAAGATGTCAAATACCGCCCGCAGTGCCTCAGTCTCTCTGGCATCATCACTTTTGTGTGTTGTGCCACTGCTCTTTTGTGGGCCATCAATTTTGTTGGGTGATGAAACTCAAGAATGCCGCTATTCCTCCTTCCTTGCTAATGCAAGCTTTATGATTGCGCACCCTAACGTGCACTTAAGGCGCATTAATCCTTTGACCCAAACTAACAATCGATTGTGAGCTGGGTGCCAAATCCGCCAGATGTTGCTTGATCTCATAATTACGTTAGTGCTATTGCTCCAGCGCAACAGCATCAAAACAATACCAGCCAATCTGGGGCACAAAGAGAGTCTGCAGCTCTCATGTGGTCATCTGGTCCACGCCTGACATTTTTGCCTAAAGCTCTCAGATGTTAAATTTCTTTTCTTGATTATAAGCAAAATGATCTGTGCACAATATTAAAAAAACATTTATCAGCTGGAAAACAGTAAAAGGCATGGCATAAACTCATATAAATGTTAATGAAAGGCAGACAAAATTAAGCAATAGTATAGTGTTCCTCAGGCTCTTACACACTTCTACTTTAAAGAGGATCTAGCAGGGGAGGTCAGAACAGGGTTGGAGGATAAGCACAAAAAACATTGTTTTGAAATTTACTCCAATTCTTCTTGTGGTTGAGAACACTGGTCTGGAGGTCCTGCTAAATGGAACAAGCATAATCCTTCTTTAACTCATTCCAATATTGATCATCATAAATTATAAACTCCTTCATTTCAGTAGAAAGGCTCCATCTTTCTGTTGTTGCATGTAAAATAAAACATGAACTACTGGCTGCATAGCTCCTACCAAGAACCTGTACAAAGTAGTAAAGCAATGACTGTGGCAGTTGTCGAATGTGGTCTGTTCCTTTGAGCTAGAGCCATGCCATATGGATGGTCTATAGGGCAAGTCTAAGCACGAGGCTCCAAATCCCAGTGCAAAAAGACCTGAATGCAAATGACTCAAGCTACGTTATCCTTCATCTTGTCATACTGAGCTGTAATTTGCTAACCTAGAGCTGAAATATAGCAAGGACATTTTCATCCCTTTTTTTCCAGCCCTCACACTGCGCAGATTGCCAGTGGGCATAGTGCCCCTCTCTCTTTCACCTGCCTTCCAGTCTACAGAGCTCCGAGACCCGTGCTCGAGTTCCTCAGTGCTGGTGGAGCGTGTGGGAGCAGAGGTTCAGGGTGCACTAGGGCACTGTGTAGCCCACTGTAATTTTCTGCTTTTTTAAAAAAAATGTGGGTGAGTTCTTATCAGCAGCAACTGCAAAATTACAGCATTTTCCTTCCCTCTCGATTGTGAGCTACAACACGTATCTCAAACTAGGCACAAGGAAAATTGTAGCACAGGGCACTAACTATCAGCGAAAAAGTATTTCTAGACAATGCAAGCTGGCTTCAGCATGCCCTACTAATATTCTCCATCTTACAGTATTCTCATTTCAAATAAGAATATAAAGTCATACCACATACAAGAGAAAATTTATTTCCTGTAGCGCTACAGTTTTTAAGCATAATGGCCCATGTAGACCAGTGGGCAAGTATGATAGCCGAAAGTTGAAAGTAATTGCCTTCTTTATGCTTCATATCTGATCTGTAATAAATGTTATTTTACATGGTGCAATTAGACTTCAGGATGTAAAACTCTGAGAGTAATCCTGAACCTTTTAGCAGAACTGGGTATTTTCAGGGTGTGCTGACATCTAGACTCTGGTCTAACCAATGGCACAAATCTGAAGCAATTTCCTTGAAATCAGTACGATTACATCAGCACAAACCCCATAAAAGTGGGATGAGAGTCAGATCTTTATTTCTTTTCCAGCCAGCTCTAGAGATACAGTATTTTCCATTTAGTCAACTGAAAAGAACTGTAAAGGGATAGAAAGAAATGATAGAACTAAATTTTATTATTTAACATATGGGAAACTTGGTTATTATTTTACCATAAGCGCAGGCAGGAAAAAGAGCCTGCTGAAGTAAAATGGAAAATATTCACCTCAGGTGTTGTATCATGAAATTCAAGGAAGTGACATCAAAGATTAAACCTGGTCCATTTATTTCTAAGCTATTTTGTTTAAGTATCAGATTTTATGTCTGGAGTTTTTCTCTACTCTGTGAATTTTAATTTTTTTTTTTTTGTAAGCATAAAACTGAAAAAAGATCCAAAAAAATTTATTTTGTCGCCTGAATACCGACATAAGACCCTCATATTGGGCACTCAAATTCTTTGACAGTTTTGGGTGTTGCGCATGGAAAAACTGCAAACTGGGGTCAGATGGAACTGGCTGAATGGCAGAACTCAGAGGGTTGTCATCAGCGGCGCTGAGTCTAGTTGGAGGCTGGTAACTAGTGGTGTCCCTCAGGGGTCAGTACTGGGCCCAGTCTTGTTTA
>Ga0065711_1036479_pt1 | contig 20945 bp, 16 predicted proteins | sample Hoacrofraction12_FD_59098 | JGI IMG/M metagenome (GOLD analysis project Ga0065711, IMG submission 59098) | Hoatzin crop microbial communities from Cojedes, Venezuela - Epithelial fraction 12 v2 (version 2) | ecosystem: Host-associated > Birds > Digestive system > Esophagus > Crop | place...
GACAAGGTCCTGTGCAGCCTGCTGTAGGTGACCCTGCTTCGGCAGGAGGGTTGGACTAGATGACCCACAGAGGTCCCTTCCAACCCCTACTATTCTGTGATTCTGTGATTCTATGATTCTGTGACTTTGTTTTCCAAAGAGCTTCAGACATTTTAGAGCTAGGAGGTGCCACTAGGTTTGCTCTGTCTTGGAGGGAAGGCTGTTATATCCCACACCTTTGCCCCCAGATCGAACACTACAGTCTGTATTTAATTAAACTATTTCTTTCAAAAGAGAAAGGGCTTTATTTTTTAGTCTGAAAGGGTCCACTGTTTCTTCGTGCAATTTCATCTCATGATTAAAAGTTTGCACCTGACTTCCTATTTAAATGTGTCTGGTATCAACTTTCAGCTACTAGTACTTGTTACTCTCTACTAGATTGAGGAATCTTCTCATACATACATTTTTATTCCTGGAGTGGGTCCTAAATATTGCAATCAAGGCACTTTTTGATCTCCTTTATGACAAATTTTTTGTCATATGCCATATTACTGTGCTTTTTTTATTTTAAATCTCACCCTAACAGGCCTTTTCTTCAGTCTCTTGAATAGTTCTTTGCTCAGCCTTCTCCAGTTCCTCATTGTATTTGACATCAGAAGAGATTATTTTTGTCTTATTCACATTTGATGCTGAAAAGACTGCTTCTGTATTCTTGTTCATTTCTTCTTATGTATTGATATGAAGATCACATCAAGCCTTCACTCACAACGTTACACAATGATATTGCCTTTACTCTCCCCAAAGTCTTCTGATAACAATTACTTTCTACAGTAGCATCTCCCTTTCCCTATATTGATCTATCCTTTTTCTTGCTAAATGCACACTCTTGGGTGGTATTCACCTGACCAAAGGTATTCTTCTGATCAAGGCAATATTTACAATGTAGATGCCCACACCCGAACCACCACTTACAAAAGTACAGACATATCTGAGGCCCTACAACTCTTATCCTGAGGAAGGTGTTTAAAGTAGGCCAGGTGAAATCATACCCTAAATGATGTATTCTCTATGTTGATGATAAAGGCAGCTGAGGTGGCTAGCTCTGTTGTAGACAACTAGTAGTCATCTAATATGAAATACTTGTCTCCCATCGTGCTTCCTTGCACCCACTTCACTAAGGAGTGACCTTATGCTATATTACTTCTCCCCCTTCTCTTGCTTAAATATGTATATAATATGCAATATGTATATATGTATATAATATGCAAAATATGTAAATGTATATAATATGTATATAGTAAATATATATAAAATGATACTAATTTCCTCAACAGTCTACAACACCCACAAAATGCACTGGCAGTGATGTTATACTTGCTTCCACATGAAGCATGAAAATTTGAATATGTCATATTTAGGAATAATGCCTGAAGAATCACTCAGTATCTGAGACTGCCCTCGGTTCCCACCAAACGGCATCAGGTCATAACCACAGGTACTGGATAACCACCAATCCTTACTGCAGTAGTGAATTTACCTTTACCCTTCACAAGAAAGTCTGGATGAGTTACCTTATGTTGTGTGCAATATGCTTTGGACATGAAATTTAGAAATTGATATGAGCTACTGGCTATATACAATTGTCAGTATCAATCTCCAAATTCAGGTTCCTGATGAAGTCCATGTGATTTCTTTCCATGCATTACAAAGGAGCGTTCAATCTCATCTCTGATTTGTACATCTTTGCTGTGCTCCAGTACACTCAAACTATGAAACTAGAGCCTAGCAATTTACAAGCTCCCCATCCCTATTTAGGCAACAAAAATAAGTGGCTCTGTCTTAAAAACTGATGTCTTCTTCAATGTTTAATGTAGTTGTTGGTATAAGATACTCATCCTCTGAAGGACAGAGATAAAGAAATCTATGGTAGTACATTTAGTGCTAGGAGAACAGATTGCATCTTTCCAGTAAAGTCACTGAGACTTCTGTGACTTACATTCTTATTTATGTGATACTAAGCGATAGCAGTGGATGGATAAGTCTGAACGTTGCTTACATTCCTCTGGTGTTCAGATCGACCTTGCTCACCTCTGGAGCACTACTGAGACTTTCTTTTTATTTGTTAAATCCTCCGTTCCTTCCTCCCACCATGGCCCTAATTTATGTGAGCTGCACCTGGTTGACACTGTGGATTGGAGTCGTCTCACCTAACTTTTTAAATCCTGTGGTATCGATGTCCACACACAACCGCGTCTTCACTGGCTCAGTTTAGAGTCACTGGAGCTTGGTTCCTCTGACTTACTTTAAACATCCATGTTAAGATAAATTAAATCACACACAGAAAACCTTTCTGCTAATAAGCCCAGGACATGAAAGTCTACAGTGTGAATCTGGACATATGGTCAGGTGAGTCCCATATGGTATGTCTCATTGTAATTGGGGCTGGCTGAAAGGCTTCCATCAGCCCCCTGCCCTCAGTAGTAAAGGGGATGACAGGAAAAAAAACACAGAAGAGGTTGATTTACTTTGAAATACCAACTAAATACAGCAGTGAGTCAAAACAAGCCAGTACAAATGCTTTCTTGGTGGAAAATGAAAACTATTGTAAGTCATAGCAAAAGTCCTCTCAACTACCAAAACCAAAGGCTGATCAGTTTTCAAATTTATTTTAGAAATAACATTTTCAGCTGCAAGTTTTGATTCAGGTAGAAGCCTCAGCTCATCTTCTGTTCAGAATAAAAATGTTTTCAACTTATTTATTTAAATTTCAACATTTAGAATCTAAATCCTCTAACTATGCGAAATGACTTCTATGTATTTCCAAAATGTTTCTGAAAAATGGAACTGAAAAAATTCACAAGGCAGCAACACAGCTAAAACAAGCTAATCAAGCGTGAATTATTCAGCTTAGTTCTAGGTGAAAAAATATTTGTAAAACAATAGATATCACAGAGAAAAAAAGCACATTGTCAGCATTTGCTATTGCATAATCACTGAATTCTCAAACATTTGTATTGCTCAGAAGGGAATGATAAGTTATGCCATCAGGCACGATTGTGCTCACATGGCCCATGATTCCCATGGCAAATTGCCTGGACAACAATAGCAGATACGACAGAAATGTGACTGTAAATGATGCGTGTGTGCACTCCTATGTGTGGGTCTAACACTCGAACTGTACAGAGGGCAGCGTGCTGCAGAGGAAAAACCACTGTCTGCTGGATTAAGTGATAACCAGGGAGTTGCACAGACCCTTTTGAAACAAAGACATTGGTGTGAAAAGGAGTATGAATGAAGCATAAAGTACTTGAGAGAGAGCGCTTGTGGGGGTGGATCAGAGCACTGGTGAAAACCTTGTTGGCTCCCACCCAGGCAGCCTCCGCGGAGGTCAGGGGATGGGGATGCAGAGAGGACCCGGAGGGGGTGACTGTGTGGGTGCAGTGCAGAGGTACCCATACCTCAGGGTGTGCCTGCGGACCCACCGGGGTCTTCCTCACCATCATGGAGGTCTGTGGGGTGCTGCACAGCAGCGGAAGTGACATGTAGCCAGAGCAGCTGCATCTCTCGCATGCGTGCATGTGTGAGATCAGACATTCCTGGGATCAGCTGTAGAAGGGCATTTATAAATTTGCAGGTGTTTATTAACATTTTCTAACTGTCTAGTTTTGTGGTTTATCTGTTGCACTGCCTATATTGATTCTGCATATATATGGTTCATGGACTGTGAGTCAATGATCTGTCATTAATAAATCAATAAACAGTTTCAATTCTGATCTAATTCAAACCATGTGAACTGAGCATTTTTCCCCTGTGGCATCAGAAATGTCTTCGAATAAACATCTCAGTCTACACTGCCATCCCTACAGTGTCTTTGTGCGCTGTTCAAAAGTAAGTCTTAGCTCCACAGTAAATCAGGTCCTTATTTTTTAAAAAAATAAACACATTAGAAATGTAAACTCATCAGCCCTGCAGTAGACACTGTTGGCAGAGGGAGACAGCAGGCTATACCTCTGGGAAGTGCAAGCAAGCAGGGACATATTTACGAATGACTGGAGGACGGTAGCTCTAACCTACTTTTCTGTCCTGTGCTTCTCTGTTGGTTTGTCAGGGAGCAGTCAGTACAACCCAGCATTGCCCAGATTCCCAAGGACTCTAGGAAGTATTTCTCCCCAGACACGCTTGGTGATGCCTTAAATGATTTTGGTGATGCCTTGAATGACTCCTTCCACCAAGCCTGGACTGCTACTGCAGAGCCCTTATGGCTGCACAGACTGTGGTATTGACATCAAAATGATCTATGCAAGCAACTGAAAGCAGCTGACAGCAAGTTTATGCTATATCAGAAGAGCCTGCTTTGGAGGATGCATGCGTATTTGGGGTGGGGAGGACTAAGGCATGGAGCACTTCTGGTGCCTTTGTACAGCTGCAGCATCCTCCTGGGCTGAATCAACTGCAGGCAGAATCTCTCTCACTTGCAGTAAAGCACCATTGACAGCCACTGCTTTATCACTATACTTATAATTTTTTATATTCTTTCCTCTCTTCGTTTCTTTTGTGACTGTAATTGATTTTGAAAGAAAAACGTAATGTCATCAAGACTCACCTTGACTCTAGGTACCTCTATAATGGACCTAAGTGCACAGCCAGCAGCTAGTCCAGCACCTCACAGCTACATTAACAGGCAACAGGCTTTTCCAGCAAAAAATTATGCTACTACTAACAAAAAAAAAAAAAAAATCTGTGGAAATACAGGAAAATTACAGCAGAGAAGAAACTCAGTCATTTATAATTCTGTAATTTGCAGAGGGAAAGCCTTGCGTCTTGTCTGGCAGTATTGTGGCAGATCTAGCCTCCAAGACCATGCAAGAGCTGTTTAAAGACACTTGCTTCGAGACAGCCAGTGCAATGACCTTACGAGGTGGCCCTCTTCTCCAAGTGTAGCCCTGAAACAAAACTCCAAACTTTCATAGCAGCACAGCTGATGCCCAGTCGTTGCACACACAGTACCTATCAAACAAGCAGTGTGATTAGTAACTCATCCTTGCATTTAGTTAACCATATATAAGCAGTTACTTGCTTCTCTGTTCTGAGAATGCTTCTTCATCCTTCTCCCCTAAGCATTTTCATGAAAGTAGTTGCAAGACTGAGGCTGCCCGTCTCCTTTCATACATATAGTTATGCTGTTCCCAGCCTCCCCAGTCCTAGAGATTCCCAGGTCCATTTCAACCAGCCTAGATTTCACTGTAACACAATGTCACCTGTGTTATCTAGGTTTGATCGGTATCATCCAGAGCAAAGATTTATGGGTTGATTCCAGGTGTTTCCAGTGGGAAGTGGAGGCTGCTGGGTCTGGGCAGTGCATAGTCTGTCCAAGCACAGCACATCAGCATCTGTTCTGGTGAAAACGAGCAAACTCTGTTGATATCAGTGTGAAAACTGATCTGACCAGAAATACGCTGATATCAGTGCACAATTTGTAGCAATATTTGCTTTTGTGGCTGCTTTGGTTTTCTGTTACAGGTAAATTTTGCAGGTGATGAAATCCTGACTTTCAAATCAGAGAGAAAAGAATGACTTTGGGGAAGTTGGTGAAGCTACCTATCTACACCATGGAGAACAGGAGTGGGGCTAGGATATGTGAACTGGAGCACTGGTGCAAACTGAGGCTCAGCTGCAGCTGGTTTGTGCATAACGGCTATCCAAGAGGTTCAGTGTTTAGTATTCAGATGCTATGCTTCCAAGAATTCAGGCTCATCAGGAGAGATTAAGATGTCAAAAACTGACAATCTATACAATTAAAAGCTTCCAGTACTGGAGCCCATGAAGTCTTAAGAGGGAGGTGCAGGTAGGGGGAGAAAAGGGAGGAGAAAGGTTTAATGATTCCTTCAGGGAAATTAATTTCCATCATCACCTTTTGTATTTTTGCTAATTTCTGTTTGACAAAACCATGCACAGAAAGCAGGAATTTTAATCAGTGTTTATGACAACATTCTTTTGAATGGAGTTAATCATATTAACCTCTTGTGGGCCCTAGTAAAGGCTCTAAATCAATAACCCTTTGTAAGTCTGTAAGGTAAAATATCTGTGCCTGGAGTGGGAGGAAGAGCGTAATGCCTGATACACATGAGAGGAGTCAGCACTGCCTCGATTATCACAGCAGCTGTCCAACAAATGCTTGCAAAAGGTTTCCCCTGGAGACACATTTTCAAGTTCCTTAAAATGGGGCCTGAGTGTCTACTACAAGTCTTGTGAAATTGAAGTCTGTGCTAATTTTCCTTATGCCCATGAAGCCCCTCATAGCCCGACAGGTATTCCAGTGCTGACTTGAATGCATGCAAGATATTACTGAGATACTTCCTCACAGATTTACAGTGAAAGCTTTTCTCTATTTCTTAGCACATATTCTTTTTTCCAAAACATACGTACTTTTGCTATTCTAATGCCAGGTTGGTGCTGCATTTGCCGAACAATTTAATCTGGTTTTTGCTGCTTGATGTGAGGTTACTTTTCCGATGTCCTCAGAGGCCTGCAGATCCCCTCTGGATATCTCAGATCCTCCTTGCTGACCTCCAGGAGAGCAGGCTCAAGACCATGGCGCAGTTTTCCACAGCACCTTCCTCTCACTTCTGCTTGCAGCATTTCCACTCTGCCCAAAGCACTCGAATACACCCAGGACCATCTACTTGCACCATGGCAGCCCTTCAGCTGGCTGCTTAGGGCAGCACCAGGGACACAGACCATCTGGGTTTTGGTCTCAGTGCCCCTGAAGTTATACATTTTGTGCATAGTTGAAGCACTTCAGCAGGGGTGAAAAGCATGTTCCATCCTATACACCATGCTGTCTGAGGACAAGTCTCTTTTCCTGGGGTGTGACTTCAGGAGAAACGGAGATTTGTGATGGAGAAGCTGAAGAGTTTTGGCTGAGCTGAAGTTGTTCTCCTGGTCCCCTTCTTCCTGGTGATTTATTCAGCCTTGTGGGCTAATGGAAACCGCATGGCTTTTCTTTGATGTAGCTAACAGTGGGGCCTGATGCCTATCTTACACCAACATTACCAGGTTCAAAAGTTTATAGCTTTTGCACTTAATTTCAGCTCTGTTTTCTCCACTTTTCGTGATTATGACAAGCGAAAAATGGAACAAGGTTAAAATTTTCATCCAACAACAGTTACAACCCATGCAATGCTACAGGCTTGGGGAAGAGTGGCTGGAAAGCTGCCCAGCGGAAAAGGACCTTGGGGCGTTGGTTGACAGCTGGTTGACCATGAGCCAGATGTGTGCCCAGGTGGCCAAAAAGGCCAACAGCATCCTATCTTGGATCAGGAATAGTGAGGCCAGCAGGAGTAGGGAAGTGATTGTTCACCTGTACTCGGCACTGGTGAGGCCACACCTCAAGTTCTGTCATCAGTTTTGGACCCCTCACTACAACAAGGACATTGAGGTGCTGGAGCACATCCAGAGAAGAGCAACAATGCTGGTGGGGGGTCTAGAGCACAGGTCTTACAAGGAGCGGCTGAGGGAACTAGGGTTGTTTAGTCTGGAGAAGAGGAGGCTGAGGGGGGACCTTATAGCTCTCTACAACTACCTGAAAGGAGGTTGTAGTGAGGCAGGTGTTGGTCTCTACTCCCAGGTGGCTAGCGATAGGATAAGAGGCAGTGGCCTCAAGTTGTGTCAGGGGAGGTTTAGATTGGATATTAGGAAATATTTCTTCACTGAAAGAGTGGTCAGGCATTGGAACAGGCTGCCCAGGGAGGTGGTGGAGTCACCATCCCTGGAGGTGTTCAAAAAATGTATCGATGTGGCACTTTGTCATAAGGTTTAGTAGCATGGTGGTGTTGGGTGCATGGTTGGACTTGATGATCTTAGAGGTCTTTTCCAAACTATGATTCTATGATTCTATGATTTCTCTGAGAAATTTTGCCATGATGAAGCAGTTGAAGTTATCTTTAAATGTAGTGATATCCATTACAAACTTTACGTAGGGGAAAAAAAAATGTGTCTGGGGGCTGGAAAAAGATTACTCACATATCCTTTTTATCTATGTACATATTATAACAGCATTATCCCCCAAAATGCCGAAGTCCATTTTCTGAGACAGGGAACTCTCAAACAGAAGGGAAAAGTAGTTAAGGATGAGGGATTCTACACTGGAAATTAATAACTTATCATTAACAGTGCCTAGTGAACCTGCATGGATCACATTCCTTAGACTACATCCATATTATTATTATTATTATTATTATTATTATTATTATTATTATTATTATTACCATTGTTTCCTGGTCCAGGTTAGGGTCACCTACCTGAGTGACAGGACAAAATTAGGCACATATACGCCCACTTGCCTCATGATGTTGGTTCTTATAAGGAGGAAAGCCCGATGTGGTGGCTGAGCAGATGCAGTGGGGTGCTCCAGGAGATCCCTGAGTGATGGAATCAGCAGGACAGAATCACAGGCAGTGCTGCAGTGAGCATCAGTAAAGCCAGGTATGGCTTTTGTGCTAGCCACTACACTTGGAAAATGAGAATTACTGCTAGAAAGAGCTTACAACTTGGAAGATAGAATGTATCAGTAGGGTGGTGGAAATTGAGGTAGTATAGAAGTTCATTTATTGGATGATATTTATGGAACACTGAAGTTGATCCAGGGAGCAGCTGAAGTGGGTGAGACTGAAGCATCTGCCAGCCTCCTCCCTTCTGTCTGTGTCCCACCATTCCACTGGCGAAAGGCTCGGTTTGGCCTGTCTTTCCCAGGTGAATTCTGAATTCCTGCTTTGCTGTGGGACAACCTTAACAAACAAACTGGATACCACAGAGGGATCTCAAAGCAGATCTTTCCCAAATGGACTTTTTCCTCCAACCTGGTAGCCGGGATAGGGTGCTGTACTGCCATTACACTGCTGAGCTCAGTGTCAAGCATTATATGTAACTATACCTGGTGAAATAGCTGCTTTTCGTAACACTTTGTCTTTCTAGTCTCAAGGACCATGTACCTGTCACGTGTACATAATTGTATTACAGCTATTACTGTGGCATGTAAATCCCTTTTTTAGGGCCAGACCTTAGGAGCTGAAGTGTGATTGACTTACAAAGGTATTTACGATCTCAACAGTCTATTGAAAGTTTTAAACCAAGACTTAGAATCTTACGAGCCTAAGTTGTTTAGATGCCTTTGAAAATGTTACCATCAAATGTCTTGGTTAAAGTCAGCAGAAGCTGCCAGACTGACACAGATTGAAAATAAGACCAGAAACATTCAGTGGATTCCTGTCTCCCTTGTAGTATTTTACATTTTACTTCCCTAAGAAGAAAAATAACAAAGAAAACTTACTTGCAGAATTTTGGTTTTTTGTTTGGGTGTGGGTTTTTTTCTTTGTTTTTTTTTTCACTGCAGTGGAACTCATAGGACCTTTTTCTCTTCATCAGTTTCTTACAGCTATACCTGAGTGCAGAGTGTGAACTCAGGCAGTTAATATCTTCTCACTGACTTTTTATAGGCAAATTGATATTGCCAGGCCCAGGAAAAAATAAAGGTTTCCTTGCAAAGCAATATCTTTAGTACAACATCACTGCACTATGTCAGCTTAGGTGCAGTTCCACCTGAAGTGTCAGATTAAATTTTAATGGGCACGAAGTGCCTTTTAAGTTTCCATTTAGAAAATAAAAGAACAGCAAAAATTCATAGCCAGCGAGCAGCCCTCAAAAGGGAGTGAAGGAAATCCACAGACCTGGGCTGGCAGTCTGAACCTTTCACATTGCATCTTGCTGGCCAACCACACTGACTGAACATTTTGTTTCCTGATGAAGAAAGCCTTCTTCACAGCTTCAAACACGCAACCACTGCACCCGTCTCTCCAGACTGGAGCTGTGTGAGTGCAATTACCCACACTTCCACAACTCCTAGAAAATGAGGGGCTTTTTTCATCATCAGGAACCAGGAGGCAGTAACTGGAAGGAATGCAAAAATCTTTATAAGGAGCTGAATTTCCTAACCTCCAAATTTCCAAGCCTGGCATGCAGTAAAGGCTGTGTGGCCAGAACTGGCTCTGCTGTCAGATGAAAGCATGCAGATTTTGCTCAGTGTTTTGCATTAATGAACGAGGATTAATTTTACTGAAGAAAGTATTAGTGGTATTTAGAGATCTCGTGGGAGCAGTCATGTACTGTTCTTGGCAGAATTCCTTCATCATCTAGTTAATAACTTTAGTTTCCTACACTGTTGACCCAGAGATATCTTTGAGGGGAGATGGAAGATGAAATTTATTTTTCTTCTAATCTTTGATTAAACATAACAGTGACTTGCTTGGACTGATATACATATTATAAGACCTGTTTCAAGGCAAGAGGCCACAGGAAAGGATGGAGTATCTTTCAATTACAAAGCTTATCCTCAGTTTCTCATTGTGGTAAGTGGTTACCGCAGGCTCTAAACTGAATGCTAGCTTCAGGACTGAGTTTAATCAATAAACTGCTTTCTCGAAGAAGTATATCACACTTAATCCTCATAAGTAGATTTGAGTAGTTTTCTGGAGTTAGTACAGCCTAGTGTAAGGAACTTCATGAATTTACACGGTAATAGGACTATTGTGTTCTACGTGCAGTCTCTGTTTTGAAATTGCCAGGTGCTAAGTTTGAAAGTGATGTGAATTCTGCTCTGTCTGAAGCAGAAACAAAAGCAATAGCCACCAGACACAAATTTTTGATGTGTTGTTAATCTGCAAAATGTCCTTTGGATGGTAAAAAAGCATTACTAACTAGGATCATTTCACTTCTCCCTACCTATACAAAAAAATCCCTACACTTCTGAAATATTAAGCAGGGCATTAGGGCATTATGCACAAACTTAATAGTAGCAGTCACATCTATTTCCCAGAGTTTACCCTGAAAATTCATGTTAACTGAGTGCAGAGATCCAGGTGACTCTGCTCTTGCCTTTGCTGTGTTGGAAGAAGTCACTGAATGCAGAGACCTCCACTTTGGACAGACAGTCAGTGTTGGACTGTCAGACACACTCATACAGTAAATTTGTCATAGGGAAGAGCTATAAAGGTCCTTCTTCCTGGGGAATTCTTGACTAGTTCTTATTTTTTTACTTTGAAATACTGAATTTATTATATTTTTACCCTTTTTTCTTTACAATATGGAGGAGAGCTGAAAGGATGCTATAAAATGTGTCCATTGTGTTATAATTTAAGAGTTTTCTGGTTAGCTTTTGAAGGCTCAGCCCTACAAAGATATATTCTTCATCACAGAACTTGTAATGCAGAAAAGACCTGACAGACTGGAAGTAACATAAATGACCAATAGGCTTTCAATAACCTTCCAACATCCTCTCTGCTTAGCATTAAGGATCAATTAGTCTCCATTCCATGCTGGTTTGGCTTCTATAAATCAACATTGAAGTGAGCCACCTAAATATTCAGAATCAACCCTTCCCAAATCCCCAAATCTTTCCAAAACTATGATGAAAAAATCTCAAAAATATCCATGATTTCTGAATGAAGAATGCTTAGAAGTCTTATAAGATTAGATTAATTAAATTATTAATCTTTATAAACTTAGACACACCTAAAATTAAGTTCCTTTCCAAAAAAGATTGTGATAAGTTGCACCAACATTCTTTCTTTTTTATTGCAGAAATTCTCTTATTTTATTTCACAGCTGTGTTCTCCTGTGCCTCTCAGTATAATAATAGTTGACTGAAAAGATTCACATGAAATATTTTGTGTTATATTACTTCACTGCACTTTCTTACAGATAAGACTGGAATAAACAATTAATGTCATTTAAAACTAGCAATAAGGACATGCAGAAAAGATAAAATAAGTCACTGACAACTTCCTAAAACATGTCTCATTTTCATTTACAAATCATTGGCCAACACATCCTGAAATAGACACACGGTGTTCCTAAAGCTGTCAGAATATGCTATGTGAGAAAACGTTGGCACAGGTGTATATATGATTTATGTCATAGAATCATAGCAGCATAGAATCATAGGTTGGAAAAGACCTCTAAGATCATCAAGTCCAACCATCCACCCAAACCACCATGCCTACTAAACCATATCCCAAAGTGCCACATCTATATGGTTTTTAAATACCTTCATGTTTTATTTAAATCCTGTTCTATTCTCTGCTTCTAGTTTGTGTAACTTTTGTAGGTTTTTTGAATGCAAAACAATGAATAGTGATTAACAACACCATTTGCTGGATGAACTCTGTATGAACTATAATGATTTACAAGCTAGAAATATTTTGGGAACCAAACTAGGGATTGGTGAATATTCAGCAGACAAAAGACCAGGTGAAGGATGTTAGGTAGCCGCATTTATGAAAATGTTGAAACTGCATGTTTTAGTATATATGAATAGCTCTTACAGCAAAACTGGAATGTAGGAGGCAGCCTGTGAAAAGCAGAAGTATGTCAGACATGGGGAAAATATGCGTGCAAATACACATGCTTCATGGCGTCTCATTCCTACAGCTGAGCAACCCCTGCCTATGGCAGCTGGTTTCATCCCAGAATTGGCCATTACCCTCAGGCAACAGCCTAAGTACAACAGCATTTTCTGCTGGAACACCTCTGGGCACACACTTGTCCCCATGATAGCTGGTCTTTTGAGGGAACATCTTCTGTAGCTTCTTTGTTCTTTCAATAACAGTATAGAAGGGGGTGTTTGGCCAGCATAAGAATTTGCGTCACAGCAAAGCACAGTAAAGGTCTGCCTACCCGTTGTCCTATCTCCACTTTGCCATTGTAAAATGCTTGAAATGAAAATAAATATGATTTTCTTCCTTTTACCTATGACCAATTTCCAGCAGGAAGCAGTTTAGGAAAGGGACATGTTGCAAGAGATCCCAAGGTACAATCCGTTTGTTAGTCTTCATGCAAGCTATTCTACAGCTCATAGCATTTCAGCAGAGAAAAAAATCAGAAAAGGGGGAAAATATGCTGCTGCTCCCTTTTCAGATGACATACATTTTTCATACAGCGTTTTCCTTCTGGCATTTCCTAGAAAGCTTGTTAACTACAGCAACATTCAATACTTCTGTTCTTCTTTATGGTGCTCTTCATTTTAATGATCAGCTCTCACCTCTTCTCAGTACTTGCATCCTACTTAAGAGGGTGCAGGGCACCTTTGGCCCTAGTTTTAAATGCAACATGGAAAAGCCTTAGGATATCTATTGGAATGAGAAGGACAGTACCAGCTGCTATGTTTGATTTATTTCTAATGCAGTAGATTTCATCGTACATTTCTATCTAGAAGAGGACAATCATGGCAACGGAACCTACTTAAATCTGTTCTGAGTGTATTTAACATTGGAGACATGGCTGAAAATATTTTTTTTAAATTAACATTAGTCAGAGCATTTACTTATGCTCAGAACCCTGCTCCAAGAATAAATAGCAACGGGGGAGAGAATAGCTTCTGCTCCTGAGACTGTGACAAGGAAACAAGTGTTCACTGGAAGAAGTCAGGCCATCTCACTGCGCTTTCTGTTTTCTCACTCACTTCCTTTTGGTCACACAGAGTCTTGTGATGTCACCCAAATAATGTTACCAACATCAAAGCAAACAAAGGCAATTTCCTTATCTGATAATTAGGCTTTTTCATGGCTTTTTCATTCAGGCCTTTCTCATTCCCTGCTGTGTGTGCTTCTTAAATAACCAGTGTCTTTGACATCAGCAGCTACCAGCACATGTTGTCTCACTTGCATACCACATGAAACAGAGCTGGTAAGAAATACTCCCAATAGCTAGAAGGCTATTCATCTTTAATTAACAACATACTTTAATAGGTTTCTTAGCAACATCATTTACCTTCAGCATCTGCCCCTAAGGGATGTGTTCTGTGTTGTCAGACGAACAGTAAATGAAGGCAGCTATTGATCTGTAACCCGTTGGGTGCTGAATTACAACATACAAGAATAACTACATCAAAATGACATTTGTACTCAAAATGCTTATAGTGCTAGATGTTTCCATTAAGAATGAAATGTCCCTTCTTTTTCCTCAGTTGGATTTCCATCTAAAAGTATGATTTAATGAAAGAATTTCAATTAAAAATTGCCCAAAAGTAAGTCGAATCTCCAGTCTTGAAGTTATAGAAACATGATAAAACTCCAATACCTGCTGGAGAAGAGAACGGAGACCCAAGTGGTCCCAAGAGGTGCTCAGGGCAGCTCTGTTGTGGATTGGCTGAGTAACCTGGGATCACACTGCTGGCAAAGAGCTGAGGCAGAAAGATCTGGGAAATGTTTCGCCAGGGGCTCCCTTTTCCTTGGAACTGCATTTGAGCTCATGCCCTCTCTCCTTGTCCTTGCCTGGGCTATTGCTGTAGGTATGGCGACACCAGGACATGTACCCTATTGACCCTGACCTAAAGACTTGACTTCCCAGCTGGACCTCAGCCCTGCCCTGACATTGGTCATGCTGAGCAGCCACATGGCTCTGGGTTTACCCTGGTCACCATCCCTGGGTGCACTCCTTTTCTGGGCCCTGCGGACAGTCCCTGGTTGGTGAGGGCACAGGCCTGCTGGCCCCATGGCCACCCTGGGTGCCCTGTCCTTGTCAGGGCAGCTGGCCCTTGCTGCTTTCTGGCAGATACTCAGGTCATTTTTAACCATGGTCCTCTTTTAAACACAATTAGTATCCATAGATATACATTCCCCACATTGTATAATGCAGTTGGCTGTTCCAGGTGCAACGCTTTTCCCTATTGAACTGACTAAATTCAAGATACTTTAGCTGATGTTTCTTCCCAGTCTTTAAGACCATTGTAACAGAAGGTAATTACACAGATTTTCAGTGTTATTTTCATGGAAAGTTGTCATTATCTACTACCCAGGCATGAGAAGGTCTTCAATTAAATAAAATATTCATTTTAGCTAGTTCATGTTATTTGCTATGTGCTTAATCAGAGAGTGTTACTCATCTCTGACCAGAAATGCTTGTTGGATCTGCCTTATTTTCTGGGCTCATTCACGGATGTCAACAATGTTCAGCCTCATTTCCAATATTTCTTAAAATAGCTGGAGTTTTTGGGGCACTATTTTTTAAGTTTCACCTGTCCTTTTTCATGAATGCTAACAGGTAATCATAAAATCGTAATGGAAATAAGCTACAAATTGTCTTTATTTATAAGTTCAAAAACCAGAATAGTGAAGCGACAACTTGTCTTCTCACAGGTGGATTCTTTGTTCAAGAAGGACTTCTTGAAAAAGAAATGTACAATACAATTCTATACAGACCTGTATGACACAATGCAATTTCATTGACAAAAACGTACAGCACAATTAATTTTAAAGCTCTATTCATGTTTTCATTCTTGTCAAGTAGTTATTCTGACCAGGGTAGAAAACGGAGGTTAAGAAACAAATATGAAGCAGACGACAGCCAGCATCTACTTTGGTTTCTTATATCTTTGCACTTCTTGGGCCCATGCAATGCCCTTGAGTGTTCCCCCAGACCCTTCTGTCCTAGTCAGCGTCCCCAGGGCTCCCCCAGCCTGCCCGAGGCCCACGACACCACATCTTCCCCCTGGGGCCCTCAGCCCCTGCCCCAGCAACCCCACAGCAGGGTCAGTCTCCAGCTCCCCACAGCCCTGCCCGGCCATGGGTCCCTCCGAGCCAGGCCCACCCACAGGCCCACGTGGCAGCCTTCGCCCACTCCCAGGGAGGGCCCTGATTCCCCGGTGCTGGGGCTGCCCCTGTGTCCCCCAGTGCCCAGCTCCTGGCTGGGGTGGGACAGGCCCTGGCTGTCAGGCATTTGGGGACCTGAATTCTTTCCTTGTATGTTTCGTTGGTTGTAAACTTGGCCATTTCTTTAATTTATACTGTTTCCTATTAACAATGGGTATTGCACAGACATTTCTGTTGCCTTCATTAAATCTGTCCCAGCGCTTGAGGTCAGGAAGAAGCCATTGTTCAGCCTTTTGAAACCATATTTCTAAAAAGACCTCCCTGTAGTTTTAGGTGACTCTCATCTTGTGACCTTTCTGTGCAATGTCTGTACATACATGACTCTAAGAGTAACGGCAGCTCAGTGCTGGCTGCACAGTCAAGACAAAGAAGAAAGGCAATTCATACCCCACCACCATCTGATCCAGGTGTCATGGGCTCCCTATCATAGGTCTTTACTCTTTGGACTTTGTATTGTGTTGGCAGCAAAGGAACCGTTGTGCCTGATTAAACCCACAGAGGCATCTAGGACTTTTCATACCTAAGCCTACATACGGAAGTGTTCTCTTGCTGACTACAGGGTTTGAAGCGAGCAGCTGGCTTGCATAACTATTTTCCAGTAGTTTTTTTCATTGACTAGTCACCAATTCCCTACTTTCTTCTTCTTTCTCAGATCCTAGAACAAGGTTTCGGCCATGTCTTTTCCTTCCCTCTACCACAGCCAGAAAAACAACTATGTAGATATCAAAGGCACAGCAAAAAGTTCGAGGGACAGAACAGTTCAAGAATCTGATTTCCCTGACCATGCATGTGTATCTACCCCTGATCTAGCCTTCAGAGAGGTTTATGGAAAGACCAGACCACAAATGCAAAATGAGATCAGTCAGAAAAAATATCTTACATGGCACTTTCCTCATTGGGTCTTCTGCGATACATCTGTGTATCTAGATCTCACTGGTCTTTTAAGGAAATTAGGGCCAAAATAGGAAAGGAGGTGGAAATTACAGTTTGAAGAGGATTTTTATGCAGCACAAATACAGGATAATGTTTTGCAGGGGCAGAGAGAACATAAGCTTTTCTGTGCCAGCCTCACCTCCCTCATTGTCTTGACACAGTAGTAAATTCTGAAAATATGGAAACTTCATACCATTTATGTTAATAGGACAAATAATTGTAATTACGCTTAAGCAAATAATTTTATTCCTTTGATAGCTACTGCATTTCAGTTACCCTTGAAGATCTGTGATGCCAATACTGGACTAGTACTCAGTAATGGACCAATCTGGAAATTCAGAGGATATTTTGTGCAGCAGTTGATATGCTTGCAGGTCTATTAATGGAAATCTGACCCGTTTAGCCCTCATTTCAGTCACTTTTCTTCAGATTGTTGAGAACACATGCAGCAAAAACTTTAACTTAGTTCCAGTAAGAGCACTTGGCAGGAGAGGTTTGAAACTGTGCTGTCATGGGGAAACACATTATGAATTTGTGTGCTTACTTTTCATTTCCTTAAGGATACCTTTTTTTTTTTCACAATAATTTTTTGACAGTTAGTAACTGCTGTCCTCCTTCAAGATGAAAAACTCTATGGAAGCACTAAGTACTAAGTATTTCTGATTTTTGCAAATATAAGTGATATTACCAAGATTTGAGTAGCGATTGGGAAAAAAGAAAAAGGGTTGGAGTGTTACTATTAACTGCAGAAATGCCTGTTTGCATTTCAGCTAAGGTAAACTACTGAAACAAATTGTTCAAAAGAATATTTAAGAAACATCTTAACATCACACAGAAAAGTTATCAGATTACTCCTAAAAATGTCTTGTAGGGTTCTTGTGGCTTAAAATACAAAATTGATCTTTGTGATTTGGCAGAGACTGCACAGTGGATTTGCCCTTTTTTCTGTGCATGGATGTCAGCATTATTTCAAATGACTGGCACGATGCTAGCAAGCATCAACACACGAAATATTAACTTCTCAGTCTATTTGATAATCCTTGCTTCAGTCCCATCTCAATGGCCTTTTGTTTTTTAATCCAGTTCCCCTGTTTCGTTTTTCTGTCAGCTGAGAACAATTCTGGAACTTGCTGCAGAGTGATATTTTTCTTTCCAGTTAATGTGTAGAGTCTTGATTTGCCCAATTCTGTCACTGTAACTGGACAATGAAAGGGAATAAAAAAGGTAAAAAAAGGCAGAATCCTTATATTTTTTTTAATGTTTTTATTCTCTTCTTACATGTCAGCAAATTCTATTTTGACCAAAAAACTTTGTAAGACAAATAAAGCTTCTTCTGAACAATGTCTTCTAAATGTTGTCTTTCTCGAACCTTCCTCAAGTTATGAACAATATTTTCTTTTTATGGAGAGATGGAGTTATCCATCTCCCCACAAGTTCAGTTTACAAAATCGTTCTATTTCCTAAGGAGGGAAAGAAAAAAACTTTCAACAGAGTCTGAAGAAAACAGATCAAGTTGTTTGATATATGAATCATTTCAGAAAGTCATGAGCTTTTGAAATTCTGATTTCTGCCCCTTGTTTTGGATTTGTATTGCTTCCAAAGTGAATCTATATTTCCCATTAATTTAATAATCCAAAAGTCCCTGTATTCTAAGCATTTAAAATTTTAGAGGCTGTAAAGCATATCCCCGAGAGACAGAAGTCAGCATAGCTCCAGGAATGTAATTCAAGCTCTGTTGATTTATACCTGCTGAGGATATGCTGGTGAATGATATAGAAAAAGGAAATATAGTCTTTGAAAGACAGAAAAATCCTGTTAAGAAACCAGTTGAAGTTGTACTTGACAACAAAGTCCTTTTCTATTGCATTCATAGACAACAAGTATTTAAAAGACAAAGAAAATACCACCTCGGGGTATTAAAACCCTTGTCTTACCCTCAAGCTGCCATATGTATTTCCAAATATTTTTTAAATGATCCTTTGTGCCGTGTACCTTGATTAGTCTGTCTGTGCCTGATTAGAAACTTCTTAAAGGGTTTATTTTCAGAAAGCTAATCTTATAGCTTGTGCCCCCATCATCAAAAAAATCAAAAGATATTCTAAGGGCATCTCTGGATTCAAAATATGTCTTCAGAAAATGTTGGACATTCAGTTTAAATTATGGGCATAACCATAAAGAAATTGGAGTCTGCTGTCTCTATCCTCTTGTCAGCTTCACCAGTCTTGTGCCCCTGAGCTGAAGAATTCCAAGATCACGGAAACAGAATTTGGCAGTCTCCCTCTTTGCCACCAGATCTGAAGGGATTTCCTAACACCTTTAGACCTGTGAAGAAAACATCCCACCAGCTAAATGAGGGAGCCTGCGTTCAGCGTTGCCTTGCTCTGTTCACCGAAGCTGCTGTGTCCAATGAATACACGTGAGAAAGGGGATCAGCAGGAAAAGAGCCTGAAAAGAAGTGGGGACCCTTCCTCTGGGCCAATCTCCTACTTCAAGAAGCTTCATGAAGGTAGAGCAGGAATTAAAAATGTGTCATTATGAAAGCATAATAGAGCACATAAAGAGAAAGCAAAAGGCATCTCACATATTAAAGGTGTGTGAAGAAAGAGAAGTACCAAGAAAAGCTGAATACAGTACTGAGCAAGTACATATATGTTTCATAAGCTGTACTCCAGACAGTGAATATAAAGGTGAAAAGAACATGACAGAGCCTCTTAGTGATGGGGAAAAAAACCCTCATCTCAGTGTAAAATGAATTGGGACTGAAGCAGTTTGTGACATGTATTTAACTGACGATCAGTGAGCTACACATTCAGGATCAGTATCAGCACCAGAACAAATATAAGCTGTACCTCGTGACCGTCAATGCAGTCTGCTGTACACAAGGACAGGTAGAAGAGCATATGTTACTGTGCTCATGCCCCGAAATGTAGCACCTGTTTACAAACAGGGAAAACCTCAGATTGCCCTGAAGTAAGATTTTGGTCCCCAGTATTGTGCTTTGACTTCTTTCCACATGCTGTTCTCTGCTGGATTTCTCCTGGCTGCCTCACATGTTTTTCTCAGAAACAAGGAAACGGCATCTGAAAGTTGCTTTGCATGTGGAAACAGAAGAGACAGAGTGTGGGGTGGAGCATGGTTCCCAAAAAAGAGGTGTCCAGGGGCTATTGAAATGTTCAAAGTCATCTGGCTGCCACTGCAGAGTGCCGTGAATCTCTTCTAGGACAGATAATGTAGGAATTCATATCTGATCACCCATAAGAATTTCTTTCCCAAATGTCACTAGATTCCTTATAGTTAGGTGACAGCACGAAGCCCAGTTCAGCACGGGCAGTGGAGTTTGGAGACTCATTCGGCTTTCCCTGAAGTCAAGGCTTATACTTGGTGAGTTTGGGATGAAACCTTCTAGTACTGCTAAAGTGAAGAAAATGTGTTTACTCTGGTGTGAAATACTAGCATAAGACGAAAAATTAATATAATGTAAGACCTAAGATACTGTATGTGCTTTATGGTGTTAGAAATATAGCAATATCATTTCATTTGGGATTCAAATTACTTGGGGGAAGACGAAGATATTAGTAAAACCTATTCAGTACTGCTGGAAGGATTGTAGCTTCAAGGCCCCTTTCATTCCCTTCCATACTGTAAAGTAAAAGTTCCCATTTGCTGGTGTTCCAAACATCTTGGCTTAAGAGGGAGTTGCTCCTGGTTATGACACAACTTCCTTCTCCTGATTTAATATCCCTATTTTGTACTAGGATATTTAGTTTAAGTGGGCTGAATCCTCAATGATGTAAACTGGCTGCATTACTGAAGAAGTTAGCCTACCCTAACTTTGGCGGTTAAAGAGCTAAGCTGGACACCTGTAATACCTTTTAAGTTGGTTCAAAGAAAAAAATGTTTCCAGTAATGACTCATCTTGTCTTAAAATAGCTGTCCAAGACAGATCAAGTGAACCATCTTGGGAGGTACCCATTTTTCTCTAATAACTGTAAAAAAAGCCTGCTGTGACTGGCCCAAGTTTAGCCATCTAACTTTGATGCTTCTCAGGTGGATGAGATGCCATCTACCCTCACTGACTTTGTGGCCTCTAATAGAGCCCAAGCTGGCCAATGGAAATATTCTACACCATGGATTGCCACGATTGAGAGACGGGACACCGCTTGCTGCAAGCAGAATGTTCGTTTTATTGTCGTTGCACACACACATTTATACAGATCAAAAGACAGCGTGTTCTAAACTGATTGGTTAAGTTTCAAACTAGGCACTCATTAATTGGTTAACACAAACGCTGACACGGACACATTTTTTCTAAGTTTATCTTAACTAAGGCAA
>Ga0065711_1036480_pt1 | contig 20944 bp, 14 predicted proteins | sample Hoacrofraction12_FD_59098 | JGI IMG/M metagenome (GOLD analysis project Ga0065711, IMG submission 59098) | Hoatzin crop microbial communities from Cojedes, Venezuela - Epithelial fraction 12 v2 (version 2) | ecosystem: Host-associated > Birds > Digestive system > Esophagus > Crop | place...
CCTCAGCCTCTCCTCATAGGAGAGATGTTCCAGTCCCCTCACCATCCTCGTAGCCCTCCGCTGGACTCTCTCCAGTAGCTCCTCATCTTTCTTGAACTGGGGAGCCCAGAAATGGACACAATACTCCAGATGCGGCCTTACTAGGGCAGTGTAGAGGGGAAGGAGAATCTCCCTCGACCTGCTGGCCACACTCCTCCTAATGCATCCCAGGATCCCATTAGCTTTCTTGGCAGCCAGGGCACACTGTTGGCTCATGGTCGATCTGTTGTCCACCAGCACTCCCAGGTCCCTCTCCACAGAGCTGCACTCCAGCAGGTCCGCCCAAAGCCTGTACTGATGCATGGGGTTGTTCCTCCCCAGGTGCAGGACTGTCATTCTTAACAAGATGTCTTGACACAAGTGGTACCAGTGAGACCAGTAAAAAACCTGTCCAACTGTTAATTCTATTATTAAAGAAATTATTAATTATTATCAAATAAATATCTAAAATATTTCTTCAAATTATCTTTTTTTTAGAACTGAGGAAGTTTCCCTTTTCTAAGTGGTGAAGACCAAAGGCATTTTCTATTTGCAGTCACAAAGCTTTTCTTTTCTTTATGTAGTCTCTTGTAAAAGGTTCTTCTAAGTGTGCTTCATGCAAAATTAAGCAAATGAGTTTGCACAAATCAGAAAAATTCTGATCCACGGCTCCTTATGGACTGGTGTATTTTTATGGAAAAACTTTTAATTTATCTCTTCCCCTTCCACTTCTTTTATTGCTGTACTATGTGACTCTCTGTGTAGAGTTGTAACACTCTCTACAGAGAATTTTCCATGGACAGATCTTGATGATTGCAGAATATTGTGGTGACCAGTAAAGAATACAGGTGTGAACAGCTGCTATTTTAACTGGAGAGAGAAGTCTTCCTGTCCTCTAGAAGATCTGTCCGGTAAAAGACAGGGCTTCAGTAGGCTTAATACTCAATTTCCATCACAGAGAAAAATCAGCAGCAATGCTTCCAGGGACAGATTTTTTCCAACACAGTCATGAATGCCCTGGGTAAAGGAATGAACAGTGAAGTCTCCATGTCTACAGGTGATATTAAACTCTTACAAGTAATCAGATGTGGTGATGAAATGGGACTTCAAATGAATGTTGTAAAACTGAGTGAGCAAGAAAAAGTTAGTAGATGAGTTTCAAAGTAGATAAACACAAGGCCATGCACCTAGGGGAAAAAATCTTAACATGCCTCCTTGATGCTGAACTTGAAAACAGATCTTGGAGTCACTGTCGAGGGCTCTCTGCAATTATCTTTCGATACACTGCAGCAGCAGCCAAAAAAACCCCACAAAATGTTGGTCAGCATTAGGAGAGTGATGAGAACAAAGAAAAAGGCATCATTTTACTTGGTGTGTGCACACCTTAAGTGCTGCATGCAATTTCGATCGCCACACCACAAGGAGGACTTGAAAGAAGGCAGCAATCGAGATCAATATCTTGTAAGGAGATATTAAAAAGACTCTTCTTCTTGGAGAAGAATAAGCTGGAGGGCTATGTTTGAAGCCTGTAAAATTGGAAAGGAGTTGGATAAGCCTAATGCAGAACTAAATCCCCGAGTACTGGGACTAGGGATGCTCCTTGATGTTGGTAGGACATCAGTTTAAATCGGAAGAAAGTACTCCACTGTGTGGGCAGTGAACTTAGCTCTGAGTTCGGTATTGCAGGTGATTGTAGAAAAAGATAGTATCAGCATATTTCAATACAGATTAGACAGTTTCATGGGTAATGGGTCTAAGGGGCACAAAAGGAGGCAAGTATCCTCTAACAACTCTAGCACAGCACGTGGGGGTACTGGAGGAAGGTATAGGACAATGGAGCAAGGAGAGCTGTAAGGTTTATGCATGTGACAGGTGTCTCCTGTCCTGCTGCTTGAGGCAGAGCATCGGGCTGGATGCACCCGTGGTCTGACCTCTCAGTTTGTACCCAGCTGTATGGCTGGCCTGAGTCCGGTTCAAGACAACAACTGCAGCCAGCACTCGAAAAAGGGTGATAAGGGGTGGAGAACTAGGACCTCATGCAGCTGGCAAATGCAAACTTGCTGCAAACTGGCTTTCCCCTTTGAAACCAACTGGCTGTCCCTTAGCGCTGCCAGAGCACTGCCGTGCTTAGCTCTGGTGCTGGGTTGGGGAGGGAAGCGCTGCCTGGCCAGCGCGACGGTTGGACTTCTTAGGGATATCTAAAGTAAAAGGCAGATAGATGAGCTAGGCTACTTTAAACTTCTCCTTGTGTGCAAGGAAGAGGAACGGAGTTTAAGTAGGTCCTAGGTTTATTAAATGAAGGTAAATGAAATCTAAAACATTGTCTCGTCTGTTCACACTAAAAAAAAGGGCCACAAGGATTAGGCTACTACATATAGTATTTATATATTAGTTTTTATTATAAATCTTCAGCATTTCCTTTTTTAACAAAAATGTATTTTTTCTTTAAACAGGAAATATCTGGTTCTATTGCTGAGAGATACACTTTATGCTTTCATTTTTTAATGGAACTGTTTACATTTTCAGGAAAATTACTCTTATTCTTATAAGAGCCTGTGTTTTTTGTTAGAAGTTTTAAGGAAAGTCTTTGGCAGAAGTTTTTGTTGTTGACTGTTGAAGTCATGGTCTAGCTTGAAGTGCTTGTTTCCCTCTGACATGCCAAAGCTGAGGACATCTGCCACCAGGACAGAGCTGTTGTGTCACCTAGAAGCCTCGTGGGGAGCTTTGCAGTGCTGGACCACCGCAGCTCTTCGCCTCCAGCCTGCCCGTGGTCTTGGGACTGAGAGGTGACGTGCTGAAAGAACTCCACGTGTGTATGTGCACACCCCCCTCCATATTTAAATGCAGTACTTTAACAAAGTAGTCTTCAAGTGGAAGTTTTCAACCGAATGTTGTTTTGTAAATGAAATGATATGAGGGAAAATTCAAAACAAAGTAATCCAACGCAAGCCCTCTCAAACATGCCCCAGAAAAGTTCATGACAGTTCCACTTAATCTGTAATCTACTGTGACTGCCTATGTGACCCAACAGCTCATCAATGAAGAAGAAAGAAATGGATTTGACTTGAATGTGCCACTTTAGGGAAATGACTCCACAGCACCAACTGAAAAACTTTTTCTATCAAAAACTGGATTGAGTAGACACACTCAGTTTGACTCACAGGACTGATATGTCAAGAGAAAGTGGGGTTGTTTTTTTTTTCCATTAAACTTATTGGAACTGATTGCTATATCATCTCCATCTGCTGTACCAGTCAAGGGCAGACTAAACCTGTTAGAAGATGCAGGAAAGGTTTGTGAGTGATTGACTTCAGCTTCCAGTTGAGACAACCTTGCCTTTTGGCTTGAACAGGAGTGCTAACTTTCCCCCGATCACAAACTGTACCCCCAATTTAAAGGATGCACACTCACAGGGCAGTTCAGCAACACCATCTGTTAAAAGAAATAGTCTCTTGATGCTTTGTGTAACTTTTTTTCTCTTAATTATGGTGAGACTGGAGTATGTTCCCTTCCAGTTTCTACATCTGCACCTCCCTCTAGGAGTTCCTGTAGCACCTCCCCTGCTGTAATGCCTCTCCTGCTGTAGCAGGCCCTGCAACATCACATTGACAGCCGCCTGTCATTCAATAAGCCCTAGACCCTGCAGCCTTTACAGGGGTGTGTTTGCTGTAGTAGAAAAGTTTGCCAGATTCTTCCAGCATTAGTTCCTTTCTTTCTCTTTTCAAACGTCTTTAATCAGAATCGCTTTTTGTATCTTCATGATGCTGCAGAACAAGAGCTATCTGGGTGGTACAACCTGTGACTATTTAGGCATCCATCTGTATAGCCTTGCATCCCACTGATTCGTTGCTTCTTGCCTTCTTTCCAAGCCCAACAGCAGCTTGAATGAGGCCAACGCCTCTGTCGCTGCTGTAACAGTAGCAAAGAATGCAGCAACAACAGAAAGAAAAAGCTGCAGTGGAAACAGTGGGCCTGTGTACGACTTGTTCTGATTACTGGTTTAATGTGGCCAATATGACAGTAGTTTTGTGGCTTTCATCCTGGCACATTCTGTTGACGCCTACAGGGTTTTATTTGTTTTGAGCTTGTTCCTTCATGTAGCTCCTGACTGCAACTGCTGTGGAAGTCAGTGCAAGCTTGTCCTTCACAGACTCATTATTGTTTAATAGTGCTCGCAGGAACCCAAAACACATACAGACAACTATAAAATGACAAGCTTTTGCTCTTTTTGTCTCTTTTTTTCAAACCCAGCTAGTGATCTTTTCAGCCTAATTATATTTAAGCAGAGAAGTGGCTTGGTTTCCTCCTTGTCAATCAAAGGTGCCCGGATTTACCTATATCTTAATTATTACTAAGGAAAATTAGCATAATTTGACTTTATTAAAATACAGCTTGCTAGTGCTTCTATCACTAAGGCTGTATATATAACTGGGAGAGGTCCCAGGTTTGAGGCCATGGAGTTGCTGACCAGCGTCACCAGATTCCATATAATGCAGGAAGGACACTGCTGGAATGGTGATACCAAGCATGACAGCGCACATGCCCTGTTATTCTGGTGGCACAGACGTCTCGAGGGGTTGTTGTCACTCTCTTCCCTGCCTGGAACTTGGCACACTCACCTTGTCAAGTGTTGATGCACTAAGACAAAGCTTTGCTCCCTTGAATGGAGGCCACTAGCAGCTGAGGGTCATTTCAAGCTCCTTTTCTCGTTTGACTTTGCAGTCAGGGCTTTTCAGTCTTTGACACTGCACACCTCTTGATGTCACCAGCTCTGGTTGTAGGATGTAGACGACAGAAACGAAATGATCTTGGGCAAAGAACAGTAAGTATTTGCACAAATATGGAGCTGTTGCATTTTCAGGATCAATCTGCTATTACTGATGTGAAAATCTTGAATGCTACATGTTGCCTATCTAGTACTCTCTTTCTTTAAAAATCTTTGTTGCTGGATCATTTTCTGGGCTCTCTGGATGAATACCCATTGAGGTCATTCCTGGGTAGTCAAAATGTATAAATATGGTTCCTAAAAACATAAGAAATTATTTGCTTATTTTGGCATAGCAGAGCCAAAAATGAGATGTGTGCCAGAAATGTTTCTGGAGAGCAATTACTGAATTTTTGAAACTGTCCTTAAGGTATTGAATGGCACGGTGGGGAACTGTCTGGGCCACTGTTTAACATGAAAGCTGCTCTGTGTGCACTGTGTCCATGAACATGTTAGCCTGTAGCGAATTTAACAACTGTGGCAAAAACTTATCTCTGGAGAGGAGTGGCTCTTTGTGTCAGTGGGTAAATAAAGAGAAGATGCATAGAAATGTTAACTTTGGAGGCTGTGTGAGTACAGAGAAAAGCAGTATCGTCCCGGTTCTCCCTCAAACCCTATCGAAAACATGGCTGGGAGGGATGAAATTCTTCAGATCTGGTGTGGAAAGTGCTCCAGTAACAGCTCTGTGTGTGATTTTTAGACAGACACCGTGTAGGTCAGTTGGTGAGGTGAGAATACCAAAACCGAGTTTTACATTCTGCATAGAAAAAAAAACAACTCGTCTCTTGTTTTCTTGGAAGAGGAAAGCAATGTTGATTTTCACAGGAAGGGAAAAATCACTTTTTAACATTCTGGGTAAAGAATTGTGAACCCTATTAACTTTGGACAGATAAATTCTGTCCTTTGAGTGTCATGGCGCACAGTATTTTTCTAGTGCGGCACATTGATTTAAATCTTCTTTATCAGTGATTTTTTTTGTTTCTGATATTGTTTACCATAGTGACCGATATTACAGAAGGTTGTAAAACACATAGGATAACCTTAACTTTGGCAGATGTATTTGTGAAGTTTCTTGAAGAATCACTTTATTTTTTTTAAACTATCTGACCTTTCATCAAACTGTATTCAAAATTTCGATAGTAAGGAGTAGCAAGGATTGGCTGCCATTACGTCATAAGGACACCTCACATTCCTAGAGTTGCTGGTGTTTACAGTAACCTCCTTTACCATGTTCTCCACAGCTCATTCTGAGAATTCAACATCAAATTCACTTCCCTTTTATTGAAGAATAAAACTGGATATATGTACATGCTCGTATATACATATTGTAATGACATAATGAGCATGTCTTGCTTTTGGGTTTTTGCTAATTCTCACATGGTCTTCTGAAAATAACCAGTCTTTAAAAGTTTTGAAAACAAACTCCATCCATCCTAGCAACTATGTCTTGTCTCCTTCCTTGATTATGCCTACTATTTTTTTTCTCTCCATCACACAGACAAAAATATTCTCCAGGCACTCCCTGCTATTCTCTCAAACTGTGAGTTCCTGAGCAAACAAGGTTTCTCATGGGTGGTTTGTAAGAAAATGGAGGACAAGGGAAAAAAGGGGAGAATTTGTCAGAGTTTCTAATTGAAAATATTGGTGTGCTCTCACTACAGCTGGAAAAGCAATTTGTCAGCAAAACAGCGGTGAAGATGTCTGCAGAGAAAGTACACCCTGGCTATAAAGGCACTGAAAACTTTGCCGCTGACTGAGGCCACTATGTACTCCGCCTGAGCAATTCGCTAGTGGTTGGCAGAGCGGTGGGCTTTTGTGGAAGCTGGGATGTCTGCAGGAAGGCTCACCCGACATGAAACATCCCAGACATCTCTAGTCCGAAGAAGAGTAGCTTCAGACTATTATAGCTGTAGAAATAAGATTCTTCCCACCTGCTAGGTTCTCGTGAGACGCCTCCTGGATTACCATGCTCGGCTCTGGGGCCCCGGTGTAAGAAAGACATGGACCTGCTTGAGCGGGTCCAGAGGAGGGCCATGAAGATGATCAGGGGGCTGGAGCACCTTCCCTATGAAAACAGGCTGAGGGAGTTGGGGTTGTTAATCCTGGAGAAGAGAAGGCTCTGGGGAGAACTTAGAGCAGACTTCCAGTGGTTAAAGTGGGCCTACAAGAAAGGTGGGGAGGGACTCTTTATCAGGGAGTGTAGTGACAGGACAAAGGGTAATGATTTTAAATAGAAAGAGGATAGATTTGGATTAGATATTAGGAAGAAATTCTTTACTAGAAGGCCGATGAGGCACTGGCCTCAGAGAAGTTGTGGATGCTCACTCCCTGAAAGGGTTCAAGACCAGGGTAGATGGGTCTCTGAGGAATCTGCTCTAGTGGAAAATGTTCCTGCTTATAGCAGGGGGAGTGGAACTTTAAGGTCCAAAGGATCTTTAAGGTCCCTGTCAACCCAAAACATTCTATGTATTTATAACTAATAGAAAGGCTTTTTTTCAGCACTTCAGTCTTGTCCAATGCAAGTTGCTAATAAAATATTCGTTATTTATATAATTTAGACTCCCTTTTTTATGGTTGATCACCTGTGGTAATTTCAATTTAGAAGAACTTTTCTCCAAAGTCCTATTTATTTAAAAGAGGCTGAGATCAAAGCCTCTTTCTGTAACTCGCAGAGCATTTTTTTTTCTGAGTTGTTGAAGGAATAAAACTAGATGAGTGAGGTTTAAAACACCCCTATTTTCTGTTTTTTTTTAAAGACTATTCTGTGCCTCTAGAAATTCCAAAGAAAAATGCCTTGTCTAAAAGAGTTTTAATTTCCAATTTTTTCTGGATTCTGTTGATGGCTTTCATTGCCTATTTAATTTTTTCTTCTCCTTTACTAAACAAAAATGTGAAAAATATGAGAAGGAAAACGTTTAAAGACTGTCTTAATCTGGAGGGCAAAATAGAGAGAAGGAAGAGAAAGTGTGTATGGAAAGTCAGAGGTAGGGGGTGAGGAAAGGGGAAATAACTTTCTTGTTTCTTTTTCTTTTTCTGATTTTTCACTTTACAGGGTGGGGAATGAGTGTAGTTATCTGTGAGTAATTTTTAAAAGCACATCTCTTTTTTTTCCCAATCACAATTTTTTTCTGTGAAAATGAATGTGGATTTAATCTAGTCACTGTAAGTACTGCAGGAAATTTTGCTTCTTCCATATTTTCAAATGATGTTGTAGATAGAGACATTATACACAACTATTAGATTATATGGTGTACAAAAGCTGCCATTAAATGGCAAAAATCTTGCTGCCTGTGACTCTCATGGAAATGTTGATGTCAGCAGAGGAATGAGAGGAATCACATGGAACATCTGTTCAAGAAGTTGTGGACCCACAGTAAGGAAGAAGGTTGTGGTTTTACAGCAGCTAGGGGAATGCCAGTAGTTCAATATTTTTTTATGCTAACCTGTGCATTTCTGAGCGCCTAGCAGTCAGGTGGGGTCTGAAAGTAAGCACACAACGGCATTGCCATTGCATTAGCAAGTGTGCATAATGCTGTCTGTGCTGGCTGTTTGCTGGCGTGGGTACAGAGGTTATATCTGACCTGGTAAGCTATTTTGGGGGCAAAGTTATCCCTCCAGATATTTTGGAACAAATTTGTATTGGCGAGAGTGAGTTTGCACCAATTCAGTAACTTGCACTATGCCGTTGTAAACAATTTTGAGAAGTGATTACTGATGATGATCCACACAGTGATCAGAGATGCGCACAGGGGGCTTCGATGTGGCTGTGGCTGTAGCTGGAGCTGTTCATATGGACGTACCAAGCTGGGTAAAATGTGGAGCTACTGGTGTTCCTCAGGTATGGCTTGTCTGCTGCAGACCCGTGTGGGCAGAGCACAGGCTGCCCTGGGAGACCCTCCCAAGCCTGCACGAGAGTGGCTTGCAAAGGTTGCATGCACCCTCCATGCAGGGGAGGGGAGGGTTAAAGCATAAAAGACTGTTGTGTTTGGGGATTGGCAGAGGAGTGCCCTGTATGAAGTTAGGTCTCCTGAGACAGTACAGGTAGGATGAGTTTTAAAATGAACCTGCACTTGTCTCATGAAGTAATTGTATCTATGTAAGGTGTGTTCAGATCTCTATCTGGCTTGTTGCATCGCAAGAAAATCTGTCTGGTGGTGTGCATCGTACTACATAGCTGCTTTGCATAGCAATTATATCTCACAGAAATGCATCAGTTCCAGTACTCTTACTGAAGATTTTACAGAAATAGTGCAAGCGATTATGGTCTTAAAGGTAGTAAGTCTTGCTCCATAAATGTAACAAACACACTTACAACATGGATGGATGTCATCTTCTATAATTCTTTCCCTTTTGTGCCATGCACCTCTTAATACAGATTCGATATAATATTTCTCTGGTTCCAGTAGCAGGTGATGCAACTGGGCTGCTGTAGTAAAAACCTTGCTTAATGTGATCCACTGAACTTAAAATTGGCTATAGTTTTACCTGCTTTTATGGCTGGTAGCACAGTGAACATACAATGAATCTAAATGTCACCCTCAAAGAGATTTTCTTCCCTTGAAGAAACTTGTTTTGGGTGAAGTCTAATGCCAACCATAAATCCCAATTGCATCCCAGCTTGCTAGTAGCTTTCAGTTTGCATCTTTTTTAAAGAAGCCATTCCCACTTCCATGGGAAGATATTTTTCTGATGAACTATGTGCTAAGTCCAAAATTCGATTTCCACAAGTATTTGTGCATGGCAAATCTAAACTTGGGGTTGAATCTTATGTGAACTTGTTTGAATTAACTTTTTATTTTCACAGCTCAATTAACCTCATTGGAGTTGCTTTGTATTTCAATAACAAGAGAATCATATCTTGTTGACACGATGGTGGTTTTTTATTTGTTCATTCAGTGTACCAGTAGCTGAAAAGTCAACCTCTGTGAAGAAAATATGAAAATTAGGCACCATTTTTTCTTTTCTCTTGTGTTTTGTGGTTTTGGTATTTCTGTTCTGTTTAGAAAGAATCAGGATGATGTATCCAGGTCATAAAGAGGTAGAAAACTGCCTTACAATTTATTTACAGCAAGTAAGGATCTCTGAAGAATGTTTGTTAGAAAATGATTTATTTTTCAATTGTTCTTAATAGGCCATTCTGGATAAATTAGGCCAAGAATCTTGGATATCCTGGCTTGGCTCGTGTTTACTTGACTGGTGTAAAATGTTCTTCATATTTACAAAGAAGTCATACATCTCTTAACAATTGTTAAATTAGTATATACTGAAAGTCTGAGGGAGTACTAAAGTTTGGAAAACTCATGTGTAATGTCCCATGTAAATTATAAGTATGTTGTCTTGTCACCCCTTGAAAGGAAAGAAAAAAGAAATATTAGAGTTCAGTGACAAAGAGATTAAAGGATAGGGAATGTCTTTAATGGAATTCACCATGATTTTGGAAGGAATTAAATGTGTCAAGAAAATCCAATTTGACTCTGTTTCATTAAAATGCATAAAAATACGACAGTGTTAGTACTGCACAATATTCTAATTTAAAGCCAGCACACTGATACCAGTACAGTACATACTACATGCACTAAAAGTTGGACCAAAAAGAAATCCTTACCAAATGGAAGTATTTCTAGCATGTTCGATGCCCTAGATTATTACCAAGTCTTACACTGTTCTGTGTTGTCATCAATGATTTAGATGCAAATATTCTCACAATGTAATTAGCAGTGGTTTTATGTTATGAAGATTGGCAAAGTTTTAATCAATGATGAAGACACAGGAGCTGGAGGGAGGAACGGGGATGTTTCAATATAGGAGGCCTGCTTACACGTGGTTTTCCAATATAGATACGAATTCCTCTGTTCAGAACCAGGCAATGAAGCCTGTCCCTTGAATAGGAAATCCAAAGCAGTGAGTCTGGAAAGGCTGTAGGGGCTGGTCCTTCCCTTGCCATGCCCTCCCACTGCAGCCCTGGGATGAGGGAGGATGATGGTGTCATCAGAAGAGCAATGAAGACAAGGAGGGGAGTGAGAAGGAGCACCAACGCTGCAGTTCGGTATGCTCGTCCAGAGCCCATCTATAATACAGAAAAAATTTGAAGATGATGATGACCACAGCTACAAAAGCCATTGGAGGGCTGAAGGGGCAGCCTGTCAGTGAACAACTTACAACAACTCAGTCTGCTTAACTTAGCAAAAGAGGTCTGAGAAGTGATTTATTTAAATTTTGTAATTGTCTTCAAGTAATTATTAGTTGCCTGTATGTTACCTTTTTTTCAGGGAAAATGAATAGCAATAGAACAAACGAAGAAGGTGAGAATGGAAAATTTCTGTCCTTTAAAGCAATACAGTTCATTTTTACACAAGGTAAACTTCAGCTAGAATGGTTATACTTTAGTCAGGTGCATGTTGTTGGATTCAATCCAGGTAATTGAATGAAATTTTATAGTTAGTGTTTTACAAACGAGCAGCCTAGATCCTGGAGTTTGGTTTACTTGTCTTCTGTTTTATAGATCTAGAAACTGGAAGGGAAAATATGGATAGCAGAATTGCATCTTAACTTCCCCTTGAGTAAGGTTGAAATGCATTGTGGACAGCAGGCCCTGTGAACATGTGTGTTACTTGGGCTTTCTTTCAAATACTACAAATAGATCTTTGACTATGTAAAGCTCATGTAGGTACCAACCTGAAATTGCCGTTCCTCTGATCCACGTAAAACATCAACCTGCAATGGATTGTTAACCAAATATCAGTGAAGGCAAGTGACAAAAGACCTGAGTGGAAGAGACTTGAATCTGTTCCTTGATGCCTTATCTTGAAGAGTAAACAGAGATGGCACTGACTTGGGGAATTTTCTGTTCCCTCTTGCCAGTGGAAGCTTCCTCTTCATGCGCTCATTCATCACTGCCATGCTTCAGAGGTTGCTCTGCGTACTGAGACTATGTCCTGGTTCCTCTCTCCATTGCGCTGGCTGCCTGGGGGCAGCTCAGCAGGGAGGCGAAGACCTTGTCCTGTGTCTCGGAGCTGATGTGAGGGACGCAGTCACCAGCAACGCCCTCCCTTTGCTGTGTGTCCACTTTATCCCAGGAGCTGCCTTCCCCCAGCTGCTTTGCCAGGTAGCCTTGTAAGCTGCCTAGGAGAACTAGAATAAACTCTGAAGTGGCCAAGGGGCATTGTAGGTTGAATGTCGAGCTGGTGTTACATGCCTGACTGGGAAATGCAGAGGGTGGGTGTGAAGTGAGGCCATAAAATAATGAGCAGAAGCAGGGTTTGGGAAGCATGGGATGCTTATGCCCACTGGTTAATAGAGGAAGCCAGTACAGACCATGTCAGCACAGCACTCGAGGCCAAGATTATTAAACCTGCTCAGAGAGATGCAATGCAATGGCAGGGTGTGTTACCTTGGGCTTGGTGTGATAGTAACATGATTACATTAACTTTTTCAGGCTTGGAGCATGGGCAGAGATGGCCTGCGTTTTGCCACGTTTTGTGTCATAAATTTCCCCAATCCAAACCCAAACACAGGTGCATAAGGGTTTGGCCATCTTCATGATGAGAAATCAGCAGTTGGGCACTGCTCAGAACACATCACTTCCCTTGACCTGGGCTAGCAAGTCCATGGGAAAGTGCTTTGAACCCACAATTTATGGATAAAGGATTTTATGTCCTAATGAGTGGGAGCCCTGGGCAACACTGTATAGCAAAATAAGCTGTACCGAATCTTAGAAATATTTTGTCATCAGTGATTGCTCAAGACTATAGTCAAACTTGAAGCATTGCTCATCTCTCTGTTTCTCTGTGTGACCTGTGTTCAGCAAGGATGGGCACCCACATTAAAGATTATACTTCTGGGTAAAATCTGAAGCGGTATCTTACAAAAAACATTTGGTAAGTGGTTTCTTGGGTGATATTAGAAGGACCATAAAATCTGCAGGCTTTTGGCAAAAGATCCAAAAGTGAATGCAGAGATCATGTTTTATGTCAGGATTGACAGCTGAAATCGCAGGACAGAAGAACTCAGTTTCTTTTTGTTTTTCCCTCCTTTCATACACAGCTAATTTTGTGGCAGAAAGGTCTGGAATAGCATACTGAAACCTGTTCTGCCTGTCAGCTGAGCTGCTATGTTAGCCTCTGATTGTTATACATTTGAGAATATAATAGCAGCCTCTCCCATGTCAAATTAGCTCTGTTTGTGTATTGCCTACCAGAAGAGTACAGTATTTAAGCACAAGAACATAACATATTCTGAAGGACAGGGATATCTATGGCCCAGTTCTGCACCTCCTCATTTGACACCTGAGTTCAGTGTACTCACGCTGGTACAAAAAAGATCAGGTCTTCAGTGTAGAACCTATTTTAAATGATGCAGGTTATTTTTGTATTTCTGCTCTTTGGTTGAGCTTTGTCTTTAGATGTGGGCTCCGTTTGAAAAATAAGGCTGTGTCTGCACATGCTTTTTTATAAGTAGGATGTCTTTGTAGTACTGGAAGTCTTAAAATAGCTGAGCAACACGATATCCTCACACATTCTTTTCTAAAGCTCATACATCTGTGGTGGGATTACACATTACTTGGATACAGTTTATTAGCTAAGCAGGGAATTTTTCTCTGGAACTGATCCCACCCCCCTCCCCCCCAAAAAAGGCAGCCCTGAAAAACAGGGAAGTTCCGTGGAAAAATGTCAGTTTCGCAAAAAAACACCCACCTCACCTGATTTTGTTTTCCCCATTAAAAACAGTAAACTGGAAATTCCTATCTCCATTTCTCCTGGGTAGACCATGATGAGCGTAACCAGATCTCTCAAGTCTGGGCAGGTGTCCATAGCTTGTACCTAGCAATACACCACTCAACCCGTGGTGCCAAGTAGTGCGAGCTGCCACCCTTTTTGCATGCTAAGTCAATTTACACTAGTTTATGGCATAGAAACTTTCTTCATCAAATATCTTGAGGAAAACATCAGTATTTTTCTCCTTGTTTGTGGGGAGTTAGGTTATTTCTCAGGAAGCTGTCTCTAAGCCGATTGAATTGACAGCTGTAACAGACACGTCTGTTCTAGAGGACAACGACTCTTGCGACCACTCAGCTAGTTTTGATCTCTACCTGCATCCAGAAAATATTCTTCAAGGCTGGGTTTCTGTGTTCTGGTTCTAAAGCATTTCACGTAAATCCTTGCTTGAAAAGTAATGTAGTCTGGGTTTAAGACTTTTTGGATAAAAAGAAATTTTCTTTTGTCATGCTATTCCTGCTGCATGTGAGGCGTAACTCAGTTCACAACGACATGTGGATGACTTCAGACTACAAGGATCTATTAGTTATAACATATGAACATACTCAGTGATTTATTCTTTCACAGGCATTGAGTAACTGACTCAAAATTTGGTTACTGCTATAAATGGACAGTGGAAACAGAGACAACAAAGGACAAATGAGGTCTTTTGGCTGCTAGCAGCAGCTACCTTTGGCTGGGGCTACATGGTGCTCTGTGCTTGCATATGGCAAAAGGGCTGCGCTCTCTGATAACATCATCTGGCAACCTGTGTCCTCAGACCTGCTGTGAACATGGTGCTTAGTTGTGCTTAAAATTCATATTTTTTAAAACTTGACAGAAAGAACTGTTGGGCAGGTGTCTTAAAAAATGGAGGGGGGAGGTGTAATGAAAAAAGTCTCTGTTTGATGGCTATGCTTAACAGCAGAGCCCATATAAATAATGAACTGAAGTTCCCCACTCGTCTACATTTTCGGGTAAAGAAACAAATGCAGGCAGTATGAGTGGAAGAGTATTTGATTTCATCTAGTAGGCACTTTGGGCATTGGACAGTTGTGCGGAGTTAGCAATCTTAGTTCCTGCACCAGAGACTACATAATAGCTTTGCAAAAATGTTTTGATGGGCATGATACCATATGCTCCTTCATATCCCGTGTGGCGAATCAGATGTACATGGAATTATACTGGTTTTATACCAACATCTGAGAATACTTTGAAGTCTTTTGTCATGCTTCAGAGTCAGAAGTTACCAGGAGTCTGTAAGATCAAGTAAAATATTGATGTCTTTCTTCCCTAACAGTTGCATAAATTTGGCATCACATATGACGAATAGGATTTCCCTCCAGTTTACTATGGCTTTTGCTGGACAAAGTTCTAAGCAGTTAAAAATCCTTCATGAGAGAGCAATTTATCTGGTAAGGAGTGTGCGGTCAGCGTACCAGCATGAACTACTTGCTCACATTACCTGCAAGGCAAATAACCAGCAAATCCTGAAATGGAAATTTTATTTACTTGAGGGGTTGACAGGGTTAAACTACTCTCAAGGAAAATGTGTGGTGTAACACTGAGAGGCACTTTACTGCTAGGAGTCAGTATAGGTTTTGGGAAACAGTATAGAGAATGTAAAAACTGAAATGAGCATAATTTATTTTTATCTGAGAGTCTGACAAGCAGAGTTTCAAATGAGGTTTCCTTCTGCTTTGAATTTTATGGGATGTTTAAAGAGAAATTGGGGACTGAGGTGCACAAAAGCTTGGATCTGTCTGTGATCAAGGAACAGCTGGGCCAAAGGAATGGCATTTTTAGAAGTCTATTGGAAAGTGAGCAGAAAAGGCTTTTGACAAGTCGTTAGCATCCCAAGTACCACAAACTTGGGGTGAAGGATTGTGGCAGGCTTTATTTATCTTTGGTGCAGCCAAAGGAAACATGTCATACAGACTATTCCTGAGCATTTTATGTGTAAAATAAAACATAAACAGGAATATGAATAGGATTAGGATCTGAATTACAGTATTCCTCCATCCTTAGCATCTATTTTGTGCTTCAGCAGAAATAACAAAGGAATAAAAAATTCCTTTTGTGCTCTCCATTTGCTCAAGTGCAAGATTTTGCCAAGTTGCTTCGCCTTTGAGGAGCAACTAAGGGCATAAAGTTGGGCTATGTTTTGGTATGACCCATCCTTATTACTTTGTTTTCCGAAAAATGGTATTTGCTTGCAGTATTTGCTACAAAGAGTATTTACTGGAAAATTTACAACACACTTCTTTTTCAAAGACCGAATTATTAGCTTAAATGCTAATAAACCCACTTTCTTACTCTATTTAGTGATGCAAGGTGGTAGCATCACTATGATATCATATCAATGTGGTATCAACTCTGTGTTAATAACACAGCAGTACCATCCTGCTTTTGTGTACTGCTGTCTTTGATGTAGATATGCTGCTTGGATCTGTTTTGCTGTGATTGGGTACAGCACATTCCTCTGTGAGTAAATTAAAAATACACCAATAAAATCTTTCTGAAGAACTGATTGGTAAATTTGTTATTTGCTCTAGGAATGTACAGGAAATAACAGATGCAGTTTATATCAGTTCTGAGTTTGTGGATGGTTCCTCAAGGAGATGAACCAGTTCATTCATGATATAAGCAAGCTGATGGAGCAGGGCAGCACTTAGAACAAACCCTAGCATCCCTTTAACTCTTTAAAGAAAGCCCAAAGACTGCAGAGTCTCCCACTCCTTCTTACCTACCTTCATACACCTTCCCCAAAGGTGTTCACTGCAGTCTGCTTTTTCTCCTTTGAAGCTGGAGGCTGCCTACCTCATCCCTTAGACAGGACATTTTCCAGCATATGCTAGTGCCCTGTAAGCATGCAGGACAGTGACATGAGGGGCAGGGAGGCTGCAAGCCCTGGGGAAAGGGCACAGCAGCTACTTCCAGCTCCAGCATTTCCCCCTGGCATGTGCCTTGCTTAGGTTTGGTATTCACCCATCAATCATGGCCACTTGTCCCGACCTCAGACCATGAAGCCATGTGCCCTTTTGGGGTGGCCCTTGGTGGTGGCGCTCACACCCTGCACACACACAGCAGAATCGTCCCCCATGTTTTCATCACAACACATGCTTCCCCAGTGAGATTTTCAAAGCCCTTTGCCAGGTGGTTGATGCAGATAGCAGAGCTATTTTGGCAACCACTGGAGGCAGGGAGGACACAGCTGGGTGTTTTCCAGGGCTTGCGAGCCTCCTGGCCCTGGGAAGGCTGTAAGCTGTGGCTGCGGTCTCCTCTATCACAGTGAGCTATTGCGAAGGTGTCAAATTGGTGTCATAACAAATATTCAGGCTTGGGAAAAAGTTTTGAGGTCAGACCTGAAAGTAGGGATAATGTCCTTTTCCCAAGACTGTCTCTTTCCCACAGGTGCCTGTAGATAACTGTGTGATGCTGAAGCTGATAAGATAATTAAGCTGCTAAAGGCAGGCAGCATTTGAGGATAAATCTGGCAGCTGCTCTGTGAAGTGGCTTTGGTTGCAGGCTGTGTCCTGGTGGGGTGAGCTGTACAAACCACACTGCAGAGCCAACAAAACCCCACCTTTTTGGCACAAAACAGAGTGTCAGACTGATTCATATGATCACAAGTAGGTTGTGGCCTGAGAATCGCTTTATTAAGCAAAGCTGTTGAAGCGTGAGCTTGTTTCTTAGGAAAATCAGTCGCCCAGATTCAGGTTACATGGTGCAGATATATCAGTCCCAGAGGACAGGTCTCTCAGCAGTCCCACAGACAGGTGGCTGGGGAGCCCGGTGAGTTTGCTGGCTGCTGTTTGCCAAGATTTCTTTGCAACCCTGTTCAAAACATCTGGGCTTTCATAAATAAGTGTCTTCCACCTGGAAAATGCTCTCCCAGAAGTTCTGAGTTATTTATCCATTGTCATTTAACTAAAATACTTGGTCCTAAAAAGGGATAGCCAAACTCCAGAGCTGAGCCAGCACTCCTTCAGGAGCAAGGAGATAACTCAGTATTAATTCTTTGAATGTTCTCCAGTGCTAAGTGGTGCTTCCCATTGGAGATACTTAGTCTAAATGAGAAGAAAACAAAATGTAACACTTCATCTTCTGAGCAAGATATTCTGTAACTTAATAGAAGACAATAGTAACTTTCGTTATTTTTAGGAGTTGCCGTTTAAGATTCAGTCCTGTTGTAGGAGGCCTGACTTCATGGTGTTGTCTTTTACTTTTAAGAAGTCTGGCAGCCAGACAGGAGCTGAATGTGTTAAGCTGCCTAATACAGCTAGTTAACCAGCAACGTAGCTCTGTTTCAAGGTTTGTTTAGATGTTGACTTTAGATTGATGATAGGAGTTTGTGGTTCAATATATAAGCATGCCTGATGTTCCTGAGACTGTGGTAGGTTCCTCTAGTGCACAGCCTTGCAACTACTTTTCTAGGAGGCATCTTAGTTTGGGGATTAGCTCTGGTTTTAAATCTGGCCCGTGATTAAAATTTGTTCTTAAACATTAGTTCTTATTTTGCTGAACTGGAAAACAGGAAAAAATATTGTTACCTTAGGACTATTTTTTTTTATGTTTTTTTTAATTAATCAGTGTTATGTTCAGAAACATTTCTAGTCAAAGTTATTTTTTAAATGAAAAATCAGAACATTTCTTAATACTTCTCTTCCATTCTCTCCAGGCATTTTCAGATAAAACTAATCAATAAATCATGTGCCTGTCTTTGTACCCAAATCTACAGTTTTGCCAAAAGAATTACTCAACTGAAAAATCTTATTCTGTGCTGTATGAGGCAATTCTTCTTCTTTAACTCTTTGAAAGGATTCACCACCCCAGTGTAAATGCAGAACAGGTTATGGAACATTATTCAGTCAACTTTTGTAGAAGAAACTATTTCCCTGCTAATCAAAGGTCATTTTTCAGAGCTATATGGGTCTGATAAAACTAGAATTACACACCCTTGGCTTTTATTAGTTCAAAGTATAGTTAAAAAGAAATGAGTGGATGCATAAACTGTATTGATGGAATTAGGATTTCTAAACAAGGTTTTAAAGAACACAAATGTCCAGAGACGCTGCCTGACAGAGCTGCGTGGGACAAACATGAATCACAGCAGAAGCAAGGTAGAGAAATCAGCTTCTGTCAAAGAAGCGCAGCCTATTTCATCGGGAAAAAAAATGGTGGTATTGAAACTTCAGTTGTTGTGTGTACCAGGGAGCCTCCTAGGATCACAGGTAAAGATGAAGGTACCTCTGGAAACTCGAAAGATGAGAGGTGAAACCTGACCTTTGGTTGTCCTTTCAGGAGAATGAGGAAAAACCTGGCTCTTTGTGGCTTTGCTGACAGAGAAGAGCATTACCCCTGTGCAGGTTCCACAAAATGGGAATTGCTATACTGATGTGAGGTCCATAACAGAAAGTCTGTTTATTTTTGGAAGTGGTAGGACTAAATAGAATTAGGAAAGCAGAGAAGGAGACATTTTTGAAGGTTTCAGTATAGTTCAAATAGTTTCAGGACAGTGGGACTTTCTGAAGTGGCAAACTTGGATTAAATGCATCGAGTGGAAAACTTGCCCTATTCCAAAAACTTTGTTCAAAGGCTCAGCTTTGGTGAGTGGTTCCAGGGCAGAAAAAAATGAACCTGGTGCTGTGGCATCAGGATTGGGAGTAGCAGGGGTGGTTTTCCTGGGGTGGAGGTTATCAGGCTCTTTTGCAGAACTGTTGTAATGGGATTAGCTCTAACCTCCATCATTGCACCCATTCCACTTGTCAGGTGGCCCTGTACATTTGAGGGGCAGGAAAGGGCAGCTCAACAGGAACATGTGAGCTGACTGTGCTGCTGATGGAAAAAATGCAGGATGAGCACTGCTCTGGGGTGCGGGAGAGGGGGAGCACAGGAGCCTCAGGAGAGGCCAGAGGGCCCCCAGATGGAGATTGTGAGGGGGTTACTGCAGGACATCTCTTGCCTCAATGGGCTGTGGTGGGTTTCTTGCCAGTGGAAAACTTGGGCTGTGCTCCTTCTCTTTTTGTTTTCAGGCAGACCAACTTGCTTTGACCTCTTGAGCTGAAAGAGAGACATAGGAAGGAAGAGCTTTCTTGTGATAAAGAGCAGAAGCCCGTGCTGCACATTCCCCCCATGGACCCAAACAGGAAGTGTTTGCTGACAGCATCCCCTTCTCCGTCCGCATCGCTGCTCTCCTCTGCCCAACACTTTGAAGGTTCATGCTCGCTTGACCTCCTCCCTCCAGGCTGTCGTGAGTTCAACACAAACTTGTTGTCCCATCATTTCTGTGATCACAAGGGGATTTACACACAGACTGAAGAACTGCAAAGTAGATACAGGGGAGGGGGCTAAAATAAAGAATAATCCTGGCTTTAATTTTCCCTTATTTGGCTCATCAGTCACTTCTTTTTCTCAGAGGGTCAGTATGAAAACATACCCTTGAGCTTGGTTTGACCAGCCCAGCTTGAACCCTCAGTATCTGACCTCTCCAAAACTGCTCATGTTTTGGTCTATCGGTGCCTGTGTCATTACAGGAAGATCAGTCATGTGGAATGGGCTGCAGGAGCACTGAGTGGGGGCATCACCCCTTCCCTCCAGCCGCCCACTGTAAGGCACTGCCAGCTCTGGCTGCTGTCCTCCCCAGGACTGCAGAGGGTCCACTATGTCCCACCACCCAGGTCACTGGGGAGGATGCTCAATGCTGTTGGCCCCAGCAGCCTCCCCTGAGAAATGCACCCCTAACCAGTTGCCAGCTGGGCTGTGAATTTCTGACCCCTGATCTCCAATCCCAAACACCCCTCCTGCATCCCGGACTACCCTGTGGTTTGCTCAGCCTGCCCTTGTTTTTAATTTGCATACAAGAATACTGCATGTCAAAAGCCTTGCAGGTGTCAAGATATACTTTAATATTGCTAACCTTGACATCTGTTCTTTTACACATTTTTTCCTTTTTGATCCTGCATGGAGGAAGCAGGGCGATAAGCAGGATCAAAACCTTGGACCTCAGGAGGGCTGACTTTGGCCTCTTCAAGGAGCTACTGGCAGAAATCACGTGGGCCAGGGCTCTCGAAGGCAGGGGGTCCAAGGGTGCTGGTCACTCTTCAAACATCACTTTCTCCATGCTCAGGACCGGTGCATCCCCCTGAGAAAGAAATCGAGCAAAGGAAGCAGGAGACCTGCATGGTTAAACAAGGAGGTTCTAGCTGAGATCAGGCAGAAGAGAAAGGTCCATGGAATGTGGAAAGAGGGACAGACCATTTGGGAAGAATACAGAAATGTGGTCAGAGCACACAGGGATGCCACGAGGAAGGCCAAGGCCCACCTGGAATTGAAGCTGGCAAGGGATGTCAAAAACAACAAGAAGGGCTTCTTCAACTACATCAGCAGCAAAAGGAAGGCTAGGGAC
>Ga0065711_1036481_pt1 | contig 20943 bp, 16 predicted proteins | sample Hoacrofraction12_FD_59098 | JGI IMG/M metagenome (GOLD analysis project Ga0065711, IMG submission 59098) | Hoatzin crop microbial communities from Cojedes, Venezuela - Epithelial fraction 12 v2 (version 2) | ecosystem: Host-associated > Birds > Digestive system > Esophagus > Crop | place...
GGGGGGGGGGGTTCTGAGTTTTTTGTTTAATATAAGGAAAGGGATATAATTCCATTGTGTTCTCAGCCCTATCTCCAGCATTAGGTGGGGTCCTAAACATTTTTTTCGCCTTTACGACTCACTGCAGTGTACTCAGAAGAAGCTACACCTCACTCAGAAGATATAGCTCAGAGCTTGCCATTTCCTCCCGTAGCTGTACAGAACGTGTCTTTGAAACCCCGGCAGTGAAAAATACTTTATTATATAAAAGAGGAAATGCTTGTAACAGAACTGCTCTCCAGCATACCTCTAGACGTTTCTGCAAGTGTTTCAAAGCAGAACTACCACAAAGGGATGCTGCGCCCAAAGGTCAGACGAAACACGGGGGTGCCATGGTGCTAAATGTGGAAAATGTACAAACGCCACTAGATGGCAGGGTGAGCCGGCGGGGTGGGGTTTCTCCCAGCCGAGGAGTGGAAAAGCTGCTGAGTTACGTTGCTGAAAACTAGGATTTGGGAGGTGGACACGGAGTTCATTGTTTTCAACGTTTGATGACTGATGGGGTGGTTATAAGGAGAGGTCAAGTTTCTCAGAAAGCTGGTTGAAATACCCCAGAAACGGTGAAAACCTAAATTTTGTTTGGAAATGTCTGCTACCATAACCAACACTGCTTTACATTGTCCTAAAACCTGAGTCCATCTTATTTTGTGAAGGTCGCGGAGTATTTTGATTAAGAATAGGAGAATGAAATAGTCTCTGATGGCTTGCAGAAGTTGAATGAGAAGTTCTACATGACTGGCTGGCACATTATGAACCTGGTGGTTTTTTCTGATCCAAAATTATTGTGTTCAGTGACTGCTTGCACTATTTTTGCAAGGTCAAGTGAGTGTTTTCAAAGAAGATACTATATAGTGAACTGCTTCAATTAGTCTTTTTCATACCATCATTGGCTTTTCTAAGTGAATCTGTAAGAAGAAAACGGCTGGAATCCACAACGGGATTTCAGACACTCTCTTAAAAAGTGATCTGTTTTATTTTTTTTACCTGCTTCCTAGTTTGTATTTCTAGACATATTAACAAACGAAGTGTTTATGGAGTAGATTTGAAGGCATTTCATAAACTTGTGAGTCAATTACTCAGGAAAAGAAGTAGTGTTGACTCCCTCATGATGAATCGAGCACGTAGTTTTAAAAGCAAAAAAGCACCTACAGTACACCAACAAATCAGCTGGTGAAAATATGTTGGCAGGACCAATTTTGCTTGAACAGTGAATAATGAATATGCATGTAAAGATCAGGGTTTTTGGATAATTTCCAAATCTTCTAATAATTCACGTTATGCCTTGAAAGTAATTTATCCAGTGACAGATAAATGGGCCAGTCTGTTCAGGCCCAAGACTTAAGGGTTTGGGCAGGGGATGAATTGCCATTTTGTATTGGAACTACTGAACCGAGGTAAATCTAAGTTATTTTCCAAAGCTTTTTAGCAAGAGGCATCTAGAAACCAGGATCTAAAGAGTTCAGGTTGGCTCAAACCAATGGTGCACAACTACCAGAGCAAGATGCTTTTTTTCACAGAGAATAGTTATCACTGCATCTTAACATCCCAACAAATGAAACAAGTCTTTTTGTGGAGTTCCCTTACCTTAAGCAATCAAAAAAGAACTATATTACAATGAACGTAAGTGAGAATGTAATAGTGACCTTTGTGCTAGCACTTGGCTTTTAAGAACTGGTCTGAGAGGTCAGTCGTTTTACACCCTCCCTGCTCACTCACTCCCCACCAGCAGAAAGGAGGAAAACACTTCTCTTCCTGATAGGTATCATCGGAAGTAACAAATGTGAGTAAGCAAGGAAAAGTGTGCAAAGTTTTAATTCATGAAATGCTGTTTTGTGAGCAGAAAAAAGTTTTCACTCCTTTAACAACCAGTATGTGAAAGAACATCACTTGGCTGTGTTAGAGGTATTGCAGAAACCTCCTTAGATCTTGGAAGTTTTAGGTTTTGTACTCATTTGTTCACAGCAAACAGGGAAATTCTACATCTCCAGGTTTCCAGTCGCTTGTAAGCGAAGCACAATTACACAAAAAGGATTTTTTCAAAACTGCTCCATCACAAAGAACTGAATAATCATGAATAATTTTGATTTGCAGTATTTTCTCAAAAAATTGTTTGCAATTACTACATATTTGACTTTGAATGACTCTTATTTCAGAGGATTATAAAAATATCATCAAATAAACACCTGAGTTTATACCTATTCTGTATTTCACATGTACATTATTAAAATTCCCTTCAAAATTTGTACTTTCACCCCAGCCCACAAAATGTCCTCCGACAGACATCCCAAATATTAATAATATTGAAACTCTGGCCCCTCAAGACATCAAAAGTGTTCTTACATTGCCCTTGAAATTCACCATCAGGCATACATTTCCTGAACCTCCAGCACAAGGAGGTCTCTGCATGAAAGCCCACCACATAAACACGTCACTGTGTTTTACACCAACTTGAAGTTATTGAATAGTTTACAGCCCCAGATAGGCAGTGCCAGACTTCAGAAGTTACATCTGTGTCTGAGGGAAGTAGTTTAGCTTCTCAGCTGGGGAAAAAACTGGCAGATGCATTTTCAGCACTAACTTCAGCTCTTCAGCATGAAAAATAACTTAACGGGGGCTTACCATTTTCTCATGTCCTGTAAACCATTGCTGATTCTCAAAACTTTTTATTTTCTGCACAACATTAGCTCTTACTTGTTTATCCAGCACCACATGGGCAGGCTCCTGCACCCCCAAACAGCATGGTAGGGTTCTGCCAGCTCACCGGCAGGCATCTTGGCAGAATCAGGAATGATGGTGCAACCTTTCTTCAGTCCTCTTCCCCACTGTAGGCACAGAACTGCTGTTCAGTTGCCTTTGAATTTAGAGAGGAAAGACACACAGAAGTCTGGTATACTGAGAGTGGTGATAATGCCAAGTATTGAGGTTTGGTGGTGGTGGGTTTCTTTTTTTTTTTGGATCAACAGTGTTCTCATCTTGTGATCCCAGCATCGGGTCTCTGAGACTTTAACATGTGTGATCTTTTCTGAGAACAGAAATTATGACTTAAAATGTAGTAGTTATTCAACACACCTGGTTTTCAGATTTGCATAAAAGCAGAGATTTTACAATACACATCCACTTGACTTGCATCTCAGTATGAAGTCCATGTGCTAACATCCTCCATTGAACCGTAAGTCCTGCGTATCTGTTCTTTGCCATATGCCTTGTTGCTGCCTTGCTTCGTGACTTGTTCATTTATTTCTGTGCCAGTATTAGCTCCACCTGTTGGGCTGAAATAATGGATGGGGTGGCATTGGGAGGTGTTATACCAAACGCATTGCCCTGCCAGTCCTTAGTGGCAGCGAGGAGCAAAGTCAGCTGGCATCATGCAGGGGAGGCTCTTGGGCTCTTCTGCTCCATACGGGGCCGGGGCTGGGGCCAGGAGGAATAAACTCATGCAACCATTGCTGAGATGATTATTTAATGAATAAGGCAGGTTTTAAGTTCTTTGGGGCCTAGATCATCCCTCTTCTGTGTGCTTGTACAGAGTGTTAATTCCTGACAGGAGTTTACAGAAGCTGCCATGATACAAATAAACAACAATATCCGATTCTTCTGGCCCTCTCCCCTTTCCTTTTTTTTCCACTCATCCTGTGGCTTTGCACAGAAAAGACCTTCATACCAGATAACTTCAAAGTTTTCTAGGTTAACCTTTTAACCAAATCATGAGCAATCGTGTCCTTCAAGGTATTTCCAATTCTTATCCATGCGATTCTTCCAGGCGTGTTTTGATTCGAGGCCCAGAAGCCACCTGCTATTTTCCTTTCAGCTTGTTGAATGGTTTCCACTAGATGTACCACGCGGTTTCCACATAGTCTTTAAAACCTTTTCAATCAAAACAGTAGCCATGCTGAGGTTGTGGAAAGAGATGGTACTTTCACCACATGATTTTCAAAGCTACCTTGTCAATGTGCCATTTGTTGTGTTTCTTCCTTCTCCCATTTTCCTTCAGAAAAACCATCCACAATGCTGTTCCCTGCTTAAGGTTCCTAATACGAATATCAAAGAATGACCTCCTGAGAGGCTCCATAAATGAGTCATCATTCAGGACCTCTCTCTCCAGCCACCATTCTCTTGCTGGCAGGACTAAGAGCACTTGCATTTCATCAGTTTCCACTGGAGAAGCGGTAAGTCTTTTCTTGTTTCCATGCGGGAAAGTGAGTATGATGTTTCTCCAACTCCCAAAATAAGTGATTCTATAAATACGTATCCAAAATTAGAGAATGGAAAAGAGGAGGGGGGATAGCTAAATTTGGGGGGTCATGTGAGGTCATTTCTGCAAACCCTTTCTGGGAGTTCATGTGTGATGATTTCTGATGAAAAAAGCATCCAGCCCAGTATATCTGCATTGTTCACATGCTTATTGGGCTCATGGATGTTGAGGTTAAGTCTTTGATGTGAATTAAAAAGAGCCATTGTCAGGCACTCCCCTTGTCACCAACCACTTCTGAAAATTCAGTGCCTGAGGGGGCTAGAGGACAGGAAAACAGTATCCCCTCTAAAGTTTTAAAATCTGTGCAAAAGCTGTGTTATTATTTCAAAGAAGCCCATTTTCTGTAGACAGGAAACTTTTTGATTTGTTTCCCTGGATTTTACCCATGAGGAGCGGAATTCTCCTGCGCCTGGAGCCAGGTGGGGAGTTTCGTTAGCAGTGTACCCCAAGTATCCAAGCAGTAGGATAGGGGGAGTTAGAAATGAAAAGATCCCTTGGGATTCCTCACAGCCCCTCTTGGAATGACTTCTCCTGCCTCTCTAAGTCACACACAGGCGGCCTTGCCTGCCGAGGCTCTGGGAAGGTGGCTGCCAGGAAGGGATGGCATCCGCAGCAGGCGCTGGGCTGGGGCTGGCCTTCCCGGGGACCCGCGCTGCGCCGCGCTCAGCTCCGGCGTAAGAAACCTCCCAGAGCGACGGCTGCGTCGGTAACCTTTCACGAAGAGGGGCAAACTCCCATTAAGCCAGGTGGCAGTGGTCTGAGCAAGGATGGGGCTCGGTTATTTGCGTGCTGTAACCTGCAGGCTGCTGCTTTCAGGGCGCTGTCTCCGAGAGTCAGACCGTGGACCTACGTTTCAGTGAAACTGTAACCACGCTGAGCATTTTTGGGAAGCCTGGGGTCCTTGATTTGGAAATGGACCTAGGACCACCAGAAAAACCAGCACAAGCAGTGCACCGTTCTCCAACAAGATGATTTGGCGCTGCATTTTCTGCTGGAGAAATGGAAGTTGCTCCTTTCAGATAACAGCACCAGGGAGATTTCTGAACTCTTTCACAGCAGAAAGACAGTAAAGCAAACACACCCGAGCAAAAAATGCACTGTTCACTGGGAAATCAAGCAGTCCCAGCCACTGCTAGCACTATGCCCAGGGTGCTGACAAGAAATTCAGGCGTTGTGGCTGTGAAATCAAAAAACAGAACAAAAAAACACTTTAAGTGCCTCAGGGGAGGGCTTGCTACCTGAGGCTCAGTGAAACCAAATATATCCTGTTACAAAAGGCGGGTTACTTCACAGTCCATGTTGTTGCCTCTCTTGTACCCAAACCGTACAGCTGCATTAGGTAGACTTCCAGTTAAAATGGCTAATTGCACTTTTCTGGGTAGTCTCAGCCATACAGCTTGTGAAGTTATGAACTGTTTGGGGACAAGGATCCTCTTCCACTTGTGCCTGTGTATCACATACCCCAGCAGCATTCCTGGCTATCACTAAACAGCCCACAGGTCACTATATTACGAAGAGTACTAATGATGATAATTAAAGATCATGAAATCACTGAAATCCGGCATGTTTTGTTATTGAGAATTAGAAAGTGTTTAAATGCTATGCAACGGAGAAGCTACTTCTCAGGAGAAACCTAGTCTAGAAGTGAAAAGATTTTTCTATAATGTCTTATAAAATATGTCTACCATAAAATTTCATTTGAATTAAAACATTAAATAGAAGAGTGAAAGGCCTCTTTTAGCCTGGGCAAAGCCTTTTTTAGCATACTGTCTTTCAGATCTGAGCCCACATGAGTTTGAAGTGTGTGATGGGACTCTTGTGGAGTGTGACGCTACTGTATCACACCACACAGCACAAGGATCCCCAAATTTGCTTGCCTAGGCTCTCATAGTCTTCAGGGCATGGGGAGCACTTTCATGTTTATCTGGTTATCACTCTTTTAGGGCAAAAGACCTTAACGAGACAGAAGAGTGACTCACTTTGTATGGGCTGTGAAATTCAGCATTTGTCTTGTTTCTTAAAGATGTAAATAAATGTATAAATATTCTGTTGCAAAGTAAATGAAAATGAGGTAATCTATCCTGCTGATTTAACTCCATTCACAGACCACTGATTACCCAATGATGCATGAGAGTATCAACCGTGATGATTTCGTAAATTGTAAAATACCCAGACTATCCTTGCAATATGAGGTTAGTATATGCAACCTGCCAATACCCTGTGATAAAAAAGAGCGTATTTTGTGGGGGATTGTTTAACAGCTTAAGCAAACAGAGCACCCACAAATATATCTGTATCCCGCTTGAGATCGTGGGGACTGCTTGTCTGCTTATGCTTGTGCTTCATTCACTAGTTTTAGATAGCAGCTGTAGTGACACGGAAATGTGCTGGCACAGTTTAAAACAGAGAGGTTTCTCATTTACTTATTTCTAAACTTTTTTCCTCCTTTTACCTTTTAAAATTCCCTGACTCAAAGTTTTTTCCTGAATTCTCTCCCCATTAATCCTTTGTTTGATGTCAAATGAAGTAATATCAGATGGATCGCTCATCCTGATCCAAGAAGCTCCTTGTTCTTCACTGTTGGTCACTGCTTGGTTTTGGTCCATTTGGGTTAGCAGGTTATTGTGTGTGTTTGGTTGGGGTTGGTGTTTAAAGAGATGGGATGATGTGGTTAAGATGTTTCAGCCTTTGGCACAACTTTGATATAGGAGTCTCAAATAAAACACCTGCTGTCAGCGATGCGCAGTGCTGTGTTGTGCCGAGTTGATGCAGCCAAAGGTAATTGTTCTTGGGGCAACCAACAGCTCCATGCAGCTGCACAAATTTCAGCTGAAACAGCAGCTGTTGAAATAAAAGCTAAGCTCAACAACTCTGACATGACAGCAGCACCAAGTGAAATTTTGGAATGCTCCGCTAAAGTATTGATGGGCAGGAATGATACCAACAACACTGTAAAGATGCAGCTGTTGCCACCAACACTTTTCTCTGTGTGTTATGTACATGTTAATTTTGAGAGCCAACATATTCGTGAGTCACATAAAGTTGTATTTACAGATTGATTCTCCAAGGGATGAGAAATAAGCAGGCAGCAATACATAGATGTATGAGCAAGGTGATGCAGTGGAATTATGTTCTAGCTTCCCACTTGTGTGGAGCTCTATCTATCTATCCGTATTTAAAAGCTGGTGTGGAAAACAGAGGGATGATATCATCACTGATACTCAATCAAAAAGTCAGAACAAGGTTAGGGATGATGGATGGCCTCTGCCCAAAGCTGGAAATGGAACACCTATTGCCTCCCATCCACTAATGGCAGTTCAGAGAAGAAGCAAGCTCATGGGGCTTGAGAAGCCCTGAGTGTTATGGGTATCCAGCTGGGGTGTACACAAATGTGACTTTGGACCTGTTCACATCCTGGATTTTGTACCAGCTGATGGTCACGCAGAATGCCATAAGCCATACTAAACAGATTAGTTCCATGTGCTCCCATCTTTAGACTTCAGGTGCTATGCAGCTATAAGCATAGCACAAACAATAAGATAAAAAGGGGTGAAAAACATCCTGGTGAAAAGAGATTAAATAATTTTTCATTATTTCAAAGATTTTTTTGGTTCAGAAAAATAGTACAGAGTAAGCAACAAGAACAAAAATCAAGCCTCTCCCCAGGCGAAGTTTGAGTGTGAGACCTGTGTTAGAACAGCTTTAGTTTTCTGTAAGTGTGCATGGTTTCTGCTAGAGTTTGAGAGATTTTAGAATTTGGGGAAGGATGCAACTGGCTGAAATCCTTCATCATTTGTGATTAGACCTGGAGCGATGTAGATCTTGACCCTGTAGAGCCAGCTCATAAGAAACTGCAGCCTCGCCGAAGTCATTCTTTCTCAACAAGTCCGAGACAGGAGAAGACAGACCTGTTTCCAAAGACCTGCAGTGGTGATGCAGTAACTGCAGAAAAGGTAAGGAAAAAAGTCTGTGCTGGGGATTCTCTTTTTTAATGTTAATTTTGCTACAGTACATCATTCCTGGAAAAATAATTCAGCCTTTACACCCATCTGTTTCATCTGTAGGCTTTATTTATACTGATTCTGGTGTCCTCTTCATCCTTGCTGTTATTTCTTTTTTTGTGACTACTGAGAATGCCAATAATGCCTCATTAGATTTTTTTCACTGATACGTTGCCTGTTTTTGGAAAACCGTCATCAGCTCATAGCTCTAAAGCTGCATTGAAGCACAGCCAGTAGCATCAAATGGAAGAAGTTGATTTCTTCGCCTGTTTGTCTACCCCAGCTCTGGTTCCTCTCACCCTGGCCCTCGTGTCCACAGTGTGGCAGCCTCCTTTTATTGCAAAATCAGGACTTCAAAACGGAGTTTGACTTTATAGAAGCCACCCTTTTTCTTCTTTTCAGCGTACATTAAAATGTTCTATTTTTGTTGAGGGGGAAGACAAGAAAGCAACTCCCATTTCTCCCTAAGGGTGGGAGAGTCTGGCAGCTGCCACCCTTCCCTCACTGAGAGAGGAGACGGTAAGTACTCAGCACATCTTCTGTGGATGCATCACACTCATTGCCCAAACCGCTGAGGTTGGGTGTCATGCTGTTGAGGACCACCTCAATCCCTGAGGAACTGCTGAGGATGGGAACAGTAGGTCATCCACTAGTCAGCTTCTTCCAGAACTGTAAAACCAGTTTCAAAACGAGTATTTGCATGGGTGGTATAATGTCAAGCATATATCAGTGCTGCATTTTCATGAAAAGAAAGGACTTACAATCCCCTGCCTGTGTCTGGACTGAGTAGGACCCACTTTTTGATGGAGGTACCCTTTCACGGAGTTACTCTAGTACGTGTAACCAAAGACCTGCACCTTGGGCAGCTACAGCATCTGCTTCTGTCCCCAGTGTGCCCTTTCAGCTCTGAGGCTAATTGTCTAGAGACAGCGTAGTTTAAAGCAAGAGCTGTTCTGGAAATTTCCAGCCATCCAATGACCTGGCTCCTGCATGCATCTGCCCTGTCTTGTTTCATGTGTCTCAAGATCAGGTCCTGAGAAACTTTGGTCTTCTCTTGTCACTGTTGTGAATAGTATTGATGGGAAAACAACGGCTTCAGACATGGTGTCAGGCAACACGGGCTCAAACCACCTCCACTGCCCTCCATCAGTAGCTCAGTGTGTCCAAGGCTGTAGGCAAGTGGCAAAGACAAATGATCCAAGAGATTGTCTCCAGGTTCTGGAGAATCACCAGGTTGCAGTCTCACAAGGAAGTAGGAGGAAAATAAATCTGAGGTGGTCTGCATAAAATTGTTCAGTAATTAAATATTTCTGTATTCTGGAATTTAGTAACCACATAGCCCACAAGAAGGCTCAGACAATACACTTGGTCTTTGAAAGACATCTGTTGGATTATTTTGATAAATAACCTTTAAACAGAGTACTTTCATGCTGAGGCTTTCAGTGGTGTTCATTGAGATGAGTGGAGTTTATTCACACTGAATGTTCAAAGCTTCATTTGCTTTTCTTCATATTTTCAACAAAGATTCCTGTGTGGTGTGAAGGTCCTTTGTGTGTTAGCTAAATGCAATACACCAATATTCATTTTATCAGAATAAATACTTATTTGTCAAGCTCAGTGACAGTGTTTCACTATGAGGCCATCCATTTATCCTTAAAAAAAACCCCACCAACCCTAAAGAAAGCCCACTGCATTTTTAGATAATTATTTTAAGGTTTTAATAGCACTTCCAGATTGTCTATGACTGAATTTCAATTATGGCACTTCCAAAAGTGTTCACTTATGAAAATATAAGTGTGAAGTTGGTGAAGGGTCACCTAATTACTTGATTTAACACAATCTAAAATTTTTTTAGGAAAAGAACCTCACACTTCCTTTGCTTTCTTTAAGAAGACCATCTCAACAATATCTAAAAAATTTACATACCTCTGAATTCTTTTCAGACTGAGATTAAATTTCCTTAATGCACAGTTGCAGACAGGTTTTCAAAAAAGAAAAGACATCCCTCAAGTGAGAGTAAAAAAGCCATTCAGTGACCCAGGCTTGGTGCTTTCCAGAGCATAAAAACTCACTGGACTGTTTTCGGTGCTGCCACAAAGATATGACCCAGCGCCATGACTTACTGCAGTTAGTTAGGATGACCACGGCTTTGATGTAGACACCTGGAAACCTGGTGTGGCAGTGAAGAGGCCTTTTTGGAAGCACTAAAATGCAGGCATGTATTATGAGAGTAAGATAGGTTTGGATATTTGATTTCACAGGAGAGTTGCCAAGTGTGCTCTGTGCATCCAGGTATTTTGTCAAGGGAACTACCCACATGAAAACTACTAAAAAAACCTTGGAAGTGGTGTCCTGCTCACTAAGCCACATCCAAAAGGAACCCATCCTTCTGCTGCGGTGAAAACAGCACTTGAAGCAGGCAGGAGTGGGTTTAGGTTTTGGTTTTTTTCATTCTATTGCTATTATTGCTTTGGAAGAACAGACTTTTCTTCTCTGTCACGTTGATTTCAACCACTTTTTTTTTTGCACATTGTGCTTTCCTCCACTTGAGTAGGTACAACGGCTGGAGAAATCATTATCGATGGGGACTGGTAAACGATCCCTGCTTGTGGAGTAGAATTACACAATGCTTCAGTATATACCGGTACCTAAATTTAAACCTAGACTGAAAGAAAGAGAGAGAGAGGGGGAGATAGACTAAAAATTCAGATTTTTAACTAAAAAAAAAAGTGTGAAAAACAAATGCTTGGGGTTTTGTCTGTAAAACCCGACTAGACCTACTCTATACAATAACATACTCTGCCAAACTACTTGCTAAGACTAAGACCCCTAAATCATTAAAAAAAAAAAAAACAACCTAAAAAAACCTCTTCCCCATTTGAGTTAAGGACCCACTTAGTTTGTTAGTATAAAGGCAATATCACACACTCCAGACTAGGTGGAGAAAAAGGGGGCCAAGATTAGAGTCCCTGCTGGGCTAGAAACTGATCTAACGTTTTTAAAAGGTGTTTCAGTACCAAACCCCTATAAATCCATGCAAATTACATGCCTGAATGCTTGAAGAAGCCTAAAGTTGAATTAATGAGTTTTATTACTAGAACAGAAATATCTGCAATAGAGGAAAAATTTTACAAAACTATTATGGGAAGCTCAAGCTATGGAGAGATTCAGTGAAGCTATTTACTATACTTTACAGTCATATTCAGAGAAAGAAATTGAACTATAACTCTGAAATATGCTTTACAGCAATTTGAGTAAAGCTTAGTCATACCCTGAATTCCATTAGGCTTCGTGAGTATACACATAGTAATAAAATAAAAACTGCATTTTACTTTAAAAGCTCATCTTTCCCCAGGAAGGAGGGACTTCTAACTTCACTCTATATCTAGGACAGCGATTTTATAACCATAACTGTCATTTTCTAAAGCAACCCAGATTGATCACTCACGCCTTCCATTGCCAGTGTATTTAAATATTAACTAACACTTGCAAAACTTTTACTTCATTTACTTTGGTTTTACATACTGTGCACGATAAGTTCTAGAAAGATCACAGGGAAGTTGCCATCAGGGCCAAGTTAGAAATTAGAGTTCTCTCAAAACAGGCAATCGGGAAATAGTTAATAAAGCAAAATCACAGCCACTGTTATTCACTTCTTTGCTGGTGGAAGCATTATCCAAGCTACTAATGCAAAGCCACCCACTGCCCCAAGGCAGCACCAGGAGCCTTCTGGGGACACTGTGACAGAGGTTGTCACAAGGATGATGAAACTTTAGGCAAATAAAGAATACAGTGTGCTAGAGTCTTCTGTGAGATCTCTTCCGTGAGAGAGAGAGAGAGTGCAATTATTCAATACCTTGAGATGTCTTAACAATGGAGAAATATTTTTCAAAACATGAAATGTCAGATATAGGAGGGGGCTTTTCATTTCTTCTTTTTCTTATTCTTGGTCTCTGCTGATATTTGAGCATGTCTTCTTTTGCTTTAGCTAATATACCACTTTCCAAGCTGTGGATGTTAACACATCATGATTTTCCCTCTTTCTAGTCAATGATTCAGCCATTTAGAAAATATGACTGGTGACTCAAATAGCAACTAGTGGTAGTGAATGTTTCAAACACTGGTTTCCGTAGTCATATGCCTTATGACAACACTAAAGTTTATGTCTCCACTCCAGGTTTCACTCTCCTCCAGCTGTTTGGAGAAGATGCTTGGGCGTCCAGTCCTACACAGTCCCTCTGCAACACTCGTGGCCAGCTCCCTGAGAGCAGCTTCTCTGCCTGTTGCTTTGAACAGCAGCAGCAGAGGAGGAGGCTTAAGTACTGCACAGATGGCAACTCAAGAAAGTCAAGTTAATGGAGCCCTGGGCTCTATCATTAGCAATACAGTCCCACGCATCATCATCATTCCTACGTCAGAGACCAACCTGTTTCGAGAGGAACTTGAGGAGGAAGAGACTGAGTTATTCCACTTTCATGACAAAAAGGGCAATCTGCTGGACTTGGAAGGGCTTAGCTCGTCCACAGAGTTCCTTGAAGCCGTTGAGAAATTTCTATCATAAGTTTGTCAAAAGAAAACTTTCCGGTAATTATTTTCTTGGCATCTGCTTCACTTCATTATACCAAAGAACTGAAGCCTTGTAGCTTAGATCATCAGAGTTTTTGTATGTTTATACAGTAGTCACTAGGCAGCTTTCAGATTTATCTTTGTCCAGACCAGCTGAGGCATGGAAACGGCTTTCTTTCAGATTGTGCTGCAGGAAATGAGCAGTGGAAGATCTGGCAGCATGATCAAGTGGCATCAGTCAAGTCGGCCACCTCCTTCACGGGACCCTAATTTGTAACCACAGATGGAGGTGCCAGCAGAAGGAAAACTGGGGGCACTGGGGCAGCAAAGGGCTATTGCAAAGGCGCAACAGCGGAATGTGTCTGTTACCTGCATATGAAGCAGCATTCCTGTTTCGGCAGCTCTCTTCCGGAAGGTGATGGGAAGCGACACAAGACCACAGCTTCCACCAGCCCCAACATGAATGCACATGGTTGGATGAGCTGAACTATCTTTTAATCAAAATATTTTCAGCATTTTTTTTTAATAGGCAGCTTGCTAAATGTAAATAAACAAACTGATGGTGTAACTGGGAAGTGACTGCTTGCTTTTAAGGATCAGTGCAAGAAGTCTGGATTTTACCTCAGCATTAGGACGATCACCTGAATGTCGAAATGCAAGGCACATACAGTATTATCTGTAGAAGCATTTAGAACACCTTCAGAGCTTCAATCTTGATTAAATATATATGGATCCTAATAAGTCTGTGATTAAAAGCGTGAACTTTCACAGCTGGCTTGACAAGTCATTGGTAGAAAAAAAGCCTCAGTTGCTATCTATCACTTGTGTCTTCAGAGGACCTTCTTCCCTTCTCCTTCTAAAATGACCCAGCAGATGTCTTCTCCTGCAGGTCACTTTCCGGAGGCCTTCAGAGTGGGTACAATGTCATGTTGGGGAGAAAACTCCACGGTATTGGGGTGTTGGCTACAGGACCTGCAGTCACATGGCTATCTGTGGTTACTGATCATGCTTTTTTATCTGTGCTTCACATTATGGCTCAGGCTCACAAGACCCTCCCAGCACCTTATTTCTAACTGCATTCTTCCTTTCATTACTCATTTTCCCTTTTTATAATATGTTCTCCACATCCTCCCTTTCAGTCTCTGACCTTCAAATGTAGACAATGAGTTGAACTATATTGTTCTCCACATAATATCAGTATACCTTAGTACAAAGCAGGCATTTCTCTGGATATAATATTTGATCCAGTGAGCCTAGTAGCATTCAGACGTCCAGCGAGCATCTGTACATGAGAGTTTATGTTCATAGTCTCAGTTTATTCCCTTAACTGTATCCTAGATTGTGCAAAGACTGCTGAGGACATTTCCAAGTTCTGTGCAAGCACTGGCTGGTCTTGAGAAGTAATTCCTCTTTTCCTGTTCTCCTGATGCAAAAAACAGATGGAAAGATGGAAAGCGTAGAAGCATTTTTAAAAATTCTTTTTTTAAAATTCTTTTATTATGAAAGAAGATAGCACAAATCTTGTTTGCAACTAGCTAGACAGGAACACCACTGAAGAACAAACCAAAACCCAAAGCAGCACAAGAGAGAAGAATGCCTCTGAACTCGCAGACCCAAGGCTGTGCAGGGTGTCAGCACAGCAGACCTTCGAGAGCACTGAGACACTTGCTTTTGGTATAGGCTACACTCTTTTTAGGAAAAAAACCCCTCTCTCTGGTGAGTTACAGAAGTGACTGCTGAGACAGGCTGCCAATTGCAATGCTAACACTTTTAATGCTGCTATTATTTGAGGTACTCTGCTGTCTTGAGACCCTCATCAGAAACGGGGCCAACATACCTCCTTACCTTGTAGAGAAGGGGGAAAAGGGTGGTGGAGCCACAGCAGGCGTGTAGTTGTCTGCCTGCAGCCCCGGCGTGTGGTACCAGGGGCCAGGGCTCAGCCAGGGCAGCACCACGCCGCGGTACCTGCTGCCGAAGGCTGTGCCCACCGGGTGCCAGGTTTTGTCCCGGGGCCAGGAACCACGCCAAGGTGTCCTGCAATCAGCTCAGCATTTACAAAGGCAATTCCTCCATTCGAGGGCTGGTGCAGTGAGCAGGCAGCATGGGGCAGCTGCCGGGGACTGGGACGGGGATGTGTTAGCCTGCAGCTCCTCGGTGCCAGGCTTTCATCCAGTGTGTTGCTTTTGGCCACAATGAGTAACCAAATGTTAATTAAATACAATGTTCATGGAAAAACGGGGGAGGATTAATCCTAGGATAAACATACTGTCCTGCCATCTCTGATTCTTTTCATTTTTTTGCTGAACCTTTCTTTTACTAGAAATTAGTAAAATAGTAAATTAGTAAATTAGTAAAAGAAAGAAATTTCTTTTACTACGTCAGCTGTGCAGTCAGTGACCTTACTGTTTCTTGCATTTAATATCCTCAGCTGCCGTATCTCCTTTCTTCTCGAGTCAGATGTTGGAAAGCAAGTGTTCTTATAAGGCTTCCAAGTCTTGTACCTGACTTTTACTGTTGTAATTACTCTAAATAGCAATAAGAAAATGTATTTGGTGTTCCAAGATGTAAAAACATGACCTGGAGTGGACCTTGCACTCAGATGTTGAAGGACTTGTACTGGTAAGACTGTAGGCAGGATATTGCCATAGTTTCCAACAGGACAAAGTAAGTGAGACATAAAGTAAGAGTCAACAAACTCCTCTGTATCCAAAGTTCTGCATTCTACTTGTTATCTACAAGATAAGTTTCAAGTGATCTCTTGCATATGTGCTGGTACTAATAAAGTGTCTCAACTTGTGGGCTTGAGGTATGTGCAAAAAACTGTTTCACTTTTATACTGTTAATGTCATCTACTGTTAGTACCATGGCTTCTGAAGCTAATGTCAAGATTACTGTTTACTTAAACTGATGTAGGCTAGAATGCCAAATCAGATAGCAGTAGAGAGATAAAACATGAAGTTGTACGAAATATCAGGTAGACTTACTACATTCACTAGGAGCTTTTTGCAGAAACATGTCACAGAGTAAATGAGTCTTAAATCAACTACAACAATGCAGAAAAACTTTGCAAACTTCTCTGTTGCCACATTAGAATAGACAGCACATAGAAATGTACAATGTTAACTGATGCTTCCCTTTTCACAAAGGAATGTATTGGTTCACTCAAATGGAATAAAAAACTCATAGGAGTAAACTAAACTATCCAGTGTTTGTTTTTGTTATTGAATCATTAATTTCAGGAGCCAGGAGGAGGAACTAAAAAGCTGAGTCAAAGCTTTTGAAACCTGTGCTCTGATCCAGTGAATAGTAAGGTACATATATAACTGTATTTACATGCGCAGCTCTTTTCAAGTCATTTAGACTGCTCACATGAAACCAAGCACTTGTGTACTTGAGTGCAGAGCATCTAAAATTAGAGTTTACTGACTTGGTAAAATCTGAAGTTGCTCAGCAACTTTTGAAATACGGTAACTGCAACTGGGATGTCAGGAATCAAGTGAACAAAACTGAAAAAAATTAACCGAAGTCAATACATTAGAACTGTGACAGCACTCTTTGATATTTGTCCTAAACCTGAAGGATGGTTAACGAACAATTGTTTGTTTCTGCTAAATCTTTGTATAGCACAGTTAATAGGATGTGTTCCAGTTTTCATTAGTAACAGAAAATTCAGACCACAAGTGTAAAGATTTTCTTTTACAATGGACAATGAATTTATTTTTTTATAGTTAAATCAATGGCTAGATAAAGGTTTCAAATAAGAAGGAGAAAATTACTTACTTAAATCTTCATGAATATTGCTGCCTTGGGTTGGTATGAAACAGGACCCAATACTGCTTTCTTACAGAAAGCTCATTCAGTTCGCAGACATCCATTCATTTCCCTCCTTTTAGGAGACACCTCCGAACAAGAAAACCCTTCCACTCTGCTGTCTGGAAAATGTTTATGTTCCAAGGCAACATGTGATGCCCCAAACTGGAAAATACTGGGAGGCAAATACCCTATTTTTGATTTCCTTACTCTTCCCCTTCCCCCTCCCCCCTTCTTTTTTACAGCCACTCTTTACTGATTCCCTGTGTAGGTTATCCTCACTTTTTTTTTTGTCTGGTTGTTTCACAAATAAACGAAAGCCATGCAGGCTAGTGGGGAGCTGGAAACTGAGGTGTCTGTTATGCAGTGCTTTAAGCGTGGACTCCTTTCTCGCATAGGAGTAGATCAAAATTGACCATAGTTCTTCAGTTCAGCAAGTGCGTGTACCAGGTAAGTACAGCATGAAATCGGGCAAGGTGGAAGCAGGTGAGATCCAGCTGTCCCTCCTGGGTCATCTCAACACAAGCTGGTGCTTGCGTCTTGCTTTGCACCTCACCCACAGCCTCAGTCTTTACATCAATGTTCTGGCTGCACACCTTAAACGGACAAGTATTTAAGTGGAGAATTTTATGTTGGATGCTTATGCTGTGCCTGTCACATTTACCCCTGTGTATTAACATATACTACGGCTTACCAAGAATTCAGATGCCTGTCAATGTATTTTATTTGCTTTATGACGTGTCTAGGTTTCACTCACGTCTACACTGTGGTTGCATTTGTTAGTGCTCCAGGTCGTAGCAGGACATGAAAAACTAACTGCAAAATGTCAAAGTCAGGTGTAAATCCACCGTTACTAATTCTCCCCTGTGCCAGCATGGGGATATATCTGCCTGCCAGCAATCTTAATGCCCACACATTGTGGTAAAATTTCCTGAATGAAAATTTCTGTAGGGGACAGAGTCTTACACAATACATTGAAATTTTTATTCTGAAACTTTTTTACTCTTTATTTGTGGTTAAGTGTCATATGTAATACTTTTATTTTGAAAGTCAGATGTGTTCTTCACCCTAAAGCAAAGTTTCAGAAGACCCTTGTCATCTTCAGGGCCTTACGCTGGACTGAACGAGCCAAAGACATAGGCAAAAACACGTGAGGAAATGGGCCGCTGCTGTCACCAGTGGTGCGTGGTCCTAAGGGTGATGCATCCCAGCCCTTTCCCTCCCTGCTGAGGAGCCGGTCTGATCCCCATGGAGCAGTCAGACACATGTGCTAGCGGGTGCACGTGCAAATGGTATTTCCTAGAAATCTATAGGGAGCTAAGTGTGGGTAGATTTTCATGGGGACAGCAGAAGATGCCTCCCTAGACTTTCTCCTTGCCAAATTTCAGGTTCCTTTCCACTGTAAACAGGTGGTAAAGCTCTTCAAATGAACAGATGGATGTATTTAATGTTAACAAATAATTTTCCACGGGTGTGCTCTTGGAAAGAAATGATCCCTATTTCCTGAGATGGAGAAAAACAGATCCAGCCCAGAGCAGACTACAAGTGTGGAAAATGTGAGCTCGAACACATTTGCATTCAGTAAATGTAAAACAAATGAGAAGAGCAGCTTATAGTGGAAGTTGTTGAGCCACCAGGAGTGCAGCAAAATTACCAACTTCATCTTCATAAAAGATGTAATAAGCTGTATCCAACCAATTAATACATGCAGGTCCTTTTGTCTAACCCCACCTATGGACAGCCCAACAGAAATGAATTCTGAGCCACCAGCACATTTGTCACACTTGGGTCACTGTCACCAGACTCGACTGTCTGGGCACCAGCGTGTGAAGGAAAGAGGGATAAAAAGTTTCTCTCACAAGAGCAAACTTCACTCGCCTTGCCAAACCCAGCAGAAAAAGACTGAGGGGAATATGACTGCTATCTTTACATGTGTCTGGGGAGGAAAGCGGGCTGTTCAAGTCAAGTGCTAATTTTGGCACAGGAATAAGTTAGCATAAACCGTCTGTGAATTAATGTATTCTGAAAATTACACAGGGTTTTAAGTATTCAGGAGTTTTTTTAAGCCTGGGGCATGTGCGCTGTGGGGACGTGAAAGAAACAACTGTGGTGTATACTGAGCTCAAGCCTCGTATGAGCGGTGCCATCCAGCCAGCTGTACCCCCAGTGACAGCCATCAGTGGCCAGTCTTGGACACCGATTGCTTCAGCAGAATAATAATAAATCTTTTATAAGTGAAAATACACACAGAAACAAATCCTGGTATTATAAATGTCTTGAGATGACTACTTTTCTGACAGTTTTAAATAGGCTGAGGTTGTTTTGAGTCTCAGTGCGGGGGTGACTGTCAGGAGAGTGCACAAGGCAGAAGTCTCGCTGCAGAAATGCAGCAAATTTCTTGACAATGTACAGCCATCGAGCAAATAACGAACTGCTTCCGATTTGCTGAGGGGAAAAATTGCCAAGTGACCAGGTGGATCTCTGTCGTCCTTTCTGCAAACTTTAGTGGAAAAATTGCCTGTTCCCTAAGGTATTTTGCAACGTGGAAATAACTTGAGCTTCAGCTGCCTGGAAGAGCCGAGCCTGCGTTTTGTTCTATTTCCCTCCTCGCCATCACACTGTCTAAAAGCCACACGCTTTTCTAGGACTGGGAGCTGAGCTGGTTTGGCTTGCTGCTCCTGGTCCCAAATTGTGTTTGAAGTTGCGGTGTAGCTTAAGACCTTATTTTGCAGCATCAGAGTCCAGCAGCAAGTGCCGAACTCCCTGACAGGCCCCTGGGACTCTCCGCTACATGCCTTATCCTTCCAGTCTTCAGTCTACCAGATGTGCTGGTCTGTGAGGCCAGGGGAAATGGGCAAGTGAAAAGAAGTCTTCTGTGGTTTTCCATGGTTTCGCTATCTTGCCTATTTTGGGAGTGACTGGTTGTTTTTTTAATTTCTGCCGTTTTTTCTTTCTTCTTTTTTTCTTTCTTCTTTTTTTCTTGTGGATGCCTTAGCATGTATCCCTGCTGGCATAGGATGCTTCCTCAGAAAGCCTTTGTTTTTGTGCTGGGCTGGATTTATTTTCCCGCGTGATGGTTTTTCCTGGAACAGCTTCTGAGCACTGCTGAAGGTGCCTGGCAGGCAGTCCTTCATGGCTGGGTCATCTTGCCACACTCTGGTGCTGATGATGTACTGAGACATTTGCTTTTGGGTGAAGGTCTTCCTGTCCAGCAAGAATTAGCAGCTAACATTTCCAAAGGAGAAACTCCCACGACATGTTTCCGTTTCGACTGAGGTGCTGTTTCCAAACTTGTGTAAGAGAACAGCTGAAAACGGAAAATTTGGAGGGTGGTGTTAACCACTCCACAAAGTCTGCTGGTTTGAATCTCTCTTCTTCACATGCCTCTGTTTCAGAAAAGGCTGTTGTGCACTGATGGAACATCATTGCTGTTAAAATACAGAAAAATCTGATACCACACACTACAGACAAATCCATGGTTTCAATAACCCAAGGAAAAAAGGGGGAAAATCAGTCTGTAGGTTGGAATCAATGGACATCTCAAGGTAAAGGCCAGGTAGTAAAGAAGTCTCCTCCATTTACAGCTCACATGACCGGCATGCTGTCATGGATGGCTACAGACTCTTTAGGAAAGACAGGCCAACAAGGAGAGGTGGTGGAGTTGCTCTGTATGTGAGGGAGCAACTGGAATGCATTGAGCTTGGCCTGGGGGCAGATGAAGAAAGAGAGCTTATGAGTTAGAATTAAGGGACAGGCTCATAAGGGTGACATTACGGTGGGTGTATACTACAGGCCACCTGACCAGGAGAAGGAAGTTGATGAGGTCTTCTACAAGCAGCTGCAAGCAGCTTCACAGTCACAGGTCCTGGTTCTCATGGGGGACTTCAACCACCCTGACATCAGCCGGGAAGACCACACAGGTAGGCACATGCAGTCCTGGAGGTTCCTACAGAGCATTGATGATAACTTTCTGATGCAAGTGGTGGAGGAACCAACAAGGAAAGGCGCTCTGCTGGACCCTGTACTAACAAACAAGGAGGGACTGGTTGAGGGTGTGAAGGTTGGAGGTAGACTCGGCTGCAGGGACCATGAAATGGTGGAGTTCAGGATCCTGCGTGGAGGAAGCAGGGCGATAAGTAGGATCAAAACCTTGGACTTCAGGAGAGCTAACTTTGGCCTCTTCAAGGAGCTACTTGGAGGAATCCCGTGGGCCAGGGCTCTCGAAGGCAGGGGGGTCCAAGAGTGCTGGTCACTGTTTAAAGGTCACTTCCTCCA
>Ga0065711_1036482_pt1 | contig 20941 bp, 9 predicted proteins | sample Hoacrofraction12_FD_59098 | JGI IMG/M metagenome (GOLD analysis project Ga0065711, IMG submission 59098) | Hoatzin crop microbial communities from Cojedes, Venezuela - Epithelial fraction 12 v2 (version 2) | ecosystem: Host-associated > Birds > Digestive system > Esophagus > Crop | place...
GTTGTGGAGTCTCCTTCTCTGGAGATATTCAAGACCCGCCTGGACAAGGTCCTGTGCAACTTGCTGTAGGTGACCCTGCTTCGGCAGGAGGGTTGGACTAGATGACCCACAGAGGTCCCTTCCAACCTTTACTATTCTGTGATTCTGTGATTCTGGCGAGAGCTGTCACCAAAGAAAGGAGGTACCATGGCTTCTGGCGCTTATTAACATAATTCTTCATTTGTTTTACATTATGCAGATGTTAACCAAAAAAAATCCTGAAGCACTGACTGGATGAAGGACTTCTTCCTCCCACGTGGAGGTTGCAAAAGCTTGGGAGATGAGACAGGGAAAAGTAAGACTAAATCAAATTAACTTTTGATAGCCTTAAAAGCTCCCTGTGAAGTTAGACAACTTCATAGGCTTCTGGTACTTGCATTCATTTTGGCCTCCTGAATTATGAATGGGTGGACACAGCAGCTAGGTACTGAGATGTTTGTACAAACACTGAATCAGCTTTGTGTTTACCTTGGATTTTTAAGAAATAAAGGTCATCCAAATTAATCACAATCTTTTACCATAATTGTTTTGTGTGGTCAGATTCTGAAGAAGTCGGTTTTATCATTTACAGATGATTCCTAGGTCTTGTGTTCAAGCCACTGTCTGGTTTTTAGTATATGGTGAACTGGGTTGTATCTGTTGAAAGCAGTGGTAGCAAAGTGACAATCTTACACTGTTCCAACCAGGAGAGACTGTTCTCAAGGCTTTTTCTTCCATGTCCATGAAATAATACGGTCTATTTCCCTTGGAGGATTCTTTCTGGAAATACTTCAGGCACAGCTATGGTTTCCTTTCTCTGAATGACCAGTATTTTCCAAGAAGTAATAATAGTCTGCCTGCAGTTCTGATGGAAGAAATAGATAATTTATCAATGATTGGGAGCAGAGAGCCCTGTGCTCAAGGGACCAGAAGATTTCAAACCTCTGAATGCATGAATTAATAGGTTAGTCCACAGAAAGTGAAATTATTCTAATTTTTAAAAGCTGCAGGTGCATAATGAAATCTCTCTGTCTTATTAAAACTCATCAACGTTTAGAAACACACTTAAGAGCTGAGGGCAGCTTTTCTGTTGTTTCCTGTGTTCGCTTTTTAACACCTGACAGTGCTTTCTCATGCTCTCAGATGGGCAGTTGCTTGCTCATGTACTGTTTCCACTGTAGGTTCCATCAAGCATTTATGCTCGAAGCATGACTTCTCCATTCTCAATCGCACTGATTTAGTTTGTCTTTTAGGCTTCCATGAAACTGCAGGGAGAAAGGGCTTTTAAGATACCGTGAAAAGAGAAAGGGTCTTGAGTTTTTATGCCATGCCTTGTTAGAAGCCCACACTTAGTTTTGGACAAAGGATTCCAGACAGTTGGCCTCTCTCCGAAGTGACTTCTGGCTTTACTCTTAAAGGAAGAGATCCCAGGTGCAGGAGACTTGAATAACAGGGGATTTAGCATTGACACTGTCATTTTTTTTAAATTTTTTAAATCATGTTCCCTTTTTTGGCCCTAACATAAGATAGGTATAGTTCCAATTTAAAAAACAATTGCAATCATAAATACACTTTCCTTGTGACTCTTCAGGTCTGCCAAAACCCATTGTTCATGTGTCTTGCAGAACAGGAGATCTACAATTTTTCTGGCTTCCCACAAAAAAGACAAAACATCTTTTTTTGCTTCAAGAGATACTCTTCACCATATAGGTTGCTCTAGATTTGAGTTGCAAGCTAGTAAACTGAAACAATAGGATCAAGACTTTGTTTTTTAGTATGGTATAGCTTTTCCAGTGCAGCGTTTATCTGCCTCATATTCAGTATGGTGGCTATAAAGAATAGAACTGCCTGTAAAGATTTCAAAGGCATGAAGAAGATGAATTGTTTAGAGCATTTCATCCCAGCATGTATAACAAAGGATGTTGAATGAGTATTACAGAAGCACTCAAACGGCACTGATGAACATACAGAAATTGATATATCGTGTGTGACAATCTTTGGAAGAAATCTGTATCCAATTATAAATTCCTCTTTGGTTTATGAATAACATTTATGTGGAATAGTCTTCCAAGGGAAGTGGTGAAGCACTAAACCATTGGCAAATGAACTGTACAAATTGTTTGAAGGCTCTTCAGAAAGCAGATCTGAGAAGAGCTGCGGTGTGGATGTAAGGACATAGCGGAGTTCCCATGTGTGCAGTTCTGACTTACATTTTGACAGTTGTGCAATATAGAAAGTGCTGTCTCGGAAGCATCAGGACTTGCCAAGATTACAGCACTCTGAGTATAAGAACTCCTCCCTCCATCCCTGCTATTAGAGAATTTTCTGACTGAGCACTGTTTGTTTTTTTTTTAATTTGGAAATCTGTATGCATTGGAGATGCAAGAGAAGTATGTGCCAGTTTAAATAAGGATGGAGTCTCTGTACAAAGTACAAGAAGTAACAAACCCTGGAATAGCAAAAGTCCCACCAGTTAGATCACCATCCTGAGTTATGAGAAAGAGAGAACCAGACCTACCACCTTTTTTCTGTGTTTCACAGGGCAGCATTAGAAGCCACTGTGGGCTTCATATCTTACATATAAAGAACATCTCAGCCTCTTAATCAGAAATGCAAACAGCCATGTTTCACATTTGCTGAAGCTCCTGTAAGATGTGCAGCATAGCTCTGCATGTGGTACAGACGAATCTTGGCTAAAACCTGTGAGCATGACACTCAATGTTGTATGCTGAAAGTAGTTTGATTCTACTTGAGTAGCAAAGGAAAATGAGTAATTTAGATATTTCTAGTTTGTATTATTTTATTTTTTTCATTTTTTCATTAATTGTTTTTGATGGAAAACATGAGTTGGTCAAAGTGCCCTTTTTTACAGGACTGCTTAATTTTGACTACACTTTCACTGTAAAAAAGGCTCTTCAGTCTTTAGAGTAGCCAGTAAAGTGGGGGGCCTGGAGGAGAAATGTAGACACTAGCTTCAGAAGCACAGAGGGATTTGTTTTCAGTACTCTGATACAGGCTTCTACAGAGTCATATCAAGTTATTGACAGAATGGGATCTTAACCCTCACTCTGTCGTATCTTGGATGGGTCACCCAGATTCTGGCTGCTTTAGGTTGCTCCAAATAGCTCTTAACATTCCATTTTGTGTAATAACAGTTTTACTTGTTTTTTTCAGAAGGGCTCAGAGCGCATACCGCAGTTGAGTGTCCTAAGTATTTGCGAGAGTCTGAAATGAGTGAATCTTCCTTTCTGTTCCCTTTTCTGTTTCACCCCACCAAAAACTACTTAGGTGTGTAATAAGGCATTTCTGAAAGAAAAACTGGTTTTTGCCTAGTTCTTACTTTGCCAATATAAAGTAATTTATTTCTATAGTATTTCTTCCTGTCCCTACTATTTTTGCAGTAACTTTTAAAAAACCCAATCAGTTGGAAATACTGCATGATAAAGCAGGCAAATGTGATCCTGTAAGGAAAATGGTTCTGCTTCTGCAATGGCTACTCTACAAGGGAAGTTGAAGGGACCTTGTTTTATGTCAGACCGGTGTAACTGACAGCTTCTTATACAATGCTGTATGTTCCTGGAACAAGTTCAAATGGCTTTTAGTGTGGAGGCACTTAACCACAGGAGCTGCCAGCTTCGGTCTTGTGAGCACTGTTTCTGAGCACTGTTTCTGAGCACTGTCAATTCAATGGTATCGATCCCCCATTCCCAGAACCTTGATCACTGCTGAAAACCTATTCATCGGGTAAACTTGAGCTCTGGCTAAGCAAGGCTTGCAGTCTGTTAGGAACAAGGATCCTTGAATCTAGCAGCTTTAGCTGTTGTTTTTCTACTGTATGCATGTATGGTCACACTGAGAAAACTCCCACCGGAATGGAGTGCTGTAGCCTACAGTAGTAAGCGTGTACCAGCTGCATAAGCTATCTGTGATGAATCCATCTCACTGACCAGTTCTACAGCATTAAAGGACTTGCTCTATCTCAGAATTAAGTGAAATTAAGTTTCAATGTTTAAACAATTAAAAAGGGTTCATGACAGTGTAGCAGGTTTGCACATAGTTTTAGAAAGTACTGAACCATTGTTGCCAAGGGAAATGGGGGAAATGGAAGCACAGGGAATTTAATTTATTGTAGATATTACTTGTTATGTTAGGTCATGTGGACCAGAACACGGATCTAAGGCCCTGAACCTGCAAACACTTACACACTTGCTTAACTTTACTACATAGTGTAGTCCCATGTACGTTAGTAGGTCTGCTTATGGCAATAAAACTAAACATGTAAGAAAGTATTTGTAGGACTGAACCCTCCTGTTTGATTCTCAATACATCAGAAAACCAGTGAAGGGTTTTGTAGAATGGCTTAACAGACTGTACTGGTAGCTAGATGATTTTTTCATCTGAGTTTTGAACATCTGGCAAGGAGTCTATACCTTGTAAACTGAAAATATCAGTAATACCTCACTGTAAGAGTAGCAGTGAGTGAAGTCTCACTGCTACAATGCAGAAAGAGTGGAGTATGAAATATTTTACAGATGCTACCTTTTCCTTTTGCTCTTCTCACAGTTCTTCTGAGTTTGCCCCTAAAATGTTTTGATAGTGTTAAAAGCTATTCCCCTCCCTTTACCTATCACAGTTTGCTAACCAGCATTTTCATGCAAGATTTGAAGTGGAATGTTGTAAAGTTATATGGTTTTAGTCTGTAAAACTCTGGACACTGTCCAGCAGACCGTTTTTACATGGCCTGGATCCTTTTCAGACAAACAGGATCTGTACAGGGGTGCAAAATTTTAGACAACTGATGCATTCTTTAAAATAACTACAAGTTGGCTCACTGCCTCTTGTAGCAGTCTGTTAAGACTCCCCTACTGCTGCCTAGGAATATATTTGTGGAGACAGGAATTGTGAGTGCCAACAAAGTAACAAATTTAAAGCTACCTTTCTTTCCTCTGGCACTCTGAGAATTTCTTTGTAACTTATTAGCCATCTAAGCAAGATGGCTAAGGGCACTTAACACTTACGGATCAACATATCTGTAATCTCAGGCAAATGTGTCACAACAGTTTATTCCTCTTTAGTGACAGACTAACTTCCCAAATCCATGTCATTCTCAGCAGAAGTTTGTTGCTTGATATGCTGCAAAGTACTTCAATTCAAGCCTCCCCCAAAAATGTTCTGCTGCGGGCAGCAACTCCTGTGACCCCATCTGGGGAAAACTCTATCTCCTTGCAAAGATTCATTAATTGCATTATTTCTCTGCTCCTTCACGTTTCTGCCCTGTATTTTTAAGCCCAGAACTTCTGCATCTTCATTATTCTCTGTCCTTTTTACCTGATGGGATCACCTCTAACTCCTTTTATTAAATACCTGTTCCTCTCCATAGCTGTGGAGGTAGCAGATGAAATGTTTTACCTATCATCTCCACTGCTGGATTCAGCTAGGAGATACTTCATCAAAGGAGAAAAGTATCAGTCCTGGTGGTAGGATGGATGTGTTCAGTTTTTCCCCAAGGTAAGTAGGCAGGTCTCCTTTAGCTGTTGGTGAGAACAGGAAAGGTTCATAGGGAAGGGTCTTCTACAAGAGAAGAGAAAGATGCATGACAATGACTTTTCCCCTGACCAGTTAGCAAGGAAACATGGCTCCAGATTATCTCCTGTCTTTTTAGACTTAGATGGGAAATTTGGCAGGAGTCCTACCAATATAGCTGCTTCTCCATGAAGTAGCAGTGTGACTCACTCTCTTTGATCCTCCTTGCTAGACAGAAATCCTAGAGATGTTAACAGAGACTGAGTGAATATCGTCTATGTGTCAGCAATGTTGAATATGAGTCACTATAGCTAGAAAGTTTGTCACATTTAAACTCAAGCCAATCTTTATTTCCAAACTTGCCTCACAAGTGAGTTGTGTGAACACATGCAGATTTCTGTCCTGAGGTTGGCAGGGAAAAGGTTGGAGTCTTTGGCACTGTCAGTGCTACAAGTGCGCTGCCTACTAGTGCTGCGAATGGGCTGTGGCAGTTACAAAGTCACAAAATTACACCCCAAATGTGCAGGCACATGTTTCTCACAACTAAGAAAAGTTGTCTCAGACTAAGCCCCCTTTGAGTCCCTTGTGATGTGCACCACCCCCCTAGAAAGATACATGAGCTCAGGTTGCCTTTAAAACCTTGGGGGAATGGTGTAGCCAAGTTGACCGCTTGCAGAGATCGTTGGCTGCTTTTGTCCGTCTGAGTTCACAGAGAAAGCTACAGTCCACTGTCAAAAAAACTAAGAAGCACAACAGCCCAGACTCCTGTCAGCGTTTGTTATGCCTTAGGAGACCTTCTTCTTTGTCCCTTTCCTTCTGAACATAACCCGGGTTTGATCACACTAATTACACCTTTGTACTGGGCCTGGCTAGGATAGAGTAAATTTTTTTTCATAGCAGCTCATACGGTGCTATGTTTTAGAATTTTGACCGAAATAGAACTGATAACACTCTAACATTCTGGCTTTTGCTGAACAATGTCTGTACAGCATCAAGGCCTTCTCTGTTTCTCACTCTGCCACCCCAGTGAACACACTGGGGAATGGGAGGACACAGCCGGGAGGATGACCTGAACTAACCAAAGAGCTGTTCCATACCATATAACATCATGCTCAGCAACAAAAGGAAAAACATGGGGCTTTGGGAAATCGGCCATCTTTTGCTTGGGAACTGGCTGGGCATCAGTCTGCCCACAGCAGGTGGTGAGTGACTGCTTTTGCATCACTTGTTTTGTTTTCTTTCCTCTTCTTCCACTTATAATTCACTTCTTAAACAATTAATTTGTGTTTGTCTGTCTTGTCTTGACCCCCAAGTTTTCTTGCTTTTGTTCTTCCTTTCTTCTTTCCTTGTCCCACTGAGGGTGTTGAGTTGGAGGGTGAGCCAGTGACTGTGTGGTGCGTATCTGCCCACTGGCGTTAAACCACAGCAACCATACTCTGTGGGACTGGGCTACACGTCCTCAGAAGATTCTGGCAGCATCATTGTTTCGGTGCATCCAAATCTTCCCCGAGTTGCACTCTTAAAAAGAAGTGTGCAAATGTGAATACGCCAGTTTGTGTGTGCATCAGTGAAAGAGAAGGCAACCAACTGATGATGTAGAGCCCAGCTGAGCAATCTTTTAGTGTTAGCAGCTCTTTTCCATTCATAAGCATTTTGATGACTATGCCCAACAAAGGGAAAAACACCTGTGGAGGCTGATTTTAAAGTGAAAATTAGACTCTTGTTTTATTTATCAAAATGACTTTGGACTCCTTAAGGTCCAGAGCTGACTCACACCCTCCTGGCTCACAGGTGGATCATTTTCAATATATTTATTTCCATATTTTTCCTGCCTCCCTTTCTAATTGTTATCGATTATTTCTGAAAAGTAGATAGATCTTGGTTATGTCTATATTGTTTAAGTGAGATGATCAATCCATTTAGGAAGGCTAAATGTAACAGGTTTTAATGATGAGCAGATTCAGGGCGAATATTGGTTGCTGGGTAAGTGTATTTGGCTTTAGCCTTTTTGCAGTGGCACCATAAGAAAGACAGCAAGGAGAGAGACTCTGAAAGCAATTTCTTTGGAGTTGCCATAGTAGTTGTCTTGTAAGCACTGTTTCTGAGCACTGTCAATTCAATGGTATCTTTTAAAACCTGAAAGCCAAACCTCATGATTCTTTTCATGGCTTATAGAGTTGAAGAGGAAAAATATGCTTTGAATTATGTTTGAATAAGATCTTAGAATAACTAAATAGGAGTGTGACTTGGCCTTCAGTTCCACTGAGTGTAAAGAGAAGCCGTGCGTGTTCAATGAAATACAGAATTTGACTCTTTAGAGATTCTGCTTAATGAAGGAAACAAAAGACATTTCTGCTTTTTTTGGTCTTTTCCAAGATCTTTATAATAATAATTACAGGAGGTGCTTTAAGTCTCCATGGCCTCTAAGATGACTATTAAAAATTAAAATGTGACTGAATCAATATGAAAATCCTTTATTAATCAACTTTACAAATCCGATTGCTAACTTTATTATTAAAGTAATCCCCCAAACATTTGAAAGTGGTGGTTTTAATTTAAAGATTCAAAAGAGAAATGTAATAAGTAGCAAAAAGGAATTTCTAACAAAAAATAAAATCAGTATCATTTTATTTTTTTAATTATTATTTTTTCCTGAGAATTACCCACCATATTAAGCAAGCAAAATGTAGCAACATTTCTTGCAGTGTTTCAGCAGGAAATGTGTAGCTTTGGTTGTATAAAATGACAGTGCTCAGGAAGGTAAATCTATTGAATTACTCTATTAATAGAAAGGAGGTGGTGGTGCAATAGTTTTCCCCCAGGCACTGAGTTTCACAGGTGCTGTAGTCATGGTGGGCCACAATGATAGTACTGTAAATGTAAAAATAACAATTTGCAGTTAGAGGCATTTTTGTGTGAAATGGGATAAATCAAGGGGTGGAATTTGTCAGGTATCAATTCCCTAATGGCAAGAATGTTTATCTAAAATACAAGAACCTTACAGCTGAAATCACTATTTCCTCATGTTTTCACTCGGTTCACAAGAGAAATATTAAAATGCCATTCCTAGAAGGAAGCTTTTTGGTTTCTTTTTGCATCCATTAGAAAGCGTTTTTTATGTAGGCATATTTTTGGCAATATCTGTCCCTTTATCTATGCGCTTTCTAAAAACTGTTAGTTTGTCATGGGGGATGGCACTAAATTGGTGCTGCCTGTCATTTATCCCCTTATTCAGGAGGGGCAGAGTTGATAGATAATTAAGGGAGCTCTTGCGAAGAATTCTGCATACCCATCCCTCTTGGTCAGTGAGAAGTGTTTCTTCCTCTAAGAGAGGATGTGGTACATTAGTTTGAAGCATACTAGCCAGGTATCACTGAATTTCCTTTGATCATGCTAGGAAATGTGTTGTTGAAAAACATGTAACTGAGAAAATGTAACTGCACAGTGACATAAGTCACCTTACGCATGACTCTGTACTGGAAATCATGGCTTTCCTGGGAATCACTTTTTCTTGGTGAATTTAAATATTGCAGTTCTTGGCTTGTTTGCTGCAGGGCGAGGTGTTGTATGTTTTCAAATACTGAAGTAAAATCATTGAATGACACATGTACAGCAATGTGGCGTGAAACCTGATCCAGCTTCCCTGGAGAAGTGAGGTCTGGCCTTAAGGAGGTGCCCTAGAAGCACCAGAGAAGTGGAAGCGTAGAGCTGCAGCCGTGCTGTGACAAGGAGGCTTTGCCTGTCACCCAGCTCTGAGACCATTCCTGCGCTCACGCTGGTGGTGCTGGCCATGATGTGACCCCTCAGCTCTGGGGCTGAAGCATACCCATCCTCTCTTTGGGTGGATACAGGGTCAACATCCAAATGGCACAAGCACAGAGTCTGTAGGAGTCTCACTACTTCGCACCTTTTCTGGACTGATTGAAATTTTGCAAGGCATGACTTCTCCCCAGCTTTCTTTGCAGTCGTTATTCCGTGGGATGCTGGCTGAGCATCACACTGGGGTAACAAGAGAGTAAGTACAGACGATGCATGCTGATTAGTAACAGTAATATCTTACATTTTTGCAGCATTAATACTCTTTAGAGATTGCCACATTTTTGTCGTGTATGGACTGAAAAGATCACCTTTCTTTCTTTTGTTTGTTTCTCCTTGTTTTAACTTGGCTCCCACTGAAAAGTGAACAATTAGACTGCTACGGAAATTCTCCCTATCGAAACACCAGGCAGGGCCTCTCAATTTCTTTTTCTCTTTGTGGAAGTGTGTGAGTCATCCACCTACACAGCATTAATTTCTCTTATCCTGGTGAGTGCTCTGTGGATTTGGGGTCGAAGTATAAGGTACTTTCAAAGCTTGGGGTTATGTTTTCTGTTCCTCGTGGCCCACCCAGGGAGCCTGGGCCATGGAGGACAAGATGATGCAGCTCCCCAGAGGCTGCATGATGCCAGGAGCGGGGAAGCAGAGTTCGGGTCCAGCTCCCACTAAATATAGTGCTCCTGGGTTATTCACCACCAGGACCTGTGAGGTGTGGGACCAACCCCATGGTCCGTCTTGTAGGGGAGTTCAGAGGAGTGAGACCCCCGGGACAAGCAGTTTGCTTCCCCAGGTGACAGTGCCAGAGACCTGGCTGTAGGAGTGTTTGACCTCAGGCCAAGGTTTACTACCCTGTATGTTCCTGTTGCCTGAAAGTGGTTTGGTTTGCTGGAATGCAATAAAAATGCTAGTACTAGAACATAAAATCTAGGTGAAGAAGGGTGGTTAATGTGTGAAGTGTTAACCAGAGTCAAGCAACAAATGGCTGTGGTAAGTGCAGGAGTCTCCTGCCAGCCCCTGCAATGGAAATAAGTTTCCATTCAATGTGGCTCTGAGTGACAGCCAGGACACAGAAGGAAAACAAACAGTAACTATTATCTTCCTGCTGAAGCAGCTCCAAAGTGAATATAAACACTGATTGTTTAGAGACCATCAATTAAGCTAAGAAGTATTTAGAGCAGGTGCAGAAGAGATAATGAATGAAAAGAGAACTTTATAGTCTTGTATGTTTAGAACAGTTTGGCTTTTTGATGTTGTGTTTACTGGGATAAGTATTGAATTGATAGTTGGAGTCTGAGATTTATTTTTGAACAGTTTTAGTTTAATAAACACACTGAAGCATCAAGAGGGAAGGTCTAAATGATGGGAACTTTAATGCCAGAGGATGTTTTATTTATGACTCCAGTAGTATTGAAAGAACGTTTGAACCTATGGTTAGAAGTTTACCGACTTTCTTGTTAACCTCTGTTTTATTAAAGTATAGTTATGCAAACTTTCACATGCTTAACTCCCTAGTGGTGTCTAGAGGCATTGCTGAGAATAGGGCTTTCTCATGTTAGTCACTTTGTATGGCCATGGTTCCTGGGAACTTGAAAAGCCATTTCAGACAAAGGGTAAGGGAAAAGGAAACATTCATTATCTTCACTTTACAGAGGAGAATCTGAGAAACAGAAGAACGAGGGACAGAGTTTTTACAAAGAGGCACACTGCTTTTACAAAAAGAAAAATTAATTGGCTTTTCATAAAAGAATTCTGCAGATGAAACAGGAAGCTGAACCCTCATCTCCCAGCAGTAATTGAGGATAAATGTGGATCAATGTAGCTTTTTCATCTCTAAACTTGGCAAAGTCTTGTATAGCCCTTCCTAAAATAGGTAACAGTATGAATGTATCTTTCTGTTTGTTTTTAACAACTCTTGCCCTTTATTCTTCCAAGATTTAACTGTTACTATTCTGCACTTTCAAGCTCTCCACACTTTGCTCTCTCACTGAAATTTGAAGCAGCTTAGAATTGTTTTCTTAGCTTCTTTGTTTTTCTGTCCTGGAAAGACAGCTTTACTATTCAGGTCTAAAGGTGGTAGAAGGAAACACTTTGGGTGTTAATCAGAAGTGCAGCCCTGGTTTACTGAATAGCCTAGGGAAAACTGCTTGATCCTGATGGCCGGCTTAGCCATTAAAGTGGTAAATAGAAACATGTCTTCACTGACTGCTAGATCCTCCTTCCAAGCTGACCATCCCTTTGGTAAATATATTACCACATTAAAACTAGCTACTACTAACAGAGGTGAAGCGACCCTATAAGCAAGGAGTTTGAGTTGCCATGGCATGCTGAGAGCACCCCTGCATTACATGAGGAAGATGCTGATATCAGCGAGTGCTCCGCACCCATGGGATGGTGCAAGGCAGAGGAAGGGTTGTGCCTTGGAGACAGCATGTGGCACCATGGTCCCAGGGCATTGTGGTGCAAGGCAAGGGTGCCTTCCAGCACCTCCTCCCCATCCTGCACAGCTCTGCATGATGGCTGGGCTGTACTGGGGACAGGTCTGGTGGAGATGTGGTGGGATACATCCTAGTTCATACATGTCTTCTCTTGTGAAAGTTCCCTCCAATATGTCCAGCCAATCTGCCCAGAGCATCTAGAAGATGGCATTGTCCCCTATGGGAGAGATGAGGTGGAGGTGAGGCAAGGTGGGTAATACTGAGAAGCTTGAGGTCACAGTGTTTTTTATTTCTTCTTCTTCCATTGATGAGCTCTCTGCAAAATCCCAACAAGATACTGTCTAGGCCAAGTTACTGAGAAGGAAGACTTCTCAATACTGGGAAGGATTCAAAAGAAAAGAAATTGATTGCTTATACCAGCAATGAAGCAAATATTCCCAGTGATTTCGTCCCATGTCTCAGCGGGAAGAAAATGGATCCTTTGTAGTGCGAGTGGGGTTACCTGGAAGCCTCCAGGTTGACCAAGTGGGAAGGATGACATCGGGATGAGTCTTAGGGTAAACTGATGTTGAAACCTCATGGACTGGTTAAATTACTTAAACACCACCTTCTCTGTAACACAAACGGGCATGCATAAAGACACGTGGGAACATACAGTTCTTCACCATGGTTGAACATATGTCTTTATTAATGTAAAAAAGACAGAGTTCTATTTCAGTCAAGCATAATATAGTTTGCTGTTAAATTCACAGTTACACTGAACATGTATTTGTACATTTGGTTTCAGTTTATCTCAAACTGCCTTGCCATTTGTTTTCAGTTGATTTCAAACTGCCTTGCCATTTTTAGGCCTTAAATATTTATAAAATCTATAACACTCCCCCTTTTTTTCTTCTTTTTTTAACCAACTAAATGATTCAGTGATGGTTATCTAGTATATTTTTACAAAACACATAAAATTTCTTATATAAAAATAACTAAAAATTCTCTCTCTGCTAAATCCTGCTAATGAAGAACCCTGTGACAACAAATCAGTTTTCCCACATATGTAAAAGGAAGAGAGAAACAGGAGTGAGACAGTTAGGTTTGTGCTTTCAGTGTGTTGAAACAAGAGAAGTGAAACCATACAAGCAAGACAACGTTTTATGTGTACTGGCAGTTGCTTTGAATTTGCTTTTGAATGTAAATATAAATTTAATTAGCCATTGAATAAAATGTAGGGCATAAATATACTATCACCACACACCAAGGTTCCCTTTGAAATAAAAAGGGTCCTCTTAAAATTTCTAGAAGCACGTACCAGCCTAGATGTGGATTACAAATTAGCCATATATGCTAATATAACTATACATAACTTGCCATATGAATTTACAAAATACTTTGCTAACTGCGATGAGGATATTATTCACTTTTAAAACTCGAGCATTAGTTATTTCGCTTTCCAAAGTGCCAAATTATTTTTTTCCCCATGCAGATGTACTTTAAGTCCTCAAACACTAAAACTATTATGGAATTAAAGCAAAGATTAAAATTGTCTCAAAATTACTTTTCTGGCATGATTTTAATTAAATTATAGAGGAATTTTTAATGAATCTTCCATTGAGAAAAGTTTATTGCTCATGTTTCTTTGTGTGTCTGTCACACAGCAGTTCAACATTCTTTTAATTTGCATGATTAACTTAGATTTGTATTGCCTTCTCAAGATATTTTTCTAAGACTTGAGGATTTGGGAATATAAATACCATTTTAATTTGTTTAATCTATTAAAAATGTAGGCACTTTCTTTTTTCTTTTTTTTCTTTTTTCTTTCCTTTCTCTATTTGTCTTTTTTTTTTAACAAGCAGCAGTTAAAAATACCATTTTAACCGTAATGCCCCCTGCAAACCTCACCCCCTCCCCCCAAAATATGACATTACCTGGTTTGGATTTGAAAAGACACATAAGGACTTTTCGTTACCATTTCATCCCCAGAAATTGTATTCATAGAAGAAAATAGCTTTTTTCCTGATGTAGACTTATGGTACACGGTGGAGCCTGCAAGAGCCCCGAGCGGAGGCAGCCTGCAGTGGGGCATTGTGTTCTACCACCACCTCGCAGGAGGGATGATTTCGGGGTAAGGGGAGCAACCCTGAAGCTTAATTTTCTCCTCCCACATTTCTGTAGGTTATAGCATATGTCCCTTTGGGACTGAGTCACCAGCTGGTGGTGGTGGTGCTTTCGTCTGGTAGCCAGCCATCCCGCAGCCTGGAAGAGGACGACGCAGCCTCTGCCACCTGGTTTTGCTGCAATAACCCGTGCAGCCTGATTATTTCCAAAATGCCTAAACTTAAAGGTTAGGTGGTTCTTGGCAGGAATCATATTCTATTCGTTAAAAAATTCCCGTTGTGCTTGCGGCTTGACATAGCTACTATGTGGACTTCTTGTTTTCTCACTGTTTGGATGCTCAAACGACACAAGGTGGCTCCTCCGTTAGATGGCACTGCTTGTTTCAGTGGTGCCCTCAGTCACTCCCACTGTGTTAAATTAAAAGTAATTAACTTTTAGGAGGTGTGTTTGTTATAAAAAACAGTCTCTCCATGTGGGCGTGAGTTCTTTGTTCTTAACAGACTGAGGAAAACTGTCTTGCTCTTGCTCTCTCTTTTTCCTGTTTGAACAGCAGTACTGGAAATGCAGAGCAGTAGAAAATCCATGGAGTACGCGGACGAGAACAAAAACTGTATACACCACTCTCCTCCCGCTCTGAAAGGAAAAGGCATTTTACCTTCATATAGGTGATTCAGTTTGGGTCCCTGTGATTTGAGAAACCAAATATCTGGACAAAGTTTATTCACTGTTAACAGCCATATTACAGAAAAAACCCACAAACTTCTTTCCTTAAATTTGGAAGCACACAAAATTATAGAGCTGGCTGTGGCTCCCAGACCTGTGAAAGAGGTGTGGATTAATACCTGATTTCTTTGTGACTGAATGGGAGCCAAGCTATCGCCCCAGGTGCTGTTCGATTCATCTGTGCCGTTAAAAGAGAGAGATCAAGGGAAACGGTCTGTCTTTAGCTTAGACAGAAATTCACCTCTGAACAAGGGTCTGTCAGGAGGCCAGGGCAGGTCTCTGCTAACAGGGAGGGTCTCTTAGTGCTGGGGTGTAAATGGAAAGGTTCCGGGCATGATTTTGGCCTGGCAAACCAGCACAGTCTTCCCTCTTCCCAGGCATGGTCTGGGTGCGAGGATGAGTGAGGGGTAACCCTTGCAAGAGGTTATGCCTGTGGCCGCCCTGTTTCGGAGGGCAGGGGAATTTAACGGCGTGAATGTGAGTTATTCCATGCCTGTTGGCCTCAGTGCTGGAGAAGTCCCAGGCTCGTTTAATTGACTCATATAATTGTAGGCACTGTGTCCCAACAAAGCGTTAAGCAAACAGGGGAATTTACCCTTTCTGGATTTTTCAGCCCTAGCGAGGCAATGAATAGCCATCGTGTACCTGGTGAATATTTTATTATACAGGTTTTTGAAAGTACCGCTGCTCTTGGCTGCACCTACAGGGCTTGTGTTATAATCGGCTGCAAAAGCTAGTTTAGTCAAGAAAATAACAGCAAGTGGGACTGGAGCTCCATGAAGGTAGTACAACCCTGCAGGCTGGGCTGCGGTGAGGGAAACATGGATCACTACATGGCTGCATTATTGACTCCCAGGGTGACTTTCAGCTACCTACTTCATCTTCAGTTTTCAGGAGTGAGTAATGAGTCCTCCTGACAGCTGGACACACTTCTTCACTTGTCATTATTCAGTCCCTAAAATGGTGGCCTGAGGCTGTAATTTTTTCAGGTTTGAATATATAACATGGGACAGATAATAATGGCACTTATCCCCATCACTCTTCTGTCTGTTCTAATGCACAGTAAGTTTCCTGTAACAAGAACTGCTTCTTACTCTGTGTACCTGGTAGACAGTAATGATCCAAAACATCATTTCACAATCATACTTGCATCACGTTTTGGCTGACAAAGAGTATACTTCTTATCCTCAAAATAGTATTTGTGTTATTTATATTATTAATGATATCATATATTTTTATAACCTATGCATATAAAACAACATACAAATAACAAAAAAAGTTTGAATATATAAAACAGACTTCATAAGCAATAAAAAAAAATGAACATTTTAATAATATACTTTACACAACAATAAACTGTTAACAGCTCAGCTTGTATAAAGGATTAGAAAGGAATTCAAGCAGGTGTGGTAAATTATAGGTTGAAAGAAGAAAAACCTATAAAAATACAGACTCCTTATTGTTTAATTTCTACTGAATTTCCAAAACTTGAGTTAAGGCTCAATTTACATTTTCATTACAAGCAATTTTTCAAGTTTTTATTTAATAACTTCAGGCTATAAGTTAGCAAGCAAGCTATATGCAGATATGATTTTAATTCTGTGAGTCTACTTTAAATGAGAAACTTCTTGCCAGTACAATTCTCTGTAGAACAATGATTGTGATAACCTCTAAACAGTATGAGGATTCAAATTTTTGTTGGATTTTTCCATTAGTAAAAGGGATTTTTCTATTATTTTGTCTAGGATTCAAGTGTGTCTGTGCACTTTTGCTACCCACAGTGACTGCCAGACATTGCACATATGTGAGAACCCTGCACTGTCCCTGGAGTGTAAAAGGCAGACGGGTGGCAGTGAGCTCCTCAATAGCTTGGAAATGCCAGCTGGTTACTCACAATGTTTAAAGACTATTTTTGTGAAGCTTCAAAATAACGCGTCTATTTCTGTTTTTCCTAGTATGATGCCTATTTTTTTACAGGTATTTAAAATCATAATGACTTGTTGCATTGGATTACTTCTGTGGAAAGGTAGGTCAGCCAGAGAATTCGTCTAGTCTTCTGTAGCTCTTGGTGACAAATCTGTACTGGCTGTTACGGGCCTGGATGCAACACCAGTTGGTATAATTAAAATGTTCTAGACAAACATAGTTTCTCACACTTCCATGTTTGGAGCCTGATCTTACATTTGTCATCTACCCTGATTTAAAGTAAAGTAATTGAAACTCCTAACTAACTATGCAAAGAATAGAAAACAGAACCTTTTGAGAGCAGTGGTTCTCTAACAGCAACAAAATACATTCTGTATCCTTTTTTCCATATGATGTTTCTCTGTTCATGGAATAATGAAGTCTGAGAGATTCTGTTGGTAGACTTCATCTGTAAGGTAGTAGTTACATGCTTAATTACTTTTAATTGGAAAACATAGTATCTGTAGCACAACTTCACAGTTTTCTCAATTTAATTTAACACAGACTTGCTGGCCTCATTGTCACTCTAAGTGTTCTTCCTCAATCCTTATGAGGAATAGGAACTCCTGTTTGCAGCAGAAAACCAAAATTAAGAAATACAATGAAGCATTAAAAGAAAGTTATGTTTATGTAATGCAAGGTAGAAACTAAGAAGTAGGCTGGCACAATTTAATGAACTTTTTTCTGTATTTGCCTTCCTTTATCTGTGGTAGGGAAGAAGCTCAGTACAGCATAAAACCAACACAAGTATTCCCTATATGCTTTACTTTCCATAGCTATTCTCATCCAAACTTAGTTTGAAATGCACTATACAATTCAAATACACAGGCAGATGCCAGTGTCTGATGAAATCTGTACAAAACAGTCCTGTAGAAATATTTGATTAAAAGAATCGAAGAAACAAATCATAGAAGCAAAGACAAATTGAAAGATTTGCATCAGAAAGAAAAAAGGAAGGAAAAACATGACTGAAAGGTAAATCCTTTGATTTGTGACCAAACCTTCATGTCCAGAGTCCTTGAAGATTACCAGTGAGTTCAGAAGGAATTTGATTTTGTCCATGAATCGAGCAAAGAGTAGGGCCTGAACTAAAACAGCAGAAATTGAGTGAGATGAAGTGCATGTAAGGGGACAGAGTGTTGAGGAGGACACAAGCACAAGAATGTGTGGAAGTCATACCTACAAGAAGGATATGAAGGGAGAAGTTCTGGAAGGTCATCCAGAGTAGGTCCACAGAGAATCGTTTAGCAATGGATGCGGAGTCAATAGAAGCCCAGGACGAGAGACAAAAGCATAGGATGAGAAGGCTTTAGCAAGCAATAACTCCAAGACGTTGTGCTTGCCTGCTAGCCAGTTTTAATAGCTTTCCTGATAAAACAACCAAGGCAGACAAAATGTAATATTTGCAGAAAATCACCTCCTTCAAATGGATATATGTGTAACCCTGACATCGTTAACTGAAGTTTGGAGTGACATAGTTGTACGTCTCTCTATCGGTAGAAAGAAGTATGGACTAGGTTTTGCAGTCTTATGGCGTATAAAGAGAAAATACTAGAAGTTTCTCCCAAAAAAATTTAAATCTTGATCTTTAGGGGTCAGTCGCTTAGGGAAAAGCTATTTTTCTTTCTTCAAAATGCAAAATGTCATGACATTATTATTACCGAGAACACAGGGCAGACATCAAATTTGTGCTCTTGAGCAGTGCTTGTCTGCAGGATATATTTCGCTGATGGGTGCCTATGGGAAACTTCCAATGCCCACATCAGACACTTTGTGCAAACTCAGATAACATCGCTCTCTGCAACTACCTGAAAGGCAGTTGTTGTGAGGTGGGTATTGGTCTTTTCTCCCAAGTGACTAGTGATAGCATGAGAGGAAATGGCCTCAAGTTGCATCACGGGAGGTTTAAATTGGATATTAGGAAAAATTTCATTACTGAAAGAGTGGCAAAGCATTGGGACAGGCTGCCCAGGGAAGTGGTGGATTCGCCATCCCTGGAGGTGTTCAAAAAAACCTGTAGACGTGGCTCTTCAGGACATAGTTTAGTAGGCATGGTGGTGTTGGGTGGATGGTTGGACTTGATGGTCTTAGAGGTCTTTTCCAATCTTAATAATTCTATGATTCTAAGATCTACACAAGCTTGTATAAAAGGGTAAGATTTTTTCCCCTTCTCTGCTTCTAGGAGAGGACATTAATTCTATGAATTGCAACAGGGCATAACCAGATAGTAGAGCTATGGAGCTCTCAAATCCATGTCGTCCATCACAGTGCGATGACTGCTGTTTGGGGGTCTCTTGCTGGAGTGCCGTGTAAGCCTAACTGGAAGTAGCTTATAGCCCTGGAAAGGGGCAGTGGGCTGGCTCTGCATGTTCAAGCCAGTGAGGCTGCTCCAAGATTTGCATAGCCCACCCTCAGTTCAAGTACATCAGAGATGGTGTGTTACAAATTACAGTTAGGTACACCCTAACAGAATGGTTTGAAGGAAACCATGATAGGATATTCAAGGGTGTTCTGATTTTTTTTTTAAATTCTCTCAATATAACATCTATTTATCATAGAACACTTACTTTGACAGGTCTGAAAATACTGTTATTTTAAAAGGGTTACTAGACTTACTGTTGGTTTGGGCTGTCATTTCCTTTCTGTTATTGCAAGGACACTTCTCTGCCTTTCTTTATTAAACTGGCTTAATTGAGAACCCAAATAGCACCCCTGAGACAAGCACAGGGATCGATGGCAGCTGCATGTTAGAGTTAAAATCATCCTCCTATCAAAAACAAATCCTGGTCCTTCTCATTCACAGGGTTTCTTTCCAGTGTTTTCTTTTTTTTTTTTTTTTAATTATGACTTTTATTCTATATAAAGACTTGACAACTGATAATGAAAATAATTTATAGTTCAGATTGACTGAGGAATGAGAGGGAGACAAAGCTGACTGCAATTTAGGAATTCAGCGTTTGGGAGGGTATCATGATCAAGTGCCTGTATTAAATGCATACTGCACAGAAACGTGATTTTTAGAAGAAAGAAACAGGAAACTTTTAAGAACATTTTATTGGAAGTTACACGTAACACTCAAAAGGTGGTTCCAGCTCAGTACAGCTTTTGTATAAAATAACTGATCTCTACTCATGTGATCGGTAGATATACTAGAATGTTCATAAAAAGTCAAATGTCACTGGGAAGCTCAGACCTGTTTTTCAAAGCAGGAGGGACTGATCTTACAAAAATACTCAGTGATTTCTCTTAAATGGCAGTGTTGTGGTGTGAGGCGAGAAAATGACTCTTGCAGATAATTTATTGCCAAAGTGGGAGGTGTTCTCCTGCTGAAACTGATCATTACATGTAGTATTATGAGTCTCATTTCTATTAGATGAGACAATGCTTAGTTTTGTAAATGAAAACAAAAATGGGCTAGCATCAGGACCAGCATGATAAATGTACAAAATCTATTTTCTGTCTTTGTAAGGACTGTGAATAATAGTTATGGGTTATTAGACTAAACATTGCTATTCTCTGTGCAGTACAGAAGAGAGGAAAGCCACTGAAGAGGACAAAAGAGTAGGTGGGAGGAGAGCTCCATATGGTCAGTGTGTCTCTGTGGTTGGTATTACCCAAGAGCTGTCTTACCTTCCAGCAACTCATTTCTCAGTGGAAATGTACTCTGTCTCAACCATATAGAGATACCCTCCTGAAGACCCTATACCCTTTTGGGACATATGTGGTTATACATGCTGCACACCCACCGGCATCATACGTAGAGTAGCTCTGAGTTGCGGCAGAGAAGAGGGGAGGCTGAGCAGCGTTATGTGGAAGGATGTTTGCACTCTGGATAACATGTGATTTTGGGAACTGGAACCGGTTTCCTCACACAGGCTTTTGGTGTCTGTGCTCCCTCTTGCTCCTTCATGTGGCTGCTGTGTTCCTCCTCTCCTCTCACTGGATCGGGATGAAACAGAATGGGGTTCTGCTTTATTTCTCCTCCATCTGCCCCGCCACATCCCTGCATTAGATGTGGGACTTCCCATTAGCATCACTTTATCCCATCCTGCAGTTTTTTTCAAGGGGTGGAGAAAATGTGTCAGTCACTGAGATACTGTTTGCAGAGAAGTGGGGAGCCTTCTGTGTGCCCCCGTGAGACAGCCGCTTTCTGGAAGATAAGCCCTCTGACATGACAGTCCTTGAAAGGGTTTGATTATTTCTGCTTCAAGCAGGAGCTTGGCCCAGGTGACCTTCCTGCCTAAATCAGTCTATGGTCTGTAATGCCATGGTGGCTGTTGCAAGGAAATAAAATTCCACCAAACCCATGAAACAACAAGGTAAAGATACATGAAAGATAAGGACTCATAATTTGC